>Ga0100377_1004015_pt1 | contig 11529 bp, 8 predicted proteins | sample CryGeymeta201501_FD_83664 | JGI IMG/M metagenome (GOLD analysis project Ga0100377, IMG submission 83664) | Groundwater microbial communities from Crystal Geyser aquifers in Utah, USA - Crystal Geyser metaG 2015-01 | ecosystem: Environmental > Aquatic > Deep subsurface > Groundwater | place: USA... | reverse complement strand
TCGACCTCGACGCTGGGTTCCGTGAAGGGAAAGAAGCTGGGTCTGAGCCGAACCCCTGTCCCATCCCCGAAGAGTTCTTGCGCAAAGTGCGTGAGCACCCCCTTGAGATGAGCGAGGGTTACCCCTTTGTCGATGTGCAGTCCCTCGATCTGGTAGAACATCGGGCTGTGGGTGATGTCATCATCGCGCCGATAGACCGCCCCTGGTGCAATGATGCGAATGGGCGGCTCGTAGGCGAGCATCGTCCGGACCTGAACGGGGCTCGTGTGCGTCCGCAGCAGTCTGCCCCCCTCGATGACCAGCGTATCCTGCATGTCTCGCGCAGGATGGTCAGGAGGAAAGTTCAGTGCCTCGAAGTTGAAGAAGTCCTCTTCGGCCTGGGGTCCACGCGCAACGTCGAACCCCATTCGGCTGAAGATCCCTTCCATTTCAACACGAATGGCGTGGATTGGGTGAGCGACTCCGCACGTTGGAACTCGCCCAGGAAGGGTGAGGTCGAGCTTTCGTTTGGCGAGGTCTCGATCTTCCGTCTGTTGTTCGAGGTCAGCGAGCCGTGCGGCGAAGAGCGCTTCTAGGATGGCTTTGATCTCGTTGGCGCGTGCGCCCACTCGAGGTCGGTCTTCGGGCTCCATAGACCCGATGCCTCTGAGGACTTGCTGCACGCGTCCTTTCTTGCCGAGGAAGTCTTTGGTCAGCGCGGTGAGTTCACCTTCCGTGTCGACTCCCGAGGCACGGTCTTTGGCCTCTTGTTCAAGCCCGTCCAACTCCGAGAAAAGCCCTTGGATGCTCATTTCATTGACCTGTTCGTTTGCAGCCATCCGGTCCTGGACATACGAGGTCCACCACATAGCCACGGAGCGTTTGCGCTGCTCGATTAGCGACTGGCGAATCCATTCGAGACACGGGTCGAAACGAAAAAACCCGCGTCAGCCCGCCCCCCATGCCAGATCGACTTGAGTGACCAACCGTCGCGGGTCCTTCCTGTGGCCCTTTGGCAAACCGAATCTAGGCTTTGACCATTTCGACCAGCCGACCAAACCCTTCCGGATCGTGCACGGCGATGTCAGCGAGAACCTTGCGGTCCAACTCGACTTTCTTCTCGTCGAGAAGGTGGATCAGCCTGCTGTAGTTGACACCGTGAAGGCGCGCAGCGGCATTGATGCGAGCGATCCAGAGGCGTCGGAACTGTCGTTTTCGTTGTCGCCGATCGCGATAGGCATAGACGAGGGCCCGCAGGATGGTCTCCTTCGCCTTGCGGAACATAGTCCCGGGCCATGCTTGAAGCCCTTTGCCAACTTCAACCACTTGTTGCGTCGTCGGCGAGCCTTAAACCCTCTTCTTACTCTTGGCATGACTGTCTCTCAGTGCGCTCGAGGCGCGGCAAGATCGGGGGGCCTGAGCCACTTTCTCCCGTCAAGACCCAACGGCCAGTATGGCCACTTTACCGGCGCTTACCTCAGAGGTAAGGCAGGCACCCTTTGAGAATCTTCATATCCGACCGGCTGACGTCGGCCGACTTCCGGAGACGGCGCTTTCGCTTCGTCGTCTTGTTGGTGAGGATGTGGCTGTGATACGCCCTATGTCGGCGGATTTTTCCCGTCCCGCTCTTCGTAAACCGCTTTGCGGCCCCTCTCTTAGTCTTCATCTTTGGCATCTTCATCTCCTGTCCAGAGGATGGCCGTCTCAGACCTCCTCGAAAGGATGGCCCCACGCCTGCAATGCAGAGTGGGGCCATTTCTCTTGCAACCGATTCGTATCGGCCTCTAGATTGGCTCGGGCGGATTTGAACCGCCGACCCCTACCGTGTCAAGGTAGTGCTCTCCCCCTGAGCTACGAGCCAACAGGGCAACTGCTCGGCCTGAGCTTCGTTTCTGAAGCCCGCGCGAGCAGGCGGTAATGTAGCGCTCAATTCCCTGCCGGTCAACAGAATATTGACAAAACATGAGCCCAACGGCAGCATCGCCCGTTGCTGTCCGCCCACGAACCCTGACGCACGCTTTCAACGAGTCAGTGTGGAGTTGAAACGATGCGAAAGATGATCCTCAAAGAGCTCAGGCATTTGCTTGGCGCCAGCAAATTGGGGCCCCTGGCGAAGGTTCAAGCGGTTTGGCCTGTGCTTGTGCAGTCACCACTCAGTCGCTATTCGATGCCGCTCGGGTTCGAAGGTAGACGGCTCATTATTGCGGTAGCAAACCCTGCGGTGGCACAAGAACTCATGGCTTTTGAGTCACACCTCGTTGGATCCTTCGCCGAGCTCGACGGTGTGGTCATTCACTCGATTTCGACACGCATCGAAGCCGGTCGGTTCCCGCCGGCAGAGGGCCACCGATTCAAAGCCCCCGTGCCTAACGCACAGGTGACCGAAGCGATCGGTGAGGCCTTGGACCACGTGCCAGATGCGGAACTTCGAGGTCAGCTTCAGAGACTTAGCCGCCGACGCCCTGCGGATGGGGGTTAAGACGAGGTTAAGCTGGAACCATTCAATCCACCGCTGCCTCCAAAGCCTTTGCACCCAGACGCGCATTTCACTAAAGATGGGTCTTCTCGCTGGGCTGTGCTCAACCCACTCGATGCTCAATTGCTGAACCGATGCTCACTCGCCGTACACGAGGGTCTCATGAGAACACTTCTTCGAGCCCAGATTCTGGTCATCCTCTTGGTCACCGCTCTCGGCGGCTGCTCCGATGACATCCAACAACGTCAAACGGACGTCGCGCCGGACACCCAGACTGGCGATGTGACCCAGCAGGACGTGTCAGAAGACACGACCGAAGATACCATCACCACTCAAGGGCTGGCGCCTGGGAGCTACTCCGCCTGCAACTCGACCTCGGACTGCTCGGTTGGAGAGTGCATATCGAACGTCTGCGTCGGAGATCCGACGGCAACGAGTTACATTGCGGTCGAGGCCAACTCCGGCGTCGTCGAGTTTCCTGACATCGACCCCGAGTTGGGATGCTACGCTGTGGCTGGAGCTTTCGACCCCAACGACGGGGTGACGCCGGCTCCGCAAGACCAACTGGTCACTGTGTGGGGGGATATCGAGCGCTTCGGACCTGGACCGTCGACCTTTGATGTCTGCGTAACGTTCTACGACCACGAAAGGCTCCTGGAGTTCTTTGACAACTCTCCATGCAACAAATTGGGCGTGACCCAGGAGCGTGTTGACTGTTTCCGATCCGATCCTTGCCGTTGCGACGCGATGACAGGTACGGAGCAAACCACTTGCTATAAGACGATTGGTTTGTGCGACAAGCTCACTGGTCCCGACAAGACCGCGTGCGAAGCGTCGCTCCCTGATGGCAAGCCGCTCATCTACGGCTATGGGTTGTCTGGTTGCGAAGATGGCCAAGGAAACCCGATGGGGTGCCGAGATGCGGGTGTGCAGCACCTCTTCCGAATCGCGGGCATTCCTGTGAACCGAGATCTGGTCGTCAAGGCCAGCGGACTGGAGCTGCGTTGGGTCGACACTTTCGAATATGGCGCGCTTCTCCCATGGAATAAGGTATCGCACGGCACCGCCGACCCCATCACTGGCGACACGGACACCTTCAAGTTCCAGGCGAACGTGATCGCTGTTGGCGCTTGGGACAGCATCCCAATTACGGCCGGGTTGCCTTACCCGATTGACCGGCTCGATCGCGGTGCGGTGGCCGGGCGGCTCCAAGATTGCGGACTCGAAGGTCGGAGTGCTGCAGACCCAACGATCCCCGCGCTGGACGCCTCGCAGCCCATGGTTCACTCGACGGTCGGTTTCGCAGTGCCTCCAACCAAACTGGCGTATTTCAACGGCAACCCCAACGATTCGCTTCCGGATCCGGGACGCATCGACGCAAACCTCCTCGGCATCTACGCCGCCCTCAACATCCCTTGGGGGAAGAACCGACTCGCCGTTAGAGTCGAACTCGACCAAGATCAAGCTGGTGCGGATTGCGTTTCGGACGGTGGTCATTTCCTTTGTAATGGGCCTTCCCGAAACTTCTTCACAATCCCGCACTCGGTCACCATCATCACGTTCGATGGTCTCTACAAGGAAGCGAATTGATCAAGTAGCCTCCGCTTCGAGTCGAGAGCTGGTCTCGGGCAGCGGGTGTGAGGTATAGAGCGCACAACGGTTGAGCACGTTCGTGTCGCGCCTGGCGGTGCCCGACCCAATGCAGCCACTGGAAAGTGCAGCGATTACCATGACACCAAAGGGCGTAAACTCGAGCCCCACCACCAAGGTCGACAGTTTGTCAGAATCTGCAGAGCCAAATGAAGACATGGGTACATTCGATCAGTTCGGTTTGAGCGAACTGATGCTGGACTCGCTACAACGCGTAAACTACCGCACGCCTACGCCTGTCCAAGTCGCATGCATTCCCTTGGTCTTTGCGGGTCTCGACGTCATCGTGCAGGCTCAAACTGGCACGGGCAAGACTGCGGCGTTCGCGATTCCAATCATCGAGATCCTTCAAACCCCTCATGCTGTCGAGTGCTTGGTATTGGCCCCCACGCGTGAACTCGCGAGGCAGGTGACGTCGGAATTCGATGCGCTGTCGACGAACAGGAAGCTCGGCGCAACAGCGATCTATGGAGGCACGAGCTATGGGCCGCAGCTAAAGGCTCTACAAAACGCCCACATTGTCGTTGCTACCCCGGGCCGATTGCTGGACCACTTGAGGAGCGGAAACATCGACCTCTCCACCTTGAAGTTCTTTGTCCTCGACGAGGCTGACGAGATGCTCTCGATGGGCTTCGAAAAAGAGCTCAACGCCATCCTCGAGTTCCTGCCAGCCGAAAAACAGTGTCTGCTCTTCAGCGCGACCATCACTGAAGAGATCAAGGCGCTGTCCTCACACTTTTCCTCGAATCCCGAGTACGTTTCGCTCTCGGGAGACTCCATTGCCGCACAGAGCGTTGAGCATTTCTATTTCGTGACCGAGGGGACGAATCTCTTGAGGGACCTGGTGACCCTAATCGAGATGTACGCCCCACAGAGTGCGCTGATCTTCTGCAATACCCGAAGCGACACCCAGCTCGTGTACTCCCACCTCCATAGAAGGGGTTATGGGGTGGATGTCATCAGCGGAGATCTCACCCAGTCCGACCGAGAGAAGGCCCTCTCTGCCGTCAAGACGGGAAAGGTCCGGTTTCTCGTGGCGACGGATGTCGCTGCACGAGGCATCGACATCTCAGGGCTGCCATTCGTCATCAATTACATGATGGCGGAGAGCGCAGAGACCTACATTCACCGAACCGGGAGGACAGGGCGCGCGGGCCAGCAGGGAATCGCCCTCTCCTTGATGCTGCCTCAGCAGATCGGGACATTCTACCAGCTGAGAAAGGTGCACAAGGTCATCCTCAAAGAGCTGTCGATGCCAACACGGGAAGAGCTTCATGCCATGCGAGAGGCTCGCCATTTGAGCGGCATTGTGGCTGACCTAGAGACATTTGGTGCGTGTTCGGCGTTCAGCGGTATTGCCGCAAGCCTGCTGGAGCGCGAGGATGCTCAAGCTGTGGTCTGCAAACTAATTGGCTTCTACACGCGGGAGAAGCAGGCTGAAGAGCATAGAGGCAAGGTTCCCCCACCGCCCCCCGACCGGCTCTCAACCCCTCCTGCCGCGGTGGCAATGGCTGCACCGGTCGAGAGCATCGGCGAGAGAAGGGTTGGGGCGATAGAGAGCGTCGATTCACGCGAATACGAAGAGTCAGACCGATATCCAGACGTCGACGAATACGCCACTTCGGGTAACGGTCACCGCGACGACCACGACGACACCGATGTCCAAGATGACGACCTCCAAGACTCCGACGAGCCTGAAGGGATGGACTCGCGCTCCGAGGCTGAGGACTGGGGTTCGGTGCGTGTGAATCTTGGCAGCAAAGATCTGGATATCGCGGCGCTTAGAGATTTGGTCTGCAACGTTGTCGGTCTTTTCGAAGAGGACTTGGGACAGATCGAGTTCGGCGACATCAAGTCGACGATTGCCGTGCGTAGCGACTATCTCGAAGACGTGACCGTCGCGCTCAGTGGGTTGACGTATCAAGGCAGGAGAATCCGTGCGTCGGTCGAAGGCTGACAGGCAGTTTGGATCCGCTGTCTTCGGTCCACTCGCAGCTTCCGCTGTGCGGCGTTATGATGCTGCTCGCTTTCCCCTCTCGATACCGTTCTTGAGGCCCTTCCGAACAGGAGCGCCAAGATGCTTCGTCTGGTCACTCAATGTCTCTCGTACATTCTCCTCGGCGCACTCCTCGTTTCGTGCGGCGGAGAGAATGAAGCCCCCAAGAAGCACGAAAAAGCCGAGGCCAAAGTCCCGGTCGATCTTCCAGCAAAGCCAAACTTGGACTCCATTTTAGGGGCGCCCCGAACTCTTCCGGACGGCAGCATGACCGTCACGGGATTGATTCTCGACAAGAACCAACACTTCGGTCAGCGACTCAAGGTGCGCGGCGTCGTGCGAGATATCTCTCCTGACTGCCCCTTCCTCACCGATCCGGCTGAGAAGGACAATCGGCCAAAACTGGGTGGCTACAAGCGCATGTGCAAATCGGTGTACATCACGATCGCCGACAATCCAGTCCATCCCAAAGAGTTGCTGCTGGTCGAATACAACCCCTACTTTCATCCACATCTGAAACCCGGCGACGAGATCATTGCGTACGGTCTCTACGACATCAAAGGAGCTGGCTTCGTGCGTCCCAAAGATGGCCTGCTTGTCGTCGAAGACGTGCTCAATCTCGCCGTCGACGCTGAGGGGACGTTCTACAACACTCCCGAAGAGGTCGCGCGGGTGCGAGCAGAGCAAGCGGCGGCGGCAGCAGAGCAACCCCAATAAGGGTCCTCATCCGCACATCTCGGCCCCCACAAGCAACGCTCGATTTATGTCCGTAACGGGCACAAATCGAGCGTTGAATTTTCGTGGACACGGAGACCGTGGCCTGCTTCATCAATCGGACTCAGTACTTTGGTTCGTAAGTCCGCACACGTATTCTACGCGGCGATGGGAAGAGCTGGTTGTTGGGTGCGTTTGCGGTCGAGCCGGGCCACCCGGCGGGGGCTTTCCGGGTGGGGCCTCGTCATGCTATCGCATGCGCCGACAGTAGACATGTACTCGGGACCGTGGACATGGCGCATCTGCCGCCGACCATGAACAACCCTCCGGGGTTGCCCACAGCCGACTTGGACAACCCTTCGGGTTGCACCCAACGTAAAGCGTTGGGTGCCCAACGTGAAGCGTTGCGTGGCCGACGTGAAGCGTTGGGTGAACGGCACGGGATCGCGCTCCCCCCGCCGTCGAACCGCGGCGGTCCGCTCGCCCCCCCCCCGACGCCAAACCGCATCCGACCCCCCGACCGGCCGCAGCAGCTCGGTCATCCTTTCGTCTCTCGTCCGCCAGCACCTGTGAGAGTACACCTGACTCACGTTCTGCCAAGTGCCAGCGGCGTCTGGCTGAACAGCCCACCCTTCCCCCCGCCTCACCCAGCAACAATCAGTCGACTCTCGCCCACACCTCCAATACAGTGCGGCCTCTTTCCACTGAAACGACTTCGGTCCCCTTGCTCCCAAGCTCAGGTCTCACCCATGAACCGACACCCCGAAATCGCCTTGCTCTGCTTCGCTCTCCTCCTTGTCGCCGCCTGCGGCGAAGACCCCGAAGAGTGCCCTTCGGGCGGCGAGACCATCAAGATCTCGGCGCCCAGCTTCAAGGAAGGTTTTGAGTTCGAGATCGACCGCTATGAGGCCTCCCGCTTCGATGCAAACGCGGCGAGCGAGGGGTCGGGGCGCGAGATCGCCTGCTCGATGGGCGGCGTGCAGCCCTGGCGGACGGCCAGCTTCAAGCAGGCCTCGTCGGCCTGCAAGGCCGCGGGCAAGCGCCTCTGCACGCGCTCGGAGTGGATCGCGGCCTGTGGCTCCATGGGCCTCGAGAACCATTTTCCCTACGGCCGCAACTACGACCGTACGGCCTGCAAGACCGAGTCGGTGGAGCCCGGGGTGACCGGGGCCACGCCGACCTGCGCGACGCAGGTCAACGACATCATGGACATGAGCGGCAACCTGCGCGAGTGGGTCGTCGGCACCGGCACCGAGATGCCCGGCCTGGCCGGCGGCGGCTTCTCCGACCCCGAGCTCAACGCCAGCTGCACCAACGTCATCTCGCCCTCCGGCGGCACCGACGCCTACAATCCAGGCAAGGGCGACGGGTTCCGCTGCTGCAAGTAGGCTGCATCTCACGCCGCCCGCGCACGCCCCCCGCGCACGCCCCCGCGCACACCCCACGCACCCCACGCACGAACAGGTCTTGCGTACCCCTGATCGCACCTCTATCATGAAGGAACTTCCACAGCCTGAAGCGCCCCCCTCCGTCCCACGCCCCGCGGCAGCGCGGGCTGCAAGAGATCGTGCCGTGTCTCTGACTGTCCGCGTCTGGCTCGACAGTCGAACTCCGTATAGAGGAGCAATGAACACCTTGATCCAACTCGAAATCGGAGTCTTGCTCATCGACACCGCGACGCAGCAACCCGTCGTCATGCTCAAGGACCTCAATGAGGAGCGGGCGCTCCCCATTGTAATTGGCCTCTCCGAGGCCGGGGCCATCGCCAGCGAGATGGAGCGACTGCAGTTCCCGCGGCCCATGACCCACGACCTGCTCAAGAACCTCCTCGACACCTTCCAGGCTACCCTCGAAAAGATCGTCGTCTGCGACCTGCGCGAGAACACTTTCTACGCCCAGCTGCACATCACCAAAGACGGCGAAGAGCTCCTCGTCGACGCGCGCCCATCGGACGCCATCGCCCTAGCCCTACGTGCAGGGGCCGCCATCTACGCTTGCGAATCCGTCATCGACAAAGCCGCCGTCTCAACCAGCAAGCTGCAGGTGGAGGAGCCACCAGAGCCCGAAGAGCTGCACGTCCCCGAGGCCTCCGACGACGCCGAGCTCATCAAAGAGTTCCTCGAGGGACTGCGAGAGGGCGACTTTGGAAAATACAAGATGTAGGTCGGGCGGGCTGCGGCTGGGTCGGCTTCAATTTTAACGCAAGGGCGCTAAGGGGGCAGAGACGCAAGGGTTTTCGCCTTGGTTCCGCTTCGGCCGTCGGCTCGTGAGTTGCGTCCGACCCAAGAGCCCAACCCCAGCCAGCCCCCAAGAGCCAACGACGAATTCCAGCAAGCCCAAGCTCCTTGCGCCTCGGCCGCCCTTTGCGCCCTTGCGATAAAATGGAGCCCCACCCGACAACAAACCCCATTCAGCGCAAGAACCCCTCGATGTCCAACGTCATCCCCTCTGGCAGCACCACCGACACCGCGGCGTCCTCGCGCGTGAACACCTCGGTGGCGCAGCGGCGCACGTCCTCGGCGGTGACGGCCAGGATGCGGTCGTCGTAGCTCCAGTGGTAACCGTGGCCCAGCTCGTAGTGGTCGTGCAAGGCCATCATGCTCGCCCGCGTGCTGCCCCGTTGCAGCGAGATGTCGTGGGTCCCGATCAGGTAGCGTTGCGCTCGCAACAGCTCTGCGGGCGACACGCACTCTTGGACCAAGCGCCCGATCTGCGCGGAGATGCCGGCCAGGGCGTCGTTGAGTTTCTCGGGGCTGGTGCCGATGTAGAAACCGAAGCTGCCGCGGTCCAGGTCGGGGCGCGCGTAGGCCGAGACCGAGTAGGCCAGGCTCTGCTTGTCGCGCAGCTCTAGGAAGAGCCGGCCGCCTTGACCGGAGAGCAGGGCCGAGGCGAGGTCCAAGCAATAGCGCCGCTCCTCGTCGAGCCGCGAGCCCAAGAAGCCGATGGCCAGGTGGGCCTGTTGCTTGTCCTCGTGGTGGGTCGCCAGGGCGATGCCGCGCAGCGGCGCTGGGTCGTTGTAGACGATGGGCGCGCGCTCGCAGCCTGCCTCGTCGAGCTGCTCGGCCAGAGAATAGGCCTGCTCCAGCTCGATGTCCCCGACCACCGCCACGACCTTCGCTCGCTCCAAGAACGTCAGGCGATGGAAGTCGCGCACGTCGGCCGTGGTCAGCGCCGAGATGGACTCGACGCTGCCCATCATCTCCAGCGAATACGGGTGCTCGCCGTAGAGCAACTTCGCCAGCTCGCGGAACGCCTTGCCCGCAGGCTGGTCGTCCTGGGCGTGCAGGTCCTCGAGGGTGAGTTGCTGCTCGTGGCTGAACTCGTCCTCTTCGAACGAGGGGTTCGCGAAGCAGTCGACGTAGAGGTCGGCGGCGGCCTCGAAGTGCTTCGACAGCACGGTGAACGCCAACCCGACCGTGTTGTGGCCAGCGTACCCCGAGATCGACCCGCCCATGCTCTCGGACACCTCGGCGATCTCGCGGGCGCTGAGGTGGTCGGTTCCACGCGTCATGAGCTGCGTCATCAGCGCGCTGATGCCGGACTGCGCGGCCGTCTCGTAGCGCGTCCCGCCGGCCACCGGCATGAACATCGACACCAGCGGCACCGTACGGTCCTGCTGCACGAGCAGCGTCGTCCCGTTGGCCAAGACCGCGCGGTGGATCCCGCGCTCGTCGGTGTGTTGGGAGCGCGCGGCGGGGCTTATTCGCCGCGCGCCCGAAGCCCGCTCGACGATGGCGCGCACCGCCTCGGGGTCCGTCGCTTCGCCCTGCGGCGAGGTCATCACCACCGTAAGGGTCTCGGGGCGCAGGAGGTAGTTGGCGACGCGGCGCAGGTCGGCCAGGGTTACGGCCTCGATGGCAGCGTAGTAGCGGTCCTCGAAGTCCAGATCGCCGACCAAGCACTGGTAGTAGCCAAACTTCTGCGCCAGCCCGTGCATGCTCTGCTGCTGGTAGACCAACTGGCTGGAGAGCAAGGTCTTAGCGCGCTGGATCTCATCGTCGCCGATGGTTCTCTGGCCCACGCCGAAGACCAAGCTGAGGATGGCCTCGAGGACCTCCTCGGCGCCGATGGTAGGCGCAGGGTCGCCATCGGGCTGGCTTGGGGCCAGGTCGCCGCTGGGAAGCGAGCGAAATCCGTTGGCTGGCCGCGCTTGAAAAGTCGTGGCGACGCTCAGCAGGCCGGCGTCGCGCGGCGTGTAGGCGTAGCAGCCGATGGAGTTCACCAGCTGCAGCTCGTCCTTGATCACCACGTCCAGCCAAGAGCTCTCACCGCCGCCCAAGAGGACGCTGAGGACGTCGATGGCGGGCACGTCCGCGTGGGTCAGCTCGGGGACGGGGAAGGCGATTTGCAGGTGCGTCTCGCGCTGAGTGTGCTCTTGCAGGACCAAGCGCAGCGCGGTCTGCGGCGACTCGGGCAGGCGAGCTCGAGGCGGCGTCGAGGCCGGCGGGGCGACGAAGTGTCGCTTGACCGAGGCGAGCACCTCTTCGACGTCGATGTCGCCGACGATGGAGACGGTCATGTTCGAGGGCACGTACCAGGTCTCGAAGAACTCCAGCACGTCGTCGCGGGTGTAGCGCGCGACCCGCTCGGACTCGCCGATGACGGGCTTTCCGTAGGGGTGGCTCGCGAAGACGGTGCTGAAGAGCAGCTGACTGGTGCGGTTCATGGGCGAGTCTTCGCCGCGCTTGAGCTCTTCCTGGATGACCTCGAGCTC
>Ga0100377_1004014_pt1 | contig 11530 bp, 8 predicted proteins | sample CryGeymeta201501_FD_83664 | JGI IMG/M metagenome (GOLD analysis project Ga0100377, IMG submission 83664) | Groundwater microbial communities from Crystal Geyser aquifers in Utah, USA - Crystal Geyser metaG 2015-01 | ecosystem: Environmental > Aquatic > Deep subsurface > Groundwater | place: USA... | reverse complement strand
TGCCAAACGCCACCCCGAAAATCACGGGTGGCACAAACCCGCCGACGAACAAGCCCCAGTCCCACACGCTGCGCCAGGTGCTGTTGTGGATTTTGCTGCGGTAGTCAAACCCCACGGGCCTGAAGAACAGCGCCCACAACACCAGCAACATGGCCCAATAAAAGCCGCTGAACGCGGTGGCGTACACCAGTGGCCAGGCAGCAAAAATGGCACCACCGCCGGTGATGAACCACACCTGGTTACCGTCCCAATGCGGCCCCACGGTGTTGATCACCACCCGGCGCTCCAGGTCATTGCGGCCGACAAAGGGCAGCAGCGTGCCCACCCCCATGTCGTGCCCGTCCATGATGGCAAAGCCCACCAGCAGCACACCTACCAGCAGCCACCAGATGATTTTTAAGGTTGAATAGTCAAACATGATGTGCCTTTCAAGCGTGTGCGGGTGCAAGCGTTGAACCACTCTCGCTTTGATAGCGACCGGTGCCCAGACTGCCTGGGCCCATGCGGGCAAACTTCACCATCAAAAACATTTCAACGACCAGCAGCACGGTGTAGAAACCAATGAAACCGGCCAACGACCCGTACAGACTGTTGACACTTAGGGTGGAGACCGACATGTGGGTTGGCAGTACACCATAAATCGTCCACGGCTGGCGGCCATACTCCGCCACAAACCAGCCCAGCTCACAGGCTAGCCACGGGGCGGGCAGCATCCACAGCGCGGCTTTCAGCAGCCAGGGCTTGTCCATGAAATTGGATTTGAGCGTGCTGTAAAACGCCAGTCCAAACAAGAGCAGCATGGCGAAACCCAGGCCCACCATCAGGCGGAAACCCCAGAACATGGGTGTCACGCGCGGCACGGTGTCATTGACCGCTTGGGTGATCATCTCCGGTGTGGCCTGGCGCACATCGACCACGTATTTTTTCAGCAGCAGGCCAAACCCGAGGTCAGCCTTGTGTTGCTCAAACACCTGTTTGGCAGTGACGTCGTCGCGGTTGGCGCGCAAGGCTTCCAGCGCCGTCACGGCTTGAATGCCACTGGCGATGCGCTCGCGATTTTTGGCCTTGATGTCGTGGATGCCCGGAATTTCCTTGGTGACAGAGCGCGTGCCAATCAGTCCCATCACCCACGGCACTTCAACTTCCCAATTGTTCTTTTGCTCGGCTTCATTGATGTCGGCCAACAAGGTCAAGCCCGCCGGGGCTGGTTTGGTTTCCCACATGGCTTCTATAGCGGCCATCTTGGTTTTCTGCGCTTCGCCCACGGTGTAACCCGATTCATCGCCCAGCACAATCACGCTCAGCACCGAAGCCAAGCCAAAGGCGGCAGCCACTCGGAAACTGCGCTTGGCAAAAGCCACATCACGTTTTTTCAGCAAGTACCAGCTGGAGATTGACATCACAAACATGGCGCCGGTGGTGTAGCCGGCCGACACCGTGTGCACGAACTTGGCCTGGGCATCCGGGTTGAAAAGCACCGCCCAAAAGTCGGTCATTTCCATGCGCATGGTCTGGTAGCTGAACTCGGCCCCCACCGGGTTTTGCATCCAGCCGTTGGCAATCAAAATCCACAAGGCGCTCAGGTTGGTGCCCACCGCCATCAGCACAGTGACCAGCAGGTGTTGTGGTTTGGAGAGCCGATCCCAGCCAAAAAAGAACAGGCCGATCATGGTCGATTCCAAAAAGAACGCCATCAGCCCTTCAATCGCCAGCGGCGCGCCAAAAATGTCGCCCACGTAGTGCGAGTAGTAAGCCCAGTTGGTGCCAAACTGAAATTCAAGTGTGATGCCAGTCGTCACACCCAGCGCGAAGTTGATGCCAAACAGCTTGCCCCAAAAGCGCGTCATGTCTTTCCAGACGACGTTGCCGGTCATCACGTACACGCTCTCCATGATCACCAGCAGCCAGACCATGCCAATGGTCAGCGGTACAAACAAAAAATGGTAGAGCGCTGTAGCGGCAAATTGCAGCCGTGACAAATCAACAAGTTGGTCAGAAATCAAGGCAATACTCCTTTGGACCCGCCGGGATCGGATGACAAAAACTGCTGCATCACCTGTGTGGCGTCGACTGCCACATTCTGGTCACGCACAAAAATCCACCACAAACCCGCCAACACCAGCAACTTGAGCAGCAGCACAACAGCCAATTTGGTAGCCAGTGGCATGGTCCAGTTTTTCATGATGTCAGTCTGCTTTGATTTGTAGGGGACAAGCTGGCTGTATTCAATTTACATGCCACACCTGGAGAAATTTTTTTTATTCATACATTTCAACAAGTTAGATTGAATCTCGTCAGCGCTATCGTAACCCTGGCACGATGATTGACTGCCATTTTTGGCAGTTTGGCACCTAATTGACATATAATGGCAGTGTTTTGACACCCATCCAACTTGCGTGAAACCTCTACCCGAATTGATGTCGTATCTGGAAGGGTTGCCTGAGCCTCACATCCTGTTCGACAACCAGTACCGCATCCTGGCGGCCAATGGCGCCTATCGGCGCCAGTTCAGCGCCGACCGCAGCGTGGTGGGACGCACCTGCTACGAAGTGTCTCACCACTTCAACCAGCCGTGCGACCAAGCTGGCGAGTCGTGCCCGCTGCTCAAGGCGCGTGAATCGGGTCAGCGCGAACGCGCGCTGCACCTGCACCATACGCCCAAGGGCGAGGAATACGTCAACATTGAATTGGTCCCGCTGCGCAACGACGCTGACGAACAGGCCTTCTTCATTGAAAAGATGGAGCCCCTGCAGATTGCGCAAGGACACACAGGGGCTCAGGTCTTGATTGGCCGCAGCCCGGTTTTCCAACACATGCTTTCGCTGGTCGCGCGCGTGGCGCCGTCCATGGCAACAGTCTTGCTGCTGGGCGAATCCGGCACGGGCAAGGAGCTGATCGCTCACGCGGTGCACGAGGCCAGCCAACGTGCGAGCCACGCGCTGGTGCCGGTGGATTGTTCCAGCCTGCCCGAAAACCTGTTTGAGTCCGAACTGTTTGGCCACGAGCGTGGCGCTTTTACCGGCGCCAATACTGCCCGTGCCGGTCTGGTTGAAGCCGCCAGCGGCGGCACCTTGTTCCTGGACGAGGTGGGCGACATACCGCTATCCATGCAGGTCAAGTTGCTGCGCCTGCTGGAAACCGGCACCTACCGGCGCGTGGGCAGCACCGAGCAACGCCACGCCGACATCCGGGTGGTATCTGCTACCCACCGCGACCTCGACCAGATGGTGGTCCAGGGCAAGTTTCGTGAAGACCTGTACTACCGTCTGAGCACTTTTCCCATCCACTTGCCCGCCCTGCGCGAACGCCGCGACGACATCGCGCTGCTGGCCAACGCCTTGCTGCAACGCGTGGCACCGCGTCGCAAACTCCGTCTCGGTGATGAGGCGCTGGGGCGACTGGCACGGCAAGACTACCCCGGCAACGTGCGTGAACTGCGCAACCTGCTCGAACGTGCTGCGCTGCTCTGCGACGGCGAGACGCTGGAGGCCGCGCACATCGATCAGGCCCTGCGTTTGGGCAGGCGCCCGACGCTGCCCGAAAACGCCCCCGCAAGTTCCCCAGCGGCGTTGACGAACTCGCTCAAGGCCGCTGAGACCGCCACCCTGCAAGCCCTGGCGCAGGCGCACCAGGGCAGCCGCGCAGAACTGGCCGCCAGACTGGGCATCAGCGAACGCTCGCTTTATCGCAAGCTCAAAGCGCTCAAACCCCGTTGACGCCGGCTGCTCAGGGTGCAATCATTTCCGCGTAATCGTAAAGCGCACCCAAAATCGCCTCGCCACGTGCGTCGGCGATTTCGGCCAACTTGTCCATCTGGTCAAACAACGCGGGTAACGTCAATACCCCGCCCTCACCGGCCAAGAGCCGGGCACTGCGATGTGCCTGCCACCGCCGCTGTTCTTCAACGCTCAAACTGCCAGGGAAGTTGCGCGCGCGGTAGCGCCACAACAGCTCGCCCAGGCGCGCATCTTCAAAGCTTGGGCGCGCCTTGGCCAGTTCTTCCGGTGGGCGCAGGCGCAAGTCATTGAGGCGACGACGGTCGGCATTGCAGACAAAGCCGCCGTACAGATCTTCGTCCACATCCACCGGGCCGGCATCCCCGCGCTTGAACACCTCGGCCCAGATGGCGCTCATGTCGGGCAAGTCGCGCGCCTTGGCCGCGTTCTGCAGTTGTGCGGCCACGTCGATGCCCCAACGCTCGGCCATGGCAGGGTTGAGCACCTTCAGGTTGCTCATGACCATGGGCGACTTGTTGATGTGCACAGATTTGACCGGAAGACGGCGCACGCCCTCGGGCAAGTCGCTTGATTTGGTGAACAGGCGCTGCCTGATCAGCGCTGCGTTCAAGCTGGCCAATTCACCAGGGTCTTGCGCCAGGTCCCAGGCCAGCAGCTCGTTTTTGTTGCCCGGGTGCATGGCCAGCGGCCACATCAGTGCCAGACAACCGCGCTCGGGGGCAAACATGCCCGAGATATGCCAAAACGGTTTGGCGCTGGCCTGCGTGGCGGGCAGACCCAGTTCGGCCAGCACGCGGTCTTTCTTGTGCAGGCCAAAGCAAAAGTCAAACAGCTTGGGTTGCGCTTTTTTGATGAGCTGCGCCAGCGCGATGGTAGCGCGCACGTCGCTCAGGGCATCGTGCGCAGATTCGTGCGCCAAGCCGTTGGCGGCGGTCAGGTCAGTCAGCTTGAAGCTGGGTTTGCCATCCGCTTTGGTTGGCCAGGTGATGCCATCGGGCCGCAGGGCGTAAGCGGTGCGCACCACGTCGAGCAGATCCCAGCGACCGCAGTCGTTTTGCCACTCGCGCGCGTAGGGATCCATCAGGTTGCGCCACAGCATGAAACGGGTAATTTCGTCGTCAAAACGGATCGTGTTGTAGCCCACGCCGACGGTCCCCGGCAAGGCCAGCACTTGTTCAATTTGCGCGGCAAACTGGTACTCCGGGATGCCTTTTTGCAGACACTCCTGCGGTGTGATGCCGGTGATCAGGCAAGCCTCGGGCTCGGGCAAAAAGTCATTGGCAGGCTGGCAATACAGCATGATCGGTTCGCCCATCGGGTTGAGCTCGGCGTCGGTGCGAATGGCGGCAAATTGCGCCGGACGCGCGCTGCGGGTGTTGGCACCAAAGGTTTCGTAGTCGTGCCAGAGAAAGGTGTGGGTCATAAAAAGATCAATTAAATACTACTTAATCTATAGCTGCTTGCGCTTGCTGAACATGGGCTAGATGCCATTTTTACTTGCGACGTGCAGAGCGCACGCCAGGAAGCTCCAGCACCAGCGAGAGCACTTTTTGCAAGCGGCCAGAGTCTGCCACCTCCACAGTGAAGGTCATCCAGGCGATGCCTTTGATCGACTGGGTTTGCACGCCGGTGACGTTCATTTTTTCTTTGGTGAACACCTCAGAAATGTCGCGCAACAGGCCCTGGCGGTCTTGCGCGGTGATGGCCACATCCACCGGGTAGACCGCGCTGTCTGTGGCTTGTCCCAAACCCCATTCCACGTCAATCAGACGCTCACCATTTTTCGCCACCATCTCGGCCAGGTTGGAACAGTCGGCGCGGTGCACACTGACGCCTTTGCCGCGGGTGACAAAGCCGACGATGGCGTCGGGCGGAGCCGGTTTGCAGCACTTGGCCAATTGCGTCATGAGCGAGTCCACCCCCACCACCAGCAGCCCGCCTTTGCTCGGGTTGTCGCCACTGCGCGCCTTGCGCAACAGGGGTGCGTCGGCGTCAAACTGCGGCGCCTCCGCCGGACGCAGCAAAACCTCAATCTGGCGCAGCGAAAACTCGTCCTTGCCAACGTTCTCAAACAGCGCGTTGGCGTTGTCAAAGCCCAACCGCGCCGCCAGGTCGTCGAGTTTGAGCGCAGTTTTGCCTTCACGCTGCAGCAATTTTTCAACCGCCTCACGGCCCTTGGCGATGGTCTCGGACAGCGCCAGCGCGTTGAACCAGGCGCGTACCTTGGTCCTGGCGCGGTGACTGGCCAGGTAACCCAGATCGGCGTTAAGCCAGTCGCGCGACGGGCCGCCTTCCTTGGCGGCGTTAACTTCGACGGTCTGGCCGTTTTTCAGCGGCGTATTCAGCGGCACCATCGCGCCATCGACCCGCGCGCCACGGCAGCGGTGGCCCAGGTCGGTGTGCACTGCGTAGGCAAAATCAATCGCCGTGGCGCCCTGGGGCAGCTCGACAATCGAGGCATCTGGTGTCAGCACGTAAATGCGGTCGTCGAGCAAACTTTGTGTCTGCACGCCCGAGAGGTCGCGCTCCCACGCCAGCAGCTGGCGCAGCACGGCAATCTTGGCGTCGTAGGCACCGGTGGCCGACACGCCAGCATAACCTTTGGCACCCGCCTCTTTGTAAGCCCAGTGCGCAGCGACGCCGTTTTCGGCGTGGTCATGCATGGCCTGGGTACGGATCTGGATCTCGGTGGGCTGACCCGCCGCGTCGCGCACCACGGTGTGCAGCGACTGGTAGCCGTTGACCTTGGGTTTGGCAATGTAGTCGTCAAATTCGTCGGCGATCGGGGTGAAACGGTCATGCACCCAGCTCAGGGCGCCATAGCAATCGGGTACGCTGGTGACGATGATACGCAGCGCACGCACGTCATAGACCTGGCTGAAGTCGAGCGACTTGCCTCGCATCTTTTTGACGATGCTGTAAATGTGTTTGGGTCGCCCCGAAACCTTGGCCTGGATGCCACTGTCGATGAGCTGCTGCTCAAGCGCGCTGCGCAAACGCTCAACGTGGGCCTCGCGCTCGGCGCGCTTGGCATCCAGCAACAAGGCAACTTCGCGGTAAGTTTCGGGCTCCAGAAAGCGAAACGCCAGGTCTTCCATTTCCCACTTGATTTCCCAGATACCCAGGCGGTTGGCCAGCGGGGCAAACACCTGCAAGGCCTCGGCGGCAAGGCCGTCAGGCATGGACAGTTTGTTCGCGGCAAAAAAACGCAGGGTCTGCAGGCGCGAGGCCAAACGCAGCATAACTACGCGCAGGTCACGCGAAAACGCCAGCAGCATCTTGCGCACGTTCTCGGTCTGCAGGGCAACGGCCTGCTGCGCAGCCGGTGTATCGGCCAGCGTTTTGGGACGAGCCAGGCGCGCCTGACGCTGCACGCGCACCAGCTTGGTTGTCTCAATCGCCAGCGCGGCAAAGTTGTCGCCAAACGCCTTGGCAATAATCTCCTGTGGCTTGTTCAGGTGGTCGCAGGCGTACACCAGGTAGCTTGCTGCCTGCATCGCCTGCGAGCCACCAATACTCCTGAGAATGGCCGCCACCGCATCGGCGTGCGCCAGGATGTTTTCGCCGGTATCCAGCGTTTCAGAAGACAACAAGGGCTCAGCAAAGGCGCGGGCGCGGGCCAGCGCTTGCGGCTGATCGGGCAGGCTGTGGGTGGTGGCAGCAACAACGGGCAATACCGGCTTGTCAGCCGGTTGAACTGCTTGGCGGGGGCTCAGGGATCGTTTCATCTAGCGCAGCAAAAAAGACCGCACCGCCTGTACCTGGTCGGGTGTCACAATGGTCGGCGCATGACCGACACCAGCAAATTCGATCAGCCGCGCCCGGGGGCCGCGCTGCGTCATGGCATACGCGGTGGCGCGCGACAACAAGTCGGACTGCGCGCCGCGCAGCAACAGCGTTTGCGCGGTGATGGCGTCGTAGGCCTGCCATAGCTGCGCCTCGCCTTGGGCGGCAGATTCCTGCGTGATGCTCTTGAACGGCTCAGCCAGCGCCGGGTCGTAGCGCAGTGTGAAGCGGCCCGTGCCGTCGCCCAGCGGCTTGATCTGCGGGCGGCTCAAAGCCAGCCACTGTGCTGGGGTGTGTGGGCCAAAACTACTGGCAATCGCCCACAGCGCATCAGCGGCCTGCTGCTCGGACGCAAACACCGGCACCTTGCCCAGGTACTGACCAATGCGTTGCAGTGCCTGCCACTCTATGACCGGGCCAACGTCGTTGAGCACCAGTCGGCGCACCTTGGCAAAAGCCGGCGCCTCGGGTTGCCCGGCGATCACCATGCCAATCAACCCGCCCATGCTGGTGCCCAACCAGTCGAGCGTGGTGGGCTGCAGGCGGGCCAACAGCACCAGCATGTCGGCGGCATAAAACGGGATCTGGTAACCCTGTGGGTCTTTCAGCCAATCACTTTGGCCACGACCCACCACGTCCGAGCAAACCACCTGAAGCGTGTCACCGCCCAGTGTCACCAAGGCCCGGGCCAGCGTGTCAAAGTCGCGTCCCTGGCGCGTCAAGCCATGCACGCACAACACCACATGGCGTGCTTGCGGGTTACCCCATTGCCACCACGCCATGCGATGGCCGCCCTGGGCGTCGGGACAATCAATAAATTGGCGGGTGGGTTCAAGCATGGTGGGTGGCATTCGATAATCGCGCAGTAAACAGGGCATCATCCTAATGGAAACTTGCCACCGACCCGTCACGGAACTTTTCAAAACATTTTTTCGGAGAACTCTCATGCTCAAAGGCAAAACAGCGCTCGTCACCGGTTCTACCAGCGGTATTGGCTTAGGCATTGCCAAAGCGCTGGCCGCGCAAGGCGCCAACATCGTCATCAACGGCTTTGGCGATGTCGAGGGCCCCAAGGCCGAAGTGGCCGCACTGGGCGCCCGCGTGGGCTACCACGGCGCCGACATGAGCAAACCTGCCGAAATTGCCGACATAATGGCCTACGCCGCCGCCCAGTTTGGCTGCGTCGACATTCTGGTCAACAACGCCGGCATCCAGCACGTTGCCCGTGTTGAAAACTTCCCCGTCGAACGCTGGGACGCCATCATTGCCATCAACATGAGCAGTGCCTTTCACACCACCCGCCTGGCGCTGCCCGCCATGCAGGCTGCGGGCTGGGGCCGCATCATCAACGTGGCGTCGGTGCACGGTCTGGTGGCCTCGGCTGAAAAGTCAGCCTATGTCACCGCCAAGCACGGCCTGGTCGGTCTGACCAAGGTGATTGCGCTGGAAAACGCCACCACCGGCGTGACCTGCAACGCCATCTGCCCCGGCTGGGTACTCACCCCACTGGTGCAAAAACAAGTCGACGCCAAGGCCGCGGCACTTGGCATCAGCAACGACGAAGCCAAGAAGCAACTACTAGAGGAAAAAGAACCCTCCTTGCAATTCACCACGCCCGAAGAATTGGGTGCGCTGGCGGTGTTTTTCTGCTCACCCGCAGGCACCAACGTGCGCGGCGTGGCCTGGAACATGGATGGCGGCTGGGCGGCGCAGTAGTTCTCACGCGTCAGTGCGCCAGCGCACAGTACCTCTGATGCCCCAGCGCGTATCATGGTTTGCAGCCCAACTGCTGCACCGCCTATGGTCCGCCCCTTTTCGGGCACCAGGCCCCCTTTGGAATGACCATGAGCAACCAACCACTGCCAACCTACGCCTCTTACCCACCGCCAGTCAATGGCCTGCAACTGCATGTCGGATTCGAGATCGAGTACGACTGCCCCGCTCCCACGCCGATGATTCTGGCCTTGAGCATTCACCATTCACGCGCGGCCGACCTGTTGCGCCCGGATGTGCTGATGAGCAACCCGGCCTTGCCGGTGCACGCCTATCACGACATGTTTGGTAACTGGTGCAGCCGCATCGTGGCCCCCCAGGGCCGACTGGTGCTGCGCACTGATGCGCTGGTGAACGACAGTGGTCTCGCCGACACCGTGGCCCCGTGGGAGACCCAGACACCGGTGGAGCTGCTACCCGAAGCCACGCTGGTTTATTTGCTCGGCAGCCGCTACTGCGAGACCGATCTGCTCTCGGGCATCGCCTGGCAGCGATTCGGCAATGGCCCGACCGGCTGGGCGCGGGTGCAGGCGATTTGCGATTTTGTCCATCAGCACATCGAATTTGGCTACCCGTACGCCAGACGCACCCGCACCGCCTGGGAGGCCTACCAGGAACGCCGCGGTGTATGCCGCGACTACGCCCACCTGGCCATTGCCCTGTGCCGCTGCATGAACATTCCGGCGCGTTATTGCACAGGTTACCTGGGCGACATCCGCATTCCAGCAGTACCGGCCCCAATGGACTTTGCCGGCTGGTTTGAGGCTTTTCTGGGTGAGCGCTGGTACACCTTTGATGCGCGCAACAACACGCCGCGCATTGGCCGGGTGCTGATGGCGCGAGGGCGCGACGCTTGCGACGTGGCGCTGGCGAGCACCTTCGGGCCCAACACGCTGCAGCGCTTCACGGTATGGGCTGACGAGGTGCCAACTCCCTGAGGAAAAATCCGGCTTTGGTTAAGCGCTGGAACCGCCTCTAAAAGCTATTTTTTATATAGCTACTCCCGCTTATAAAATAAGGGCTGGAGGCCTAAAACACTGTTAACTTCAAGACGACTGCTTGAACGCCATGACGGCCTGGTTGCGCAAGGTGCGCAGGAGCGAAAGCTCTCTCTCACCCACGACCAGGCCACTCTTGTCCGCCTTGTCGGCGTAGATCAGACCAAACGGTTTGCCTTTGAGCTGCAGCGGCAAGATCAAAAAAGTTGGCGCATGGTAGGTCTGGCGATACCAGGCTGGCAAACGCTCGGCAATACGGGGGTCGCTGGCGTCGCTGATCAGCGTGTCCGCACCCTTGCTGCATATGGTGGCAAACAAGTCGGGCACTTTGCTAGGCCCCAAATACACGCTGAAAGTCTTGACCACGCCCTCGACCCCGGCACCCAGGCCAAAGCGGCCGGTGAGCGTATCAATATTGGGGTCGCGCAGGCAAAACACCACGCGTTGAAAATCCAGCGCGCGAAACATCGCCTCCAGGATCATGCGCAAGATGTCGCTGAGCTTGAAGTCCTCGACCATCGCGTTGGTAATGTCCTGAATACCCGCAGTCAGGGTTTGCGCCACCTGATCCGACGCAGCGACCGTCTTTACAGGGCCATCCAGCGGCTCCACCAGGGCAGCAGCGGCCGATTCAGCCGGTTCGGTGGCGTGCAATTCGCTCGCGCGCAGCGTCTCACCGAAGGCCGAGGGCTGCGCGTTGGGCTCCGGCGCCGTGTAACTGGTGCCAGAGAGCAAATTCGCCGCCAGTGAATCAGGCTGCACGGTGATCTCCATGGCCTGCGCGAGCTCAGTCAATTTTTCACGTGCAGCCACCGTCGCATGCTGCATCTGGTCAACCGACAACCCCAGTGATCTGGCGTAGCGCTTGCCCACCTGGGCCAACCGGACGTCGACCACCGCCGCATCGGCGTGCAGCATGGCGTCGGCCATTTCATTGGCGGCGCGAACGCCCCAGCGCAAGTTGCTGAGCGGATCTTTGGCGGGGTGCATGGGTGGCTCGCCAGTAGGTCTGACAATGCAGCGCTGGATACTCTCTGGCAAACCCCAGGCCTTGGACACGCCCAAGCCCAGTGTCTCAAAACCCAATCCCAGCACACGCTTGGACGCCACTTCTTCGCTGACGGGGTCATGCGTGGCGTTGACCAGGCCACGGATGCTGGCGGCCTCTTCCGGAAAATAAAATTGCGCCAGCATGCGCCCCAGATTCTGAAACAACGCACCGATGAAGGCCGCTTC
>Ga0100377_1004003_pt1 | contig 11548 bp, 6 predicted proteins | sample CryGeymeta201501_FD_83664 | JGI IMG/M metagenome (GOLD analysis project Ga0100377, IMG submission 83664) | Groundwater microbial communities from Crystal Geyser aquifers in Utah, USA - Crystal Geyser metaG 2015-01 | ecosystem: Environmental > Aquatic > Deep subsurface > Groundwater | place: USA... | reverse complement strand
TGAATATTCATTTTTGCTAAAATCTCATCTCTTTCTTTTACTCCCTCAGCATTCTTTTTGGTAACAAGAAAATCTTTGAATGTCATATAATCTGGAGATTTACTCAAAGCTTCAGCAACGATGAATAAAAGTAATGTTTTAATATTGGGTGCTTCCTCATCAACCCCTTTACATTCGTCTTTTATTCTCTTAGATGTGTGAAGTAAGCGACATGCGTTACAAAAAATTTCTCTGGAATCTTCGGCATAATTAGACAAATTTTTTCCAAATTTATCTGAAGTAGTAACATCTTTAAAAAACTCATTATAAATCGCTCTGATAAGTTCTTTTTCACTTTCTTTTACACTATTTTTTAATCCATCCAAAATCATTTGGTATGTTTCTGTTTCTTCATCTGTGGACATCATTTCCCATTCAAACTCCTCGCCTTCTCCAACCTCTGCTTCACCAGCTCGCAAACCGCCCAGTAAACCTCTTTCCTCTCCTCTTCCGTCAAACCGAGTTCATCAAAAATGATATTATCGAGTTCTGCTCGGTCAGGCAAAGGATTCGGCTCCTGCTCTCTTATTGGCTTGTTTGGGTCAATGCCACATTCTTCAAAGATTGATTTTATTGGGCGATTAACTTGTTTTCTCACATTTTTATTAGTAATAACATTTACTATTAACAAGCTTTCTAATTCATAAATTTGAATTTTTAATACAGCTAAAGCCCCAGTCATCTCTCTACCTAAATTCTCAAGAAATAAACGACAGATAGTGGAGTTCAATGAAATAAACAGATTATCTGCCTTCTCTTGATCACAATATATATCAAATAAATTGTTGTCTGCTAAGCATAAATTATTCAGAGGTATCAAATGTCTTGCTCCAAGAATGTAAGAATACAACAATTGAGAAATTTTCCTTTCATGGATTGCATACCAATTATTCCTCGAAGCACAAGTTGGTCTGTTTTGAAGTCCTTGCTCTTCGCCCCATTCAATATATTTCAAGGCGTTTGTATCATTTAATTCTTCTTTACTTCTTTGGCAATAAAAAATCTTGTGAGTTGTGTCGTTTAAGTCAACAGATTCTTTTTTAATTTGCCGTAATGATTTTATCACGGGCATCAAAAACTCCTTCTCTATCCTAATATCCACAGGTAATCCATCCTGTTTCGGAATCAACCTGTAATATTCTCCTTCCTCTTTTATATCAAAATACTTACTCGGCAGATAGAAGAACTCATTCGCTCCCGTTTTAATTCCGAATCTAACATCTGCAATATCCCCCAATCTTACTAATTTTCCTTTACCCTTCTCCAGAATCGTGTAAAATATATCCGGCGCTCTCAAATACTTTCCACCCCATTTATTCCCTGTGTATTTACCTTTCTTAAATTTTCCATCTTTTTTTGAATCGTAATCCTCAAGATATTCCCAGCCATCCTCCATTAAATCCTCATGTTTTATCGGATAAACTCTAAAACAATCTCTCTTTAAAATTTCAGTTGCATTTTCAATACTTAACAGATTTTTTGTATTTATCACTTCCTCAAACGGTTTTTTGAACATTATAAACTTGGCAATATTATTTAGAGCAGACATTTTACTATCTTGTGGCGTCCATTCCTCAATTCTTTCAACACTAACTTTCGGTGCATCAAAAACTGCGATTATTGTATTAATATCCGCATGAGCAAAACTTCTTTTTGCCTGATTATCATAAATTGCTTTGATTGGTGCATATTTTAGTAAAAACTCTTGTAAGTTTTTGCCGTAGCCAACATCAAGCCAGGAATTTGATGTGATAAAGCAGAATGTGCCTTTTTCGTTCAATAAATTCAATCCATGGAAATAGAAATAAATGTAATAATCGCTCTTTTTGTCCATCTTTTTAATCACAGGAAAATGTGCATGAACAGATTTGATTAACTTTTCTTTGTATTCTCTTCTGTCTTCAAGAGTTACTTCTGCCTTTAATCTATTTGGCGGCGAAATCTTTTCCTGTCTTACATAAGGAGGATTTCCAATTACAATATCAAATCCATTCTTATCACCAAAGATTTCTGCAAAATCAATCTCCCAAACAAAAGGTTTTTTTTCAGGCTCATGAAGACAGGTTTTTACATTTTCAAGCTCGGCAACTTTTTTTATTATCTGTTCAAGATTTTTCTTTTTTATTTCCTGCACATTTATAATTTTTTTCTGTTCAGCCTCAGCAACCTCACCAGAAAAGCTAACCTGTTTTGTTTTTCTCAACTTTTCTAGTGCTTTTTTAAGAGTTTGTTCTTTCGTTTTGAGTACAGATATTCTTTCATCTATGATTTCTTCGAAGATTCTTGTCTCTTCCCCCACCAATTCCTCTTTAACCTTAAATTTTGCAGTGGGGTCGTTGTTGAAATACTTCTCTTTTTCTATTCTCAAGTCATAAAGTTTCTTTTTTAACCTGTTTGAGATTCCAGGTTCTCTTAAATGCAAATTGATACCACCGATTTCTTGAACGAGAGAATCTCCTACTCTTAGGTTAAGATTGAGTGTTGGTAATAACGCCTTCTCTCTTAATTCTTCCTTTTTGAACTCGGTTTCTATAATGAGTTGTAGCCAGAGTCTTAATTCGGCGGCGTGAACCGCCCACGGCATAACATCCACACCATATAAAGACCTGTTTATTATGTTATTTTTTAATTGAAAATCTGTGAGTTTTCGGTTTAGGTGTTTATAAATAATCTTATAAAGTTCCGCTAATACATTCAGCATTCCTACAAGAAATGCACCTGAGCCACAAGCGGGATCAATAACAGAAAGATTATCTAAAACTTCTTCAAGTTTATACCAATATTTTTTCTCATCAAAGTGTTTTTCTATTTTTTCTTTATCTTCGTCAAACACAAATTCATAGATTCTGTCTTTTGAAATATCTGACAAATGTTTAGACAGATACTCAACTAATGAACGCCTGCACATAAAATCTACTTCAACCCTTGGCGTGTAGAATATTCCTAAATCAGTTCTATCATAAATTTCTTCTGCAACATTTGCTAATGATTCATAGACATAACCTATCATCTGAGGATTGATGGCAACCTCTTTTTCTAATGGCATATCTTCTTTTATGGTAAAGTTGTATTTTTCAAAGAAATTGAATATTTTTTTGAATAGAGAGTCTTCTATTTTTATAGGTAATTTATCTGTGTCAGTTTCTCTAAATAGACCACCATTCAGAAAAGGCACATTTGATAGTGCTTCCATTACATCAGTGGGTAACTCTTTGAGTGCGTAAGGCATGTTGTTAAATACCTCAAAGAAAATAACTCTGAGCCATTTTTCATAGAATGAATCTTTGTCGAAAGCACCCTTATTTCTCTCTTCCTTATATCGTGTCCAAAACCATTTCATAAATTTGAGATTTTCATTGAGCCATCGTTTTTTGGAAACGAAATATATGAACATTACTCTGTTTAGGAACTGAAGCGTAAATTCGTGTGCATATTTTGTATTTATCTTCTGTTTTTCTAATGCTTTTCTTAGCATGAAAAATATATCTTGATAATCCCCGAAAAATTTCTCGGTTACCTTCTCTACATTAAACGCCTCTCTCCATTTATACCATACATCTCTCCAAGTAGCCTCTTTCCCTTCATAAAAAATATTTGATAAAGTCTCGAGATCGGTATAATAAATTTCCTCTTTGCTAAGATATAATTTTGTTATTTTTAGTTTATGTTTGCCCACCTCGACTTTTTCATAATCAGGGAATACGATAATAATGTCTGTATAATTAATCGTGATTATGAGGAGACACCTCATATACCTATCAGAAAATACCTTTGCGATGTATCTAATAAATGCGGGAGCGAGCGTTTTCGTTTCTATCAAAAATACAGATAAATTTTTTTCAAAACTTAATACGGTATAGATATTGTTTATTTTGTCCTTTTCTTCTTTTTTAAAATCAAATTCTTCAAGTTTTCTTTTATATGTCTCATCAAAAATAACCTCTTTAGGATAGTTTAGATGTCTGAACAGTTCAAATATATTCTTTGATGAGTTAATCCGAGGGATGAACTTGCTGATTTCCTGCCTGAGTTCGATTTTGTCTTTCATTTTCTAAGTTCTCCTGTTATCTATTTTACTATATGGATTTATGGGATTATATGTATTTTCCATAATGTAAAAATATGTTGCCACCTTATAAGCAATGAGCGTACAGTACAGGAAGAGTACATGGGTACACCTTGAACCGTCTGTTCGCTCCTCTGCCTCTATGGGCCATGCAAAATGTTTTTCTGTTAAATCTTTCGCCATGCCGAATTTTTGCGTAGTACAATGTGGAAGTAGAGAGCATCTATTTCTTTCCCTCCGCTCTTTCCGCTTGGGGTTTTAGGGTTAAGGAAGGATTCTAAGAGATGGTGGGTGACTGTTAAGGTTCAAGTGATTTGGGGTTAAATGTCTAAATCACTAATCATGCAAGAGTCTATCAAGATTTAATATGTAATCATGATTGTCATGCAACACATTTATTTTTGAATCCCTTATCTCCTCATAATCTACTCTATTTAATCCTGTTTCTAATCTGATCGGATATGAAATTTTTCCAGAATTATCTTTAACAAAAATTACACCTTTCGTTTTTGCTATTGCAATTATTAAACAACTCCCATCTTTCCCACTTTCATCTTTCATCAATATTTGTTGAAAATGAATAAAATCAGTATTATAATTAATATATCTCTTAATAATCGATTTAGTAAATTTTAATTTATTCTCTAAATCTTGAACTCCCATAATTCTTCTTGGGAGTTTGTCTGTAATACCAACAATTAAGACTCCTCCGTTTGCATTCGCAAAGGCAGCGATTTGTTCGCAGAACTTAACCTTAACTTCTTCTTTTTCCTTATGTTTTGGATGCCACATTTCTAAAGTTTCTTTGAAATCCCATAATTGAGTTTCAATCCTATTTTGTCTCATAGCCTTTATTATAAAGGCTCTCCAAAAAGATTCTTGGTGTAACAATTCTGTTTGCGCATTATAACTATTGATATCGAGAATAATATTTCTTAAGGATTGGCGAAGTAACTCAAAATAAGTAGCTAACTCATCAAGAATTTTATGAGATGTTTGAGAAAGCAATCTTTGCTTGAGTACGGAAATCGGTCCTTGATATTCAATATCGATTGAATCGGCAATATCACTTAGAATATCCCAATAAACATCATCTATAGTATATCTGGATCTTGTTCGTAAACCGAGAGCAAATTCGGTGCATATTTTTACCATCTCCTGATCTTCATCAATGGTATTTTCAGTAATTTTTACCATTCGGTCTGAAAGTCTTGTTGAACCCCAGACTCGATAGGTAAATAATATGCAGGGTGCAAGAACATCTTTTTTATGTAACCAAACTACATAATCATATAATGCGTGAATTTCTTCACCATGATATTCTGCAAATTCTTTTATTTTTCTTATTAAATCTGAATATGATTTGGGATAGTATTTTTCTTTTAATCCAAGTGAATCTTCTTTTAGTTTTTGGACGGAATTCAATGTGTTCTCAGTTCTTTTTAATAGCTTCTCGACTTCTGTTTCCTTTTTAAAAACCCACCAATGAATTTCATCAGACCCTACTTCTTTACTGAAATCTGTTGGTTCTAAGGTGTTTTCACCTTTAACATAACATTTACTATGCATTTCAGTATCAGCTTTCTGTATGTACCAATGAATTTTGCCTATTTCCCAAAAAGAACCCGAGAATAACTCTTTGTGATTAATGTCCTCCGTAAACATCGCCCTCACTCTCCAACCTCTTTTTTACTTCGCATTTTTAAAGTATGCATTTATCCTCACTTGAGACTCAATACCGTATATGTTTCCAGCATAAAAGAAGTTTTTGCGAGGCAAATATTTGGGTGAGCGCCTTTAGGTACGACTTTTTATGATTGGCTAAACGAATCTCTTGCAATCAAAAAACTCTCATTGTCTCGTTTGGTATTTTTTAAAAGTTCCGCCCATGTATATGGCTCTATGCACTTGTCTTTTACCAATCCGTTATAAGCTTTTTTTACGGTCGCGCTTGTTAATCTTTCAGAATCTCTAACTAAAATAACTTTAGTATCATTTGGGAATGAAGATTTAAAATGTGGATTCTTCTCAAAGAATCCCACCATTGCATCGTAGTATCTTTGAAGTCTTTCCCAGTCTTCATCATTAAACTCATGTTTTGGCGGTTTAATTTCAACTAGTATCAGGGAATCTTCCCTGTTTAGGAAGATAAAATCGGGTCTTTTTGTTCCATGTTCTACGCGAGTCGTAGTAGTTATCTCCTCGTTGTATTCTTTTTTATACCAACTCTCGAAAGCTTCCTGAAATGTTTTAAGGCTACGATTTGCGACACTCAGTTCCCATCGCGGATTTATTAACCATGGGGCCGTTTCCAAAATTTTTTGAAGTTCTAATTCATCAATACCCTCTTGTTGGATTGTCTTTTCAAATATGTTTATAGTTTTAATTTTTTCGACAACTATCTGCCCATAAGAAGCTAGCTGAGCTATTTCTGTTGTCTTAAACAGTTTCAATAAGTCCGTCACATTGACCTTACCATCAACTGCAATTTCATTTATCCTTTTAAATGTGTCTACGAGAAGCTTATGCGGTGCTATTGTTAGAATGAGTTCAGAAAGGTCATTGACGTAATCTTCATCCGTTAATTCCTCTTCTGAAGCAAATTCTCCTATCTTTTCTCCTATTTCAACGACAGCTTTCTTTAGTTCAGGATCTTGATGAAAACGTTCTTCGGCCTTCCGTTCTAAATCCGAAACTTTCATAAATTGAGCTTTAACCTGTTCTCTTCTTGGTCGCCTCCCTTTTTTCGCTACTTCTTTCAAGAGTGTTTGGCCCCAATTAGCCAAAGCTTGACCCAAGTCAGAACTCCAGAGAATGTCTTGTCTATGAGTTTGAATTAAATCTTCCTCATCATCCAACCAGTCGGCATGTATCTCGCCAACAACATAGGATCTTGCTACAAACTCTCCCGCGAATCCAGATGGAATACCAAAATCCCTCGTAACAGAAACAATTTTTCCACGAGCATAAAATCTTATTCCAGCAAACTCTTCATGTTTATACGGTTGCTTGGCCATTCCTACCCAGCCGATGACCGGATACTTCCTTCCTTCTTCGGTCACTACTGGTCTATCATTTACTTCGATTCTCGTTCCTTCCATCAAAGGGATATCCAAATGTCCTACTTGAAATTCTGGCTCGGTATCTTCTTCTTTAATATCATGTACGATTATTTTGAAATCTCTCTGTTCTAAACCAAATCTGACCGCTAGCTGCCTATTAAATGTTTCCTTGTCGGGAACCTTTTTAGCGTTGAAGTTTTTCAAAATAACGCGAGTACCTCTTTTTTTATCCCAAGTCTGGTCGTCTGATAGGGGAGTCGGATGGTAATCCTCATTTTCAGTTGTTTGTTCAATTATTTTATCATAATCAAGCTCAAAATGCGTTACCTGATACCCTTTTTTGGTCTTTTCCCCACCGGCCGACCTAATTTCTAGGGTATTACAAATTCCAAAAGGGGCGAGTTTTCCAATGCCTTTACGACCCATAACATTCCTTTTCTTCTCTCGTGATTGAGGCCCCTGCTTAGGATTCTTCCTCCGATCTGGACCCACCTTGAGGTAGAAACCGTTTGCTTCCGTAGGTGTCATACCGTGACCGCTATCTTCAACTTCGATGACATAGCCTTTCCGTTCAAGCTTCCCATCTTTCTTGACTGCCAAAGCTTTGCCTAATGGAAGCTTTATGATGACTTTCTCTGCATCCGCATCATAAGAATTTGCAATTATTTCAGCCACGACGGCAGACACTTTATCGTACATGTGTAAACCGAGTTTATCAACAATGGTTCGCTCAATTTTCATGCGATAGGGATGTAGGTCCGAATTATCTTCATTTGTAGGAATCATTTAAATCACCTTTTGACCGTATAATCAATACGTTCATACATGTAGCGGCCACTTTTTTTGCAAACTTTGGCGGCAACGCATTGCCTACCAAATCGCAAGCGGTATCCATAAAGTCTGTATCAAACTTATAACTTTTGGGGAAAGTTTGTATCAATGCCGCCTCTCTTATGGATATTGTCCGCAGTTCGTCTGGATGCCCAAACCTACCCATGCAAGGCGTGGTACAACCACTCGTGATGGTCGGCGGAGTTTGCTCCCAGCTAAGCCTCCCATAAACGTTTTGAAATCCTTTGTTGCTATTCATGTGGCATTTTGGTCGTAGTTTTTTTGGCAACGAACCTCTGCTGTCTCCTGCTTTCAATGCCTTTAGTCTCTCTTTGCTTATCTCCTTCAAGTCCCTGATCACATGCCAGTTAAACTTCTGAGGACCGCCTCGTTCCTTTGCTTTTGAAAGAGTGGCGGGCTCTTTCATATTATTTTTGATTGCGTCTGCAAGTGTTAGCCAAGGCTTTAATTTCTTTTTTTCGTCGCCTTTGTAACAGCGAGTCCGTTTTGGTAATTGGACATGAAATCCTTTGCCGGCCAACAAAACTAGTCTTCTGCGCGATTGCGGCACGCCGTAATCGGCCAGTTGTAAAACGCCTTTGTTTACCAAATACCCCATGGATTCCAACCTTCTAACGAACTCGTCCAGTATGGGTTTTCCCCGAGTTGTGAGTCCTGGAACATTTTCCATCATGACCATCATAGGCGCTATTTCCTCGATTATCCTAGCCATCTCAAGTACCAGATCGTTTCTTGGGTCTTTCCTGTGATACTTGTCCGTAATCTTTGAGAATCCTTGGCATGGTGGACAACCAGCGACGAGGACGATTTCTTTTAAACCCGTCAAATTGAGAATTTCCTTTCCTGTGATTTCTCGGGCGTCTTTTATCAACAATTTCGTCGTTGGATGATTTGCTTTGTAAGTTTTTGCTATCTTGGGATTGATTTCTACGCCCGCGACGACGTTAAATCCCGCGCGTTTCAACCCAAGCGTTAACCCTCCCGCACCGCAAAACAAATCTACTGCGGTTAAAGCTTTATCCAATCGTTTCATTGATTATCCTCCTTAATCTATTTATTACTTTATCCGGCTTTTTTAATATGTCAGTATCCCAAAAACGCTGAACCGACCATCCACTTCTGCGCAATGCGCGGTTATTCTGTGTGTCTCTCTTTCGATTTTCGATGAGTTTTTTCTTCCAAAATTCCCGATTTTTTTTAAAAGCTTCTCCAGTAATTTCTTTTTCTCTTTTTCCATGCCAAAACGAACTGTCACAAAAGATTAAAATGTTAGTCCCTTTAATCCTGAAGTCTGGGCATCCTTCAAGATCGGGTTGTTTTTCATACTTTATGTGAAGACTCCTTAGTGTTTTTTCCATTGTTTTCTCTAAGTTAGTATCGGTACTCTTAACTTTCTTCATCCTTTCCGACACATTTTTTGAAGGTTTTTTAAAGCGTTGTTTCATTTTTATTCACATGTCCTTCTATTTTTGGCATCATATCCGAACCCTTTTTTTCCCATCTCCTACATAGGCTTTGATACTATTAAAAATAACGTTTACGCAAATAGTTTCTCTGCCCTCCGTTTCCTGTGCCTGGGTACCCTGAAACACACCTGCCTGCTCCCGACCACAGCCAGCCATCCCCAACTCCCCTATCTTTTCGTGGTAGGAGCGTAGCGAGAGTGCATTCATCCAAAGGATGAACCACCGAGCGGAGCGTTATCGAATAAAAACCAACGCTGTGCGGTCAGTGAACAAATGTGGTGCACAACGGACAGATAACTGCACTCTAACGATATCACGATAACGATTTGTCCGCACCATCGAACAAAAACGCAATTTGCGACCGCAGGGAGCAATTTGCTCAAAAACAAAGTTTTTATTGCGAGCGATAGCGAGCAATGAAAAAACTATATGGGCGGGCTGGGGTTCTAAAGGGTCAGCCCGCCCCTGCTAATGTGCCCTTTGCGTGAATAACAAGGTTCAAGATGCAATTACAATGCCGTTAACAAACAAAAGAATTAGTGCTCAGCTACACGGTTTATCACGACCTGCCAGCAAAATACTTATATCATAACATTACAATATTCATATTTATTCTTTTGTTTTTATTATAAAAACCTTCCCATTTCATTATGGTTAAATAGAGGGAACAACATACATATAATTGCGGACTTAGTCTCTTCCCGGGGATTAAGCCCATTCGCGTACACTATATCATTCCTTAAAAATCTTTTTCATTCATCACTTCAACGCCGTGTGTTCTCTTAAGCAACAATGCAGTCTTCTCTGATTCAGGACCTATATAAACCGCAATATCCCCCTTTTTGATAACTTTTGCATCAATATTAGGATCAAAAAACTTGACTGAAGCATCCATATCCACAGCCCTATCTAAAACAGCATCCATAAGCGGTGAATCCTCAATTATCCTCCTGCCTGATGCTTGTTCTATCTCCTCAGGTATAATCACAATTAAAGGACGAGCAATATACGGTGCAGTATCAATCTTTTGGTTTCTATATGGAGACACATATTTAAGATGACGTAAATCTATAGGTGAAGCCAGCACATTAACATCAATGTCTTCAAAGGCTTTGACAATGTTTTCACTGCTCAACCCAATCTTTTTTCGATAAAGCCTAACATCCACAAGCATAGCAAGAATATCTGCCAGAGAGATGAACGGGTTGCACTTATCCCCATGATAATATATCTTAGGCTTCACCCTTTCTATTAGGGCATTCCATCCCTCAGTTACCTCATACTCAAAATAATCCAACAACATATCCTGCGGTAAAGAAACGTTATCCTGAGTATACTTCCAAGCACAACAATGAACATACGCAGGATTTAATCTTCTCAAAAAATCTAATGCATCAACCTCCTTCACCTTGGATTTTTGTGCACCATACATTTTCACTTTTTTTATTTTTGATGGTGGAAGTATTGTGTAGTAAACATTCAGTTTTACTATAAAATCTTGCAGTTCTGTAAGAAGTTTTTCCCAGAATGCTATGGCTTTCCCAAAACCCAGTTTCTGCCCCATATCATACGCCTTGTATATTTTCCGAGTTGGGTTAAAACTAAAATCTTTTGATATTTTTTCAAAAGATGAGATATACTGCTGCCTAAAATTCTGCTCATTTTTAATCTCTACTCCTACACCTAAGCAGGCAAAGAATGTTTTACCTAAACCTCTGTTGAACTCCTTGGTATCAAATGCTACAACTGGCATGTTTATCTTATATGCCGAATAGACTACATGCTTTATATTTCTATCCGCAGAAAACAAGTGATTTATTTGAAAATAGATTTAGATAATAAAAATTCCTAAGGCGAGTGACAGGCTCCAAAGGATGTCACTCGCCTCCAACCACTCCTTTACGTAAATGCAAGGTTCTCAGTGTGGTTACAAAGCCGTTAGGCTTTGGGACAGAATTATTTGACGTTCACACCCAGCATTTTACAGTCCTCTTTAATGAGTTTAATGATTCGGGCATGAAAATTCGCAGAATGCTTTCTAAGAAACCCTTCAACTCTTCGAG
>Ga0100377_1003994_pt1 | contig 11570 bp, 10 predicted proteins | sample CryGeymeta201501_FD_83664 | JGI IMG/M metagenome (GOLD analysis project Ga0100377, IMG submission 83664) | Groundwater microbial communities from Crystal Geyser aquifers in Utah, USA - Crystal Geyser metaG 2015-01 | ecosystem: Environmental > Aquatic > Deep subsurface > Groundwater | place: USA... | reverse complement strand
CAACCCCGTCTGCATCTCGGTTGAGCCCGCAGGGCAGGGGGTTCTGTGAGCGATAGCTCGCAGAAGACCCTGCGTCGCGGGCTCAACCGAGATGCACGACGGTCTAGAAGATACGAGGAAACACGGCATATATTTTTGAAACGGCTTCTCAGTCTGGAGGCGACGCGTGGAGCGTCAGGGGAGATTCGGGAGGTGAACCGGCGCGCGCGGTGGATTGTTTCGCGAAGGTGGCTCCGCCCTTGACGTCGGGGCCACGCTTGGGAAAAAACGGGACGGTCCTCGAGCGCGTACGGGTGTCCACGGCCTCGGGCCGTGCGCGGACGCCCACCCCTGCATGCGGAGCTCCCGTCCATGACCCAGCAAGACACGTCCCTTCGCCACGAGGTCGAGCGATTGTTCGCCCTGCCGACCTCGGAGGCCCGGGCCGACCGCGCCGCGCTCGCCGTGTTCGGCGCCTTCCTCGACGCGGTGGAGGCCGGCCGGATGCGCGCCGCCTCGCGCGGCGACGACGGCGTCTGGCGCGCCGACACGACGGTCAAGAAGGGCATCCTGCTCGGCTTCCGGCTGGGCGATCTGGTCGTCTCGGACCAGGGGCCGCTGCCGTTTGCGGACAAGCACACCTACCCGGTGCAGCGGCCGCCGATGGCCGAGCGGAACATCCGCATCGTGCCCGGCGGCAGCAGCGTGCGCCGCGGCGCCTACCTCGGCCGCAGCGTGACGTGCATGCCGCCGTGCTACATCAACGTCGGGGCCTACGTGGGCGATGGCACGATGGTGGACAGCCACGCCCTCGTCGGCTCGTGCGCCCAGATCGGGGCCCGGGTGCACCTGTCGGCTGCCGCGCAGATCGGCGGCGTGCTCGAGCCGATCGGCCAGAGCCCGGTCGTCATCGAGGACGACGTGATGGTGGGCGGCAACAGCGGCATCTACGAGGGCTGCGTCGTGCGCGCCCGCGCGGTCATCGGGACGGGGACGATCTTGAACGCTTCGACGCGGGTCTACGACCTGGTGCACGGGCGCGTCCTGTCCGCCACAGCGGATGCGCCGCTGGAGATCCCCGAGGGCGCCGTGGTGGTGCCGGGCAGCCGCCCGGCCCGCGGCGACTTCGCCGCCGAGCACGGCCTGCACATCTACACCCCCCTGATCATCAAGTACCGCGATGCCAGCACGGACGTGCGCACCGCCCTCGAGGAGGCCCTGCGATGACCAACCTGCCCTTCGCCGACAAGCTCGCCCAGCTCGAGCCCAGCCTGATCCGCAGCATCTTCGACGCGGCCCCCCGCGGGGCCATCAACATGGGCATCGGCATGCCCGACCTGCCCGTGCCGAACGCCGTCGTCGAGGCCGTCAAGCAGGAGCTGCTCGCCAAACGCGCCCCCTACTCGCCGAACGCCGGCTGGCAGGAGCTCCGGGAGAAGGTCGCCGAGATGTACCAGCGGTGGGCTCGCCGCGGGCCGGACATCGGCGACTGGATCGAGGCGGACGGCGTCGTGCTGACCGCCGGGACCCAGGAGGCCCTGTTCGTGGCCCTGGCGTCGCTGGCGACCGCAGGGGACGACATCCTCGTCCCCGACCCCGGCTACCCCGGGTACGCGATGATCGCTCGCACCCTCGGCGCCAACCCTGTGCCGTATCGCATGGGCGCCGAGTCCGAGTTCCGCCCGACGGTCAAGGCCATCGCAGCTGCCATGACCGACCGCACCGTGGCGGTGGTCCTCAACTCCCCCTCGAACCCGACCGGCACGATGGCCGACGTCTACGAGCTGCGCTCGATCTGCGATTTTTTGCGCGGGCTCAAGGTGCCGTGGATCAGCGACGAGGTCTACGACCGGTACACCTACAACGAGATCTTCGCCAGCCCGTCGGCCTTCTCGGACTTCGGGATCGTCGTGGGGGGGCTGTCCAAGAGCGTGAACATGATGGGGTGGCGGCTCGGCTGGCTGTGCGTCCACCCAGACAACGGCGCCGTGCTCACCCGCGTCCACCAGGCCGTGACGACCTGCGCCAGCACCCTGTCCCAGGCGGCAGCCCACGCCGCCCTCGACGGGCTGATCGGCCGCGGTGAGGCCTCGGGCGAGATCAACGACAACATCGCGAAGTTCTGGGACCGGAGGGATCGGGTCGTCCGCGCGCTCGAGCGCCTCGACCTCAAGCATGCGCCCGCCGATGGGGCGATGTACGTCTTCGTCGAGGTCGCCTCGGTCCTGCGCAAGAACGGCCTCGACCCGAACGAGCTCACCCTTGTGCACGACCTCATGGACGAGCAGGGCGTCGTCGTCATCCCCGGTCGGGCGTTCGGCGCCGGTGGCGTGGGCTGGATTCGGCTGGCCTACACCTGCGACCGGATCGATGAGGGCCTGCGGCGACTGGCCAAGGGGCTGGGCTTCTAGGGGCGGCCCTCACCCCCCAGCCCCCTCGTTGATTACAAAGCTCCGGCCTACGGCCGTTCTCGCTCCGCTCGCCCGTCCTGCGCAACTCGCTCCGCTCGTTCCGCCGGCCTACGCGGGCTCGGCCCTCACCCCCCAGCCCCCTCTCCCGTATGACGGGAGAGGGGGAGGCCCTCACCCCCCAGCCCCCTCTCCCCTCGACGGGGAGAGGGGGGGTAGAACATGTTTTTTACTTATACAGCAACAACTTACGGGTCCGGCTCCCCCTCTCCCCTCATAGGGGAGAGGGGGCTGGGGGGTGAGGGCCTCCCCCTCTCCCCGTCGAGGGGAGAGGGGGCTGGGGGGTGAGGGCCTCCCCCTCTCCCGTCATACGGGAGAGGGGGCTGGGGGGTGAGGGCCGCCCCGTCAGCCCTCGACGAGCTGGACGTTGGCGTCCTTCGTCTCGATGGCGATGGCCGTGCCCGTGGTGACGATCCAGCCGAGGAACTGGCCGGTGAACATCGCGAAGAAGGTGCACGGCACCGCGATCAGGCCGCCGTACTGGCCGAGCAGATTAGCGATCGGGGTGACCCCGGCCACGCCGCAGCCGACGCAGATGCCGTAGGCCAGGAACCACACGAAGCCCATCACCGCCAGCGGCAGCCACGCCGCCTTCGCCAGCCTGAACGCCTCCGAGAACGCCTCACCGATGGAGATCTCCACGGCGATCACGAGGTGCGCGACCAGCATCATGAACAGGAAGACGACGAAGAAGATGGGGAAGCACAGCGTCGCGAGGATCGCGGCGATGATGAGGATCACGAGCGACGCGATCAGCTTGCTCGCCGCCATCTTGAGCGCGCCGCCGATGCCGCCGATGGCGTCCACGCCCTCGACCATCGCCACGCGGGCCGGCTTCATCAGGCCCATGGCCAGCGCCGAGGTGAACAGCATGCCCACGTTGCGCAGCAGGCTGATGCAGGTCAGCGCGAAGCCGCTCCCGAGGCTGCTCAGCAGATCGGCCTGACCCAGCGCCGGCAGCGCGGCCAGCAGGTACTGCGGACAGCAGAACAGCATCCCGAGCAGGCTGATGGCGAACCACGCCGCCGCCAGCACCGGGATGGACTTCTTGAAGAGCATCGTCGTGGCGGAGATGCAGTCGCCGATCGACGCCGGCTGGCCCGAGCCGGGCGAGCCAAACACCGGATCCCATCCGCCGCCTCCGCCCATGCCGCCGGGCGCGGCGCCCCAGTTGCCGCCGCCCATGCCGCCGCCTCCCATGCCGCCGCCGCCATCGCCCCAGTTGCGTGGCGGGCCCCAGGCCGAGGCGCAGGCCAGCTCGCCGGCAGGCGTGGAGGGGATCGACGGCGCCTGCAACGGCGGGGAGGATTGCGCTTGAACGGCGTTGCCTCGGAGCATAACATCGCCTCGCGGCCAGGGGTTCGAGGGGGGGGGGGAGGGCATGGCGAGCGTCACGGGGCGCTTCGATGCGTGAGCATCCTGCCGAGGCGCCAGGTGGCGGGGTGACCCTCGCGGCGCGGCAACGCGCAACAGTCTACAGGCCGATCAACATGCCGCTACAGGGGAGGGTTGTCAATGAATCAAGAGCCACGCACGGCGCCCCCGGGGCGCTGGTCGGATGAGCGCCTGAGCGAGGTCCGGCGGCATCTGCACAGCCACCCGGAGCTGTCGGGCCAGGAGCACGCGACGGCCGCCTTCATCGCCGCGCGGCTCACGGAGCTGGGGCTGAGCCCGCGGGTCGGTCTGGACGGCGCGGACACCGGCGTGGTCGCCATGGTCGAGGGCGAGGCCGGCGATGGCCCCACCCTGCTGTGGCGCGCCGACATCGACGCGCTCCCGATCGTCGAGCTCAACGAGGCGCCCTACCGCTCGTGCGCGCCGGGCGTGATGCACGCCTGCGGGCACGACGTGCACACGACCATCGGGCTCGGCCTGGCGTCGGCGCTGGTCGCGCGGCGGGCGGGGCTGCGCGGCCGCGTGAAGCTGGTGTTCCAGCCCGCGGAGGAGGGCACGCCCGGCGAGGGCGTGGTCGGCGCCGAGGCGATGGCGCTGGGTGGGGTGCTGGAGGGCGTGGACGCCGCGTTCGCCGTGCATTGTGCCCCCGCGATGCCGGTGGGCACGATCGGCTACAACCGGGAGGCCATGTGGGCCGGCAGCGACGTCTGGACCGCCACCCTCGAGGGCACCTCCACCCACGGGGCCTATCCGCAGGACGGGGTGGACCCGATCTTTGTCGCCGCGCAGGTCGTGCTCGGGCTTCAGGGGATCGTCGGGCGCGTGATCGACACGCGCGCGGCGTGCGTGATCTCGGTGGGCCAGATCGAGGCGGGCACGGCGTTCAACATCATCCCCGGCGCGGTCCGGATGGTGGGGCTGCTGCGGACGCTGGACGAGGGCACGCGGGAGCGCGCCATGGCGGCCATCGAGCGGCTGGTGAACGGGACGTGCGCGGCGTGGGGGGCCCGGGCTGAGCTTCGGTTCGCCCGCGGAGCCCACGTCACCGTGATGGACGGCGCGACCGTGGACCGGGTGGTGGACGCCCTGCGCAAGACCGTCGGGGGGGATCACCTCGTGCCGGTCAAGGCCCAGATGGGCGCCGAGGACTTCGCGAGCTTCTCCCGGCGCGTGCCGAGCGCGTATCTGCAGCTGGGCGTCGGCAACGTGGAGCACGGCATCGTCCACCCCATCCACTCACCGCGCTTCGACGCCGACGAGCGCTGCCTGGCCTTCGCCGTCGAGCACCTGGCGTCGGCGCTGCTGGACGTCGCCGCCGGGATGGTCCGGCCTTGACAGGGGGGATCGGGCGCATTAGCTTGCGCCGCGTTCCGAAGACTCTCAAGGGCGCCTCGACGTCCCGTTGTATACACACATCCACTGCAGAATTCCGTCACCACCATCCAGCCAGCCACGAGGCGCGCCAAACCGCCGCCTGCCGTGCACGCTGGCCATCACGTACCCTGAATGAGGGAGGCTATTGCCATGATCCGAGTTGCCATCAACGGTTTTGGTCGCATTGGTCGTCGCGCGCTGTCGTATGCCCTGACCCAGCCCGGCATCGACTTTGTCTGCATCAACGATCTCACGGACGCTGAGACCCTCGCCTACCTGCTGCGCCACGACTCCGTGCACGGCAACTTCCCCGGCACCGTGGAGGTGGATGGGGACGATCTGGTCGTCAACGGCGACCGCATCCGCATCACCGCCGAGCGCGACCCCGCGCTGCTGCCGTGGAAGGACATGGAGATCGACGTCGTGCTCGAGTGCACCGGCTTCTTCACCAAGCGTGACGGCGCCCAGAAGCACCTCGACGCCGGCGCCAAGGCCGTTGTGGTCTCCGCGCCCGGCAAGGGCATGGACCTGACCGTGGTCATGGGCGTCAACTCCGACCTGGTCGACCCCGCCAAGCACCGCATCTTGTCCAACGCCTCCTGCACGACCAACTGCCTGGCGCCGGTCGCCAAGGTGCTCGACGACGCCTTCGGCATCGAGTACGGCCTGATGACGACCATCCACGCCTACACCACGACGCAGGCGCTGCTCGATGCGCCGGTCAAGAAGGATCTGCGCCGCGGCCGGGCCGCCGCCCTGAGCATGATCCCCACCTCCACCGGCGCCGCGACGGCCGTCGCCGAGGTCCTCCCCCAGCTCAAGGGCAAGCTCGACGGCATGGCCGTCCGCGTCCCGACGCCCGACGTCAGCCTCACCGACCTCACCGTGACCGTGGGCCGCAACGTGACCGTCGAGGAGGTCAACGCCGCCCTCAAGGCGGCCGCCGACGGCCCGATGAAGGGCGTGCTGGCGTTCGTGACCGAGCCCCTGGTGAGCATCGACTTCGTCGGCAACAGCCACTCCTCGCTGGTGGACGCGGCGCTGACGACGGTCATCGGCGACCGGATGGTCAAGGTGCTGGCGTGGTACGACAACGAGCACGGGTACTCCTGCCGTCTGGTCGACCTCGCCCGCCTCGTGGCCGAGCGCATGGGCTGAGCACGTCTGAGGCGCGAGGCGGGCCGCTGCGCTGGCCTCGCGGCCCGGGCCCGCTGGCCTGGACAGGCGCGAAGGTGTCTTCCGTCGTCAGACCCGCCCACGGGCGTCGGTGTCCGGTCGAGCGGCCGCGTGGCTGCTCCGGCCCGTCGGGCCGGCGGACGGTCTGACCCACCCGAACCGTTGGATCGCGCTCGAGCCCCTTGCTGAGGGGCTCGAGGCGTGTGAGGGCAATATGCATATCCCGTTCATCGAGCAACTCCCCGACGCCGCGTTCGCGGGCCAGCGGGTCTTCGTGCGCTGCGATTTCAACGTGCCCCTCGACGGGCAGACCATCACCGACGACACGCGGATCGTCTCGGCGCTGCCGACCATCCGCGCGGTCATCGCCCGCGGCGGCATCCCGATCCTGTGCAGCCACCTCGGCCGTCCGAAGGACGCGCCCGATCCCGCCTGGAGCCTGGCGCCGGTCGCCGAGCGCCTGGCGGAGCTGCTGCCCGAGCAGGAGCTGATCTTCGCCGACGACTGCATCGGTGAGGGCGTTCAGAAGGTGGCTTTCGAGCTGAAGGCGGGGCAGATGATGCTGCTCGAGAACCTTCGGTTCCACCGGGGCGAGAAGAAGAACGAGCCGGCGTTCGCCGACGAGCTCGCGGCGCTGGCCCACACCTACATCAATGACGCGTTCGGCACCTGCCACCGCGGCGACGCCTCGGTGGACGGCGTGGCGCGGCGGTTCCCGGCGGGCCGTCGGGCGGTGGGCTACCTGATCAAGGCGGAGCTGGACTTCCTCGGCGACGCGCTCAACAAGCCGGAGCGCCCGTTCGTGGCCGTGCTTGGCGGCGCGAAGGTCTCCGACAAGATCGACGTCATCGTCACGCTGCTCAAGAAGGCGAACACCGTGCTCGTCGGCGGCGCGATGGCCTACACGCTGCTCAAGGCGCGCGGCGGCCGCGTCGGCGCGAGCCTCGTCGAGGACGACAAGCTGGACGAGGCCGAGCGCATCCTCGCGCTGGCCGCGGGCTCGGAGCTCCTGCTGCCCGTCGATCACGTGGTCGGGGCGTCCATCGACTCGCCGGCCGAGGAGACCCGCATCGTCGAGGAGCACATCCCGACGGGTCTGGCGGGCTTCGACATCGGGCCGGCGACCGTGGCGCTCTACGCCGCGCGCATCCGCGCCGCGCGCACCGTCTTCTGGAACGGCCCGATGGGTGTGTTCGAGAAGGCACCCTACGCCGCCGGGACCCGCGCCATCGCCGAGGCCATGGCCGCCTGTGAGGGCACGACCGTCGTTGGCGGCGGAGACTCCGCCGCCGCGATGCGCGCGTTCGATCTGCACGAGCAGGTCACCCACATCTCGACCGGCGGTGGCGCCAGCCTGGAGTTCGTGCAGGGGCTCGAGCTGCCGGCGCTCATGGCGATCAAGGTCGACTGAGCGGCCCTGCGGCCGCGTTGGACCGGCGCCGCGCTGCGGCGTTGGTCTGCTCCAACTTATTGATTTTCAAGGAGAAAATGGATATGGCGCGCATCCCGTTCGTGGCTGGAAACTGGAAGCTGCACTACGACCGTCAGGCGACGCGGAACCTCGTCAACCTGCTGCTGGCCGAGGTCGGCCACGCCTCTCGCGTGGACGTGGCGGTCGGTCCGACGTTCACCTCGCTGCAGACCGCCGTCGAGCTCGTCCGGGGCAGCAGCATCCGCGTCGCGGCGCAGAACTGCTACTGCGAGGACAAGGGCGCGTTCACGGGGGAGGTCAGCCCCTCGATGCTCGTCGAGCTGGGCGTGCACGACGTCATCCTCGGCCACAGCGAGCGCCGGGCGGTCTTCCACGAGGACGATGCGCTGATCAACCGCAAGGTCAAGGCGGCGCTGGCCGCGGGCCTCGGCGTGATCTTCTGCGTCGGCGAGACGCTCCAGGAGCGCGAGGCCAACCGGACGCTTCAGGTCGTCGGGCAGCAGGTCAAGCAGGGGCTGGCCGGCGTCACCGGCAGCGACATGCGCGCGCTCACCGTCGCCTACGAGCCGGTCTGGGCGATCGGCACCGGCAAGACGGCCACGCCGGCCCAGGCCCAGGAGGTCCACGCCGCCGTGCGTGGTCTGCTCGGTGAGCTCTACGGCGGCGCGGTCGCCGAGGCCACGCGCATCCTGTACGGCGGCTCCATCAAGGCGGACAACGCCGCCGAGCTGTTCGGACAGGCCGACATCGACGGCGGCCTCGTCGGCGGCGCCAGCCTGAAGGCCGACAGCTTCCTGCCCATCGTGCGCGCCGCGCGCGGCGCGTCGGTGGGCTGAGAAGCCATTCGGAAAATAGATGCCGATGGATCCGACGTAGATTCTGTTTCCAGGTGGAGTCTGATGTGAGGGAGTGGGCCCAGAAGCCCATGACCGAGCAGAAGACACACTTGGGGACAGAAGATACGAGGAAACAAGGCATATATTTTCCGAACGGCTTCTGAGCGGAGGTTGTTGACCTGTTTGGCTTGCAACGGCCCCGGAGCTGGTGTATAGGCTTGCGGTCTTATCGCCGTCCGTTTGCATCCCAAACCCGGGCTGCACCCTTCGCGACGACGCTTTCAACTCCGCGCGACACCCGCCTCACCTCCTCACGAGCTCCCGTGACCCTGGCGGTCGCCTCCCCGATGCGCTCTGCTGCTCTTCGACCCCGGATCTTCCCATGACCATTGCGCTGACTGTTGTTCATGTTCTGGTGAGCCTCTTCCTCATCCTCGTCATCCTGCTCCAGGCAGGAAAGGGCGGCGGCATGGGGACGGCCTTCGGTGGTTCGGCGGGCGGCACGCAGCTCCTCGGCGCTGGCGGGGCGAGCACGCTGCTTGGCAAGGTGACCGCGGGCTGCGCGATCACCTTCATGCTGACCAGCTTGTCCCTGGCCTACGTCGCCTCGACGACCAACTCCGTCATCAACCTCCAGGGCGAAGAGACCCACGAGGGCCTCGTCCCCGAGCCTGGCGCCGGCGAGTCCGGTGAGGGCGCTGGTGCTGGCGCCGGTACCCCCGGCGAGGCCGCGCCCGCCGAGGCCCCCAAGCCCGCCGAGGCCCCCGAGGCTCCGGCTCCTGTCGTGATCCCCGCGCCCGTCGAGGCGCCCAAGGGCGATGCCGCTCCGCCCGCAGACGCCGTGCCTGCGCCGACCGGTGACGCTCCTGCTCCTGCGCCTGCCCCCGCGGGTGACGCGCCTGCCCCCGCTGCTGGCGACAAGGCCCCGGGCGCACCCTGAGTTCGTCCCCGGAAGGGCGTTGTCCCATCAGCGCCCTTGACATCGACATCTGAGGCGGCTAGCCTGCGATCCTCAGGCACACGCCATGCCGCTACGCTATTCCTCGGGAGACATCCGCGCTCCTCAGCGACCCTTCGGTTCGCTCTCTGCCACGCGCTTCGCGTCGGCCTCGAGGCGACCCCCGCAGTCAGCTTCGGTCCGCTCAGCCTTCAGAAGCCGTTCGAAAAACATATGCCTTGTTTCCTCGTATCTTCTGTCCCCAGGTGTGTCTTCTGCTCGGTCATGGGCCTCTGGGCCCACTCCCTCACATCAGACTCCACCTGGAAACAGAATCTACGTCGGATCCATCGGCATCTATTTTCCGAATGGCTTCTCAACCCTCCGGGGTCCATCGAACCAACCGTCATCCTGCTCGATCATCCCTGGCCAGAGCTTCAACCTATCCAGCCACCCCTCCGGCGCCGCCCGCACACCGTCTGGTGTGCCGGGTCCTGCCCCAGCCTCTCCAACTCCATAAGGAGCGACCGTCGTGATGGAACTCAACCTCAAGGAACTCAAGCACAAGAAGATCAGCGAGCTGACCCAGCTCGCCAAGGACTTCGGCGTTCAGCAGGCCAGTGGCCTGCGCAAGCAGGAGCTGATCTTTGCGCTGCTCCAGGCCCAGACCGACCAGAACGGCGCCATTTACGGCGAGGGCGTGCTGGAGACGCTGCCTGACGGGTTCGGATTCCTTCGGTCGCCAGACTACAACTACCTGCCGGGTCCGGACGACATCTACGTGTCGCCGAGCCAGATCCGTCGGTTCAACCTTCGCACGGGCGACACGGTCAGCGGCCAGATCCGTCCTCCGAAGGAGAGCGAGCGCTACTACGCGCTGCTCAAGGTCGAGGCCGTCAACGACGACGACCCCGAGGTGGCCCGTGACAAGATCCTCTTCGACAACCTGACGCCCCTCTACCCCGAGGAGCGCCTCAAGCTCGAGTACGAGTCCCGCAACTTCTCGACGCGCATCCTCGATCTGCTCACGCCGATCGGCAAGGGCCAGCGCGCCCTGATCGTGGCGCCGCCGCGCACCGGCAAGACGATGCTCATGCAGAACATCGCCAACGCCATCACCTCGAACCACCCCGACGTCGTGCTCATCGTCCTCCTGATCGACGAGCGCCCCGAGGAGGTGACGGACATGCAGCGCTCGGTCAAGGGCGAGGTCGTCAGCTCGACCTTCGATGAGCCCGCACAGCGTCACGTCCAGGTGGCCGAGATGGTCATCGAGAAGGCCAAGCGCCTGGTCGAGCACAGCAAGGACGTCGTCATCCTGCTCGACTCGATCACCCGCCTGGCGCGTGCCTACAACACGGTCGTCCCGCCGAGCGGCAAGATCCTGTCCGGTGGTGTCGACTCCAACGCCCTGCACAAGCCCAAGCGCTTCTTCGGCGCGGCCCGTAACATCGAAGATGGCGGCTCGCTGACCGTCATCGCCACGGCGCTCGTCGACACCGGCTCGCGCATGGATGAGGTCATCTTCGAGGAGTTCAAGGGCACCGGCAACTGCGAGCTCCACCTCGACCGCAAGCTGATGGAGAAGCGGATCTTCCCCTGCCTCGACATCAACAAGAGCGGCACCCGTAAGGAGGAGCTCCTGCTCGAGCAGCACGCCCTCAACCGCGTGTGGATCCTCCGTCAGCTCCTGCACCCGCTCAACGTGGTCGACTCGATGGAGTTCCTGCTCGACAAGCTCGGCAAGACCGACTCCAACTACGAGTTCCTGAACTCGATGAGCGGCTGAGCGGCTCTGTCGGGGCGGCGCTCAGAAGCCATTCGGAAAATATATGCCGATGGATCCGACGTAGATTCTGTTTCCAGGTGGCGTCTGATGTGAGGGAGTGGGCCCAGAGGCCCATGACCGAGCAGAAGACACGCCTGGGGACAACCCCGTCTGCATCTCGGTTGAGCCCGCAGGGCAGGGGGTT
>Ga0100377_1003992_pt1 | contig 11572 bp, 9 predicted proteins | sample CryGeymeta201501_FD_83664 | JGI IMG/M metagenome (GOLD analysis project Ga0100377, IMG submission 83664) | Groundwater microbial communities from Crystal Geyser aquifers in Utah, USA - Crystal Geyser metaG 2015-01 | ecosystem: Environmental > Aquatic > Deep subsurface > Groundwater | place: USA... | reverse complement strand
GGACGAATACCGCGCCGAGAATGTTTTCTGGGTGCCCAAGGAGGCGCGCTGGTCGCACCTAATGGCTTCGGCCAAGCTGCCTACCATCGGCAAGGTGGTGGATGACGCGATGGTCGCCCTCGAGCGCGACAATCCGCGCCTTAAAGGTGTGTTGCCTAAAGATTACGCCCGTCCTGCACTCGATAAGCACAGGCTCGGTGAACTAATCGACCTTATAGGCACGATCACCCTGATAGCCACCGCCACAGAGGGCGCGGATGCCAAATCCCACCGCTCCGTTGACCTGCTCGGTCGCGTTTACGAATACTTCCTTACCCGCTTTGCCAGCGCCGAAGGCAAGAACGGCGGCCAGTTCTACACCCCCAGTTGCGTCGTTCGCACCATCGTCGAAATGCTCGCGCCCTACAAAGGCCGCATCTATGACCCCGCCTGCGGTTCCGGCGGCATGTTTGTACAGTCGGAAAAATTCGTGCTCGAACACGGCGGGCGCATCGGTGACCTCAGCATCTACGGCCAGGAGAGCAATGCCACCACGCGCCGCCTTGCCATCATGAACCTCGCCATTCGCGGCATCGAAGCCGACTTCGGCCCCGAGCAGGCCGACACCTTCCGGCGCGATTTGCACAAAGACCTCAAGGCCCAGTTCGTCATTGCCAATCCACCCTTCAACGACTCCGACTGGTTCCGCAAGGATGACGACGTGCGCTGGCAATATGGCGTGCCCCCCAAAGGCAATGCCAACTTCGCCTGGGTGCAGCACTTCATTCACCACCTCGCACCCGATGGCTATGCCGGTTTCGTGCTCGCCAACGGCAGCATGTCCTCCAACCAATCCGGCGAAGGCGAAATCCGCAAAGCCATCATCGAGGCGGATATGGTGGACTGCATGGTCGCGCTGCCCGGCCAGCTTTTCTATTCCACGCAAATTCCCGTTTGCCTGTGGTTCCTCACCCGAAATAAGAATGACAGCAAACGCCGCGACCGCCGCAAAGAAACTTTATTCATCGACGCCCGCAAACTCGGCACGCTGATCGACCGCGTGCACCGCGAACTGACCGACGAAGATATCGCCAGAATCGCCGGCACCTACCATGCCTGGCGCGGCGACTCTCTTACTCCTTCCCCATTGCAGGGGGAAGGTGGGGATGGGGGTAGAACTGGTGAATACACTGATACCCCCGGCTTCTGCAAATCCGCCACCACCGCCGAAATCGCTACCCACGGTTATGTATTAACCCCCGGCCGTTACGTCGGCGCGGAAGAAATCGAAGACGACGGCGTACCCTTCGAAGAAAAAATGCAACGGCTTGTTGCACAATTGGACACACAATTCGCCGAATCCGCGAAGCTGGAGAAGGCCATCCGCGCCAATTTGAAAGGGCTCGGCCATGCCCTCTAGCAAATCCATCATTCCGGCAGACTACGCGCACTGGCTGACCAGCATCAAGTCTCGCATCTCCAGCGCCCAGCAGCGCGCAGATGATTTAATTGGTCAGCAGCCTGCTGACCAATTGTCGAGGTGGCAAGTTGTGCAAGGGATGCTTGCACAACTTGCGCGGGAACAGCCATGAGCCAGCCGCCACAAGACGCCGCCTATACCCAGCTTTATGCTCGTATTCGTCAACTGGTTCTGGACGCGCGCCAAGCGGTCAGCCGTGCGGTGGACACCTGCCAGGTCATGGCGAGTTTTGAAATCGGGCGGCATATCGTCGAACATGAACAGCAGGGGGCGCAACGCGCGGAATACGGCAAGCAGGTACTCAAGGAATTGGCCCAGCAGCTCACCGGCGAATTTGGGCGTGGTTTTTCCCGCAGCAACCTGGAGTACATGCGCAAGTTTTTCTTGATCTACCGCGATCGCCTGCCTGACAAATCCCAGATGCCGTCTGGGAAATCCCAACCCGCACCGCCGCACAAATCCCAGATGCCATCTGGCACATTGCCCGAAGCCATGCCAATTGGGCAGCAGCCTGCTGCCCAATTACCCTTCCGCCTCGGTTGGTCGCAATATGTCTTCCTGATCGGCATTAAGAGCGACGAAGAACGCGCCTTCTACGAGATCGAAGCAGCCAGCAATGGATGGACACTCCCCGAACTCAAACGCCAATTCGACACAGGCCTGTACGAACGCCTCGCCCTGAGCCGGGATCAAGACGGCATCCGTCAACTGGCGCACCAAGGTCAAATCGTCACCGCGCCGAAAGACCTGCTCAAAGACCCCTACGTGCTCGAATTCCTGGGGCTGGAAGAGCGCGACCGCTACAGCGAAAACGACCTCGAAACCGCCATCATCGACAAGCTCGAACATTTCCTGCTGGAACTGGGCAAGGGCTTTTTGTTCGAGGCACGGCAAAAACGCTTTACTCTGGATGGCAACCATTTTTTCGTTGACCTCGTGTTCTACAACCGCCTGCTGCGCTGCTATGTGCTGATCGATCTCAAGCTCGGCAAGCTCGCACACCAAGACCTGGGCCAGATGCAGATGTACGTGAACTACTTCGACCGTTACGTGAAGCAGGACGACGAAGCGCCCACGGTCGGTATTTTGTTGTGCAAGATGAAAAGCGATGCGCTGGTGGAAATCACCCTGCCCAGGGACAGCAACATCACCGCCGCGCGCTACCAGACTTATCTGCCGGACAAGGAAACACTGAAGCAGGAACTGCTGCACTGGACGCAAGAGCAAGGAGGCGGGGATGAGTGAAAGCCCAAAAATCGTAGGTCGGGTTAGCCCGTCAGGGCGTAACTCGACGAGCATTGTTCCGGCGCATGAAAATGTTGGGTTACGCGAAGAAGCTGCTAACCCAACCTACAGGGGCATGGCGGCTGACTGGAAAGAAACATCGCTCGCTACGGTCATAGACGTGAAGCATGGCTTCGCTTTCCCCGGCGAAAATATCCGTGACGAGCCTCCGGGTGATATCCTTCTCACGCCGGGCAACTTTGCTATTGGTGGTGGCTTTAAGGGCGACAAATTCAAATACTTCGACGGCAAGTTTCCTGAAGATTATGTACTGAACGAAGGTGACTTGCTGTTGACGATGACCGACCTCAGCAAGCAAGCGGACACCTTGGGTTATCCCGCAATTGTTCCCAAGCCACGCGGACCTCGTTTTCTCCACAACCAACGACTCGGCAAGGTTCTCATTAAGCACGGTGCTGAACTTGACCAGCGCTTTCTCTTCTACCTTCTTCGCACCGCTGAATATCGCAACGAAATCTTGGCGAGTGCGACTGGCACAACAGTCAAACACACGTCGCCAGGGCGCATCCTCGCCCACAAAGCGGCGCTTCCGCCCCTCCCCGAACAAAAAGCCATCGCGCACATCCTCGGCACACTGGACGACAAGATCGAGTTGAACCGGCGGATGAACGCGACGCTGGAGGCGATGGCGCGAGCGCTGTTCCAGAGTTGGTTCGTGGATTTCGACCCCGTCCGCGCCAAACTCGATGGCCGCAAACCCACTAGTCTTGACGCTGCCACTGCCGCGCTCTTCCCCGGCCACTTCCAAGAATTATTTCTCGGTCACATCCCGCAGGGATGGACGGTTGAGCCAGTCGGTGAAGTTGTCGCCTGCGTCGGCGGTGGAACGCCGAGCACCACCGAGCCGAAATTCTGGGAAGGCGGCACGCACCACTGGACTACGCCAAAAGATTTTTCGTCACTCCAAGCGCCTATCCTCCTCGACACCGCCCGCAAAATTACCGACGCGGGCATCGCCAAGATTTCTTCCGGCCTGTTGCCCGCAGGAACTCTCCTGCTATCATCACGCGCTCCAGTTGGCTACCTTGCTATCGCCGCAATGCCCGTCGCCATCAATCAGGGCTTCATCGCAATGAAGTGTAATGAGCGTGCTTCAAATTTCTTTATGCTGAACTGGTGTCAGACAAACATGGCAGAAATAGTAAGCCGCGCCTCTGGCACAACCTTCGCCGAAATTAGCAAACAAAATTTCCGCCCGATTCTCGTTGAGCTGCCACCGAAAGAATTGATGGCCGCCTTCACCGAAAAAGTTGCGCCGCTCTACGCACAAATCACTGCCAATCTCCACCAATCCCGCACTCTCGCCATCCTGCGCGACGCGCTGCTGCCGAAGTTACTGAGTGGAGAGCTGAACGTACCGCGATTTAATCAAGACGACAAAAGCGTTATTCCACTCCTAACCACGTGAGACAACTCTATGCCAAGGACTGTTGACGAGGGATTCCGCGATTTCCTTCCCAAGCTCACACCGAGCGGTGGCGAATCTGATGCTGCAAAGTCTCATCGAGCCTCTATCGAGGCACGATTGAAGCGGGATTTTGGTCTGCGGCGATTTGTGCGGATTGGCTCATTCGGAAATGGAACAAGCATTTCGGGTTATAGCGATGTCGACTATCTCGCTTCGCTTGGACGGGATACTTTAACCAATAATTCAACCTACTCGCTCGGGAAAGTACGGGATGCGCTGGCTGATCGATTTCAAAATACAAATGTCCGGGTAAGCTGTCCTGCTGTGGTTGTTCCTTTCGGAACGAAAAAATCCGAAACGACCGAAGTTGTTCCGGCAGATTACATAGAGGAAGAACATGGCTTCTACGTGTATGACATCCCAGACTGCCAAGATGGGTGGATGAGGGCTAGTCCCGACGCGCACATCGCCTATGTTGCATCGGTAAATGACAAGTTGGGTGGCAAAGTGAAGCCGCTGATTCGCTTTCTCAAAGCATGGAAGTTCTATCGAAGCGTTCCAATTTCTTCGTTCTATCTCGAACTTCGAGTTGCCAAGTATGCGAGCGGTGAGACGTCGATTGTCTATGACATAGACGTGAAGCGAGTTTTGCGGATGCTTTGGGATGGACAACTGGCCTCCATGCAGGACCCAATGGGTGTTTCTGGCTATATACCTGCTTGTAAGAGCGATGCGCTGAAGGCTGATGCTTTGTCCAAGCTCGGAACTGCGGTGGTACGTGCTGAAAAGGCGTTGGAGGCTAAAGATAAAGGCTATATCGCTGACGCTTTTGAGTGGTGGCGACTGCTTTACAACAACGAATTTCCGACCCACTATCGTTAAGCTATCGTGATAACGAGCGAACAGAACACAGATAGACAGCTCCAGCGCCTAGCAGCGCAGCGGCAACTTTACGCGACTGCTAAAATAATTTTCGGCTGGCAAGTTTTGCTCAGTGGCCCAGTAACCGTTGTGATGGCATTTATGGCCATCGCTAATCCCGCCTTTAAAGGGTATGCCGCGCTTTGGGGGATCACAGTGGCGCTATGCGATTTGTTCTGGCTTACTCCGTGGCAGAAACGTCTTCGGGATAGCGGTGCACGGGTGCAGGAAGCGTTTGATTGCGATGTGCTGGCCCTACCTTGGAATGATGTAAAGGCAGGCAAACGGCCGGACCCAGAACTTATCTTGGAGCAGTCTGAAAAATACAAAAAATGGGCGATGACTATGCCACCATTAGAGAACTGGTACGCGCCCGCTGTTGGTGAGCTACCCTTGTACATCGGCCGCCTTGCCTGTCAAAGATCCAACTGCTGGTGGGATTCAAAGCAGCGTCGTCGTTACGCCGCATGGGTCATTTCAGTGGTCGTTTTGCTGTTCACCGTGCTTCTCAGCCTCTCACTCGGGAGCACCTTCACAATTGAAGACTTCGTTTTAAAGGTTGCTGCACCACTGGCACCCGCTCTTCTTTTAGGATTGCGGCAGTACTCAGAACAGAGGGAAGCGGCGACTCGCTTGGATAGCCTACAAAACCATGCCGAACGCCTTTGGAAGGATGCACTTTCAGGTATGCCTGAGGCTGAGATAACCGTGAACGCACGAAGCTTGCAGGATGAGATTTTTGAAAATCGCCGCAAGAGTCCCTTGGTATTCGATGTCATCTTCAAGCGACTTCGGCGTGATTACGAGATGCAGATGAATCATGGAGTTGACGAATTTGTTTTAGAAGCAAAAAAGAGACTCGGAACAAGCTAAACCATGCCATCGCTTAACGAATTCATCGTCAAAGACGCCGCCCTGAGTTGGTTCGGGGAGTTTGGCCATGGCGCAGAAGAAACAGGTGTAGCCGCATGAGCGAGCACACAAGTAACTTTGAGCTTCCAAAAAACATTGAGCACTATCTGTCCGTTCTATCGAAACTTTACGCACAGGATGGAAAGCGACAGTTTCAAGAAATCATCGTCAATGCACAGATGCGGGTTCATGAGGCATGGAGTAGTGACAACTGGAACGGCGGCACTTACGGACACGCACTTTTCCTCATACTCCCAGAGCCGCTGTTCTTGAGTTCTGTAAAGAAAAAGGATGACATCCGGAATCAAATCAAAGAAGACCTAAATAAACTTCACAACGAACAGAATGAATTCATCGAGGAGGTCTTCCTCGAGATGGAGGTTGCGGAGGATCATGAATGGCGGAAAGTATCAGGATTGCTCGTTGCCGGAAAACGAGTGGTTCCTCCCGATGCGACCAAGCGCATTTGGGGAGATGATGGCTTTCGTGTGTTTTTGAGTCACAAGTCTGAAGTGAAGAAGGAAACCGCCGCCCTAAAAGATGGGTTGCGGTTGTTCGGCATTTCCTGCTTTGTGGCTCACGAGGATATTCACCCGACAAAAGCGTGGCAGGATGAGATCGAAAATGCCCTCGCCAGCATGGATGGATTCGTGGCACTCATGACTGAAGATTTTCACGACAGTAATTGGACAGATCAAGAGGTCGGCTATGCAGTTGCCAGAGGTGTGCCAATCATCGCAGTGCGATTAGGCCAAGACCCTTACGGATTCATCGGGAAGTTTCAGGGCCTTTCCAGCACATGGCAAACATCTGACGTGGACATCGTTAAAGTCCTGATCAAAAGTGACCCAATGCTTAATGCCTACATTCAAGCATTGCATAAATGCCCGAGCTGGGATGCTGGCAACACGCTGTCGAAAGTTTTGCCGAGCATTGTTAGGCTTGCCGTGACGCAAATAGATGCATTGGTTGCTGCCTATAATAATGAAAACGGCGAGCTGCGCGGTAGCTTCGGTTTTAATGGAACTAAATCAACTATGTATGGACCCGGATTGGTGCCATATCTCAATCGACACGGCAGCCGCCAGTTCAGGGTTTCGAGTAGTCGGCTTATAGAATTGGCTACATGAAACTAACGAATCCATCGTCGAAGATGACGCCCTGACTTGGTTCGGGGAGCTGAGCGTGGCGGCGGCAGCTTGTAAGGATTGCTTACAAGTTCAACCTGAAGGCGTGGTGATGCCATGAGTGAGCAAAGCAAGTTCCTTCTCTACACCGCGCCGGACGGGGCGGTGAAGGTGGACGTTTTCTTCAAGGAGGAGACGGTGTGGTTGACGCAAAAGGCGCTGGCGGATCTTTTCGCCGTCAAGGTTCCGGCAATCAATAAGCACCTGAAAAACATTTTTGAATCTGGCGAACTGAGCCGGGAGGCAACTATTTCCAAAATGGAAATAGTTCGAACTGAAGGTGGGCATGGGTTTCAGTTATTTCCATTTCGGAAACAACTGCCGCCAAACTATGCCTGCGAGTTCTGCGAGCTGCTATCGTCGAGCTAAGGGGAAATGATTATGGCGACGACGATTCAACAAATTGACACATGGCGGGCTGCCCATTCGGAGCACCAGCGGCTGGAGTTCAAGGAAGCGAAGACGCAGTTTGACAACCGCAAGCTTTACAAATACTGCGTGGCGTTGGCGAATGAAGGCGGCGGGTATTTGCTGCTCGGCATTGAAGATCAACCACCCCGCAAGGTCGTGGGCACGGCGGCCTTCAATGATCCGGTGGAGATGGCGGCCAAGATGTTTCAGGCGTTGGGTTTTCGGGTGGAAATCGAGGAGGTGCAGCATCCAGAAGGCCGGGTGCTGGTATTCCATATTCCGAGTCGTCCGCGTGGTACGGTTTACGATTTCGAGGGTGCTTACCTCATGCGCGCCGGCGAAGAATTGGTGCCGATGAGCGAGGATCGGCTACGGTCGATTTTTGCGGAGGGGCAACCGGACTGGTTTTCTCAGCCTGCGTTGGAGGGCTGCGAAGACGACAAGGTGGTGCAATTATTGGATACGCAGAGCTATTTCGACCTGCTGCATTTGCCGTATCCGATTAATCGAGCAGGCGTGTTGGAGCGATTTGAGAATGAGAGGCTCATCCAGCGTCAAGACGGCGGGTGGACGATCACAAACCTGGGTGCGATCCTTTTTGCCAAGAAGCTGGAACAATTTGACCTGCTGGCACGGAAAGCCGCGCGGGTAATCGTTTACGAGGGCAAGAACAAGCTAAAGACAAAGCTGGATAAGCCGGGTATGAAAGGTTATGCGGTGGGCTATCAAGGTCTGGTGGAGTTCATTTACGGGCTAGTGCCTTCAAACGAGGTGATCGAGCAGGCGCTGCGGCGTGAGGTGAAAATGTTTCCGGAAATTGCGGTGCGTGAACTGGTGGCGAATGCGCTCATCCATCAGGACTTCACCCAGACTGGCACCTCGGTAATGATCGAGATTTACGATGACCGGATGGAGATTTCAAATCCAGGAAAGCCTTTCATTTCGCCGGATCGGTTTATTGATGAATACCAGTCGCGCAATGAGCGGTTGGCTGATCTGATGCGACGTCTGGGCATCTGCGAAGAGAAAGGCAGTGGCGTGGATAAAGTTGTGCAGGCGGCGGAGGTATATCAATTGCCTGCTCCAGATTTTCGAGTGGGCGAGCGGCGCACCTCGGCTTTGCTCTTCGCCCACATGGACATTGAACAGATGGATCGCAATGACCGCATCCGCGCTTGCTACCAGCATAGCTGCTTGCGCTATGTGATGAATGAAAAAATGACGAACCAGAGCCTGAGGGAAAGATTTAAGTTGTCAGAAGATAAGACAGCCACGGTTTCCCAGATCATCGCGGCGACGCTGGATGCTGGAAAGATAAAACTTGCCGACCCCGCCCAAACCTCTACACGCTACAGAAGCTATGTGCCATTTTGGGCATGAATTTCTCTTTAAACGCAAACCGGCGCAATCAACTTGCGCCCTTATAAGTCATTTTATTTAAATAACTTTCTTCTTTAAACGCAAACCGCCAATGTCCAACCTCAACGAATCCATCGTCGAAGATGCAACCCTGACCTGGTTCGGGGAATTGGGCTATGCCATCGCCCACGGGCCGCACATGGCCCCCGGCGAACCGGCGGCGGAGCGGGATTCGTTTGGTGATGTGGTACTGGTTGGCCGCTTGCGCGATGCGATCTGGCGCTTGAATGCGGCGATGCCGGAAGAGGCGCGCGAGGATGCGTTGCGCAAGGTGTTGCGCGTCGGCACACCATCGCTGACGCAAACCAACCGCGCATTTCACGCGATGTTGCGCGACGGCGTGCCGGTGGAATACCGGCGTGAGGATGGCAGCATTGCGGGCGATCATGCGCGGCTGGTGGATTACGACAACGCCGGCAACAACGACTGGCTGGCGGTGAACCAGTTTACGGTGATCGAGGGGCAGAACAACCGACGACCAGACATCGTGGTGTTCGTCAACGGCCTGCCGCTGGCGGTGGTCGAGCTGAAGAATGCGGCGGATGAGGATGCGACGATCTGGTCGGCTTTCAATCAACTGCAAACCTACAAACAGCAAATCGGCAGTCTGTTCAACTACAACGAGCTGATGGTGGTGTCCGATGGCACGAATGCGCGCATCGGTTCGCTGACAGCGAGCCAGGAATGGTTCAAGGTTTGGCGCACGGTCGATGGCGAGGGCGACGCGCCCAAGACGGCACTGGAGCTGAATGTGCTGGTGCGCGGGGTGTTCGAGCCGAGGCGTTTTCTCGATCTGCTCCAGCATTTCATCGTGTTCGAAGAAGATACGGACAGCGACCGGCTGCACAAAATCATCGCGGGTTATCACCAGTTCCACGCGGTGAACGCCGCTGTGGAAGAAACGGTGCGCGCGAGCGGCATGGCGGAAGAAAACCTGCTGCGCCAGGATCAGGGCAATTACTGGGCGGGAAGGATGCACGGCGGCAAACCGGGCGACCGCCGCGCCGGTGTGGTGTGGCACACGCAGGGTTCCGGCAAGAGTTTTTCCATGCTGTTCTACGCCGCGCGCGTGGTGCGCCATCCGGCGATGAAGAATCCGACGCTGGTGGTGCTGACCGACCGCAACGACCTGGACGACCAGCTCTTCGGCCAGTTCCAGCGCTGCCAGGAGTTGCTGCGCCAGATGCCGGTGCAGGCGGAAAGCCGCGAACGTTTGCGCGAACTGCTGCAAGTCGCCAGCGGCGGCGTGGTGTTCACCACGATACAAAAGTTCATGCCGGAAAAAGGCGAAAAGATGGCGGAGCTTTCGCCGCGCCGCAACATCGTGGTGATCGCCGACGAGGCGCACCGCAGCCAATACGATTTGATAGATGGCTTGGCGCGCAACCTGCGCGATGCGTTGCCGAATGCGTCATTTATCGGCTTCACCGGCACACCTATCGAAAAGAACGATGCCAACACGCGGGCGATCTTCGGCGATTACATCAGCATCTACGACATCCAGCGCGCGGTGGCGGACAAGGCGACGGTGCCGATTTATTACGAGAGCCGCATTTCCAAGCTGGGGCTGAACGAGGCTGCACTGCCGGAGATCGACGAAGAGTTCGACGAAATCACCGAGGGCGAAGAAGACGCCAAGAAGCAGAAACTGAAAACCAAATGGGCCGCGCTGGAAGCCTTGGTGGGCGACCCGAAGCGCATTGCTCTGGTGGCCGCAGACTTGGTGCAGCATTACGAGCGCCGCCTTGAAGCGATGGATGGCAAGGCGATGGTGGTATGCATGAGCCGCCGCATTTGCGTTGACCTTTACAACGCCATTATCAAGTTGCGGCCTGATTGGGCGAGTGCCAAGGACGACGACATCGAGGTCGAAAAGAAACAGGCATGTGTCGCCAAGATTGTGATGACCGGCAGCGCCGACGATGGCCCGGACTGGCAGCCGCACATCCGCAACAAGCAGCGCCGCCGCGACCTGGCGACGCGTTTCAAGGACAGCAAGGACCCGTTCCGCATCGTGATCGTGCGCGATATGTGGCTGACCGGCTTCGATGCGCCGTGCCTGCACACGATGTATGCCGACAAGCCGATGCGCGGCCACGGCCTGATGCAGGCCATCGCGCGTGTGAACCGCGTGTTCCGCGACAAACCCGGCGGGTTGGTGGTGGACTATCTGGGGCTTGCCGATCAGTTGAAGCACGCGCTTTCCATTTACACCGAGAGCGGTGGGCAGGGCAGTCCAAGCATCGATAATGCGCAGGCGATTGCGATGATGCAGGAGAAGCACGAAGTCGCTTGCGCCATCATGCACGGCTTTAGCTGGGACAAATGGACGACCGGCACGTCAGCCGAGCGCCTTGGTTTGATCCCTGCAGGGCAGGAACATGTGTTGCAGCAGGAAGACGGCAAGCAGCGCTTCGTGCAGGTGGTAACCGACCTCTCTCGCGTGTTTGCACTCTGCGCGGCGACGGATGAGGCTATCGAATTGCGCGACGATATTGCCTTCTTTCAGGCGATCAAGGCACAGCTCGTTAAGTCATCCGGCACGCAACG
>Ga0100377_1003990_pt1 | contig 11574 bp, 9 predicted proteins | sample CryGeymeta201501_FD_83664 | JGI IMG/M metagenome (GOLD analysis project Ga0100377, IMG submission 83664) | Groundwater microbial communities from Crystal Geyser aquifers in Utah, USA - Crystal Geyser metaG 2015-01 | ecosystem: Environmental > Aquatic > Deep subsurface > Groundwater | place: USA... | reverse complement strand
TGCTCACGCTGCTGCTCACGCTGCTGCTCACGCTGCTGCTCACGCTGCTGCTCACGCTGCTGCTCACGCTGCTGCTCACGCTGCTGCTCACGCTGCTGCTCACGCTGCGGCTTCTTCGCGCAGCGCCTGCAAGGCCCGCCGGACGGTGACCCGGGCCACGCTCCGCCGCCAGGCCGGGTCGCCCATCAAGGCCGCCTGGGGACGCACGCGCTTGAAGACCAGCTCCGCGATCTGCTCAATGCGCTCGTCGTCCAGGGGCTGGCCCAGGAAGGGGTCCAGGCCCGGGATGAGCTTGGGCTGGGGGCTCACGGCCCCGACCGCGATGCGCAGCGCGTCCGGCGCGTCGCCCTGGAAGGTGGCCCAGGTGGCGATGGACAGCAGGGGGAAGTCGATGCTGCCGCGCCGCTGGAGCTTGTCGTAGCGAGCGACCGCGCCCACCGGCGGCACCGGCACCAGGACATGGGTCAGCAGCTCACCCTGGGACAGGACCAGGTGGTCCATGCCGTCGAAGCGGTACAGATCGGCCACCGGCAGCTCGCGGCTGCCCTGGGGTCCGAGCAGCCGCACCCGGGCGCCCAGCACCAGGAGCGCCGGCACCGTGTCGCTGGACTGCGCCGCCACGCAGGTCTTCGGGCTGTTCGTGACGTGGCAGATGTCCCCGATTGCCCGCAAGCAGCCGCCCAGGGCCGTCCGCCACTCCTGGCTCTGGTTGTAGTAGCGGCAGCGCGGGCTCAGCATGATGTTGCCGCCCAGGGTGCCCATGTTGCGGATCTGTGGGCTGGCGACGCGGCTGGCGGCCTGGGGCAGCGGGGCCAGGCCGGGCAGGGCCGCCACCTCGGCCAGCCGGGTGCCCGCCCCGATCTCCCACTCGGGGCCCCCTGGACCGTCCACCTCACGCGCGCCGCGCGGCAGGGCCCGGGCGATTCCGATCACCAGGGCCGGCGACAGGATCCGGTGCTTGAGGTCCGGAAGCAGGTCGGTGCCCCCGGCCAGGTAGCGGGCCTGGGGCTCGGACTGGAACAGGGCCACGGCCTCCTCGGGGGAGGAGGCGTGGGCGTAGCGGAAGCCGTCCATGCGCAGCACGGGGAACCTCTCAGCGTGCCGCGGGGGCGCGGGCCCCCGCCTGGGCTTGCAGGGCGGCCAGGATCCGCTCGGGCGAGAACGGTGTCCGGCGCATGCGGATCCCGACGGCGTCGTGGATCGCGTTGGATATCGCGGGGATGGCCGGGTGCAGCGGGCCCTCGCCGGCCTCCTTGGCGCCGTAGGGGCCGCCGGGGTCCATGCTCTCGACGATCCGGGCCAAGATCTCAGGGGTCTCGACGCTGGTCGGCAGCCCGTAGTCCAGCAGGCTCGGCCCCAGGTGCAGGCCGCGGCTGTCGTAGAGCTGCGCCTCGAGCACGGCCTCGGCCACGCCCATGTAGACGCTGCCCTCGATCTGCCCCTCGACCAGCTGCGGGTTGATGGCCTTGCCGCAGTCGTGCGCCACCCAGACCTTCACCACCTCGACCATGCCGGTCTCGGGGTCGACCACCACCTCGGCGATGTGGGCCGTGGCCGAGTAGGCCGGCGAGGCCCCGATGGCGCCGCCCCGGTAGCTGCCGCCGACGGCGCGGGTCCGGTAGCCGCCGCTGGTGCCCAGGGGCCGGCCCAGGTCCTCTTCGGCCAGCTGCAGCACATCGCGGGTGGCCATGCTGCGCCCAGGCTCGCTGCGCAGGAAGACGTGGCCCACCGCGACCTCCAGGTCGTCAGCGGAGACCTCCCAGCGCCGGGCCAGGGCCGCGAGCATCTGCACACGCATGTCCCGGGCCGCCTCCTGGGCCGCCAGGCCGACCATGTAGGTCACACGCGAGGAGTAAGAGCCCAGGTCCACCGGGGTCAGCGCCGTGTCCCCGGTCAGGACCAGCACATCGTCGGGCGGCAGGCCCGTCTCCTCGGTGACGATGGTGGCCAGCATGGCGTCCGAGCCCTGGCCGATGTCGCTGGCCCCGCACAGCACCGTGATCCGCCCCGAGCGATCCGCCTGGAGCTGGACCCCGCTCTGGGGCAGCTTGCTGGGCTGGATCGGGTAGGCCGTGCCCGAGATGTACATCGAGCAGGCGATGCCCAGGCCGCGGCCGAAGGGCAGCTTGCCGCGGCGCTCCTTCCAGCCGCTGGCCGACTCCACCGCGTCCAGGCAGGCCAGAAAGCCCATGCTGGGCACCGCCATGCCGTTGACCGTCTCGGTACCCGGCACCAGGGCGTTCTTGCGGCGCAGCTCGATGGGATCCAGGCCGAGCTTCTCGGAGAGCTCGTCTAGGGCGCACTCCAGGGCGAAGCGCGGCTGCACCGAGCCGTGACCCCGCTTGGGGCCGCAGCAGGGCTTGTTCGTGTAGAAGCGGCGGGCCCGGAAGCGGTAGGTCGGCAGGTGGACCGGCCCCGTCAGCAGCTGCCCGGCGTAGTAGGTCGTGACCATGCCGAAGCTGTGGTAGGCGCCGCCGTCGATGCGCACCTGGTCGTCCACGGCTGTGAGCGTGCCGTCGGCCATGGCGCCGACCTGCATGCGCATCTCCATGGGGTGCCGCCCGCGGTGGGCATAGAAGACCTCTTCGCGGGTGTAGAGGATCTTCACCGGACGACCGGTGGCACGGGCCAGCCAGGCGCTGCACAGCTCCAGGTCGAAGACCTCGGACTTGCCGCCGAAGCCCGCGCCGACCGCCGGCTTGATCACCCGGACCCGGGACTCGGGCACCTGCAGCTGCACAGCCAGCTCGCGGTGCAGGTAGTGGGGCACCTGGGTCGCCGACCACACCGTGATCCGGCCCTGGGGCGCCCACTCGGCCACGGCGCAGTGCGGCTCGATGGCGGCGTGGGTGGTGCCCTCGAAGAACCAGGTCTCGTCCACCGCGGCATCGGCCCGCGCCAGGCCCTCGTCCACCTCGCCGAAGGACAGCGCCACCTCCTTGCAGCAGTTGTCCTTCCAGGGGCGGCCCTTCCAGTCCTGCTCGTGGACCAGGGGCGCGTCGGGGGACTCCGCGGTGTCCAGGTCCAGCACGGCCGGCAGCACTTCGTAGTCGACGCGGATCAGGTCGCAGGCCCGGATCGCCGTCTCCTCGTCGTCGGCGGCCACCGCCGCCACCCCGTCGCCGACGTAGCGCACCTTGTCGATGCACAACGCGTTCTCGTCGGGGGTCCAGGGGATGACCCCGTAGGTCGTCGGCAGATCCGTGCCGACCATGATCGCCCGGACGCCGGGCAGGGCCCGGGCGGCCGAGACGTCGATGCCCTTGATGCGGGCGTGGGCAAAAGGCGAGCGCAGGATGCGGCCGTGCAGCATGCCGGGCGGCGACAGGTCGTCGGCGTAGGGGATGGTGCCCAGGACCTTGCCCAGGCCGTCGGGCTTGCGGGTGAAGCCCCCGACCGCCAGGTGACCGGGGCTGGGACGGGTTGCCGAAACGCCCGGGCCCAGCCGCGCCGGGTCCGCGCCCTGGGCCACGCGCCGCGCCGAGGCCAGGCGCACGCCGTCGATGATCTTGGTGTAGCCGGTGCAGCGACACAAGTTGCCGGCCAGGGCCTGGCGGATCTGACCGTCGTCGGGCTCGGCCTGGTGCTCCAGCAGGGCGTGGGCGCTCACGATCATGCCCGGCTGGCAGAAGCCGCACTGCATGGCGCCGGCGTCGTCAAAGGCCCGCGGCAGGTCCAACGGCAGGCCCTCGATGGTCGTGATCTCGCTGTCCTGGGCCGTGGCGGCCAGCACGCAGCAGGAGAGCACCGGCTGCCCGTCCTGCAGCACGGTGCAGGCGCCACAGTCACCCTTGTCGCAGCCCTGCTTGGTGCCGATCAGGCGCAGCTTGTAGCGCAGGACCTCGAGCAGGGTCCAGGCGGGAGGTGCTGCGACCGTCTGGGTCTGGCCGTTGACGCGCAGGGTCAGCAGAATCGGATCAGCCACGCCGGACTCAGGGGGAGAGGTAGCGATTGAGCTGGTCCACCAGGGCGGGCCAGCGAGGGGCGAGATGCTGTTGGGCCATCGGGTAGAGGATCTGCTCTTCCTTGACGTTGTGCTGCTGCGTCAGCATCAGCAGCGTATCGCCCTGGTCCAGGACCTCGGAGAGGTCGCCGGCGGCGATGGCCTCGCCTATCTGATCGAGCAGGGCGCGCATCTGTTCGTGCTCGGCCCGCATCATGGCCGTGGGACCGCCGCCGTGCATGCCCGTGGCGTCTTCGAAGGCGGGGAAGATGACCCCCTCCTCCATGTCCAGGTGGCGGCGGGTGTGGGCGTTGAAGGCCTGCCAGGCGACCTGCGCGTCGGCCTGGTTGTCGGCGGAGGCGGCGGCCTCGACCTGGGACCAGTCCTGATCGCAGGCGCGGTGGTCGCCCTGGAAGAAGGGGAGGAGGCCGGCGTCGGGAGGGTTCGGGCTCATGGGGGTCCTTGCGAGGGTGGGTCGGGGGTGGGAGAAGGTGGGAGCCGCCCCACCCGGATGTTATCAAGCGATAACATCCGGCCCGCTACTCGGGCAACGCAGGAGTCTCCACGTGGCCGAGCGCCGCACCGACCGCCGCACCGACCGCCGCACCGACATCGCCCGGACCGCCCTGGATCTGCTGGCCGACACCCCTGTCGACCGCCTGACCACGCGCCAGCTCGCCCAGGCCGTCGGCCTGAGCCAGCCCGGGCTGTTCCGCCACTTCGCCACGCGCCACGCCATCGTGACGGCCGCCGCCGAGTTGGTCCGGGCCGAGCTGTCCGCCGCCGCCGAGGAGATCCTGGCCGACACCTGCCCCCCCCTGGGCCGGCTGACCCGCCTGGTCGAGGCCTTCGCCGCCTACGCCCAGGCCCACCCCGGGGCGCCGCGCCTGCTGCTCTACGACCTGGCCCTGGGCGAGGTCGGCGAGGCCCACGCCGCGCTGCTGGGCACCGTCGACGCCCAGCGGGCCATCTCCACCGAGCTGGTCCGCCAGGCCGTCGAGCGCGGCGAGCTGCCCCCGGAGCTGGACGTGGATAGCTCGGCCCGCCTGCTCCAGGCCGGCCTGCAGGGCCTGGTCGTCCAGTGGCTAGCCGCCGACCGCCACTCCGCCCTCGCCACCCAGGTCCAGGCCCTGGTGCAGACCTGGACCGTCGCCGCCCGGGCGGGGGTGCCGGCCCGCTCCGCCGCCCCCGATGCCGGCCCGCTGGCCGCCCACCTCCTCCGCCTGGACGTCCGCCCCCTCCTCTCCGGGGGCCTGGAGCCCCTGGAGCACATCCTCGCCGCCCTCGCCACGCTGCCCCCCGACGGGGTCCTGGTCGTCATCGCACCCTTCCGCCCCGCCCCCCTGCTGGGCCTGCTCCGCGGCCGGGGACATCGCTTGGAGTGCGAGCCCGAGGGCGACGGGTCCTGGCGCCTGGAGGTGCTCGGCCTGGAGACGCCAGCGCCGGCGGACCTGCGCCAGACCACCGAGTCCGGGGCCGTTGACCTGGCCCTCGCCGCCACCCAGGCCCTGCCCCGAGGCGGCTGCTGGCTCGGCCGCATGAACGGCGTCCCGCGGGCGCTGCTGCCCGAGCTGGTCCGGCGAGGGCTCACCGTCGCCGTGGACCAGGCGTCGGGGGGCGAGGCGCTGGTCGTCGTGCGGCGCGCCTAGCAGGATCTTCGCGACCGGGGCGAGCTAGCGCAGCCCGGGCGGTGGACCCGATTCGGCTCTTCCGAGGTGTTCCGCCACGAAGGCCGCGTCTCTTCCCACTCCCCCGACCAGTCCCGAGGTGAGCCCGAACTGGAAAGGCATGCCCACGAAGTACAAGCCGGGGGCGAGGCTGGACACGCCGCGATCGCCCGCTGGCCAGCCGCTGTCGTCGGTCACCGGGAAGGAGATCCACGAGAAGTCCGGCTGGAAGCCCGTGGCCCAGATCACCGTGTCGACGTCGAGGACCCGTCCGTCCTCAAGCACGGGGCGTCCATCCTGGACACCGGCCACCCGGGGCAGCCTTGCCACACCGGCCCGGTCGAGCTCCCCGGCGGGCACGTGGATCAGGGGCCCCCCACTCCCCCGCACCTCACCACGCGCCTTTCGCCCCATCGGCGTTCGGACGGTGAGCACGTGGCTGATGAACCACCAGAACAGGCCACCGAGGTGACGCAGGAGCAGCTCGGGGATCTGGGGAGTCGGCCGACCCGCGATGCTCGTTGCGTGGGATTCCGCCAGGTCCAACGCGATCTGCACCCCCGAGGTGCCGGCGCCGACTACCAGGACCTTGCCCGGCCCGATGGCGTCCGGGCTGCGGTAGTCGAAGGAGTGCAGCTGTCGGATCTCCGGGGCCAGCTCGTCGGCGAAGCGGGGCCTCCGCGGGCTGGGATGGGTCCCTGTGGCCAGCACCACCCGGTCGGCGGTGAGCTCTCCCTCGGTGGTGAGGAGCCGGTAGCCCGAGCCCGCGCGGTCCAGGCGAAGGACCCGGACCCCGGATCGCACCGGCAGGTCGAAGCGCTCCGCGTAGGCCGCGATGTAGTCAGCCAGCTCGTCCTTGGTGGGAGAGGTCCCCGCTGGGGCGGGAAAGGGCACACCTGGCAGTCCGTCATGCTCCGCCGGCGTGAACAGGCGAAGCGACGCCCACCGCGTGCGCCAGGCATCGCCCACCCGCTCTGAAGCGTCCAGGATCACGAAGTCGTCGCCCTGACCGGCCAGAGACCTGCCCACGGCGAGGCCCGCCTGTCCGCCGCCAATGACCACGGTCCGCCAGTGCTTCTCTTCGAAGTTGGTGGTCACTTCAGCTCCCTAGCACCCTTGGGGACATCAACTTGGATTGCCGTTCTACTTACTGGAGCGTTATTCCATATTCATGCCAGACGTCAAGCCCACCAGCCGACATCGAAGCCGCCGGGAGCTCAATCTCGACGCCACCCGCGCCCACATCGTCCAGGCGGCCGGGACGCTGTTCCTGGCCCAGGGCTACGGCCGCACCACGCTGGCCGCCATCGCTCGGGACGCGGGCGTGGCGGTGCAGACGGTCTACAACACGGTCGGCAACAAGGCGGCGCTGCTTGGCCAGGTCTTCGAAGCCAGCGTTCGCGGCCCCCAGGCCCCCCGATCGGTCCCGGAGTACCTCCAGGAACGAACGCAGCAGGTCACCGACCCGCGGGGAATGACCCACCTGCTGGCCGAGTGGTTCACCGATGTCCACGCACGGATGGGTCCGATGTGGCGGGTGCTCGAAGAGGCGGCGGCCCACGATGAGGACGTGGCGCGCCTCAGGACCCTGAGAGACCAGCGCCGCCTCGACCACTACGGCATGGCAGCCAAGGCGCTCGCCAACCTCGGCGGGCTCCCCGAGGGGCTCGATCTGGAAGACACCGCAGCCCTGATCTGGGCGGTGGGTCACCCGCGGGTCTACCGCGCACTGGTCGAAGAGCGGGGCTGGTCAGCGGAGCGATACAAGGGCTGGGTGCAGCGCACGCTCGGCACCGCAATCGCGCATGGCGGACCCTCGAAGCGGAGCGCAGGCCCCACCCCGGAGCCCCAATGACCGCGCCCGCCCCGAACCGCTCCCTCAGGCGCTCCCTGGCCCTTACGCTGACCCTGGGTCTCGCCCTGCTGCTGGGCGGCTGCGCGGCGCACGGGCCTGTGCAGTGCGGCAAGGCGAGCTGGTACGGCAAGAGCCTGCGCGGACACCCCACCGCCTCGGGCGAGCCCTTCCGGCCCGGCCACCGCACCGCGGCCCACAAGACCCTGCCCTTTGGCACCGTCGTCCGGGTCACCCGCCCGGACACGGGCCAACACGTCCGGGTCGTGATCAACGATCGTGGCCCCTTCGTCGCCGGACGGATCATCGACCTGTCGCGCAAGGCGGCTCGCCGCATCGACCTGATCGACGCGGGCGTGGCCCCGGTGGAGATCCAGGTCGTAGGCTGCAGAGCCCGCTACGAGGGCTGCGGAAGGCGCTGAGCGGGTGGCCCCCGACCGCTGCGGCGGCATGCCGCTTGACAGCGACGCGCTGTGGCGGTTTCCTGCGCCTCGGGATTGCGGCATCCCACGCGGTCCCCCACCCTCCAGGAGAGTTCCATGCTCCACGCCCTGCCTCTGCTCGCGATCCTGTGCTCCCCCTCGGCCCAGGCCGGGATGACCCTGAGCGGCACCCAGACAGAGATCAGCTACGGCGACAACGGCACCTGGAACTGGAGCAGCTCCGGCACCGGCTTCCGCGCCAACTCCAGCTTCTACGGCGACTGGGTGGACGTGACCTTCCCGGGCACCCCCTTCAACCTGGTCGGCTACAGCTACACCAACAGCAGCGGCACCTTCGCCAACTACTCCTACTACTACGAGTCCGCCTGGACCGTCACGACCGAAGAAGACCTGTCGGGCACCGGTGTGATGGTGTCCTACTACGAGTGGACCATCGACGACCTGGCCTTCTCGAAGACCGAGACCTGGTTCGAGGACGGACAGACCGTCCAGATCTGGTTCACCATCACCAATACCAGCAGCGAGGACATGACCGACCTGGCCGTGGTGGACGCCTCCGATCCGGACCAGGACTACGACACCTACTACGACTTCTCGACCCTGAACGACGTGCGCGCCGACGGTCACTGGGCCCAGGCGGTCGGCCCGACCTCTGGCCTCACGGTCGGCTACGGCGTGTGCGACCCCGACCATGACACGGTCGGCAGCAACTCGTCGTGGTCCTACTACCCGACCGACCCGCTGACCGACTACAACGGCGCCGCGGGCGACAACTCGGTGGCCTGGGTCCACTCGGTGGGCACCCTGGCGGCGGGCGAGACGACGGACTTCGGCACCCTGTTCATCTGGGCCGACTCGGACACGGCCGCCCAGACGGCCTACGACGACGGCATGGCGGCCTGGTGCTGCGACGTGGACGCAGACGGCGTGGAGCGGCCGAGCTGCGGCGGCACGGACTGTGACGACCTGGATCCGACCATCTACACGGGTGCGCCCGAGACCTGGTACGACGGTATCGACCAGGACTGCGCCGGCGACGACGACTACGACGCCGACGCCGACGGCCACGACAGCAGCGCCTACCACGGCGACGACTGCAACGACGCCGACGCGACGGTCTACCCCGGCGCCACCGACACCTGGTACGACGGCATCGACAGCGACTGCGCGGGCAACAACGACTACGACGCCGATGGTGACGGCGTGAACAGCAGCGACTACGACGGGGCCGACTGCAACGACGCCGATCCCACCATCCGCCCGGGCGCCCCCGACACCTGGTACGACGGCGTCGACAGTGACTGCGCGGGCAACAGCGACTATGACGCCGACGGCGACGGCTCAGACAGCGTCGACTACGGCGGCGACGACTGCAACGACGCCGACGCCACCATCCACCCCGGCGCTGCCGACACCTGGTACGACGGCATCGACAGTGACTGCGCGGGCAACAGCGACTACGACGCCGACGCCGACGGCCACGACAGCGTCGACTACGGCGGCGACGACTGTGACGACAGCAACGCCACGGTCTACCCGGGCGCCCCCGAGCTCCCCGACGGCCTGGACAACGACTGCAACGGCCACGACGAGACCTACGACAGGGACAAGGACGGCCTGACCGACATCGAAGAGGGTGTGCTGGGCACCGACCCGACCTTGGCCGACACGGACGGCGACGGCCTGTCCGACGGAGAGGAGGTCCACACGACCCACACCGATCCCCTCCTGGCCGACACCGATGAGGGCGGGGTCTCGGACGGCGACGAGATCACCAACGGCACCAACCCCCTCGATCCCTCGGACGACATGTCCTCTGGGGACGGCGGCGCGGACGGCGGCGCGGACGGCGGCTCGGCGGACGGCGGCTCGGCGGACGGCGGCACCGACACCGGCGCCATGGACGGCGGCGCCACCGACACCGGCACGGGCGGCAAGGACAAGGGCTGCGGCTGCGCTTCCAGCCCCGGCGGCCCCAAGGGCGCCGGCCTGGCCTCCTTCGCCCTGTTCGGCCTGGCCCTGCTGCGCCGTCGCAAGCAGCGCTGAAGCCAACGCACCCGCCCTGCCGCGCCCTCCGACCGAGCCCTGGGAGACTCCGTGCCCGTCCTCGCTTGTGACACCGACCGCGCCCTGCGCGGCGCCCCGGTGGCGGTGATCGACTTCGAGACCACCGGCCTGCATCCCGGGCAGCGCCACCCGGTCCAGGTGGCCATCACCCGCTGCCGGCTGGGCGAGGCCGTCGTGGACCGCTGGAGCTCCCTGGTCCGCCCACCCGTGCCCATCCCCGCCGAAGCCTCGGCCATCCACGGCATCCACGACGCCGACGTGGCCGATGCCCCGACCGTGTCCGAGCTGCTGGACGCGCTGCTGGACCAGCTCGACGGGCACATCCTGTGCGCCTACAACCTTCCCTTCGACCATGCGGTCCTGGCCGAGCTGCTCACCGGGCTGGGCCAGCCGGCGCCGCCCCTGGAGGGCCTGGACCCCCTGGTCTGGGTCAAGTGCGTGGACAAGTTCGAGCGCGGCAAGCGCCTGGAGGACGCCGCAGCCCGCCGCGGCATCCGCTACGACAGCCACGACGCCCGGGGCGATGTGCAGGCCACCGTGGACCTGATGCCCACCCTGCTGCGCGCCCTGGCCACCGAGCGCTTCGTGGTGCCCCCCATGCTGGACCGCCTCGACGCCTTCTGGGCCTGGCAACGTGCCACCGCCCTGGCCCAGGAGCAGGACTACCGCGCCTATCGCCTGAGCAAGGGGCTGGACGAGCCGAGCATGCCCTGGCACGAGGGGCTGGGGGTGGCCTGAGGGGCGGGGCGGAAAGGTCGGCTCGGCGGGCGGAGGGCGTCTTCGGGTCCATCGTGGACTCCATCTTGATGGTCACCGTCGCGGGTTCGACACGGAAGGCATTGCTTCTGCTGGGGTTTCAGCGAATGCTGGCTTTCGTTCCGGCCCCCCTTGACAAGGCGCGACTGGGGTATCCAGTTAACCGGAGTTAAGCTGATGGCATGACCTCCCCACGTGCAGGCACCCACTACCTGCGCTCCCTGGGCGAGTTTCGAGCTTGGTTCGGGACCGACGCCGGCTGCCTGGACTAGCTTGAGTGGCTCCGGTGGCCTGACGGATTCACCTGCCCCACATGCCAGCATGCAGGTGGATGGCGTCCCCGGGACGGGCGGTTCGAGTGCCACGACTGCGGCGCAAGAACCTCGGTGACAGCCGGCACGATCTTCGACCGCACTCGCACGCCCCTGACTGTCTGGTTCACCGCCTGCTGGCTGTTCGCCAGTGGCAAGGACGGGATCTCAGCCCAGAGCCTTCACCGAACCCTGGAGTTCGGTTCCTACCAGACGGCTTGGACGATGCTGCACCGGTTCCGCTCCGTGCTCGAGCGGCCGGGACGCGAACGGCTCTCTGGCACTGTCGAGGTCGACGAGACGTTCATTGGTGGCAAGGAGCCAGGTTTGAAGGGCGGACGAGCTCGGGGAAAGAAGGTCCTCACTGGCATCGCTGTAGAGGTCCACGAGCCCAAGGGAATGGGCCGATGCCGCATCGCGCCGCTGCCTGATGCGTCGGCCCCGTCGCTGCATGCGTTCATCGTCAAGAACGTCCAGCCCGGTTCGACGGTCATCACCGACGGCTGGCCGAGCTACTGTGGGATCGACAAGCTCG
>Ga0100377_1003985_pt1 | contig 11581 bp, 9 predicted proteins | sample CryGeymeta201501_FD_83664 | JGI IMG/M metagenome (GOLD analysis project Ga0100377, IMG submission 83664) | Groundwater microbial communities from Crystal Geyser aquifers in Utah, USA - Crystal Geyser metaG 2015-01 | ecosystem: Environmental > Aquatic > Deep subsurface > Groundwater | place: USA... | reverse complement strand
TCAGGATACTGGTTTTGAGATTCCTCAGGATGTGCAGGAGATCCTTGACAATTCATGTATGGGCTGTCACAAATCAGATTCAAAAAATGACAAAGCAAAGAAGAAACTGATGTTTGATCGACTGGGTGAATTGACAAAAGCGAGGCTGGTTGGAAAACTAACTGAAATTTCAGAAATTGTTAACAAAGGTGATATGCCTCCAAAAAAAGTTCTTGACGAATATCCAGATATGGCACTCACAAATGAAACAGCTAAAATCATCTCCGACTGGGCTGATAACCAGGCTAACTCCTATTTAAAATAACATGCCATGAAAAAGAACCTTTTGTTTTTACTCGCCATACCATTGGGAGCACTCCTGTTCGCCTTTCAATCTCCTGATCAGTTAATAAACAGCAGCGATCAGAAATTAGATGTGCCTGAAAATGTACAGGATATCATTAGCACATCCTGCATGCCTTGCCACAGCGATCAGGCCTGTTGGTTGACACGGTTCAGGCCCAAATCAAAGCTTAACTTCGATGATCTGGCAAATCTTACCAAAGCTAAGCAGGTGAACAGATTACTTAAAATTGCAGATGAAGTGAAGGAAGGCAGGATGCCAAAAAAGTCTTACCTTAAAAAACATACTGAAGCAGCTTTGTCTGCCGACAACAAGGCCACCTTAATTAATTGGGCTGAAAAACAGGCCGACAGGTTAGTGGGAGAATAGTTTAGGATAGTTAGGTAGAGATTTGCGAGTTATTAAAAGGATGATTCATTAGATATGATTAAATTTCTATGTGATGATTTCCAAAGAGATCAATAAAAATGCTCACATTTACTTGGCAATCAAACCGGACTTTTTTTACAACAGCTTGTGTGTGAATTTGTAATTCACATTTCTTTCAGCCAGACCGGCCAAAATATAGTCGACGGAACCATCTTCCAACGCTAGTTTTTCGGGCAATGTGACGCCCTTTTTCAACGTTTCTGAACTCATTAACCACCGCAATGCCACCGAAGCGGCATAACCAGTGGTGCGTGCCATGCTATGTACATTTGAGATGGGATCATATTCATCATGTAAATCGCATACAAATTGATGCCGGACACCATTCATACTGCCTTCCACTACAATCCTCATGATGGTCATATCTTCTTCACCTTTATGAAGTTTCCACTGATCGAACAGCAATTGCGAAGTCAACGATAAGGGTGAAACTTCAACACCTCCTACCCTCATTTTCACAGGATTAAAAAAACCGACATCAGCCAATAACTTCACTTTAGCCGTATAGCCGGGATATCGCAATGTTTTTTCACGCATCACATCCGCTTTCAAGGTGTAAACCAATGACCGAAGGCCATCGCTGTTAAAGGCTTCCAAAGTACCCAATCCGTCAAATTCCAGATTTTCCACCTCAGTGAGCGCCGGCTTTATCACCATTTGACCATGCTCTACCAAACGTGCCGGACGTGTGTACTCTTCCAACACATCCACCGGTGAAAACACGGCCTTGTATTCCCAAGGCTGGGTACGTATTTTTGGCAAGCCTCCCACGAAGATATCCGCACGTTCCACGTGATCGAGCTGATTGGCAAAATGACCTACCAACAAGTGGCTCATTCCTGGTGCAACTCCCATATCACAAATTACCCTGACCTCTTGTTTTTTGGCCAATTCATCCAAGTCCATTGGATTTTCAGGATAAAAAGCGATGTCCACTGCATCTTTCCCTGCTTCGATCACCTGTTTTAAACAATCAAATCCCATAAAACCGGGAACAGCGTTGATCACGAAATCTGCCACGTTGACTGCTGCAGACACCTGGGATTTCTGGCGTAAGTCGGCTTGAAGCATCTCAATTCCATATTGATCGGCAATTTCTTGGGAAGGCGGATTGATATCTACAAGAGTGACGGAACAATTAACGTCTTTCGCCAAATCGAAAGCGATTGGTTTTCCTACCAAACCTGCGCCTAGAACAACGATATTGTATTTTTTCATGAATACATTCATTGATAATCAGTTATAATTTATTATTGTTTTCAATGGAAGACTCCTTCCTGCTTGTATATCCACAGGTGTAAAAAGATATGGATGGCACCAGGAATCAGAACGAGTAAATATAAAACTTATTTTACTCGATTTTGGTTGTCCCATGGTTCCTGTTTTTAACTCCATACCATTTATCCCTCTGTTGGCAGCTGGGTATACAAAAACCTTTTTATTTTCTGAGTGGCTGTTTTCTGAAACGGGTCTGCATGCACAACTACCAACTGGATTTTAGAGAATTTATTTACATGTTGATTGACATAAACTTGCAATTCTACTTTTAATTCATCGCATTTGGCTTCCACATACGAGGTTACCTCATCTTTCATATAGCGATAATGTTGTTCAATTTCTTCGCGGTTAAAGTGAACCAGTGCCACCAGTTTTCCCTTTTGTTCCACCACTACCGACTCAACTACAAACCTGAAATTATTGATAATCGACTCAATGTCCTCGGGAAAGATGTTTTCACCGCCGGCGCCAATAATCACGTTTTTGCTGCGCCCTTTAATAAAAAGATACCCATTTGTGTCGATCAATCCCAGATCTCCGGTTTTGAACCAACCGTCCTTTGTGAGCACTTCCTTCGTTAGGATAGGTCCTTTGTAATAGCCCATCATCACATTTGGTCCTTTGGCCCATATTTCGCCTTCACCTGTCCAACGGTCCCTTTTAACAATTTTAAGTTGCACCCCTTCCATCGCGGGCCCGGTTGACTGCCATTTTCCTGCAAAAGGAGCCACGCCTGCCAGGAGAGGAGCTGTCTCGGTGAGGCCATACCCGATGGCATAAGGAAACTTGGATTCTATCAGAAAGCGCTCAACAGTTCCGCTGAGTTTGGCACCACCAATTCCAAAAAATTTTAACTCACCACCAAAGGTGCGCATGAGTTTTTTCCCGGCAAACACATTGAGTTTTTTACGCAATACCGGAATTCGGTACAGTACGCGGGTTGCCAATTTTTCATTAAATGCAGGTAGTATTTTTGATTTATAAATTTTTTCAATAATCAATGGCACCGTTAACATGGCCGTGGGTCTCACCTGTTTAAGTGCCGGCAATAATACTGCCGGTGTGGGCAGTTTTGTAAGATAATAAATAGCCGCACCCCCAACCATGGGAAGTATAAAACCAATGGTATTTTCGTAAGTATGCGACAGTGGTAATACCGACAACATGCGGTCGTTGTGGCCAATGGCCTGGATGGTACGTCCTTTGACAGCGGTAAAACAGATATTTCGGTGCGAGAGCATCACTCCCTTGCTTTTCCCGGTGGTGCCGGAGGTGTAGATGATGGCTGCCAGATCATTCTCCGCTACATGATAATTAAATCCGGGTCGATTGTCCAATTTAAATTCGACCGAAAGATGGTGGGAACTAATCACAGAAAAGTCATCAATAAGCACCCTGCTTATAAGGTGGATTCCATTAAAATCGGCAATTTTGTTTCTCAACCCTGAAGACACAAAAATGGCCACGGCTTCTGAATGTTCCAACACATTTTTAATTTCTTCCGGGGTAAAATCAGGCAATAGAGGCACTACCACAGCTCCCATTCCGGTAATAGCCAGGTAAGTGATTCCCCAATTTGGCATGTTGGTGCTTAACAAAGCCACTCGATCGCCATGTTTTAATCCGATTTGCTGAAGCATGCTTTGCACAGCAAGCACTTTTATATTTGCCTGACCGTACGTAATGGGGTTCTCATCCACGAAGGAAAGAAACGGTAAATCAGTAAATTGGTCGACAGACCGTTGAAATAACCCGGGAAGAGTGAGGGGCAAATGTAATTCCATAAGTTAGATAAAAGAAACACAAAGATACAACAATTTGAAGATTTAAAAAAACTACAACGATAACACAAGTTTGGTAAAGAGTTTAACCAGATCTTTTTCTGCCCGGGCGGCATTGGCCAGAATGTCATTAATATTGCCGGGTTTCAGGTTGTCGGGGTCACACAAATCGGTAATCACCGAAATGGCCAATACTCTCATATCCATGTGCCGGGCAACAATCACCTCAGGAACAGTGGACATTCCAACCGCATCGGCGCCCATGGTTTTAATAAACCGGTACTCGGCCCTGGTTTCCAGGCTGGGACCGATCCAGGCAACATAAACACCTTTGTTCAGTTCGATGGATTCTTCGCTGGCGATCTGCTCCATTTTTGCCATTAATCCAGCATCATAAGGAGCACTCATATCCGGAAAACGGGTGCCCAGTTCGTCCAGGTTTTTACCTACCAACGGATTGCCAGGCAGCATGTTAATGTGGTCATCTATCAGCATTAAGGAAGCTGGCTTGAAGGTGGTGTCGATTGCTCCGGCAGCATTGGAAACCAGCAAGGTATCAACGCCCAATAGCTTCATCACCCTGATACCAAAAGTGATTTGATCAAAACTGTAACCTTCATAAAAGTGAAAACGACCATTCATGACCACCACCTGTTTTCCATTCATGGAGCCAAAAATCAATTTCCCGGAGTGGGATTCAACCGTCGATTCAGGAAAATGTGGAATATCGCGGTAGTGGATGTCGTGGCTGATGACGACATTCTTTACCATTCCCCCCAATCCTGTTCCCAGGACAATACCAATTTTTGGGTTTCCTACCCCCTGTTTTTGCAGATAGGCAACCGCTTCATTTATCTTTTGCATCATAACGTTCAGTTTTATGCAAACATACGGAAAGCTCTTTAAAAAAGCACGCTCAACACCGATAAAACAGTACCTTTACAAAAAAAATACCGGCATGAAAAAGATTTTATGTAGTTGGATTCTTAGCCTCTTTATTGCTCAATTGATGTTGGCCCAAGGATTTTTTCCTGAAAATGGCCCCTTGTATATCGACACCGTTGTTCCCCGCATCGACATCACCGTTGACCCTGATACACTCACCTGGATTTATGAAAATCCAGAAAGTGAAACCGAATTCCATGCCATGTTTGTCTTTAACAATGGAACTGTGCTGGATACCATTAATCCGGTAGGCTTTCGCTTACGCGGAAATACTTCACGGTATTCGGCAAAGAAATCCTTCAAAGTCTCATTAAATACTTTTCTGAAAGGAGAAAAGTATTATGGCGTTGAAAAGATAAATCTCAATGGTGAACACAACGACCCAACCATTATGCGCTCAAAAGTCATGTGGGACATCCTTCGAAAGTTTAATATTCCCGCTCCGCGGGCCAACCATGTCAGGTTGTATATCAATGGAAATTATCATGGACTTTATATCAATGTGGAACATGTTGATGAGGAGTTTGTGCTAACGCGATTTGGTAACAATGATGGCAACTTGTTTAAATGTCTTTATCCAGCCGATTTGGATTATATCAGTTCAAATCCGAACGACTATAAACTGGAAGCCGGGGATCGAAGGGTTTACGAACTAAAAACAAACGAAGAAGCTGACGATTATACTGATCTGTATAACCTGATCAACATTGTGAACAACGCGGACGAAAATCACCTGATTTGTCAGTTGGATGAAGTATTCAACACCTATGACTATTTAAAGGTCATGGCTGCCGACCTGTATTGCGGTGACTGGGACGGATATATCTACAACAAAAACAATTATTATATCTACCACAACACGACTACAGGCAAGATGGAATTTATTCCTTATGATGTGGACAACACCTTTGGAATCGATTGGTTCAATATCGATTGGACTACGCGCGATATCTACAACTGGCAACCTGAGGGCGAACCCAGACCCCTTTATACACGTCTGGTGGACAATCCTGAACTCAGAAAACAATTCACGTTTTATGCTGACGAATTGATTAACAGGGCAGTCAATATAGATTCGCTAATACAAAGTATTGAAATCAGGAAAAACATGATTGCCCCTTACGTTGCTAATGATCCTTTTTATCCACTCGATTATGGTTATTCGTATGATGACTTTTTGCGCTCTTACAACGAATCTACAGGAGCTCACGTAAAGAAAGGACTTTACCCTTACCTGAACGAAAGGGCTACTTCGATGAATGTCCAACTCGAAAGTACCAGCATGGCACCGGTAATCAAATATATCCGGCATAAACGTGAGGCTGGTCAACAGATCCGGATAACCGCTTTTGTGGATGTACAAACAGTAGCGGAGATGGTTGCGGTTTTGTATTCTTTAAATGATGGAGAAATTCAACAAGCAGAAATGGTTAATGAAGAGAATGGAAATTACGCTGTTACCTTAACCGATATTTCAGAAGAGACCAAGGTAAGCTATCAGGTTAGTGTTACGGATGGTTTGGAACAGGAACAGATTTTGCCCTGTGAGGCCAGGATTATCAACCCGGCCACCGGCGACACTCCTTTGCTTTTTATCAACGAATTGATGGCAGATAACGCACATGTTATTGCAGATGAGTACGGTGTTTTTAGCGATTGGCTTGAAGTTTACAATGGTGATAGTGAACCTGTTTTCCTGGGCGATTATTTTCTGACCGACAACCTGGACTCCCCAAACAAATGGCAAATGCCGGATATCAGCATCCCTGTTGGCGGATTTGAATTGTTTTGGGCCGATGGTGATCCGATACTGGGCAGTCACCATACCAATTTTAAACTAAGCAAAGATGGAGAAGAGGTGGGGATATTTTCATTGCAGTTGATTGCGGTAGATGAAATTGTTTTTGGAGTTCAATCAGAGGATATCAGCTATGGCCGGATGACAGATGGGAATACTTCTCTGGTGTTTTTTACTACCTCAACACCGGGTTCTACCAATAACCCCAGCAGTATTGATGAAACAGACGACCTACCTCAATTAATTGCATATCCAAATCCGGCAACAGGCGAAGTGGTCAATCTAAACAGAAAAATAAATGCAAGGGTATTTAACTCTTCAGGCAAAATGATGTTTTCGGGATCACGAATCTCCTCCATTGACATTGGAAAGTTTGCCCCCGGACTCTATGTGGTGGTGAGTGAGGACGGTGCAAGAGTCAAGTTTATGATTTATTAAAAAATGTGAAATGCCTGGTTTCTCAATACCATTTTTCTGTTTGCATCGTTTATAATTCAACTTTTAAGCCTACTTACTATGCAACACATTAATAAACTAGTTACATCTAAATCAACGCTATACAGATTGGTTTTTACCTTAACCATTGCCTTATTGTATCAACCGATTCTGTCGGCCCAAACCAACTCATCAATGACAACTACTCAAACTAATTCAAAATCGGAACAGGACTGGTCGAAAGAGCTTTCGCCTGAACAATACCGAGTTCTACGACAATGCGGTACCGAGCCCGCTTTTTCGGGTAAATATGTAAACCACCACGAAGATGGCACCTATTATTGTGCCGCCTGCGGGGCAAAACTTTTCAGCTCAGACACCAAATTTGATTCGGGATCCGGATGGCCGAGTTTCTTTCAGGCAGTGGCCGACAGCAGCATTGTGGAAGTTCTGGATAAAAGCTACGGCATGTCCCGTACTGAAATTAAATGTGGAAATTGTAAAAGCCATTTGGGGCATGTTTTTAATGATGGCCCGAATCCAACCGGGATGCGGTATTGTGTAAATTCTGTCAGCCTTGATTTTAAAAAGGAATAGTTTTACTGAAAAAAGGCGGAAGGTGGTCATCAAGACGAAGATCTGGTGGGACATGCTCATTTTTGGAAAAACCTGGATGAGGAAGGCACATCGCCTCAAATAAATAAAAGATGGAATTGAGATGGATAGAATGCATGGATTTGGGTTAATAACGATTGTCCAATGGATGTAAATAAAAATATCAACAATCTTTACGTCAAATTTAAACTGTTTTATCCGGTATTTATTGGATCCATCTTTTCTATTGCCCTCATCACGGTAGTACTTGTCAGCAAATCGAAGCAGGAGATTTATAACCTGTCAGAGAAAAACATGAGGCTGGAGGTGAACACCATCCGCTACATGTTTGAACGCGAGCGCGAACTCAAACTGGAAAAAGTAAAAACCAATCTGAAGGTGGCACATGAGTTATTCTTCCGAAATCCCATTTCATTTTCCGACAAGGAAATCCAGCTGGAAGCCATCAATCAACATACATTAGAAACCAGCATACTGACCATTCCCGCTATGATGCGCAATAATAACCTGGTTTACAAATCGACTGAATTTCAGGAAGAAACCTACCAACTGTTTGGTGGTACGATCACCATTTTTCAGAAAACTGACATTGGATATCTGCGCATTTCCACCAATGTATTAAATACTGCCGGTCATGCTGCTGTTGGCACCTTTATTCCAAACAATTCTCCAGTAGTAAAGGCCATGATGAAAGGGGAAATATTCGAGGGTCGTGCTTATGTTGTGAATGATTGGTACATCACTTCGTATGAACCATTTTACCATCACGACACCCTGGCGGGGATGCTTTACGTTGGAGACAAAGAAAAAGACCTGGAGAAACTCAGAAATATCCTGCAAAAACTAAAAATCGGGCAAAATGGCTATATTTTTGTCGTTGATCAAAAAGGTGAGGTGATCATTGATGCCCCGGACATCAATCAATCGGTTGCACATGAAGAATGGTTCAACGATATGATTGGTGATACCTCCGGCACTGGTCATCTTTTCAAATCCTCAAATCAAGGTGAATATTTATTAACCTATGCCCGATACGATGAATTCGGGTTGATCATTGCCGCCATCATCCCCACAAGGGAGTTAACGTATGACCCGATCAAAAACCTCATCATAACCGCCGTTTATTTCGCCTTGCTGATCTCCATCCTGTTTATCCTGATGGTGCTGTTAACCACCACCCGCCGGGTTCATAAACTACTCAATGCTATTAGGTTAAGTAACATAAAATTGCGGTCGGCAAAAGATGCACTCAGACAAAGTGAATACAATTTCAGAACCCTGTTCAACAACAGCAGCGATGAAATGCTCGTTTCGGATATGCAGGGGAATATCATCGAAATGAATGAAATGGCCTGTGAAACACTTGAATACACCAGAGAAGAGTTGTTGAAAATGAATATCCTGGATTTAAAACCTGCCAAATTTGGTCAAAAGTTTCTGGAAAACCGAAACCAGTTAGTACGTTCGGGTAGTTTGATTTTCGATTCAGAGTATATCACCAAAACAGGTAACCTGATTCCTGTCGAAATCAACAGCAGGTTATTGGATTTTAACCAGCAAAAAGTGGTGCTGAGTATTTCGCGTAACCTGAAGATGCGTAACGAACTGGAACGAAAAGTACTAAGCGCTGTAATTCAGACCGAAGAACGAGAAAGGGAGCGTTTTTCAAAAGACATGCACGATGGTTTGGGACCCATGTTATCGACCGTCAAGTTGTATGTAGGCGAATTGGCTGATGCACATACTTCGGAAGAAGAAAAGGCATCCTATATCAAACAGGTGAACGAGATCATCGATGAAGCGGTTTCAAGCACCCGCGAAATATCAAACAACCTGATGCCCAGAGTCATTCATGAATATGGGGTAGTAAAAGCCATCCAGGCCTTTTGCAACAAAATAAACCTCACAAATCGGATCAAAATTGATTTTAATTCCATCGGGGTGGATCAAACCATGGATAAAAATATTCAGCTCATCCTTTTCCGGGTCATCAGTGAATTGATCAACAACACCATTAAACACGCGAAAGCTACTCTCATCAGCATCAATATTGAAGCCAACGAGGGAAAAATCAAGGTTGAATTCAATGACAATGGCATCGGTTTTAACACCGAAAAAATTATGAGTGATAAAAAAATCGGCATCGGGCTCAAGAGCATTATCAGCCGGATTAAATCGATCAACGGCAGATGCCAGTTCAGTAGTGAGGAAGGTCAGGGATTTAAAATCATTATCGAGATATAAACCGCATCCAGTTCGTTTTTCTTTGTTATTTTTGCCATTCACAAGATCCTTCATGGAAGAAGCCATCAAAATCATTATTGTCGACGATCACGAAATTTTTCGGAACGGGTTGAAAATGGTTCTCGGAAAATTGCCTTATGTCCACATTGTTGGCGAAGCAGCCAACGGGCAGGAGTTTCTGGATTTAATCCGCACTACCCCTGCAGATGTAGTGTTGATGGACATTGAAATGCCGGTGATGTCGGGAATTGATGCCACAGCCATTGCCATGAAAGAAAATCCGGGTCTTAAAATCATTGCCCTGACTATGTTCAATGATGATGATTATGTCCAAAGCATGATAGATGCAGGTATCAGGGGGTTTCTGATTAAAAATATTAATAAAGACACCCTCGACAAAGCCATCAAAACAGTGATGAATGGCGGAGCCTACTACAGTGAAGAGCTTTTCAACTTTTTTACTAAACGTGTTACCACGGAGGAAAAACACCGGGATGATGAAGTTAAATTCACTACACGTGAAAAAGAAATCCTGCAATTGCTTTCAGAAGGTTTAAGCAACAAACAGATTGCTGATGTGCTGTACATCAGCGAGCGTACCGTAGTAGGTCACAAATCGAACCTGCTTGCCAAAACAGGATGTAAGAATGCGATTTCCTTGTTGGCCTATGCCATCAGGCACAAGTTGGTGATTATATAATGGAATGATCCTTTGTTACGTTCTTTCTCTAATTAAAAATACGAATCCATTGCTATCAAAAACACACTCCCCTACATGAAAAAAATCGTAACCGTCATAGGTGCCAGACCACAGATTATCAAAGCGGCAGCGTTAAGCAGAGCCATTGCCGACCATTATAGCGATCAAATTACGGAAGTCATTGTTCACACCGGGCAACACTACGACACCAACATGTCGAAGGTTTTTATTGATGAATTAGGAATTCCTCAGCCTGCCTACAACCTGCAGGTGGGCAGTGCTTCGCATGGCATCCAGACCGCCCGCATCATCGAAGGATTAGAGGACATCCTCCTCAATGAAAAACCCGATTATCTGGTTCTCTATGGCGACACCAACTCCACACTGGCAGGAGCCATCGCCGCCTCAAAAATCCACATTCCCATTGTTCACATCGAGGCCGGTCTGCGATCCTTTAATAAACGGATGCCCGAAGAAATCAACCGCATCCTCTGCGACCATGCTTCCACCCTGCTGTTTTCGCCTACCCGGACAGGCTACGACAACCTGGTTCGCGAAGGCTTTAATCCTGGCCACAAGGCACCTTTTCATCCTGACCATCCGGGAATTTTCCATTGTGGTGATGTCATGTACGACAACAGCCTTTTCTTCAAAGAGTTGGCAAAATCAAAAAGTTCTATTCTCACTGAGGAAGGCCTGGCTGGCGGCCAATTCATCCTGGCCACTATCCACCGCGACAACAATACGGATCTGCCTGAGCGACTGCAAGCCATCTTTGCTGCTTTGATAGAAATTGCCGAAACGTATCAGGAAACCATTGTTTTGCCATTGCATCCGAGAACTTCACAGCTATTGGAACAAAACCTTGGAAGTGATTTATACCTGAAGCTTCAAAGTACACAGACCATTAAAATTTTACCTCCGGTTTCGTTTCTGGACATGATTCAGTTGGAAAGTAATTGCAAACTCATCATTACCGATTCGGGTGGTGTGCAAAAGGAAGCTTACTTTTT
>Ga0100377_1003984_pt1 | contig 11582 bp, 17 predicted proteins | sample CryGeymeta201501_FD_83664 | JGI IMG/M metagenome (GOLD analysis project Ga0100377, IMG submission 83664) | Groundwater microbial communities from Crystal Geyser aquifers in Utah, USA - Crystal Geyser metaG 2015-01 | ecosystem: Environmental > Aquatic > Deep subsurface > Groundwater | place: USA... | reverse complement strand
CAGGGTTCTCTGTTTAAGCGTAGAGCAGACATTGGAAGCAGGTTTATTCCCAAATGATTGTCCGTATGCGAAGCGGAAGCCAGGATACAAAACCCTTGTTATCAATTATTGAGGAGAAATTTTATGAAGATCGGCAAGAAAGCATTAAAGATGAGTTCTGGAAAGGTTAGACATTTTGCCTCTGAAAAAAAGCGGGATAACTTTGAAAACGTTGCCCGGGCCTACGCTCATGGATGGAAGGGACCGAAGAGAGGGAAAAACAAATCCCACCATAGCCCGGCTAAACCATTATAAAGGAGGTTCCTATGTCAAAGATCCCCAAAAAAGTCCTGAAGTGGAGAGAGAAGCAGCCGGCCGGAGCGATCATGTCTCCTAAAAAGTTTGAATCGGTCAAAAAGGGCGTTGCGAGGTCTGGGTCCGGATATGATCCAGAAGCTGTTGCAGGATCAAAGTATTGGGAAAAGGTAAGACAGAAATATGCAGAGAGACATTGTCCTGCAAAACCGCTATGAAAGGAGGTCTTAATTCGATGGCAAACGGACAAGGAGGAATTAAAAGATACGGGAGTTATATTGATAAGTCCTGGGAAGCGACTGGAGTAGAACCACCTCCGACGAAAATGCCTTATGGAAAGGGTGAAGTTCTTCCCCGGGGTGGTGTCGCTCGACCATGGACAGGCCCCAGGCCATGGGCAGACAAGACAAAGTCAAGCGAGCCGGCAAACGGGAGTTACGAGCACAATAGCCCTGCCAAACCACTTTGATTTTTCCAGGCGAATCTTTTATCAGGAGGATCCAATGGCAAAGAAAAGCAAGAAAAGCAAGAAAAGCAAGAAAAGCAAGAAAGGTAGCAAGGTAAGTCCAGCGAAAGCTGAGTGAATGTGGATACAAGGATTGACCTATTAGACTCACTTCTTCAACCGCTATCCCGCCAGTACGAACGTGAGGACACTCGTTCTATAATCAAATTTTCAGATTGGGTCCTGAAGCCAATCATAGTCGATGGATTCCCCTTCGGTTTTGACAAACATGAATACCTAAAAGAACCCTACGAAGATAATCATCCGTTCCAGGTCGACATGAAATCTGCCCAAATGGGCCTCACCACCAGAGCCATGCTGAGGGTGATTTACAATGGAAGGTATCGTGGCTTCCGTGGGATCCTCTACCTTTTTCCATCCAGGACAGATGTCAGCGACTTCACAAAATCAAGGATCGATCCTCTGATTAGCGAAAATCCCGACACGATCGGTGAGTGGGTGAGAGACACCGATGCAACAAATATCAAGCGGATCTGGAACTGCTTTCTCTATCTCCGAGGGATGAAAAGCAGGGTAGGATTGAAGAGCGTTCCTGGCGACTTCATCGTTTATGACGAATCGGACGAGGCAGCTCAGAACGCCGTAGACATGGCCGATGAAAGGATGTCTCATTCTATTTACAGAGAAAAGATGATGCTCTCAAATCCTACTCTCCCCGACTACGGGATCCACAAAGAGTTTCTTCTTTCCAATCAGAAATACTGGCTCCTAAAGTGCAGATGTGGTCAATGGAACGACCTGGTAAAGGACTTTCCGGAATGCCTCGTGGAGACCAAAAACAGGGTGATCCGTGCTTGCCGAAAGTGCGGTAAGGCCCTAAATCCAGCCAGGGGAGAATGGGTTGCAATGAAGCCCCGTGTGAAGGAAAGGAGCGGAAGGCAGTATTCTCAGCTCTATTCTCAGTTTGTTTCACCAGCCGAGATTCTTCATAAATTCAGGGCAACTAATAATATGAAAGATTTTTACAATCTGAAGATCGGAGTACCTTACATCGAGGCCGAAAACAGGTTGTCAGTCGAGGAAGTGATGGCACTTTGCGGAGACGAAGGGATGTCCTCTGGCGAGAAAGTGCCCTGCTTCATGGGGGTTGACCAGGGGAAGGGCCTTCATGCAGTAATCGGGAAGGACCATCCAGGGTATTCCGGGCAACTTGTTCACATGAATGTTTACAAGGATTGGGAAGAGATCTACTCTCTCATGGATAATTTTAATATCACGAGAGCTGTCATTGATGCTCAACCAGAATTGAGAAATGCAAGAGAGCTCGCGAAGAAATTCAAGGGAAGAGTATTTCTAAATTATTACAGCGAACATCAAAGGGGAAGTTATAAATGGGACGAAGAAAAGCTGATAGTTACCTGCAATAGAACAGAGTCCCTGGATGCTTCTCATCAGGAAATAAAACTCGCACAGATCATTCTCCCTAAAGAGTGTGATGAAGTAAGGATGTTTGCGAAACATCTCCACAATGTCGGAAAGAAGCTGGAAGAGGAAGAAGAGACGGGATCCAAAAGATATATCTATGTGAAGCTCGGCGACGACCACTACCGGCACGCCTACAATTACGAATGTATGGCCAGACAACACGCTTCCGGCTTGCTTTACCCGGAATTACTATGAAAAAGAAGAAGGTTATTGACATGGGAAAGAATACACAATTTATCCCGGAGATTTGGAGCGAATACATTCTGGATAAGTTTAGGGAGTTAAGCACGCCCTTCAAGGATGAGTTAAGCACGCCCTTCAAGGATTTAAATGGCCGTTCTCAGTACATGAGGAATTTATCTGAGCAGGTAAAGGAAATGGCAGACAAGGGAATGACTCCAGATGAAATTGCAGAGAAGATTGATCCCGAATCCGACACGGTGAAAACAGATAACATCGTTCATAAAACCCGAAGGTCATGGGATACTGGCACAATACTGGCGAGAACGTCATGATAAATTTCAAAGGCAGAATAGAGGGTGGGCTTATTCTTGAAGTCCAAATGGATGAGAAAAAAGAACCGGAAGAAAGAGTTTACCTCGGAGTACGGTGTGGCCTCTCCTGGCCCCTCGCAATCAATCCTGGCGGGTACTATGTCCTCGTGGCACAGGAAGGCAAAAAGCTGATGACAGGAGAGCATCCCCTCCTTATTATCAGGGAATTTAAGGCGTTGAGCCTGAGCTCATTGTTTAAAAAGATGTTCAACGACATGGGGATCTTTGGTTGTTTTGAAATATTCACAGACCTGTCGGCACGGTACGATAATTATAAATTGGCCCTCAGTCTCTTTATGAAAACGGACAGAAATTTACAGGAGGTGAGAGTCAAACCTGCACCTTACGCAGAGGGGTATGATGGCTTCATTCACGGCCACAATAACATCACAAAGTGGATTCGTGAAATTAAGGGGTTGACAATTCCAAAAGATTTCGCTATACATTCTCAATTAAGGGAGATTAGAGAATTGGATCTCAAGAAAGAACCACAGGAAAGATTTTTTGCGATGAATGCCCTGAGATATGTTTTGGGGGCATTTGAAACCTCTGCCATCCCGCAAAGCACGAAGAATCGGGTGGTGGAGAAAGGCATCCCGCCTGGAGCTTGGACATAAGCGGTCTTATTGACCGCTTTTCCTTTATGGAGACAAATGAAATGATTCAACCTCCGGTAACCACCAACGAGCAAATTGAAGCGGAAGAGAAGAGAGCTGCACAGGCGAAGGCCGAGATCGAAGAGGCCAGTGCAGCAGCGTCCCTTGGTGCATTAACCAATAATTTGCGAGGACATATTTGGTCGGCTTTTGAGAAGGCCAGGGAGGATAAGCGAGTCGTTCAGGAGAAGATGATCCAGAACCTCCTCCAGAAAAGAGGAGAGTACGATATTGTAAAATTGGCTCAAATCAAGGAGCTCGGCTCCGAGCTCTTCATGATGATAACCGATGTAAAATGTAGAATCACCCTTGCTATGCTCCACGAGATCTACAACCATCCTGGGGAAAAATCCTGGACAATCGACCCGACACCAATTCCAAAGCTAACTCCAGAGATGGAATCAGTCGCAGAATTAACCTTCATGGCAGAGCTCGAAAACTTCTTGGTGAAGGTTAAGGATGCTCCCCCCGAAATGCTTCAGTCGATCATGACTCAAGCTCTCCCAAAGTTCAAAAAAGAATTCAAGGCGGTCCAGATGGAAGTGGCGATGGAAAAAGCTGCCAACATGGAAAACAAGATTCAAGACCAGCTCATTGAGGGTGGGTTTTATAAAGCCGTCAACGAATGCCTGGCTGATCTTGTGGATCTCAAGGCCGGATTTTTGAAGGGCCCCATTTACAGAAAGGAAAAAGTGTTTGAGTTGAAGGAAGATCCTGACAGGCCAGGGAGAGCCAAAAGGGTTGTAAGGGAAGAAATAAGACCAGAGTGGGATTCTCCATCTGCCTTTGATATTTTCCCCCTTGCTGGAGTAACAGACATAAATAAAGGTGGCCTTATCGAGATCCTTCGCTACCAGAGAAAAGACCTTCAGGAGATGATCGGCCTCGATGGGTTTGATGAAGTGGCCATAAGAGAAATTCTGGAAAACTTTCAGTCCAGGGGACTCCATCAATGGACGTGGGATGCAGATGAGATCCGAAGAGCCGAGGCAGAAGGAAGAGAAACAGCCCAATATTACGATTGGCAGACAATCGATGCGATTGAATATCATGACACAATTCCTGGAAAATTCATTATGGAGTGGTCAGGAGCGCCGCTCGAAGATGACAAAACATTTAAGTATATGGGCAAATCCCTTGACCCGGATTTCGATTATCCCGTTGTCGTGTGGTTGATAGACCGGTGGGTTCTCAAAATCCAGCTTAACGAAAACCCGCTCGGCCTCAAGCCTTATTATAAGGCATCCTATATTGAGCAAAAGGGAGCGTTTTGGGGTAGGGGCCTCCCTGAGACAATGAAGGATGGACAAACGCTTGCCAATTCCGTGATAAGAGCCCTCCAGAATAACGTGGGAATCGCCTCTGGTCCTCAGGTTGGTATCGATAAGGAATCACTTTCCCCCGGCCAAGACGATAGTATGATGTGGCCATGGAAGATTTGGAAGTTCATTAGACAAGCCTTTTCATCCCAAACTCAGCCCTTCATGCAGTTTTTCCAGCCTCAAATGCACACCCAAGAGCTCATCATGGCCTATGACAAAGCCTCAAAGATATGTGACGAACATTCAGGGATAGCAGGGTTCACCCACGGAGATCGAAATATTGGGGGGGCAGGGAATACGGCCTCCGGGTTTTCCATGTTCGCCGGAATGCAGGACAGGGGAATTAAGGACGTTGCGAGCATATTTGACGACAAGGTTATCGCTCCAGCAATCGAAGCCCTTTATTATGAGAATTACGATCTTGACGATGCCCTGGAGTACATCGGTGATGTAAAGATCAAGGCAAGAGGCAGTTCCTGGTTGTTTTCAAAACAGACCCAGGCGCTGAGGCTTAATGACTTCTTGAGACTCGTTGGGACTTCTCCGATCTTCCAGCAACTCATGGGAGAACAAGGAGCGGTTTATGCTCTTCAGGAGGCTGCCAAAAGTCTAAATCTTGAAGGAAGGAAATTGGTTCCCGACAAAGAATTTCTGAAACCCGTCCCAGGAATGGGAGCAACGGCTCCGGCACCAGGGTCCACTCCGATTGACCAAGCTGGGAATAGGACTCAGGGTGTCGACACTAACGCCGCTTCGCCGGCAGGAGGATAAAATGGCTCGAACAGTTCCGATAGGTCCATCAGGCGCTGACCCATATGCGGGTAAATTGGGTTACATTCAGATCACTTGTCCGACGGGTGGCGGATCAACTCCCGTGGATTCTCCGAAGATCTCAAACAATACAGGCGTCCATCAAGGGCAGATGGTTGGGTTTAAGGTAAATGCGAATGACTGCACCAATGCCATCACATTCACCCTTATCATTGTCGATAGGGATGGAGATGTCATTTATACTTCTGGAAGCCTGAACAAGAATGCCATAACGATAGTGATGTCCTTGAGTATACCACTTATCGAGCAAGAGAAAATCAGAATAACTCCATCCGGTGAGCCAGGAGCTACTCCTTTAATTGTAAAGGCGACCCTGTATTACAACCCGGATGCGGACATCATTGCCTGGGGATATAGATGAGAGATTTCGTTCCAATGAAACTTGTTCCAGGCACTGCGCCAATCCCCTTGGAATTGGGGCAAACTATCATGGTTTATATTGAGGAAATGGTTGTACCCATGACTGTCACCAAAATTTATTCTGATGGGAGCTTTGACGGTTCCGTAGATTGGGGAGAGGCGTAAATGCAGCGACCAGACGAAGAAATTCTTAGAGCTATCGCCACCCTTGAAAATGACCCGAGAGGGATGAAGGTATTTGAGTGGTTTAGGGCAAGCCTTGACATAGCAGAGAAAGCGCTGTACGAAAATACAGTATTTAATGCGGGCAGAGTAGCAGAACTCGCAGATCTCGTCAGGCAATTTGTGGAGGCAAGAAAGAATTTAGACCAGCTTCTTAAAAAATAGGGAAAACAAAACCTCGTTGGCCACGGGGTCCCCAATATACCAAGAAAGCCTGTACTGTGCACAGCGGTACAGGCTTTCTTTTTGGGGTTTAACAAAGATTCACCAGACCGCAAAGTCGGCGGTGAAAATATAAGCAGACCGCGTGGGAAAAACCATGAGCGGCGCTAAGGAGGAAACCATGGGAGATAAATACACAGTATATCCAGAGGCGGTGAAGAAGAGAATCGAGAACACAGACAAGTTTCTTGAGGCACATGTGAAGGAAAAAGAGAGGGTATCTTCTCTGACTCCTGAACAGCTTGAAGCGGAACAAAAGGAAGCTGACAGGTTAGCCGCTCTTTCTGAAGAAGAAAGGGAAGCTGAGGCTAAAAAGAGAGCCGAAGATTCTCTCCCACCGGGTGCATATCAGTATCAGGCTGAAGAGACTGTTGATTCTCTCAAGGAAAAGATTCAAAAGCTTGAGCAATCTCTTCAAACGCTTCGGGGAAAATACGACAAAGAACCGGCAGAATTGCAACGACAAAATAACTTCTTACAGGAGCAAATTGGACTTCTTCAACAAGAGATCCTTGCCTTGAAAGAGAAACCAAAGGCTGTGGAGCCAAAAAAGGTTGTCCTATCAGAAGCCATCAAGGAAGATATTGAGGCACTAAAGGAGGATTTGGCTCCAGACATCGTTGACAAGATAGTGAAAATCAACGAAAGGACTTTTGAACTTGGGCGTGAAGAAGCCAAACAAGCCATTACGGAGGTAGCAACAAAGTTTGATGGCAAGTTGGCACTTAATGTCAAAGAAAGATTTGACAAGGAGCTCCTCGACGCATACTCCGATTGGGAAGTTATGTGGAAAACTCCAGAATTCCAGGCTTATTTAACGGAAGTGGACGAATTCACTGGAATCGAGAGGTATGCGTTTATTCAGGATGCGTTTAAAAGACTTGATTCAAGGGCTGTATTAAGGGCCTTTGATCTTTTTACGGGCAAGAAGAGACGTGTAGCCACGGAAGATAAAGACAAAATCAACATGGACAGGGACAAGTTAAAGAATAGAGTAGGGGCGCCGAGGTCTTCAAGCCCAGGAGCACCAAACCAACCAACAAAACAAGGTCAAATATCTCCCCAGGAAGCAAGGCAGGCGCTCGTTGCCCTTGCCAGTGCTTATTCGAGGGGCCAGTATAGAGGCTCCAGAGAACAGTACGACAAAGAATACGCAAGGCTTCATGCGCTTTCCAGGCAGGGGATAGGATAAAAGGAGGCAATCATGGCATTCGGGACAGCACCGGGCTATCCGGATTATTCAGCAGCGGGATCAAGTGCGTTTATTCCAGAAATATGGAGCGCAAAGCTCGTTGAAAAGTTCTACGATGCGACCGTCCTCACGCATATCAGCAATACCAATTATGAGGGCGAAATCAAGGGTCTTGGAGACAAGGTCTGGATCAGAACACGTGGTACTGCTCCGGTTTATTTGAACGTGTACCAGAAGGGTGGCGTTCTCAAGCCCCCGGACAGAATCGAATCCCCAAGAGCCCAGTTGCTCATCGATCAGAATACTTATTTCTATTTTGGGATCGATGACATCGACAAGTATCAGAGCGACATTGCCCTTATGAGCCAGTGGGCAGAGGATGCCACAGAGAACGAAAAAGTGGCAATCGACACCGATGCCCTGGCCTATGTGCTGGGATATGGTGGGTACAATCCGCTCATCCAGTATTCAGCCAGTAAGGTCTATTCGCTCAACCAGGGATTGACCGCTGGTAGGGTAAGTGGTCTTTATAACCTTGGTGCGGTGGACGCTCCTGCCCAGGTGACCACAGCCAACATCATCAAATACCTGGCCATGGCCGAAGCGGTCCTCGGAGAGGCCAACATTCCCGATGACGCTTCAAAATTCTTTATCATGCCCAGGGTTATGGCGATGCTTCTCAAGACATCCGACATCAAGGATGCGTCCATGATGGGAGATGCAACATCTGCCCTGAGAAGCGGTAGGCTTGGAAGGTTGCTGAATTTCACGTTGTATGCATCGAACCTGCTTCCATCGAGGATCGATCCCACAACGAGTCAGCTTTCCTTCTATTGCCTGTTTGGGCATCCTCTCGGATTGACCTTCGCCGATCAGTTCACAGAGACGGACTATATCGATAAGCCGGAAACGACTTTCGGGAAGTTCATCAAGTCTCTGCACGTTTTCGGTCGTGAGGTCATCAAGGATTCCGCCCTCGGCTGCCTCTATGCAGCTCCGACGATCACATAAACCAGTGTTCACTAAATAGTGAACGCTGCAATAGGAGTGAACACACTCTTTGATAAGGAGGTAAATCATGGCTGCGACACTAAATGCAACAGCATTAGCTCAGTTTGCGGGAGCTCGTCCAAAGTATCCAGAAGGACAGGGTACTATTGGAATTATGAATTTCATCGTGGATATGGCCGCGATGAAAGCAGCTCTCGGGACGATTGACGGGAGTGCTTCGGATCTCATCCAGATGTGGAATATCCCGGCGCTCACCCATATCCTCTCGGTAGCGGTTAAACTCTACAAGGCAGAAGGAGCTGCGGCAACCATTACGATTGGTGACGGAGATGCGGCGGCTGGCTGGTTGGCTTCATTCTCAATAAACGGGGCTGTCGGAACCACCAAGATGACCCTCAACTCCGATGCTAACATGCTGACCGGCGGCAAGACATACAACGCCACTGATACATTGGATATCACCTTTGGGACAGACACGGATGTTGCCGTGGCAATCTTTGGTGTCTCGGTTCTGTGTGCGTTCTACGAATTCCAGGACCTGCCACCAACGGCATGGCATTAAACCCTTGACGGGGTCTTCGGGCCCCGTCTTTCACTCTCCTTTTTTCGAGAGGGCTAACTCGTAAAAAAGGCGGGAAAGGAGAGAATTATGGCAAGAAGAGAACAATGGTCAGTAAGAGAATTAAGTTATGATCTTGGCGGTGGGAACAGGGCGGGAGTACAGCAAAAACTCCTCAATAAGGTTTTGAGGGTTTACAAGTGTACGCCAGCGGCCAAAGTCGCAGACCGCTTTGTCACATCAACCAACATGATCAATGGGGCATACACCATCGTCAATAGCGGTCTTCCTGGAGATGGTCTTGCTCACAATGTAACGGTTGCTCATGCAACGGTGGCCACAGGGACGGATACCTTGGGGACCTTGCTTGTTACGGGGTTGGACATCGACGGTAGAACAATTACCGAAACGATTACCCCCCTTGGAGACAACACGGTCCAGGGAATCAAGGCCTTTAAGCAAGTCGTCTCCATCGTTGGTTCTGGTTGGGTTATTGCTGGTGGTAATGATACCATCCTTATGGGGTTTGGAGATTTTCAGGGATTTCCTGAGTGTATTGTTGCTGCCACAGACATTTTACTTGCGGCCTTCAATACGGCTATCCTTAACGCTCCGACGGTGACAGTCGATGCCAACGTTATCTCAAAAAACGGGATCGGCCCTGCCGGAGTAGTTGGAGATGCGACGAGCGAGTTAAAGGTCATTTATCAGGTTTAATTAACCCTTCGCGGGGGTAGGAGGCAAACCCCCGCAAGAGGTTTTTATGCTGGTCAAAGACATTCTTTGGTCTGCAAGAAAAGACTATCTTGACGACACGATTCAACCTTATCTTTGGGACGATGAAGATCTCTTAAGGCATCTCAATATGATCCTTAACGAATGGTGCCGAGAAACAGGGTGCCTTCGTGATTGGACCAATCCAGCTATCTGCGACATTCCCATCTTAGCAAATAAGCATACCTATGCGATGGATTCCAGGATCACCGAGATTCATAAGGGATACCTCGATAACGGATCTCCAATCGTGTTCCCCAAAGACGATACATGGCTTGATGACAATGTTTCAAGCTGGAGAAGGATCACCGGGAATGTTCTCTGGATGATCCCTGATTATGGACTGGGTATTTTTCGAACGGTCTATTACCCGCCCCCATCGTTGGGGTACTGGTCTGGAGCAATAACTTTCACTGCCCTTGGTGGAACGATAACCCACACGATAGGTTCGACTGAAACGAATTTCTCAACGCTTCTCGCTGCCACTGACCAGGTGGTGGTCTCTGGCACGACACTCAATGGAACCACGGCTGTCCCAAAGATATTCACGGTGACCTCTGCCTCATCCAATTCGTTTACAGTAATCGAAACGGTCTTTGATGAAATTGTTGCTTCGGGAGGCATCATCCAAAAAGTTGTTGACACGATGAGATTGACGGTTTCCAGAATTCCCTTGAATCAGTTAGTTATCGGTACAATCGATACCGTCTCTCCTGAGATCCGATCAGATTATCACCCTTATCTTACTCATGGGATTCTAAGGGAAGCCTATATGAAGCAGGATTCTCAATGCCTCGATGTGAACAAATCGAACGAGCATAAGGCTATTTTCGAGTATCGGAAGAACCAGGCAAGAAATGAAAGAGATTGGCTGAGGAGAACAACGCAAACCATGAAACCTCACCCTGGAGCAATTTAACGAAGGAGACCGATGGAAGAAATCAAAGAGGAGAAGAAAGACATCGTTCTTAAGGTTCAGGATGTCATTCATGAAACGAATCTAATAATAGGAACGGAGGAAGAAAATGGCAAAGACAATCCATGATGATGTCCTCGATGGGACGTTGAATATTGTCAAGAATAATGGAACTCGTCTTTCTGTCTGTAATGCACAGCCGACAACATACACAGAAGCGATTACAACTTTCAAGCTGGCCATCAGGACGATTGCTCCGGCTGATTTCACGGGGCCAGTAGACGGGGATGTGAGCGGAAGGAAATTGACCGTGAATCAACAGGCGACAATTACTGTGGATGCGAGTGGTACAGCAACCCACATCGCCGTGTCCGATTCGGTGAATTTAAAATTGCTTTTGGTCACTACCTGCACATCTCAGGTCTTAACGGCGGGCAATACTGTAACGATTCCTGCTTTCAAAGAGGAAATAGCTGATCCCGCATGATATTGAGATTATTTATATTTTCTTCTTGTAACTTCTTTGGAGATATCGCATGGTTTGCAGTAACTTTTTAGCTTGTCATAACGAGCAGAATTTTTATGAAAATCTGTCCGAGATTTCCACTTTTTACAAGACGGGCAATATTTCCAGTCTTCTGGCACTCCGGCCTCTTTTGCCAAGAGATTATGAATCATTTTCATTCTGGAAAATCTGTCCCATTAACTGCCAATGGTT
>Ga0100377_1003982_pt1 | contig 11583 bp, 8 predicted proteins | sample CryGeymeta201501_FD_83664 | JGI IMG/M metagenome (GOLD analysis project Ga0100377, IMG submission 83664) | Groundwater microbial communities from Crystal Geyser aquifers in Utah, USA - Crystal Geyser metaG 2015-01 | ecosystem: Environmental > Aquatic > Deep subsurface > Groundwater | place: USA... | reverse complement strand
CCGCAGGGCAGGGGGTTCTGTGAGCGATAGCTCGCAGAAGACCCTGCATCGCGGGCTCAACCGAGATGCACGACGGTCTAGAAGATACGAGGAAACAAGGCATATATTTTTCGAACGGCTTCTCAACAACATCCAAAGATGCCGGCGTCTCTCGCGCGGGGCGCCGACGGCAACAGAGGGACCTCCACCGCCGCCCGGGCCGTGGGAGCGCGGAATATATGCGCCGCCCCGATCCCGTGTCAACCCGACCGCCGCCCACGGCGTCGACCACGCCCCGACGCCACACCGCCGCCTCACACCCTCGCGCGCCCCCACCCCGCGACGCCTCTTCACCCCCACGCCGACGCCCCCTCAGCGGAACGACTGCAGGTAGATCTCCCCGTACCGCCGACACGCGTCCGGGTCACCGCACTCGTCCACCATCCGGCGCAGCAGCTCCTTGAGCTGCGGGTCCAGCTCCGGATGATCCTTCGCCGCCGCCTCCAGCCGCACCAACTCCACCGGATCCACCGACCCCTCCACCGCACGCAGCGACAGGTCCAGGATCTGCACGTTCAACGTCAACGGATTGGCCGCGCCGAGCCCAAGCTCGGCGATCTGCCGAAGGATCGCCACCGGCCGCGCCATCAGGTCGTACCGCCCCGCGCTCGACAGCCCCGTCGCCGCCGAGAACAACACCCGAAGCTCCAGCTCCGGATCGATCGTGCCGTGCAGCGCCTCCAACACGTTCGGCGACGTCACGTCGATCGCCCACGCCACATCCCGCGCCACCCGCGGATCGAGGTTGCTCAGCCAGAGCAGCAACATCCCGTAGGGACGCGACGCCCGCGCGCGCGGCATCACGCTCAGCGCCTTGCGCGTCAACGCCATCGTCTCCTCGATCTTCTTGGCCTCCCACAGCACGTTCGAGACCTGCGCCACGAACTCCACCATGTCCTCGAAGTGCCCCGCCGCCGCCATCGCGACCACCACCGCCTCCAGCGCCGGCACGTTCACCTTCTCAGGCGCCGCCTCCAGCGTCACAAGCGCCCACAACGACCCATACATGCGCTCGGCCACCGGGTCCTTCTTCGGCGCGCGCAGCTTCTTGAACTCTTTGCCGAAGCCCTCCGCCTTGAAGGTCCGGTTGGCCAGCGCGACCAGCACCGGAACCGACCCCTTCGAGACGAGCTTGCCCTTGACCGACGCCGCCTCCAGCGCCGTCTTGTACGCCGCCACGTCCTCCGGACCCCGCATCGACGCCCACGTCCGCGCCACGTCGCTGAACGCCTCCAGCCCCAGCCCGGCCAGCTGCGGCGGCACGTCCGCCGCGCTGAACACCTCGCTCCACGTCGTCTCCTGGAAGCCGAACAGCTTGGCCCCCACCAGCCGAAGGTTGTTCGCCGGCCCCGTGTGGCCCGACACCTGCGCCATCGCCCCCACCCACGCCAGCAGCTTCAGGTAGGTCTTCTTGCGCGACTCCTCCAACCCCGCGAACTGCGCCGCGCTCAGCGTCACCTGTGAGCCGTACATCAGCCGGTACGCGATCCGGCTCGCACCCACCAGCGCCAGGTGCGCGCCCTTGTCGTCCCCCGCCCGCATCGCGTACACCGCCCGCATCAGGTGCGCCGTCAGCAGCAGGTCGTGCCGGAAGCCCGCCGAGGGCGCCCCCGTACACACCATCCGCGTGTGGTCACGGTTGTGCGACTCAAAGCCCGCCCCCACGTTGAACGTCCCCTCCGAGTTGATCGGGAAGAACAGCGCCTGGACGTTCTGCGCCACCTCCGCCTGCATCGTGAAGTTCGGCTGGAACGCGAAGATCTGGCACCGCACCTGCCCGTCCCCCACAAAACCCGCCTCCATCATCCCGATGTACTCCGCCAGCGTCTTGTCCGCCTCGGCGTGCTGCCCCAGCCGCTCCAGCGTCAGCGCCCGGAACGGCAGCGCCGCGTACACCTCGTGCGAGGCGCCGCACGCCCGCGCACTCGCGCCCGACTCCAGCCCCGCGTCCACCGCCGCCAGCGCCTTGTCCGGCTGCCCGGCGTCCAGCCAGCCCGAGGCCAGCAGCAGGTCCGCCGCATACGCCACGTCCGCCACCGCCGGCGCGCTGCCCTCCTCCCGGGCCCGGGCCAGCCGGCTCGCCCCCGTCGCCGGATCCGCCTGGAACGCCAGCAGCCCGCCAAAGATGTCCGTCAAGAACCGGTACTCCGGCTTGTAGCCCACCGACCGCGTGTTCCACGCCTCCATCCACGCCCGCACCGCCGCCTTGTCCGACACCAGCTTCACCAGCCCCACCTCCCGCGCCAGCTCCAGCCCGTCGAGCACCACGTTCAGGAAGCCCAGGTCGCGACCGCGCACCTCCGGCGAGATCCGCGCAAGACCCTTGCCGATGGCCTCGTCGGCCAGCCGCGCGATCTCCGGGGCCAGCTTGTCGCGCGTGTCGTCCTCGTCGGTGATGATCGCCGCGATCACGCCGTTCTGGATCGCCGGCGTCAGCTCCAGCAGCTCCCACCCCGAACCCCGCAGCCCGAACTCGTCCAGCGACCCCTCCACCATCCGCCGAAGCACCGCGTCTCCGCGCTCCAACGCCTGACCAAAACGCGTCGTGTCCCCCGCCCGATGGGCCAGCACCGCGCCCACATCCCACGCCACCGCGCGCGCCACGTCCAGCCCCACCCGCCACCAGCCCTGCTCGCCGGCGTCGGCCTTGTCCGCTGCCGCCAGCGCCTTGAACAAACCTTCGAGGTCCGGCTTGTCCGCGCCGACCGCGCGCGCGATCGCCTGCACCGTCTTGACCACCGCCACGATCTCGTCCGCGTGGCCCTCCACCTCGAACGCCGCCAGCAGCGTCCGCACGTCCTGCTCCACGGCGCCGTCCAGCGCGTCCAGCGCCTTCGCCAGCGCCGCCTCGTCCCCGCCGATCGCCTCGTTCCCCGCCGCCAGCCCCAGCGCCGCCAGATGCAACCCGCCGGACAGCCGGAGCATCGTCGAGGTGGTCGCCGTCAACGGCTGACCGCGCAGCCCGTCGAACGTCGTCACCGCCCGCTGCAGCGTCGCCCGCAGGTCCGTCGGCTGACCGAACAAGGTGTCGATCGCCCCCACGATCACCTCCAGCGACGCCCCCAGCGCCTTGTCGTCCGGCGTCTCGCCCAGACGACCGATCACCCGCTGCATCCCGTCCCGCAACACCTGCAGCGTCGCGAACGCCTGGTTGCCCTGACCGCCCAGCAGCGAGCCGATCATCTGCCACGACGAATGCAGCAGCAGCACCAGCACCGAGACGTGACCCTCACCGCTCTGCAGCGCAGACTCGAATACGCGATCGGTCAAGCCATTGATCGGCTCGCGATCCGGGCACGAGATCAACCCCGTAAGCGTCGAGGCCAACCGCGTCGCGTTGCGACCACTCGCCCCCGGTGCCGTGTCATGGGTGACAGCCTTGTCCAGATCTTCGAATACGGTCCCACAGAGCCGACGGACCACCGTCGCCGTCTCCGGACCACGCGTCGAGAACGTCGCCGTGCTCAGCGCCGCCCGCAACATCTCGCTGCGCAGCCACGCCCGCTCCGGACGGTCCGCCTCGTCCAGCATCCGCGACAGCGCACCCGCCTGCAGCGCCCGGTCCTTGTCCACCAGCCCCGCCGTCGTCGAGCGCATCGCCAGATCCTCCCGACCCATCGCACGCAGACGGCCCCGGATCTCCGACAAACGCACCGCCTGACGTTCCGCAAACGCCGCGTCGCACGGACCCTCCGCGCTCGCGTTCGCCGCGTCCAGCTCGTCCAGCAGCGCCACCAGCAGCGCCCCACGCACGCCGCTCAACGACGGCGCCAACGCCTCCAGCTCCGACCGGTACGTCGCCCGCTGCTCCGCCGTCGCCACCTCCTCCCGAAGCCCGCCGCCAAGCCCCCCACCGCTCGCCTTCGTCGCCAAAAATATCATGTGCTTCAAGAACTTCGACGTCGCCACCTCCCCCTCCGGCAGCTCCGCCGCGCTCACGCAACCCGCCTCCGCCGCCGCGAGCAGCTCCGAGTCGACGTCACCCGCCGACGCCGACACCACCCACGCCCCCAGCTGCGTCACCGCCGCGCCGCGGCACACCGGCCACCCCTCCGGCGCCCCCGACAACCCCCGGCGAAGCGCCTCCAGCGCCGCCACCGGCTCCCCCCGTCCGTACGCCCGATCGGCCGCCGCCAGCTCACCCGCCCACGACGCCGCGCCCACCGCGCTCGCCGGCGACGGCGCGATCGGAGCCCCCAGCAGCACGTTCAGCAGCGGCGTCGCCGGCACCAGCCAGTCCCGGCCGCTCGCCCGGTACACCGACCCACGCGCCCCCACCGCCGCCGCCGCCCGCGACGCCAGCGCCGCCCCCACCATCGGGTCATCCCCGTCCGGCATCGCCAGGTCGACCATCACCGCCGGCGCCCCAGACGGCGCGCGCGCCCCCCGGAACACCAACAGCGCACCCTCCGGCACCGACACGTCCGGCACCTCCGCGCCCGCTGGCACCAGCCCCACCACCGCGTCGTTCGCCCACGCCGACGGCGCCAACCACACCGCCACCCGCGCCACCTCCCCCCGCGAAGACTCCGGCGCCGACGACGCCCCCAACAACAAGGCCTGCCCCGTCATCGGCCGATCGCCCAGCCACGCCGACGTCGACGCCGCCAGAGCACACCCCTCCGACCGCTCCAGACAGCCCGCCATGTACCCCGGCGCCGTGCCCGGCGCCGCCGATGAGAGCTGGACCGGACGCGTCGACGCACACCCTGCCAGCAGCCCGAGCCCCACCAGGGCCACCACCACCACCGCGTTCTTCAAGACGATCCTCCATGAGCAGGTTTCGGTTTCCTGACGCCGAACAGACCTACACCGCCACGCACCCTGCGTCCAGACACCCCGCCCGCTTCCTGCCTGCCCCGGTGCGTCCGACACCAACCTGTGCTAGCTTCTCCTGACCGCGAGCGCCCCGGTTCGGCAACCCCCTGTGAGAGCGCCTCATGCTGCCCGTCATCATCACCATCGCCTGCCTGGCCGGCATCGTGCCGATGCTGTGCTACCTGGCCTTCATCTACTGGCTCGACCGCTACGAGCGCGAGCCCTGGTGGCTCGTCCTGCTCGTCTTCCTCTGGGGCGGCCTCGGCGGCGCCGGCTTCGGATGCTGCATCAACACCAGCGTCATCTCCATCGTCTCCTCCTTCGCCGGCGGCGACACCGCCGAGTGGGTCGGCCCCGTCATCGTCGCTCCCCTCGTCGAGGAGGTCACCAAGATCGCCCCCCTCTTCGTCCTGCTGCTGTTGAGACAGTTCGACAACCAGACCGACGGCATCATCTATGGCGCGGCCACCGGCCTCGGCTTCGCCATGACCGAGAACATCTCCTACTTCATCGACGTCGGCTCCTCCGCTGGCCTCGCCTCGATGATGGTCAACATCTTCGTCCGCACCTGCTTCACCGCACTTGTCCACTGCTGCGCCAGCGCCTCCTGGGGCTTCTGCCTCGGCCTGGTCCGCTACCGTCACTGGTTCGTCCGCTGGTTCCTCGTCCCGCCCATCGGCTACCTGATCGCCATCAGCATCCACGCCTCCTGGAACGGCTCCGCCACCTGGTCCACCTTCAAGGGCGATATCGCCCTCCAGGCCGGCGCCTGCGCCATGGTCATCGTCCTGGCCCTCGTCATGCTCGCCATCACCCAGCTCTCCCTCTTCATCGAACACCGCATGATCAAGGCCATGCTCACCCTCGAGGCCGCCGAGGGCACCCTCCCCGCCGCACACGCCCTCATCATCCCCTACTACCTCAAGCGCACCCGCGGAGGATGGCTCCACCATGGCATCCCACAGGAGCAGTACGTCAAGGCCGCCACCCTCCTGGCGTTCCGCCGAAAACAGGCCGAAACCGCCTCCGGTGAGACCCGCGACGCCCTCCTCGACGATGTCCGCAAGTTCCGACACGAGGTCCGCCTCCTGCTCGCACAGGCCGGCCCCCAGGCCCCGCTCCAGGCTCCCCCACCCGGCCACTGGCCCCAGGGCCCCCAGGGCGGCGGCTGGAATCAGGGCGGCTCCCAGGGCGGCGGCTGGAACCAGGGAGGCCCTCAGGGCGGCGGCTGGAATCAGGGCGGCGGCGGCGGCGGCGGTTGGAACCAGAGCGCGCCATGGGCCGCTGCGGGGTAGGATCGGACACCTTCAGCCGTGTCCCTTGCCCACTCCACCTTCAGTTCGATATATGGTACCCTCGCTTTGGGTTGTCGCCGCCCACATCCCGGCGTCGCATCGTCCTGCCCCGCTGGGGCTCCTGGAGTTGCCGTGAAGATCTGTCGCGTGCTCGGTCCGGTCGTCTCGACCATCAAACACCCCGCCTTCCACGCCGAGAAGGTCCTGTCCGTCCAGCCCGTCGAGGTCGACGGCGTCACCCCGCTCGGCGCCTCGCATCTGGCCGTCGACCGCGCCCAGGCCGGTGAGGGTGACCTCGTCCTCGTGCTCACCGAGGGCACCGGAGCACGCCAGATCTTCGGCGCCGACGTGCTGCCCATCCGCAGCGTCATCATCGGCTTCATCGACCAGATCGACGCCCTGCCCGCGCCCTCCCGCCCGATGCAGGCCGAGGCAGAGAGCGCCGAATGAAACGCACTGACCCCCGAGAGGACCTCGTCCACTACGCCCACAAGGTCTACCACAAGGGCTGGGTCGCCAATCACGACGGCAACCTCACCATCCGGCTCGCCGCCGACCGCATCCTCTCCACACCCACCGCCCTGTCCAAGGGCGACGTCACCGCCAACGACCTCATCGTCGTCGACCGCAAGGGCACCAAGGTCTCCGGACACCGCGGCGCCTTCTCCGAACTCGCCCTCCACCTCGCCGCATACGAGGCCCGCGCCGACGCCCGCGCCGTCCTGCACGCCCACCCCCCCTACGCCACCGCCCTCGGCGTCGCTGGCCTCGACCTCGCCCGACCCATCATCGCCGAGGCCGTCGTCTCGCTCGGCGACTGCGTCCCCCTCATCCCGTTCTCGCTCCCCAAGACCCCCCCCTGGACCGGCGACGTCGCCCGCGCCATCGTCCACTACGACGCCCTCCTGCTCCAGAACCACGGCGTCATCACCTGCGGCGACGACCTCGAGCAGGCCTTCCTCCGCATGGAGCTCGTCGAGCACCTCGCCCGCATCGTGCACCACAGCATGGCATTCGGCGGCCCCAGCTACCTCGCCCCCGACACCCTGCCGCACCTGCTCGCCGCCCGCACCAAAGCCGGCCTCGGCCCCGAAGCCCGCGGCCTCGCCGCGCCGCCACACACCGCCGCCGCCGCCACCGCCGCAGCGACGCCTACTACGCACACACCCCCGGACCGCGTCGCACAGCTCGTCCTCGAAGAGCTGCGGCGCCTCCAACAGGGCCATTGACCGCGACGGCAACGCCGTTCACCTCGTCAGTTGACAACCCACGGAAGCACGGATGAACGACCACCTAAGCCATCTCAAAGACCGCCGACGCCTGGCCCCCTGCGTCCTCATCCTGTTGACGGGCCTCCTGCTGAGCCTCCTCGCGCTCGCCTGCGGTGATCCCTCGCTCAAGAACGACGATCCCTCCCGCGGGCTCGCCAAACAGCTCCCCCTCGGCCAGGTCGTCACGGACACGATCAGCCCCCCCGAGGACCCCTCGGACTGGAAGGTCATCGAGGTGCCTGGCCCGGGCTTCCTCACCGTCACCGTCTTCTGGGACAACGCCAACATCGACTCCACCGTCGCCATGGTCGACAACTTCGGCAAGGTCGTCCAGCGCGTCCGCCGCGACTCCCGCACCCCGCGCGATCAGATGATCATCAAGTGCGACCAGGCCTCCTTCTTCTACCTCGCCGTAGACTCCACCCGAGACGGCTCCGTCTACTCCGTCCAGTCCTCCTTCTCCCAGCAGGGCGAGGGCGGACCCGGCGGCACCGACGACGAGCCGATCCCCGAGTTCGTCAGCCCCATCGACGTCGGCACCGAAGGCGACGAGGTCAAGTAGCCCGCCCCGACGCTCCAAAGCCCCTTCTGCTGTCGTTGGATTGCGTGATGACCGGCCCGGCCGGCCCTCAGAGGCTCAGGTAGGGCTTGAGGCGCGTCACCGTCGACGCGTCCACCCCACGCACCTTCTCGAGCTGCTCCACCTTGCGGATCCCACCCGAACGGGTCCGGAACGCCACGATCGCCGCCGCCTGCTCCGCGCTCACGACCCCCGTCGCCACGAGCTCCTCGGCCGTGATCTGGTTCACGTCCGTCGTCACCCGCACGAACGGCACGATCTTCTCCAGCGTCTTGTCCCCGATCCCGTGGATCTCGATCAGCTCCTCCGGCGACCCGAACGGCCCCCGGCTCGTCCGACGCTCGATGATCGCCTCAGCCCGCTTCGGCCCCACGCCCGGCAACGCCTGCAGCGTCTCGAGCGAGGCTGTGTTGATGTTGATCCGCGGATCGTCGTCTGAGCCGATGACCTCCACCTCCTCGGGCACGTCCTTCGGCATCACCGGACCGCCGCCGCAGCCGCGCGTCGCGCCCACCTTGAGCCGCGTGCACAGCTTCGCAAACGTCGCCGTCCCGATCCCGGTCACCTGCTTGAGCTCGGACGGCTCCTTGAACGCCCCGATCTGTGCCCGGTACTCCAGGATCGCCTGCGCCTTGCTCGGCCCGATCCCCGGCAGCGTCACCAGCTGCTCGGCCGTGGCCGTGTTCAGGTCGACGAAGTCCTCCTGCCCGTACCCCACCCCCGGGCCGAGGCCCGACACGAGACACATCACCAGCCCGAACACCGCGCACCACCACAGCCATCCACGCCGCGCGGCCTGTGCACCGGGACCCCTGAGGGGGCGCGTCTCTGCGGCGATGTCCAGCGCGACTTGCATGGGCAGGCCTGGGGAACAGGGTGGGACGAAGGCGACGGCGCGCTATGGCACCGGCAACCCTCGCTCTGACATGATGCTAATGTGCTTGCCGTCTGTGATCAACCGGATCGTTCCAACCTCGTCCGTGCGGAACACGTGGGGCGTCAACTTCATAAGCCGCTCGACCGTCTCCGGCGCCGGATGACCGTACGAGTTGCCCTTGCCGCACGAGATCAACGCCACCTTCGGCTGAACCAGCGCCAGGAACGCCTCATCGCTCGCGTAGCGGCTGCCGTGGTGGGCCACCTTCAGCACCGTCGAGGCCAGCGGCAGCTCCTCGGCCAGCGCCATGATCGACTCCTCCGTCTCGTGCTCGGCGTCCCCCATGAACAGGATCGAGACCCGATCCCAGGTCAGCCGCATCACCACGCTGTTGCTGTTGGCGTCCGACCGCGTCCCGGTGATGTGCGGGATCGGCGGCGCCAACACGTCCAGCGCCACACCCTCGTCCAGCTTGATCCGACGCCCCCGACGCCCCTGCAACACCGGGATCTCCCGCGCCTCGAACTCCCCCAGCAGCTTCTCGTACGTGTGAGAACCCTTCTCCGAGATCGGGTCGAGCACCCGCTTGATCTCCACCGCCTCCAACAATTCGTCCGCGCCGCCGATGTGGTCGGCGTGCGGATGGGTCAGCACCAGCAGGTCCACGCTCGAGATCCCGTTGCTGCGAAGGTAATCCACGATCGGCGCGCCGTTCTTCCCCGTGTCGATCACGATCACCCGCCCCGACGGACCCCGAAGCACCATCCCGTCGCCCTGCCCCACGTCCACCATCGCCAGCTCGAGGTGCGGCCGGGTCAGGTCGACCTTGCCGAACACCTCCCCGTCGTCCTCGGCGGTCCCGGCGTGCGCGAGCGCCTCCTTGTCCTTCAGCGCACGGATCTCGTCATCGGTCAGCTGGGCGCTCGGCCCTGCGCAGCCCCCCAGCAACGCCAACGCCGCCGCGAACACCACCAGCCCCCGAAACGACCTCACCCACGCACCTTCCATCGGCCCTCTCCCTCCTCGCCACCCCACCGGGGCGTCACCCTTGATCCACCTCGACGGGCCAGTGTGCGACGCCTGAGACGCGGAGTCAAAGGCGATCTGACCGGCCCGACCGGCCGCCCACACCCCCGAACGCCACCCGAGCACACCGCCCCCACATCCATCTTGACGCCCCACCCCCCTTGGCTGTTAATGGGCCCCCTCTCCGCGTTGCCCGACGCGACGGTCCACCCCACACAGGAGAAGTCATGGAAAGCCAGGAGATGATTGATCTCTGTAAGAAGCACACGCTGTACAGCTGGTCCGCCACCGGCAAGGTCAACCCCCTGCCGGTCGCTCGCGCTGAGGGCATCTACTTCTGGACCCCCGACGGCAAGCGCTTCGTCGACTTCAACAGCCAGCTCATGTGCGTCAACATCGGGCACCACCACCCGAAGGTCGTCGACGCCATGAAGAAGGGACTCGACGACGGCCTCATCTTCGCCTGGCCCGGCTCCGCCACCGAGCCCCGCGCTCGCCTCGGCAAAAAACTCGCCGACCTCTTCCCCGGCGACATCAACACCTTCTTCTTCACCCTCGGCGGCGCCGAGGCCAACGAGAACGCCATCAAGGCCGCTCGCCAGTACACTGGCCGCGAGAAGATCCTCGCCCGCTACCGCAGCTACCACGGCGGCACCAACGCCACCATGCAGCTCACCGGAGACCCCCGACGCCTCCCCAACGAACCCGGCATGCCCGGCGTCATCCACGTCTTCGACCCCGAACCCTACCACTACAGCTTCGGCGCCACCGACGCCGACAAGACCGCCAACAACCTCCGCTATCTCGAGGAGGTCATCATGTACGAGGGCCACGACAAGATCGCGGCCATGTTCATCGAGACCGTCACCGGCACCAACGGCATCCTCGCCCCCCCCGAAGGCTACCTCCAGGGCCTCCGAGCCCTCCTCGACAAGTACGGCATCCTCCTGGTCTGCGATGAGGTCATGGCCGGCTTCGGACGCACCGGCAAGATGTTCGCCTTCGAGCACGGCGGCATCATCCCCGACATCGTCACCCTCGCCAAGGGGCTCACCAGCGCCTACTTCCCCCTCGGCTGCATGGCCGTCCGCGACAAGATCGCCGACCACTTCCGCGAGAACGTCTTCTGGGGCGGACTCACCTACAACGCCCACCCCCTCGGCCTCATCACCGCCGAGGCCGTCCTCGACGTCATGATCGAAGAGGGCATGGTCGAGAACGCCGCCAACCTCCAGCACGTCATGCGCGCCGAGATGGACCGCCTCCAGGCCAAGCACCCCTGCGTCCAGGAGGGCCGCTGCATCGGCCTCTTCGGCATGATGGACCTCCGCAAGAACAGCGCCGGAGAGCCCTTCGCACCCTACAACGGCTCCCACCCCACCATGAGCAAGCTCGGCGCCTTCTTCATGGAGCAGGGCCTCTTCACCTTCATCCGCTGGAGCAGCTTCATGTGCAACCCCCCCCTCTCCATCACCAGGGAGCAGCTCCTCGACGCCTTCGCCATCATCGACCGCGGCCTCGACATCGTCGACGCCGACTTCGAAGGCTGACCCCGCCCTCACCCCCCAGCCCCCTCTCCCCTATGAGGGGAGAGGGGGAGGCCCTCACCCCCCAGCCCCCTCTCCCCTATGAGGGGAGAGGGGGAGGCCCTCACCCCCCAGCCCCCTCTCCCCTATG
>Ga0100377_1003975_pt1 | contig 11593 bp, 8 predicted proteins | sample CryGeymeta201501_FD_83664 | JGI IMG/M metagenome (GOLD analysis project Ga0100377, IMG submission 83664) | Groundwater microbial communities from Crystal Geyser aquifers in Utah, USA - Crystal Geyser metaG 2015-01 | ecosystem: Environmental > Aquatic > Deep subsurface > Groundwater | place: USA... | reverse complement strand
GGTGGACGTCCTCGCGGGTGACGGCATGGTCGCTCGGGTGGACTACAGCATCACAGCGGCCCAGGTCGAGCTCCAGCTCGCCGACAGCAACGGCAATGAGCTTGGCCGCTACGACGACTCCGACGGCCTCGGCCGGGTGGTGTTGCCGCTGGAGCGGGCCGCAGCGGACACCGTCTACAAGATTCGTGTCGTCGACAATCGCTTCTCCAACAGCAACTACACGCTGGAGCTCCTCAGTGTGCCAGGCGGCTTCTGCGCCAACGACACGCTGGAGCCCAACGACACCTCCGCAGATGCCGAGGAGGCGGTCAACAATCGCCCCTACCAGACTCGGGTGTGCGGCGACGAGTCTGACTGGTTCCACATCACAGGTCTGAGCGGTCAGACGGTGACGGCGCGGATCCAGACCATCATGGGCGACGCCCCCGCGGGGTCGCTGTTTGTGGGCTCGCTGGCCACGCCGGTCCTTCGTGACACGACACCGCAGCAGCTCAAGACGCTCACCTACACCCTCACTGCCGATGGCGACATCTACCTTCGCGCCTTCGGCGCGAGCTCAAGCCAGTCGGGCACTGCCATCATCACGATCTCCGTCCAATGACCAGAAAGAACACATGGCTCTGGGCGATCCTGATCACAGCCGCCGCGCTTGGCCTCGTCGTCTGGTTTCTATCCATAGAGGACGCACCGGGCGCGAAGGATGTGACAAGGCTCGTCTGTGGACCCGAGACGCCTTGTCCTGCTGGCGCCGTGTGTTGTGATGGCGGCTGTGTGGCCGGAACCTCCTGCGAGGCTCCGCCCGATTCAACGACGGGGACCGACCCTCCGGGCCAATCCCCTCGACGCCGCGCGAGCATCGCCCCAGATGGCGGCGGGCCGGCGTCGCTCACCTCCCCTGTCCCTGTCAAGATCTCTCCACCGGCCGCTGGCACCTGCGAGCAGGACCAGGAGTGTGACGGCAGCTTCACCCGCTGCAACGCCAAGACCGGGCGTTGCGACGAAGGGCCTCGATCCATCTGCCTTGGCGACAACGACTGCACGGGTGGACGGAAATGCTTCCGAGGGAGCTGCTCCGACAACCTCCCGGCTTGTCGGGACTCGGATTGCCAGGCCATGTCTGGCTTCTGCAACCCGGAGTACGGCGAGTGCGAACAGCTCGCTTGCGCCTCGGACGAAGACTGCGCGGGCGAGCGTCGATGTCACCTTGAGAAAAAGTACTGTGTCCAGTGTCTCGACGACGGCGACTGCCACGGCAGCCAGAACTGTGAGCTTGATCTCTGTCGTGAACCCGCACGCTGCGCGAGCCCCGAGGACTGCCTCGGTGATCGGGTCTGTGTCGCGGCCACAGGCTTGTGCGAAGCCGCCGTCTGCAACCCCGACAGCTTTGAACCGAACGACGCCAAAGAGGTCGCGACGCCGCTGGCCGCCGAAAGCGTCATCGAGGATACCCACCTCTGTCCCGAAGATCACGACGATTATTTCGCCCTGGACATCGTCGACACCGGCGTGGTCATCCAGGTCCTCTATGACGCCTCGGTCGGCGTCATGGAGCTGCGGCTCTATGACCCCGCAGGCAAGGAGTTGAGACGCTACTTCGACGAAGAACACAACGGCCTCATGGCGGGCTGGATCGAGAAGCCCGCCCAACCTGGCCGCTTCCTCGCCCGCATGCACTACGGCGGCGGGCGCGGACTCGCCGACGGCGCCATCATCAACTACTCGATTCGACGGGTTGAGGTGCCCGCCGGATTTTGCATCAACGACGCCGCCGAGCCCAACGACACCTTCAAACAGGCTCGCGAGCTTGACATCGGCCCGAAGCAGACCTATCGCCTCTGCCACCGCGACGAGGACTGGTTCAAACTTCACCTGAGCACGGGCCAGAAGCTGGTGCTGCGCCCCACCCGCGACGTCGACCCCGAGAAGGTCAACGACGACTCTCCCTCAGCGCCGGACGTTGAGGTCTACCTCAATGACCCGGAGCACATGGTGCTCCGAGACACCAACCCCTTCCCGAACAAAGAGATCCCCTTCACAGCCACGGAGGACGGTGACTACTACATCCGTATCCTGCCGCCCCTCGTGGATGAGAACTCGGTCTACTACTTCCAGCTCACGCCCCAATAGCTCCCAACGGAGGTGCCGATGAAGCGACCATCCTCAACCCTTGAGTTCATGCTCTCCTCGACGACCGTCCGCTGGGCGGCCCTCGTCGGCTTCCTCGCCGTGGTCCAGCTTGGCGGCTGCACCTGCGACGACAAAACCGGCGGCCCCGTGAAGGCGCCGGCGGGACTGAACGACAAGTTCAGCGTCAACCCCCCGCCCGAGCTGGTCACCGACCCCAAGCTGGCCGTCAGCGGACGCGGCCTGGCGAGCACCTCCGTCTTCTACGAGCTCAACAGCGCCGACGCCGCCTTGTTCGCCCAGGTCAACTCCTTCGAGACCTGGTCCGGCGAGATGACCCTCGAGGAGGGGCCGAACACCATGACCTTCCATCCCCGCGACGCCTCCGGCGCCATGGGGAACCCGAGCATGGAGTTCGTGGTCACCCTTGACACCACCGCGCCTGGCGCGCCCACGCTCAGCGCCACCCCGCCCGAGTGCATCGGCACCCCGACCTACGTCATCAGCGGAACCACGGAGCCTGGCGCCACCATCGAGTCCGGCGGTCAGGTCTACACGACCGACGACAACGGCAACTTCATGATCGAGGTCACGCTCACCGGGGCCAGCACCTCGGTTGAGCTGACGGCGGTCGACGCCGCGGGCAACAAGAGCGAGGCGATCACCGTCACGCTCAAGCAGGGCATCCAGAACCCCACCGTCGACCCCATCCCGCAGGTCATCGGCGAGGCCGTCCAGACCATCACGGGCACCAAGGCCGCCGGGACGGGCATCTGGCTGACCTGGGCCGGCGGCGCCACTGAGAACATCGTGGCCGTGGACGACCAGACGACCTGGTCGGCCGAGATCACCTTCCCGGACGGCGAGAGCAGCTTCACCCTCGAGGCCCGCGACGCCGCTGGCACCGCCAGCTGCGGCTCCACCGAGGCCGTCACGGTGCGTCTGAGCAACGTCTGCCCCGTCACCGTGGACGACAGCGGCTTCACCTCGCCCACCCGCAACCCGATCCTCCCGGTCCCTGGTGCCAAGTGCGCCGGCACCGCGGTCTACCTCTTCCACGAGGGTGAGACCTTCGAGGAGGCGGTCGAGGTGGTCGCGCTGAACAACGACGCCAACTTCAGCTTCGACCTCACGCTGGAGGAGGGCGTCAACACCTTCTACGTCCTGCTCCGCGACGGTGACGACCTCCCTGGCCCGGTCGACGGCCCCTTCACGGTCGTGCTCGACACGATCCCGCCGGCCGCTCCCCTGTACTCGCCGGAGCCCCCCGCGCAGTACCTCGACTTCAACATCACGCTCGAGGGCACCAAGGACAACAGCGAGGTCAACGGCTCTCCGCAGCGCGTCAACATCTGCCGCCGCGTCGACCAGGAGGTCGACTGCGCCCAGGTGGTCGACTTCAATGCCTCGGCCACCTTCAACTTCGACCAGATGCTGCACCCCGACCCGGCGCTGAACTTCATCTGCATCAGCTCCTTCGACGAGGCCGGCAACCAGAGCGCGGAGACCTGCGCGACCATCGAGCAGGGCGCGGGCGACGGCGTCCAGATCGTCTCGCCGGCCAACGGCTCGATCCTCGGTGATGTGCCGATCACGGTCGCTGCGCTGACCAACAGCACCGACTGCACGATCAACCGCGTCCAGATCTGCGTCGACACCGACTGCACCGACGCCACCAACTCCGTCGGCAACCGCTACGAGGCGGAGGTCCAGGCGGGCAACTTCGACAACGGCTCGGTGCACGCCATCATCGCCACCGCCTTCTGCGACAACAACACGATCGCAGGTGTCGACCAGATCACCGTGCTGTACATCATCGATGGCATCCTGCTGTCCAACAGCGTCTCGGACAAGATCGGCGCCCGCCCCCGCATCGCCCAGGACGGCCGCGGTGTCATCCACGCCGTCTGGCACGACGACTGCGCCGGAAACGACGCCTGCCTGGACTCGCAGGACGGCAGCCTTCCCTACGACGTCTACCACCGCAGCTTCGAGAACGGCGTGTGGAGCGACGTGACCCTCGTCTCCAACTCCGTTGGCGACGCCGACAGCCGCAACCCGGCCATGGTCGCCTCGCCTGACGGCAACATCCACGTCGTCTGGCAGGACAACGGCAACGTCAACGGCAGCGGCGGCGACTTCGACATCCTCTATCGCAGCTACAACGCCACCTCGCGCACCTGGAGCGCGGTCACCGTGGTCACCGACCACGAGACCACGCCCGCCAACACGCACGAGGACGAGTTCGCCGAGCTGGCTGTGGACACCAACGGCGTCGTGCACGTGGTCTGGCAGGCGGCCATCTCCGGTCAGGATCGCGACATCTTCTACCGCACCATCGACGGCGCCACCCACGGCCCCGTGCTGACCATCTCCGACCAGGACGGCAACCTCCGCTCGGAGAACCCCATCGTCGCCGTCGACAGCTCCGACCTGGCCTATGTGGCCTGGCAGGACACCGGCGATGTCATGGGCAGCGGCACCGACGCGGACGTCTACCTGCGCACCGTCGACCACGGCGTCGCTGGCGCCACCATCGTCATCTCCGACAACAACCTCGACCAGGACTCCCGCTTCCCCGACATCACCGTGGACGGCACCGATGTGCTCCACATCGTCTGGCAGGACACGGCGACGCTCTTCGGCAGCGGCACCGATCTCGACATCTTCTACCGCAGCTTCGACTTCTACGCCGAAGCGGCCCTGCGGCTGAGCCCCTACTCCCTCGTGACGGGCCACGCCAACGACGACGCCTCCCAGGAGCCCGCGATCACCTTCGACGAGAGCGCCAACCGCGTCTTCGTGGCCTGGGCGGAGCTCGGCGACCTCGACGGCAGCGGCGCCGACGCGGACATCTACTACTCGGTCGGCGTCGACGGCACGTTCAACCCGTCCCTGCGCGTGACGGCCAACGCCTTCAACCGCGACAGCGAGTGGCCGGACCTCCTGTTCGACACCCAGACCGACACGCTGCACATCGTGTGGGAGGATGACTCGTCTGTCGGCGGCGACACCGACACCGCCACCTCCACCACCGACGACCGCGACGTCTTCTACCTCGGCATCACGCTGTAGGCTCAAGCCCATCAGGCCCTCGGGGCCCGGACGCGCAGGCGTTCGGGCCCTGCCTTTTTGTGCCCCTTGCCGCGACAACGGATCGCCCCGATACTGCTTCCCCGTCCGGCCGCCCCCTTGTTCATCACCTCGGCCCCGAGGCTTCCCCATGCCCGAGTTCCCCGAAGTCACCTTCCAGGTCCGCTATCTGAAGACGCATGTCCCCGGCGCCACCGTCAAGGCCTGGGGCTACAAGGGCAAGCGCCAGTTCAAGGACCTGCGCACCGCCGGAGACGAGGCCGCCGTGGCCCCGCTCGACGCCTTCTGGCTCGGCAACACGTTCCGCGGCGCGAGCCAGCGCGGCAAGTACGTCCTGCTGCACACCGACCGCGGCCTCGTCTCGAGCCACCTGATGCTCAAGGGACGCTGGAGCCTCCCCAACGCCCCCCTGGTCAACCGCTACCCCACCTGGGCCGAGCCCCCTCCCGAGTGGGCCCGAGGCGTCTGGCTCGACCTCGCCGATGGCCGCACCCTGACCCTCTACACGCCCGCCTGGCAGGCCTCGGCCACCATCCACCCCGGCGTCCACCGCGCGGCCCAGCTCTCCGACCTCACCCGCCTCGGCCCCGAGGTCCTCATCCAGCCCGAGACCGACGAGTCCTTCCGCGACGCGCCCTGGAAGCTGGAGCACCTCGTCCGCGCGGCGAAGGCCAGCGGCAAGGCGATCAAGCTCACCCTCATGGATCAGGCCAGGGTGTCGGGCCTCGGCAACCGCTACGTGTGCGAGGCCCTCTACCACGCCCGCGTCGACCCCGCCCGCCCGGCCCGCGACCTGTCGGCGACCGAGCTCGAGGCCCTCTACACCGCCTCGGTCGACATCATCCGCACCGCCATCGACACCGAGCTCGACTACGACAGCTTCCTGTGCGTCTACCGCCGCGAGACCGACCGTGACGGCCGGCCGGTCGTCCAGACCACCCTCAACGGCCGAGACACCTTCGCCGTCCCCGAGCTGCAGCGCTGAGGGGCGACGCACTTTCTGCGGCCCGGGCGACACACTCTGCCGCCCTGATGGTTCCCCGCCTTCGAGACGACGCGCCGAGCCCGCGAGGGGCTCACCTCCACCCTGCGTCGCCCGGAGATGTGCATGATTTCCTGGATTCAACAGCTCTCATGGTCCCAGCTCCTCGTGGCGTGCGCGCTGCTCGGCCTCGCGCCGTTCGCCCCGCCGCACGTCTGGGAGAAGCTCGTGATGCTCTTCAACGGCGAGCTCAGCGCGCCCATCGACATCTTCGACCTCCTGTTTCACGGGGCACCCTGGATCGCGCTCATGATCAAGGCCGGCGCGTGGGCGCGGGAACGCGCGACGGCGAGTTCTTGATCCAGACCCCTGATCTGCCTCGGTGCGGATAGACCCGAACACGGTGTGGCTGCGTTCCATCCTCCCATCACCGACGCCAGCGCGTCACGACGAGGAGCCACCATGAACACCGCCCGCCTGACCATTCCCCTGCTCTCCCTCGGCCTGGTGCTGGCCGCGACGAACGTCGCCCACGCCCAACATGACGACGACGACAAGCCCAGCCCGGCGCCGAAGATGTACAACTTCGACGCCTTCGAGATCAGCGGCGAGCTGAGCGTCACGCCGGGCGGCGCGCAGGACATCGCCTTCTCACGGGACCGCATCGCAGCCGGGGAGATCCCGCACCCGTCGGTGTTCACCGCCGAGGGCCTCCTGTCCGAGCACGACCTGCCCATGGAGTCGGCGGCGCCGTGCCACGCGCTGATCTGCGTCTCCGGTCAGGCCACCGCGGTGCGCCTGCTCGCCCAGCCCGAGGTCCGCTCCCTCGCCCAGCTCGGGTTCAGCTCCGGGCTGACGGCTGAGGGATTCAAGCGGGACGACCTCCACATCGTCGCCGTCATCGACAAGTCGGGCTCCATGGCGGGCCAGCCGCTCGAGCTGGTCAAGGAGAGCCTCCGCAAGCTCCAGACCCACCTGCGCCCCACCGACCAGCTCTCCATCGTGCTCTACGGCGACCGGTCGCACATCTACCTGGCACCGACACCCGCCGCGCAGGCGAAGACCATCCGGTCGGCCATCGACGCCATCGAGAGCGCCGGCTCGACCAACATGGAGGAGGGGCTCGCGGTGGGCTTCGGGCTGGCACGGGACGCCCAGAGCGCGTTCTCGGGCACCACGCGGGTGATGCTGTTCACCGACGAGCGGCCCAACGCCGGCCGCACCGACGCCACCAGCTTCATGGGCATGGCCGAGGCCGCCTCCCGCGACAAGATCGGGATGACCACCATCGGCGTCGGCGTGCAGTTCGGCGCCGAGCTGGCGACCCGCATCAGCAGCGTGCGCGGCGGCAACCTGTACTTCTTCCCCGACGCCCAGCGCATGAGCAAGGTCTTCGAGGAGGACTTCGACACGATGGTCACCGAGATGGCCTGGGACGTGACGCTCCGGGTCACCCCGGCCCCCGGCCTCCGCGTGGCCGGCATCTACGGCATCCCGGGCGACCTGCTGGCCTGGGAGGACGACGGCAACATCCGCGTCCAGCTCGCCACGCTGTTCCTGAGCAAGCGAAGCGGGGCCATCTACGCCGCGTTCGCGCCCGCCGGCAACACCGCCCTGCCTGGACCGACCACGAAGCCCGGCGCCAGCGTCGGCACCGTGTCGATGAGCTACCTGCAGCGCGACGGCCAGCAGGTCACCTCCCGCGCGGCCTTCCCGCTCGTGGACCGGAACGCCGCAGCGACGGGCCTGCGCCGGGGTGCGATGCTCATCGATCAGACCACCGCCCTCAAGGAGGCCACCCGCCTGCACCACGAGGCCAACGACCAGGAGGGCGCCTACCAGCTCGTGCACGCCCTCGCCTCGCTCTACCGCCAGACCGACGACCCCACCCTCGAGCCCGAGCGCGTCATGGTCGAGCGCCTCGAAGGCACCCTGGCCCACCTCTCCGGCCACAAGGGCGAAGGCGTGGCCGCCGGCCGCGATCCGGTCAGCGGCCTGCCGCCTCGCCGCTGAAGCAGCTACTGCGCCTTGCAGTCGCACCCCTGGCCCATGCCCTGGCCCATGCCCTGGCCCTGCCCCTGCCCGCGGCCGCGCCCCATACCGGGACCGCGCCCCATGCCGGGCCCCCGCTCCACGTCGCTGGCGATGATGGCCCCGAACCGCGTCGCGTCGAGCACCTTCGGCGCATACTCGCTCCCGAAGGAGCCCAGCACCCGCACGTACGCCCGAAGGTGGTTCCGCGAGCCCCGCGCCAGCTGCTCATAGACCTGCGCGAGGTCCGCCGGCGGCTTGTCGCCGAGCTGTCCATACAGGTCGTCGAGGTCCGTCTCCTCCACCAGCGCGCCCGCGCGCAGCGCGTCCTGGAGCGAGCCGTTCCCCGTGGCGACGAGGGTGGTATAGAGCCGCTGGAGCTCCGGGTTATCGAAGACGCCCGGCGCCTTGTCGCCGACCGGATCCTCGACGCCGTAACGTTCCAGCATCACCCCCATCATGTCCATGTGCCGCTGCTCGGCAGCGGCGATGTGGGTGAAGGTGGGGTGATCCCACTTCTTGCCGAGCGCCTGGTAGACGTCCCGGGCGAGCTTCTCCTCCTCGCGCATGAAGCGCAGCCCGTCCTTCTGGGCGGCCGTGAGCTTGCCCATGGCGGCGGTGCCCACGGCGTTCGGGCACGGCTTCTGGCAGGAGCGCTGGCCCTGGGCGACCGCGGGGAGCGCGGGCAGGGCGACGGCGACGACGAGACCGGCAGCGGTCATCCATCGGCGGAGACGACGCGGTCTGTGCATGATGGTCCTCTGGATCGTGCGAGAGGGGCAGGGCCACGGGCCCCGCGGCGTGATGCACCCGCGCCTCTCGGTGGGGGCGCCACAGCCCGAACCGGGCCGGCGCCAACAGGAAGGTGGGCGGCCGCGAAGGCGGTCGTCATGTCGCGTAGAGCCATCAGCGGCGCGAAGTGTGACACAGCGGGTTCACGCGAGCGCAGAAGTCGCGGAGCGGCGCGCCAGACACTCACCGCCGACATGCGAGAGCGCCGTGAGCACCAGTCTGGTCTACGCGTCGGCCTCGAAGTCCTCGGCGAAGACGCCCGTGGCGTCCCGGACGCGCCGGCGCATGCGGCTCAACCGCGTCCGCACCGCCCCGTGGGAGAAGCCCATCGCGTCGGCGATCTCGGGGCCCTTCCACCCCTCCAGCTCGGCGAGCAGGAAGATGGCACGATCCTCGGGCGTCTCGCTCAGGAGGGCGTCGGTGACCTCGCGGGCGATCTCGCGGTGCATGGCGTCACGCTCCGGCCCGTTGATGTCCGCCGGCAGCGGCTCGTCCGTCACGTGCAGCGCCGGATCGTTCTTGCGCCCCCGCCGCTTCCGGTTGCACGCATTGGCCACCATCCGGGCCAACCACGCCCTCAACGAGCCCTCGCCGCGAAAGCTGTCCAGGTGCTCGGCGGCCGCGACCATCGCGTCCTGAACGGCGTCCTCGGCGTCCGCCTCGCTGTTGCAGCGGCTGAGCCCGACCGCCAGCAGCTTCTCGCCGTAGCAGCGGGTCACGCGATCGAGCACGGCCAGGTTGCCCTCGCGGGCCATGGCGGCGAGCTGCTCGGGGTCACAGAGGTCGCCGGTCCGCGTGGACAGGTCGGCGATGGTGGTGGTGGGGGCAGGCTCAGTCAAACGATCCTCCTCGGTCAAACGGGTCAAGACGACCCGGGGGCGCAGTGTAATACCAGCCGCCCGGCAAATCTATGTCCGCGTCAGAACCGACACCGCGCCTCCACACAGGTCCCCCCCGGCCCGCAGTGTGCGTCGGTGAGGCACTCGACGCACAGGCAGCTGGCCGGATCGTAGTGCGCCCTCGGCTGGGTCGGGCTGCAGCTGCCGGGACTGTCGCAATACACCGCCTCCGGCGACTCGAGGCTCCCGCTCGGGAACCCCTCACGTACCACGTCCACGACGGCCAGGTCGCCGCTCGGCCACGTCACGCTGCCGATCAACCAGAACATCCCGGTGCCACCCACCCACCGATCGGCCAGCTCCAGCGCCAGGACGCCGTCGATGAAGACCCGCGCCGTGGCGTAGGTCTGCCCGTAGCCGTGGTCGCTGAACACGTACGCCCCGATCCAATACGTCTCCTCCTCCGGCATGTCGAGGCCGACCGACTCGGGGCCTGCACCGTCGGTGTCATCGATATCGAGGTTCGGGTCGTCGTCGGCGCGGGCGGGGTAGCCCCAGTTGGGTGAGACGTTGAGCCAATAGCAATCCCACGGGCTGTTGTTCCAGCTGCCGCGCGGGTGCAAGAAGTGAAGGTCGAGGTCCGAGCCCCGGTTCAAGCCGCCGTCGGACTGGTCAGGATCGCCCGGCGTATTCCAGGTCAGCTCGACGTAGATGTTCGACCCAGGTGTCGCCCGCGCCGTCACACGACGCGTCACGCCGCAGGATGGGTCATCCCGACGCGCAACGTGCAGCTCAAACGCGTATTCTCCCGCGACCGCCAACAGCAACTCTGCCCGACCGGAAGGCCGGGCCGTCAGCGGGGCCGTCGCCCGGTGCGGCTGCGCGACCACCGCCCACACCACCTCCAACGCATCCAGCGCCGACCCCGTGTCGACGCGCAGCTCCGCGGTCGCCAGCGGGATGGTGTCGAGCGACTCGCCCCACGCCTCCGACCCGAGCGTGCGGATCTGCGCGCGCACGTCCTCGAGCGCGCACGGTTCGGGCTCCGGGACGGGCTCCGGCTCGGGCTCCGGCTCGGGCTCCGGTTCGGGCTCCGGGACGGGCTCCGGTTCGGGGAGGGGCTCGGGGAGGGGCTCGGGCGATGGCTCGCGGGCCGGCTCGGGCGACGGCGCGGGCCGCGGCGAGGTGGGCGTCGGTGCGGGCGTCGGCGGTGTCGGAGGCTCAGCGTACGGGGCGGCGCCACAGGCTACGAGGAGCGTGACGAGGCAGGCGGCGAGGAGACGGGAGAGGTTCATGGGGCTCCGTGGGCAGGTGGGCGAGGCGGTGGTGTGCGTCGCAACGAGCATCGCAGGGAGCTACGGAGCATGAAGGGAAACGGGTGGATTATCTGCGGCCCCGCCGACAACGTTCCTGCAGCGCTTGCGACCGCCCGATAGAGGGTCAAGCACGGCACTCGCGGTCGCCGTTCATGTTGGCGGCGATCATGCCTCGCTCACCCGTTCGTGTTGGATTCGGAGGGGGCATCGTGATCCGTTCGTGGTGAATACGATGGTTTCGCGCTCATCCGTTCGTGGTGATTGCGATGATGTCGTGGTCATCCGTTCGTGGTGATTGCGATGATGTCGTGGTCATCCGTTCGTGTTGGATTCGATGATGTCGTGCTCGCCGACCCGGGGCTAGCTCGCTCCGCTCGCATCGCCCCGGGCTACACAAGGAGCGCCCCTCCGGGGCT
>Ga0100377_1003964_pt1 | contig 11603 bp, 11 predicted proteins | sample CryGeymeta201501_FD_83664 | JGI IMG/M metagenome (GOLD analysis project Ga0100377, IMG submission 83664) | Groundwater microbial communities from Crystal Geyser aquifers in Utah, USA - Crystal Geyser metaG 2015-01 | ecosystem: Environmental > Aquatic > Deep subsurface > Groundwater | place: USA... | reverse complement strand
CCGGGGGGCCCCAGGGCTGAGCGGCCGTCCCACCGTCGCCACCGGTGGGGTGACGTGGGACCAGGTCGCCATGGGTGGGATGGCGAGGGGGGGAAGTGGGGGGTGGGGGTGGGACTGGACACCGGGTCGCTGGCGCTGCTGGTGGTGGTGGTGCGCCAGTCGCCGGAGGGGCAGGCCGTGGTGGACCGGGTGCTGCCGGCGGCGCGCCCCGCTCGACACTGGCGCCTGCCGGTGCCCCGGGCCCCGGCAGGGCCGCTCACGGTGGTGTTCGTGGACCCCGAGGGCCAGCGGGTTCCGGGCGTGCACGTGCGCCTGGCGCGCTGCGACGTGGGCGTCTGGGAGGTCCACGAGACGGACGCGGCGGGGGAGGTGGCCGTGCCGGGTGGGTCGTGCCTGAACCTGGACATTCAGGATGACGACTGGAGCCTGGCGGGCCCGGTCGGCCTGCACGCCGGTGCGGGTGACAGCACGCAGACCGCGCTGCTCGTGCGGCGCTGCGCCGGGCCGGTCGAGGTGACGCTGGACGGGCAGCCGGCGACCGGCTGGCTGTACCTGCGCCCGGGGGGACGGGTGGCCCTGGATGCTGCCGGTCGGGCGGAGCTGCCGGATCGCCAGTGCAGCCCGGCGCACCTGGTGCTGACCGGCCCGGACCGGCGGGCGATCCCGCTGCGCACGGACACCATTGAGGTCGATGGCCCCGGCCTGCAGTCCCTCGACCTGCAGCGGGCGCCGCCCCACAACGGCGTGAGCGATCGGACCGTCACCGTCCGCCTGGACTGCACCGACTGCCCCGACCAGCTGGTGGCTCCCTTTCGGCGACGCTGCACGGGAGCCGACAAGGACTGGACCTGCACCTGTCCCACCGACGAGGCCTGCGCGCTCGACGGCTGGTGGCAGGAGGCAGTGTTCGACTGGCGCTTCGTGAAGGAAGAGGTCGCAAGGGTGCCACCGGATGTCGACCAGGTGGACGTCCCGCTGCCCGAGTCGGTGGCCGAGGTGGACGGCCGCTGGTCGGGTGCGCTGCCCTGCGCGGTCCAGGCGACCAACCCGCAGACCGGGGCCGTGCTCTCAGATGACTGCGACCCGGACGGCCGCTTCGCACTGACGCTGCGCAAGGGGACCTGGCAGGTGCTGGTTGGCTGGTCGCCGGATGCGTGGGACCGGGACCTCGGGGTGCAGCAGGCCGGTCGCTCCGTGACGCTGGACGGGCACGACGTCGACCTCGGAGACGTGGGGCCGGAGTAGGGGTGCCGGATCCGGCAGCCCAAGTGCCGGATATCCGGCACCCTGGTGTGGCAAGTCGCTGGAATTGCGTTGGCACGCGCTGTGCTTGGCCGCGGGCCATGTTTCACCTCGTCGCGCACGCTGTCGCCGGCACCCGGCTGTTCCAGGACTGGACCGAGGCCCAGGCCTTGTGGGATCGGCTGGCCCGAGTGCCCGGGCTGCGGGCCTTGGTGCTGATGCCGAACCACGTGCACCTGGTCAGCGCGGTCGCCGATGCCCGCGCCTTCGACACGGCGCGCCGGGCATTCGCCCGCTGGCGCAATAACTGGCGGGGCCAGGCGGGCGCTGTGTGGCAGGAGCGCCCGACCGTCGAGGCCCTGCCCGACGCCCTGCACGCCCGGCGGACCACTCGCTACGTGCACCTCAACCCGTGCCGGGCACGCCTGGTCACCTGCCCGGCCGCCTGGCCCTTCAGCACGCACCGCGATGCCCTGGGACTGTCCTTGAAGCCGGTCCGGAAGCGAGAGCCCGACCCGGTCGCCTTCCACGCCTACGTCAGCGCTGACCCCAGCTGTAGCGTCAACGGCACGCCCTACCCGGGCAACCGCATGCAGACGGAGCGCGTGCCCGTGGAGCGGCTGGCCGGCGCGGTCTCGGAGCTCGCGCGTATGCCCCTGGAGCAGGTCCGTGCCCGGGGGCCCGAGCGCGCCTTGTGGATCAGCGCAGCCCGGTCACTCACGAGCTGGAGCGGCGCCGAGATCGCCCGCGCCGTGGGCGTCCACCGGTCCCAGGTGACCCGCTGCGCGCCCTTGCCTGCTGCCACCGTGGCTGCCCTGGAGCGCGCCTTGGCGGACGAGCGCTTCCCTGGGCTGGTCGCGGGGGACCTGCGCCTGCGTCACCGCTGATCCGGCTGCCGCGTCGGTGGTTGGGGTCAGGGGCAGTGGAGGCCGTGGAAGCCCCTGGTTCTGCAACATGGCGCCTTGGGAGCCACTGGTCCTGCAACAACCGGCCCGCCGGGCGAAGTCGGGGCTACGTGATTGCTGTACGTACGGGCCCACCTGCTGCGCCGTGAGGCGTGCCCGTTGCGAACGGACCGGCTCCGCCCGGCCGCTGTTGCGAACGGACCGGCTCCGCCGCTGCCAGCGTGCCTCCGCGGCCGCCACGCCAGGCCCCAACACGCTACAAGCCCCTTTCCCAGCCATCCCGGAGCCCCGCGTGGCCACCAGCTCGACCGCGCCCGCCCCGCCGCCGCGCATCCTCCTCGTCGGCGCTGGCTCGGTCGGCCAGGTCTACGGCCGGCACCTGCAAGAGGGGGGCGCCCACGTCGCCTTCTACGTGCGCGAGAAGTACGCGGCGCAAGCGCGGGGCGGCTTCCCGATGATCCTGGTGAACCGCGGTCCGACCGTGGCTCGCTTCCAGCCGGACGAGGTCCTGACCAGCCTGGAGCAGGTCCGGGCGGCCCGCTGGGACCAGGTGTGGCTCTGCATCTCCTCGACCGCGCTGCTCGGTGACTGGCTGGGCCCGCTGGTCCAGGCGGCGGGTGAGGCCCGGCTCGTGTCCTTCCAGCCCGGCCTGCGAGACGGGGAGCTCGTGGCCGCCCACCTGCCTCCCGAGCGGGTGGTGAAGGGCCTGATCGCCTTTTCGAGCTGGCACTCGCCCCTGAACGCCCAGGACCGCCTGCCCGCCGGCATGGCCTACTGGTTCCCGCCGCTGTCGCCTTGCCTCTTCGAGGGAGAGGGCGCGGCCTTCATCGTCACGCTGCTCCGGCGCGGCGGCCTGCCGGCCCGCGTCGGCCCGGCCCAGGCCACCACGGCCCGCGGCTCGGCCTTCCTGCTGCCCACCGTCGCCGCGCTGGAGTGCGCCGGCTGGACCTTCGCCGGCCTGCGCGAGGGGCCCTGGTCGGCCCTCGCAGCGGACGCCGCCAAAGAGGCCATGGCCATCGCCGCCGCCCACCTGTCGATCGGCAAGGGACCGATGGGCGCCCTGGCCAACGGCTGCATGGTCCGCCTGGCCAGCCGCGCGGCCCCGGTGGTCGCCCCCTTCGACATCGAGGCCTTCCTGCGGGCCCACTTCGAGAAGGTGGGTGACCAGACCGAGCTGGCCCTGGACACGTGGATCACCGAGGGCCAGTCCCGTGGCCTGCCCGTGAGCCGGATCACGGAGCTTGCCGCGGCGCTGCGGGCCCACAGAGCAGCCGCTGCGGGCTAGACTCTCCCTGACGCGGGGCGCGGCCCCCAGGAGGAATTGTGCGCAGCTGCCGCGGTCTGTCCTTGCTCCTCGTGCTCGCTGGCTGCGGCTTCGGCCTGCAGCCCGTGTCCTGGGACAGCGGGGACGCCACCGGCACAGGTGCTGACGGGGGCGCCGGCCTGGGCGGCACGGGCGCGACGGATGGGGGGGGCGGGAGCAGCGACGGTGGCGGCACGGACGGCGGCGGCGACGCGGGTGCCACCGACGCCGACGGGGACGGCTACACCGTGGACCAGGGGGACTGCGACGACCACGACCCGAGCCTGAGCCCGCTGGACGGCGACGGCGACGGCTTCAGCACCTGCGACGGCGACTGCAACGACCACGACCCGCGGGTCGATCCCCAAGACGCCGACCACGACGGCTTCAGCAGCTGCGACGGGGACTGCGACGACGGTGACGCCGCCACCTTCCCGGGGGCCGCCGCCCGGGACTCGGCTACGGCTTGCATGACCGACCGGGACGCCGACGGCTGGGGGGACGACAGCCCCGCGGCGGGCATCGACCATGGCTCGGACTGCGACGATGGCAGCACCGCGATTGCGCCCGGGGCGACCGACACCCCCTGGGACGGCGTGGACCAGGACTGCGATGGTCGGGACGCGGGCTCCGTAGTGACCGGCACCGGCACCGGGGGCCTGGCCATCTCGGACTACAGCACCGTCACCTCACCGGCGACGGTGTCCGCCTGTGCCCAGGTCTACGACGTCGAGGTCGACCTCAACATCCGCCACACCTACATCGGCGACCTCACGGTGGACCTGCAGTCCCCCTCGGGGACCACCGTGCGGCTGCACGACCGCACCGGCTCCTCGACGGACAACATCGTCGGGACCTACGCCGTCAGCGGCGGCAGCCTGAGCTCGGCCGAGCCGCTGGTGCGCCTGGTGGGCTCCAACGGCAACGGCACCTGGCGCCTGGTGATCTCCGATGGCGCCGGCTCCGACACCGGCACGCTCCTGAGCTGGAGCGTGGTCCTGGACTGCCCCTGAGGGCGCCGCCCGGCGGGCCTATGCGTAGGCGCCGCGGATGTAGCACTCCAGGCGGTCGACCTCGTCGGCCAGGTCCCGGGTGAGCCAGCGGGTCAGGTCGCCGATCGAGACCAGCCCCACCAGGCGGATGCCGTCCACGACCGGCAGGTGCCGGGTCCGGCACTCGGTCATCATGGACATGGCCTCGACGACGGTGGTGCTCGGGGCTGCCACCGCGGGCCGCGGGATCATGATCTCGCCGACCGAGGTGGTGCGCGGGTCACGGGCCTCACCGACGACGCGCAGCAGCACCTCGCGCTCCGTCACCAGGCCCAGCACCATCGGGCCCTCCTTGACTACGACGCTGCCAATACCGTGCTCGGCCATGCGGGACACGGCCGTGTTGACGCTGGCGGTGGGCGGGATGGTGTGGACCACGGTCCCCTTCTCGCGGAGGACCCAGCTCAGTGGGCTTCGCATGATCAGCTCCTGATGTGGGACGAAGCGACCGGGGCCGAGGGAGCTGCGCGAGGAAGCGGCACAGCGAAGCGCTCCTGCAGGACGGACCTGCGGGAGGCGTTGGCTGCACGACTCTGCGAGGAGCGGGGACGGCGGGGGGGACCGGTCGGGTCGCCAGAGCGACCGGTCACGCGCTGATCCTACGACAAGCAACCCGGTCGCAGGGGCCGGCGGGCGCCCTCGTGTGTGAAATGTCGAGGTGAGGATAGGGGCCGGGTGCCTTCGCCCGGGCAGAGCCATGTCGGCCGCTTGTGACGCGCCCCCGCCTCCCCTGCCGGTCCTCGACCCGGGGCAGCGCTTCGTCGCCCTGGCCTCGGCGGCCCTGGTCCTCGGCACCCTGCTGGGGGCGGTGCTGCGGGGCCGGCTGGCCGGGCTGCCCCTGCCGCTGGTCGGCTTCACCAACCTGCGCCACGCCCACAGCCACCTGGGCTACTACGGCGTGCTCTTCCCGCTGCTGTGGTGGTCCTGGTGCCGCGGCGGGCCCCGCAGGCCCGGGCCGATGGTGGTCGTCGTCTACGCCAGCGCCGTGGCCATGGCGACCCTGGGCTTCGCCCGCGAGGGCTACGGCCCGCTGGCCATCGTCTCCTCGACCGTGGTGCTGCTGGTCTGGTTGTCCTCGGCCTGGAACGCGGCGCCCCAGGCCCTGGCCCTGCGCACCTGGTGGGCCCCGGCCGCGCCCTCCATCCTGCTCTCCGCCCTCACCATTCCCGCCGTCGCCATCACCAGCGGCCGCGGGCAGGCCGCCCTGGCCGAGCAGCTCGTCCAGGCCTTCCTGACCCTGCTGCTCTTCGGCGCCGTACTGCCCGCCGCCCTGCACCACCGCCAGGCGCCGCCTCCCATCGCCCCGCTGTGGACGCTTTCCGCCGTCGGGGCCGGCCTGGCCCTGGGCCCCTGGCCGCGCTGGCCCGCCCTGCTGGCCCTGGCCCTGCTGGGCGCGCAGCTCGCCTGGGCCGGCTACCGCAGCAGCGGCCCCTGGGACCTGCGGGCCTTGTGGGTCGGCCTGGGCCTGTCCCTGGTCCTGCTCGGCACCGGCCTGCTGCACAACAGCCCGGCAATCGCCGTCGCCGGCCTGCACTACGCCATCCTGGGTCCCGTCCTGGTCAGCCTGGGGCGCCCGCTCTCCGGCCGCGGCCCGCGCTGGCTGTGCCTCTTCTACGAGGTCCTGGTCCTGCTGCTGACCGCCACGGTCCTGCTGCCCCAGTGGTGGGTCGGACCGCCCTGGCCGCTCCTCGCCGCCCTCCTGGGCCTGCTCCTCGCCGCCTTGTGGTGGCTGGCCGTCGGCAGCCGCCTGGTCCAGGCCCGCGCCCCCCGCTGAGGGGACGCCGCCCGCCGCTCACCGCTCACCGCGCGCTCAGGCCCCGGCCTGCGGTCGCCGCTCGCGCAGCCGCCAGATCACCAGGATCAGCACCACCACCACCAGGCTCAGGACGCTGGCGATGCGCGGGTGGACCTGGGCCGCCTGGGCCGCCGAGCGATCCAGGCCCAGCAGCTCCTGGGCCCGCCCGATGGCCAGGCTGATCCGCCCCATGACGGTGTAGCCGAAGCTCGCGCCGAAGCTGAGCATCAGCACCAACACGCCGAAGCGGCTCACGACCCGCATGGCCGGGCCGTGGGGGCTGCTGAAGTAGAAGTGCAGCAGGCAGGCCGACAGGCCCACGACCAGGAAGATGCCCGAGATCACGCCGGCCCCATCGGCCGACCAGTCCCACAGGCCGTGCTCGATCCACAAGGTGTGCAGATCGGGCATCGACTGGGCCACCTGGGTCATCAGGTTGGCGTTGGCTTCGCCCGTGAGCTTGACGCCGGCGTAGGCCGCCACGACGAAGGCGATGGGGATCCGGGCCAGCCAGCCGAGCTTCTTGCCGGCGGCCGGCGCAAAGATGCCGACCACCTTCATGCCCAGCATCAGGCACATGGCCAGGGGCACGATGGACAGCAGGTTTCCGGCCAGCAGCTTGTCCACCAGGTTCGGGCGGAAGACGCCGTACCAGGTCTCGGTCAGCGAGATCCCGATGGACACGCCGATGAACAGGTGCTCGGCCAGCTTGTAGATGGGGTTGTCGGCGTAGAGGAAGCTCAGGATGCACAGGGTCAGGAAGATGCTGACCCAGGCCCCGGCGATGTCCACGCTGGTCAAGGCGACTTCCATCAGGTCTCCACCCGTCGCGTCAGGAAGAAAGCCAGGTTGCCCAGCACGATGAGCCCGATGATGTACAGGTGGCCCAGGTTCAGGACGTTGATGGCCTGCATGCCCAGCAGGCGGACACCGGCCGGCGGACCTTCCGGGTAGACCAGCTTCTCGTACTGGGCGCTGCCGGGCATGCCGCCGGACAGGCCGACCAGCTGGCCGGCCTTGTAGAAGGGGATGTAGTCCGGCGCGCTCACCGCGGTGCAGGCGCTGGCGATGCGCAGATCGTACTGCCCCTGGATCTGCAGCACGTACTCGCGTGTGCCGGGGAAGCCGGCCGAGACGTTGATCAGCAGCGGGAAGTCCCGGGCCTGCTTGAAGCCCTGCATGATCGGGATCTGCCCGATGGGCGTGCCGCGGCTGTCGGTCGGGAAGGTCTTGGGGATGTTCTCCCCGATGGCCTTGATCGCCAGCTCCTTGCCCGGCTTGTAGCCCAGGAAGACGTAGTCCTTGCCGTACTCCTTGTGGTCACGCGTCGCGATCTCATCGAGGATCGGCACGACCAGGGGCGGGGCGTACTCCCACAAGGAGAGCACCACGACCTTCACGTCCTTGCGGAAGAGGTGGTCGAGGTTGGCCCGGAAGAAGGGCTCGAGCTCGGGCCGGCTGGCCGGATCGAAGTCGGCGCTGACCAGGACCGTGCTGCCGGCGGGCAGCTCCTCGACGGCGTCGTAGAGGGAGCGGACCCGCTCGTCCACCTTGAAGCTGAAGGAGACCGGGTACAGCAGGGGCACCAGGATGGAGATCGCCATGCCCAGGAAGACCCAGCGGCGGTCGAGGGCCTGGAAGCGCTGGAGGAGCCGCAGCATCAGTCGGCCCCCAGGTGGCTGCGCTCGAGGCCCAGGATGACCCGCAGGCCCGTGGCCACCGCGCCCAGGGCGGCGCCGATGAAGATGGCGCGGCGGGCCGCGGTGTTGGGCACGTCCATGATCCAGTTCATGATCCGGGGGAGGATGTCCCCGATCACCGGCAGGTTCTCACCGGCCGGCACCCGGGCCACCATCACCAGGATGGCGGCCGTCAGCAGCAGGGCGGCTTCCAGGTTGCGGGCGCGGAAGGCGCGGAAGGCCGCCGAGGCGATGTAGAAGGCCAGCAGGGCGAACATGGTCGCGTTGAGGGGCACGAAGACGAAGTCGTAGATCCAGTGGTACAGGTGCCCCGCCTCGGATCGCGCGTCGCCCCCCAGGAAGCCGGCGATGAGCGTGAGGACCAGGGACAGCAGCATCACGAGCTTGTAGCCCCAGTCCTCTTCCCGGCGCAGCACCTTGGGCAGGTTGACCTGCACCAGGTTCACCAGGCCCAGGACGAAGGCGGCGGCGGCCAGGATCAGCCCCCACTCCAGGAACTCGGCGGTCCAGATCCGGTACCGGTAGTGGGGGATGAAGAACTCGCCGATCATGAACAGACCGACCAGCAGCGTGATGATGAGGGGGATCGTGCGCTTCATGGCCTAGCCGCCCGAGATCGTGAACAGGCGGACCAGCAGGTCGCTGCCCAGGGTGGCGGCGAGGGTGCCGACGAAGAGACAGACCACGATGAAGACCTTGACGTAGTCGCTGGCCTTGAGCGAGCTGACCAGGCGCGGATCGCGGGAGAGGTAGGCGGACACCGCGAACAGCTCCTCGCCGATGAGCGTGTAGTCGCAGGCGGCGACGAAGAAGGGGAGCTGCGTGGCCTCGGCGGTGCCGGCGATCTGGATCGACCGGTTGACGTAGCCGGTCTCGGCCAGGATCAGGCTCTCGGCGAAGAAGCGGCCCAGGTAGATATTGGTCGCCGGCTTCTCGCGCAGCATGATCCCGTTGGTGCCCGCCGTGAAGGCGAACTGCTCGCTGCTGATGAAGCGCGTGTTCCGCGGGTTGTAGGCGTCGGGGTAGCCGGCCTGGTAGAAGCCGGCCCGGACGACCTCGTCGGCGACCTCGCGCACCATGGGGATGCAGCAGGACACGATGAGCTCGGTCTGGTACTCGGCCACCGTCTTGCTGACCTGGCCCAGGATGAGCATCGACGCGATGGTCTGGATGTCCTGCAGCTCGTCGATGCCCGGCACGTAGAGCACCGGCTTGCCCATCTCGGTGGCGCGGCCGATGCCCTCTTCGATGGCGTCGATGCCGGGGATGCGGCGGATGAAGGTCGGCGCGCCCTTGCGGGCCCGGTCGGTGAACCACAACATCAGGCCGCCAACGGCCAGGATGAGGGAGAGCAGCGACAGGTGCCCCAGGCTGGTATTGAACCAGCTCGCGGCGGGGTGCCCCTCGACCGCCGGGCCGGCCGCGCCCGCCTGGACCAGGGCCTGGGCGTAGGCAGCCTGGGCCTGGGCCTGGGCGGCCTCGGTGGCGCCTACCTCGGCCTGGAAGTCTGGCGTGTCGGCGTCCAGGCTGACCAGGCGGTACCAGTAGACCTCGGCCGGCGGGTGGGTCCGCGGGTCGGAGGAGACCCGGTCGCTGCTGGTGGTGGTGGAGGGCGGCAGGGGACCGGCAGAGACGAGCCAGGGGCCGTCGGGTCCGGTCTCCGAGCGCAAGACCAGGGTGCCCGCGCTGCCGGGGGCCGCCGTCCAGGCCAGGTCGAGGTCCAGGCCGTCATCGTGGGGCGGGGCCTGCACGGTGAGACCGGTGGGCGGCGTGGCCGCCTGGGCGGACAGCGCGAGGAAGAGCAGGGCGATCATGGTGGTGATGCGCCGTAACCAGGTAGAACGCGCGGCGCGTGGCGACGGCTCAGGTGCCAGGCTCTGGGGTTGCCGGCGGCCCGGCGCCTGCGCTCACTCCTCCGTCAACCACGCCAGCGCCAGGCCGGTGCGGCCGTCGTCGCTGGTGGTGGTGGTCACGCGGACGGGGCCGTCGTCGGTGCTCAGCCAGTCCTGGCCGGCCAGGGCGCCACAGGTCCGGTTGACGTAGGCCCAGGTGTCTGCGGCGGGGTCGTACACCAGGGACAGGGGCGTCAGCTCGTAGGCTCCGCTGTCGCGGTCGCCAGCCGACGACTCGACCGTCACCACGACGCGACCGTCGGGCAGCCGGAAGAGGCTGCGCAGGATGTCGGCGGTCAGCGGCAGGGTGCGAGACCAGGTCACCTCGCCGGTGGGGTCCAGTCCGGCCAGGGCCAGGCCGCCGGTGCCCGGGTAGACCGCCACGCCGCCGTCGGCATCGGCCTGCAGTGCATAGGCGGTCGAGGGGTCGAAGCCTTCTCCCTCGGCCCCGCCGGTGTCCTCGGCGGTGGTGGGCACCGTCTCGACCTCCCCGCTGTCGAGGTCCATGTGCTGCACCGGGCCGCCGTAGCGGGGCAGCACCAGGCCGGTGTTGTCGCTGATGAAGCCGCCGATGCGCAAGGTCTGGCCCAGGGCGTCCGGCCAGGTGATCTCTTCGAGGCGCAGCGGGTCGTTGTCGACGCGCCAGGCGCGGCCGTCCTTCCTGACCACCAGGGGGGCCGTGTCCGACCCGATTAGGCTGCGCACCAGGGTGCACGGGTTTCCGTCCACCCGGGCCGGCGGGTGGCCCGGCAGCTCCAGGCGGTCGGTGATGGTGCCGGACTGCGTGTCCACGGCGAGCAATTCGGGCCAGACCGTGTAGGCGCCGCTGCGTCGGTCCTGCGTCTCGCGGGCGTACAGCACCAGCAGTCCCCACGGTGCCTGGACGGCCTGCACGGCAGCAGTGACCACGCCCAGCGCGTCTTCGCCCAGGCTGCGCTGGAACGGGCGGAGGGTGACCCTGTCCGTAGGAAGCGTCGCGCCGAAGCCGGGAAAGGCGATGTCGCCCACGATGGTCGCCGCGTCGACCGGTCCCGGCGTTCCACATGCCCGGTTCAGCGCCAGCACCAACCCGAGCTGGGTCGGTCCCTGCTGGCACATGCGGGCGAAGACCTCCTCCGTCTTGAGGTTGAAGGTCGGATAGCCCTCCTCAGGCAGATCTTCGCCAAAGGGTTCGAGGACATCGGCGTAGTCGAGGCTGATCCAACCTTCCTCGTGGTCCAAGGAGTGGCACAGCTCGTGGACGGTCACAAATGGAAGAGCAGTTGGAAGCAAAAGGATCGTTCGGTTGGAGCTGAGGTACTCTCCTGCGAACAGACCCCCGCGGATTGAGTCTTTGAAGGTGACACGTCGAACCCTTGTCTGGTCACGCCCGGTCCAGGCCGCGAAGTCTTCCTGACCGGCGTTCCAGGCACCAACGCCGCCCCCGATGTCGTCGACCTGTGACGTGTCGATCCGAACCGCATCCCAGCCGTGTGGCGCATCGCAGGCAGGCAGGCACCAGCCGACAAGGTAACGGTTCAGCCCCATCTGTTGTTGAAGTGCAAAGAATTTTGCGGAGGAAACTAGACGATTGACGCGTCAATGGTTAGGCGCCCTTCATGCCGACTACCTGCACTTGCCTAACTCTGTCCATCCGCGATTGAACTGAAACCCCGAACAACCCTGGGGTGGTCTTCGCGGAGGAGGACAGCGACCATGAAGTCACCCCGTACCT
>Ga0100377_1003961_pt1 | contig 11604 bp, 9 predicted proteins | sample CryGeymeta201501_FD_83664 | JGI IMG/M metagenome (GOLD analysis project Ga0100377, IMG submission 83664) | Groundwater microbial communities from Crystal Geyser aquifers in Utah, USA - Crystal Geyser metaG 2015-01 | ecosystem: Environmental > Aquatic > Deep subsurface > Groundwater | place: USA... | reverse complement strand
TCATGGGGAAAATTCAAGGCTGGGAATTAAATTCTGATTTTCTCGTGGCTTTATTAGTGGTGGCTGGTTATTCTGTCCATGATACCATTGTGGTTTATGATAGAATTAGGGAGAGTTTAAAAATGAATTCCTTGAAAAAGAACAAAATAGGGCAAGAGTCTTTAGGAATTATTATTAATACAAGCATTCATCAGACTCTTTTAAGGTCTTTGAACACGGCTTTAACTACTCTTTTTCCTTTAATTGCTCTTTACTTTGTCGGGCCTAGTTCTATTAAAGTCTTGGCTTCTAGTATGATCATAGGTATTATTGTGGGCACTTATTCCTCTATCTTTATTGCTTCACCTTTACTCTACGATTGGAGCAAAAATTAACATTTGACCCCTCACTTGGAAAGAATATGTATTATGTATATGTTCTCAAAAGTATAAAAGATGATAATTTGTATATTGGTTTTACTAACGATTTAAAAAGGAGATTAAGAGAACATAATACATCTTCTTCCAAAGCAACCAAACCTCGTCTTCCATTGAAATTAATCTATTATGAAGCATATCTATCAGAGAAAGATGCTAAAGATCGTGAATTCAAACTTAAAAGATTCGCTGGTTCTTATACCCATCTTAAACACCGAATCAAGAATTCTCTGATTCTTTCCAAGTGAGGGGTTTGACAATCAAGTTTGCTCCCGATTATAAAAATGAGCAAGGGCTCGGGAGAGTTATTGAAAAAACACGCTATCAAATTCCCCAGCGAGGAATTTGCGCTCGCGCTCGACCTCCCGCCGTCGCTAAAGCTTTAGCGGGCAGGCGCTCTATTTTGCCCGCCCTGTCCGTCCGAAGCCTGAAAGGCGTAGGCGGATCGGCCTGCGCGACGGTTTTTTCAACAACATCCCCCTCGTCCTTTATACCTTCTAAAATAAGCGAACCCTTTTCTCTTGAGCGACATTATGGAGCCGAAGAAACAATTAACTGAAGCGAGCGAGAGGAAAGCCGGAACTGGAGCGAAGCGGAATTCCGGAAGGTTTCCCGAAGTGAGCAAAGATTAATTGTCTTTGGCGGAATAGCAGGAGCGAAAGAGAAAAGGGTGAGCTTTATTAGTTTTGCTTGTTTGGTGTAGGGGTTTGACAATTTAATTTGAAGCTGGTAATATAAAGTAAAATTATGGCTAAACTAAACCTGGCAGAACCTCAAACTTTAGCTCTTTCTTTGTTATCGATTTTACCAGTTAGAAATCAGGATATCTTAAAGAGAAGGTATGGAATTATTAATAATCAACCTCAAACCCTGGATTCCATAGGTCAGTCATATAAAGTCACCAGAGAAAGGATAAGGCAGATAGTAGAGGCTTCTTTAAAAACTGTTAGAACTTCTTCTAAAATAGCTGAAATCCAATCATTTTGGAGTCAAGCTAAAACTATTTTAGAACGTCTCGGAGGAGCCGAAGAGGAGGCTGAGCTTTTAGTTTTTATCAAAAAAGAATTGGAATTAGAAAAAAGCACTCTTTGTACTCTTAAGTTTTTATTGCTTTTAAATCCAGAATTTATTCTTGAAGATGAAGATGATAAGGTGGTTTCTTTTTGGCATTTAAAAGAGATAGAAAAAACAAAAATTCAAGCCAATATTAAAAAGATTGAAGAATTCTTCAAAAAGCAAAACTCTGTTTATATTCTAAAAGAAATTTTAGATTGGGCCAAGAAAAATCTTTCTTCTGAAATTAACGAAAAAGCCATAGGCATTTATCTGAAGATAACAAAAAGCATAGGTAAAAATCCTTTTGGTGAGTATGGCTTAAAAAAATGGTCCAAAATTGAACCAGCTGGAGCAAAAGACAGGGCTTATCTTTTGATGTCTCATCAAAAACAACCTCTTCATTTCTCGGAGATTGCTAAATATCTTAACGAGAATAAAGAAATAACCGAAGCAATAAAAATAGAATCACCATTAGTGTTATCCCGTTCCTGGTTTAAAAAAGTGGAAGTTCAAACTGTCCACAATGAATTAATTAAAGACTCTCGCTTTGTTTTGATTGGCAGAGGTATTTATGCTTTGAAGGATTGGGGTTATACACCAGGTAAAGTGGCTGATGTCATTAAAGGTGTTTTAAAAGAGGCAAATAAACCTTTAACCCAAGACGAAATCGTTAAAGAAGTTCAAAAAAAGAGATTGGCTAAAACCAATACTATTATTTTGAATCTCCACAATAAAAAGCTATTTAAGAAATTGGAGAACAAGCGTTATACCTTAGTTGGACCATATAAAATATTAGAGGTTTAATGCCTTTTAAATACTTTTATTTTTTTCTTTTAGAATTTTGGTGGATTATTTTCCTCATTATTTTGGGGAAAATTTTTATTAATTTATACCGCCTTCAGAGAAAAAAGTTAGAACAACAGAAAAAAGAAATTGAGAACTGGGTAGTTCTAGAGGTTAAAGTTAACCGAGAAATCTTACAGACACCGAAAGCCATGGAGCAGATTTTTTCTGGTTTGCATTCAATGGAAAAAGGAAGTATCAGTTTAGAAATTTTAGGCTTGAAAAAAGAGATTAATTTTTTAATAAGATTACCTAAACAATATAGAAAATTATTTGAATCTCAACTTTATGCTCAATATCCAGAAGTAGATATTAAAGAAGTCTATGATTATTTTTCCACTTTTCCTCCTTTCATACCGAATAAAGATTTCGATTTATACGGCTCAGAAATACTTTTTCAAAATGCCAATCATTTTCCCATAAGAACTTATCCTCTTTTTGAAGAGGCCAAAGAAGAAAAAAGAATTGATCCCTTGGCGAGTCTGATCGAATCAGCCAGTCAACTTCAATCATCGGAATATTTAATTCTTCAGATGATAATTTCACCCTTAACTTCAGAAAAAGAAAAGAAATGGATAGAAGACGGCCAAAAGGAAATCAATAAACTTTTAGGCAAAAAAGAAAAAATAGGTTGGCGAGATTGGATTGGCTCTTTCATTAGAAACTTAATCACAGCTTTTTATACTCCACCAGTTTGGCCAGGTGAAACAAAAGAAGAAAAACCAGTTTCTTCTCCTCTTTCCTCTGGCGATAAAGAAAAGATAGAGCGCATAGAACAAAAAATTTCGAAATTAGGTTTCGAGGTTTCAATTAGATTTATTTATCTTAGCCCACGATCAATTTATGATGAAACTGATAGCTTAACTTTCCCAGCTTATTTCAAACAGTTTAATACTGAAAATCTTAATGCCTTCAAAATTAATGATTTAGCTTCTACTGAGATAAAATCAAAACTATTTAAAACCAGAAGGACTTTTGTTAAGAAATTAAATTTTTACCAAAAATTTAGAAAGAGAGAAGAAGTTAAAAAAACAATTATTTTAAATACCGAAGAGTTAGCCTCAATTTATCATTTCCCGGTTTTGAAAGTGAAAGCCCCAGCTTTAATCAGATCTTTGTCGCGTAAAAGCGAAGCTCCACCAAATTTACCCATTTAATTTATGGAAGATCTTACCTACATTGGGATAACAAATTTTAGAAATGATTTTCAGAGATTTGGCATTAAAACCGACGATAGGCGTCGGCATATGTATCTTATTGGTAAATCTGGCGTTGGTAAAACGACCATGATGGAAAATATGATTGTTCAAGATATTTTGAATGGCAAAGGCGTCGGAGTGATCGATCCACATGGTGAATTAATAGAAAGAATTATCCATTTCATTCCTCAAGAAAGAATAAAAGATGTGGTTTATTTTAATCCAAGCGATTTAGAATGGCCAATAGCTTTTAACGTGATTGAGGAAGTGCCCCTCGAGTTAAGACATTTAGTAGTGGCGGGATTAATGGGAGTATTTAAAAAGATTTGGCCGGATGTTTGGTCAGCCAGAATGGAATATATTTTAAACAACACACTTTTAGCTTTATTAGAATATCCTGGTTCTACTCTTTTGGGCGTTAACAGAATGTTAGCCGATAATGATTTTAGAAAAGCCATTATAGCCAGAGTAACTGATCCAGTGGTCAAATCTTTTTGGGAAAAAGAATTCAGCCGCTATAACGAGCGTTTTGCCACTGAAGCTATTGCCCCTATTCAAAATAAAGTAGGACAATTTATTTCTAATCCTTTAATACGAAACATTATTGGTCAAAAGACATCAAAGTTAGATTTAAGAGAAATAATGGATAGCGGGAAAATATTTTTGGCTAATGTCTCTAAAGGTTTGATAGGAGAAGATAATTCTGCTCTTTTAGGAGCCTTAATAATAACAAAATTACAATTAGCGGCTATGTCGAGAATCGATGTTCGAGAAAATGAGAGAAGAGATTTCTTTTTGTATATTGATGAATTTCAAAACTTTTCTACAGAATCTTTTGCTAACATTTTTGCCGAAGCGAGAAAATATCGTCTCAATTTAATCTTAGCTCATCAGTACATTGCCCAATTAAATGATATGGTCAGGGATGCTATTTTTGGCAATATAGGAACTTTAATAACTTTTCGAGCTGGTCCAGAAGATGCCGAACTTTTAGAAAAATATTTTATGCCAGATTTTAATCAGGAAGATATTATAAATCTGCCGAATTATAATTTTTATATTAAGTTAATGATTGATGGTTATTTGACCAAAGGATTTTCCGGGATGAACATTCCTCCAAGCGCTTTACCTCTAGAGTCTTTTATTCAAGAAATCATTCAGTATTCTCGAGAACAATACGCTTTTAAACGAGAAGAAGTGGAGGATACTATGAGGCACTGGGAATTTTTAGATTTCTCCTCCTCGGAAAGACAAGCCAAGCCAAAAATAAACCAATCTATTAAAGAAGGGTGGGAAGCTGTCTGTTCTAACTGCGGTAAATCCATTATCGTTCCTTTTCGACCTGATCCTAATAGGCCAGTGTATTGTGAAGATTGTTTGAAGGAAATGAAAAAAACGACTAAGAAGATTATTAAGGGAATTTTTAAATGAAAAAGAAGGTTATCGGAATTATTTGTGGTGGAAAGAGCGGAGAGCATGAAGTTTCCCTTCGTTCGGCTTATTATGTATTTAAAAATATCAACCGGAAAAAATACCGGGCAGTGCTTTTAGGAATAGATAAAAAGGGTCATTGGCATTTTGCTGAAAAATACGAGGATTTAATTGAAGAGAGAAAACCATTCCCTCGAATGAAAAAGAAATTATTATTAAGATGAAAATATCCTTAAGAAAAATCTTCAAGAGTTTTCAATATTCTTTCCACGGCCTTAAAATTCATAGCCAGCAGCATAATTTTATGGGTATGCTGATAAGTGCTTTGTTTGTTATCCTTCTTGGTTTTATCCTTAACATTTCTTATTTTGAATGGCTTATCCTTATCTTGATTATGAGCCTAGTGCTTTCTTTAGAAACCTTAAATACCTCTCTGGAGAAAACCCTGGATTATCTTGAACCTCGTTTTTCTGATAAAATAAGGATGCTCAAAGATTTAATGGCTGGAGGAGTAGCTATTGTTATCTTTACCTCTATCATTATTGGTTTGATGATTTTTTTGCCAAAAATTATATCTTTGTTAAAATGACCGCAAAGCGGTCATCCCCGTGCAAACGGGGATCTCAGATTCCCGCTGGAGTTTACCCTCGTGTAAACGGGGGCGGGAATGACATTAAATGATAAAACCCGGGTCTAAAATTTTACTCCTAGAGAAAGAAATTCAGAAATTGAAAAAATTAGTGTATTTAGATGCCTTAACTAATGTCTATAATCGGAGAGGATTTTTAGAACTTGGAAGAAATTATTTCGAGCAAAGTGAGAAAAAAGGTTCTGCCGAGCGAAGGAAGGCAGGTTCTTATTTCCAATCTTTTAGGGAAGACACTGGAAAACGCCGAAAAAATGGAATTACTAGTTTAGCCCTTATCTTTTTAGATATCGATGATTTTAAAAAGATTAATGATAAATATGGCCATCGAAGAGGAGATAGGGTATTAAAACAATTAGCTAAATTTCTTAAATTAACTCTTCGAAAAACTGATTTATTAGGCCGTTGGGGTGGTGAAGAATTTGTTATTTTATTAGTCAATGCTAGCAAAGCCAATGCTCAGAAAATCGCTCAAAAATTATGTCAATTGACAGCCCGAACCAAAATAGCTGGTTTACATTTAACCATTAGCTTAGGATTGATTATTCCCAAGAAAGAAAAAACCTTAGCTATAATAATTAATAAAGCTGATAAATTAATGTATCAAGCTAAAAAACAAGGAAAAGATAAAGTAATCACCTTATAAACTCTAAATCCTAAACCCTAAACTCTAATTTTGTATTTTGATTTTTGATTTTTAAATTTTTTTGATATGCTCTCCCAATTAGAGGAAATTAAAAGTAAATTAGATATTGTTGAAGTGATTGGCCAATACGTGAAACTCCAGAAAGCAGGAGCTAATTATAAAGCTCTTTGTCCTTTTCATAAAGAAAAAACACCTTCTTTTATTGTGTCTCCTTCACGTCAGATTTTTCATTGTTTTGGGTGTTTTCCCGCCCGATCTCTTATTAAGACAGAAAAAGGTTACCATAATATAGAAGAAATAGAAAAAGGGAATATGGTATTGACTTCTAGAGGAAGGTTCCGGCCGGTAGTAAGAACTCTTGGGCGTCCTTATGAGGGTGATTTGATCAATATTCGTGTAAGAAAATCTAATGAGATAACTTCTCTGACGACAGATCACCAAGTGTTTGTAATAAAGACGAAAAACTGCAAGTATCAAGGCCGCCAGACAAGAATTTGCCAATGGAATTGTAATAGGCATTGTCCAGCTAAATATTATTTGAACTATAAGATAGAAAAAATACCCGCTTCTCAGCTAAAAGTCAATGATTACCTTCTTTTTCCAGTTAATCAAGAAATTAAGGAGATAAAGATTATAGATTTAGAGAAATTTTATAATAAGAAAATCAGTAATTTTGGGCCAACTATTAAAAAAATTCCTACCAAAATCCAAGTGGATGATAATTTTTTGAAACTTCTTGGTTATTATATTGCTGAAGGTAGCAACCACCGGGCTTATATCAGATTTAGTTTAGGGAATAAAGAAATAAATTTTGCCGAAGAAATCAAAACTTTAATAGAAAATATTTTTCATATTAAAACTTCTATCCATGTTCGAAAAGACAAGAGCGGGATAGAAGTTAGTGCTTGTAATGCTAAATTAGCTAATATTTTTGAGAATCTTTGTGGTAAATATGCAAAGAATAAACATATTCCTTTTACTTTTCAGTATTTACCATTAAAAAAAGAGAAGACTATCTTAGAAGCCATTTGGAAGGGAGATGGGTATACAAAAGAAGTGAATGGCTGTAAAAGAAAACGACAATCTAAAGTTATTACTACTATTTCTTTAACTTTAGCTGAACAATTAAGGGATATATTGTTAAGAGCAAAAATTGCCCCTACTTTTCGAGTAGAAAAAGAAAAAATTGATAAAAGAGGTGTCCATCATAAAGAATCTTTTATCATTTGTTGGGAGGATAGCTATAAATTGAATTTTTCTCAATTCTATGAAGATAAAGAAAAAAATACTTTTTATTGGATTTCTCCTATTACTAGTATTTCAAGAAAGTATTTTAAAGGAAGTGTTTATAATTTAACAGTAGCCGATGATCATTCCTATGTTGCTTCTAACTTTGTAGTAGGTAACTGCGGCGCTGGAGGAGACATAGTGGGTTTTTTAATGAAAATTGAAAATATAGAATTCAAAGAGGCATTAAAAATATTAGCTGATAAAGCTGGAGTTAAGTTAATTTATGAAAGTCCGGAAGTTAACTCTCAAAAACAAAAAATTATTGAGATTAACGAAAAAGCTAAAGAATTTTTTGAAAAACAATTAGAGAATAATAGAGAAGTTCAAGAATATCTTCAAAATCGAGGTTTAAAACCTGAAACCATTAAAGAATTTCATTTAGGATTTGCTCCTGATGATTGGCGAAGCTTAGTTAATTATTTAACAAAGGCGGAATTTAAACCTGAAGATATCGCTCAAAGCGGTTTAGCTATTAATCGCCAGGAGATAGCAGAAATTAGTAGCCATCCGCCAGCTGGCGGAACAGAATACAGAATACAGAATACAGATCTTTATGATCGCTTTCGTGGTAGAATCATATTTCCTCTGGAAGATGCGACTGGCCATTTAGTCGGTTTTACAGGAAGAATTTTTCAAGGTAAAAGCCCTTTAAAAACCATTAAAGATATCGAAGCAGTGGGTAAATATGTGAATACGCCGCAGACCCTGGTTTTTGATAAAAGTAAAATTCTTTATGGTTTATTCAAAACAAAAACTTATCTGCATCAATTAGAAGCCACTTTATTAGTGGAAGGACAAATGGATTTTTTGATGGGTTGGCAGGCAGGAATTAAAAATATAGTGGCTACTTCTGGCACCAGTCTCACTCCTTATCACTTAGCAATTCTTAAAAAATATAACAGCACCTTAATTCTGGGATTTGATATGGATGAAGCCGGAGAAAGGGCTGCTGAGAGAAGCATTGATTTAGCCTTAGCTAAAGAATTTAATGTCAAAATTCTTCAGCTTTCTCAAAATAAAGATTTAGCAGACTATATCTTAGACACAAAAAATTCGTCCGAAATCAAAGATTTGTTAAATAAGGCTATCTCGATTATGGATTTTTATTTCGAGCGAGCTAAGATAATGGGGGATATTAATAGTTTAGAAGGGAAAAAAGCAGTCGTTTCTTATTTTTTGCCAAAAGTGAAAAAATTAATCAATTCTCTTGACAGAGCTTTTTGGTTAGAAAAAATCTCTCACCATGTTGATATTGATATTCATGCTTTAGAAGATGAATTAAAAAGAATTACTATCGAATCCGCCACCCTTCGACCCGCTTCGCCAAAGCTTCAGCGAGGCGAGCAAGGCTCAGGATTAATTGACGAAAACGAGCCTGAACATCAATATTCTTCCAGTGCTACCTTAAAAACCATTTTAGAAAAACCCAGATATCAAATTTTAGGAGAAAGAATCATAGCTTTTCTGATTAAAGATTTTTCCTTCAAAGACGAAGTTAAGGAAAATCAAAAATATTTTCCCGAAGAAATATCAGAAATTTTAAAAATTATTCTTTTAGCTAAACTGCCAGAAGATTTAGAGCTAGGAAATTTACAAAAAATGAATCTTAGGGAGGAAGTAATTGATAAAATCAATGAATTAGCTTTAAGAGCTGACTACGAATTAGAAATGCTGGAAAAATTCAATGTTTCTTTAAAAGAAGAAATGAATAAACAACTTTCTGACATGAAACAAGAAGCTGTAAAAATCAAGCTTAAAAAATTAGAAAACGATATTATACTGGCAGAAAAAGATAGAAATGAGAAACAAGTGCAAGATTTAATTAAGCAATTTGGTCAATTATCAAAAGAATTAATATGAATAAAAAAAGAAAAAAACAAAAAATAACTCAAAAAAAACGAAAAATAAGTCAAAAACGAAGGGTCATAAAACGAATCCAAAAGAAAAAAGTTAAGAAAATCTCACTGGGGGCGATAAGTATAGAGGAATTAATCAAAAGAGGCAGGAGCCGAAGGTTTGTTACTCAAGATGAGATTTTAAAATATTTTCCTAAGGTAGAAGAAAATATCGATTTGTTAGAAAAAATCTACGATTCTTTAGCTGAAGCCAATATCGAGATCATTGAAAGCGGAGATTTACTTTTACCTAAAACTGAAGTAACGCAGAAGGAATTAAAAGAAAGTTTACGTTTTAGGGAAACGGAAGAAATAAGCGATAATGTGCAATCATATTTGAGAGAAATAGGAAAAATATCGCTTTTAACTCCAGAAGAAGAAAGAGCTTTGGCAAAAAAAGTTGATCAAGGCGATGAACAGGCAAGAAGAAAAATGATTGAGGCTAATTTAAGATTAGTAGTTTCTATTGCCAAGCGTTATATTGGTCGCAGCAGCAATATGAGCCTCTTAGATTTGATTCAAGAAGGAAATATCGGTTTGTCCAAAGCCGTTGATAAATTTAATTATAAAAAAGGATTTAAATTTTCTACTTATGCCACTTGGTGGATTAAACAGGCCATTACTCGAGCTTTAGCTGATCAAGGCAGAACTATTCGGATTCCAGTTCACATGGTAGAAACAATTACCAAATATTTAAAAACTAAAAGAGCTTTAGCCCAAAGTTTAGGTAGAGAACCCCTACCAGAAGAAATCGCCAAAGAAATGGACAAAAGCTTAGACGAAATTCTCTATTTGATTCAAATTTCTCGAGATACCTATTCTTTAAACCAATCAATAGGGGGAGGAAAAGATGAAGAAGCTAGCGAATTAGGAGATTTTGTTCCTGACAAAAAAACTCCTGGCCCGGATGATTATGCCAGTTTGCAAATTCTTAGGGACTTGATAAGAAATATTCTTCTGGATCCATCTTTTGCCCAAAGAGAAAGAGATATTATTAAAATGCGCTTTGGTTTGGAAGATGGCATCAATCATACTTTAGAAGAAGTAGGAAAAGAATTTGGGGTAACGAGAGAAAGAATCAGGCAAATTGAAGCGAAAACCTTAGAGAAAGTGAAAGAACATCCCCAATCTCAAAGGATAAAAGAATTTTTGGAATGAAAACCAAGTTAATCACAAAAACCTTAAAGAAGTTTATCCCCAAGAATTTAAAGAAAAATTCTTTTTTAAGAAAAACCTTAGCTTTGATAGCTTCTATTTGTTTTGGATTTCCTGGTAGAAAATTAATCCTTCTAGGAGTAACTGGTACCACTGGAAAAACCACTACTACTCTTATGATTAAAAGTATTCTCGAAGAAGCAGGGATTAAAACCGGTTTAATTGGTACTGCTGGTTACTATCTTGACGATGAAATTATTTATGATCAGGGTCAAGGACCTGGCACTACTCCAGATCCATTTTTTTTGCATCATTTATTAAGAAAAATGGTGCAAAAGAAAATAAAAGTAGTGATTATTGAGGTTTCTTCGTTTGGATTAATGTATTGGCGAACATATGGTTTAAGATTTCAAGTTGCCGTTTTAACCAATATTGCCTATAATCATCATGTTGCTCTTCATGGAGGAATGGAAAATTATATCAAAGAAAAGTTGAAACTTTTCTATTATCTTTCAAAAAACAGCATCGCAGTTTTACCCCAGGAAAGCGAATATTTTAATTTATTCAAAACCAATACCCAAGCAAAAGTTTTGACTTTTGGTTTTAATTCCAACTGTGATATCTGGTCACCTGCCTGTGCTAAAGCTTCGGCAGGCAGGGCAGGATCAATCATTCATTGCCAGGATAAAATTTTTGATTTAAAATTAAAAATCCCAGCCCTATTTAATGTTTTAAACGCTCTAGCTGCTATTGCTGCTGTTTCCTCCTTACAAATTTCTGAAACCCAAATCAAAGCTGGTTTGGAAAAGATAGAAAGTATTCCTGGAAGATTAGAAATGATGAAAAGCCAAGCGCCATTTAAAATTATTGTTGACAAAGCCAATACTCCTTTAGCCTTTCGAAGTCTGATTGATTTTCTAAAGAATGATTTCGAGCGTAGCGAGAAAAAAGGTTCTGCCGAGCAAAGCGAAGCAGGTTCTTATTTCGAGAGAAACGAGAAAAAAGGTTCTGCTGAACGAAGTGAGAC
>Ga0100377_1003954_pt1 | contig 11626 bp, 9 predicted proteins | sample CryGeymeta201501_FD_83664 | JGI IMG/M metagenome (GOLD analysis project Ga0100377, IMG submission 83664) | Groundwater microbial communities from Crystal Geyser aquifers in Utah, USA - Crystal Geyser metaG 2015-01 | ecosystem: Environmental > Aquatic > Deep subsurface > Groundwater | place: USA... | reverse complement strand
GGGGGGTGGGGGGGGGGGGGGGGGGGGGGGGGGGAGGGGGGGGGGGGGGGGGGTTGGCGATTGGCAGCTCTGGTACAGCTCATGGGGGCTGTGGCGGCTGTGGGGTTTGGCTGAGCGAAGTGTACCATGGTGGCAGGTGAGGGCGAGAAAGTGGGTTGAGGCGTGCGGTGTTGCGTGCCGTGCGTTGGTGCGGGGGATGATGGGGTGCGGAGGCGTTCGAGCTGCGTGATGCGTCATGGTCACAGGTTCGGGGCGACCTGGTTCAGGAGGAGGTCACGCCAGGTGGCGTTGCGAGTGGCCGGGGAGGTGTCGAGGCTGCGGAGCTCGATGTGTTCGAGGGCGATGGCGATGGGGGGCCGTTGTTGGTGCGGGCGCCGGGCGGGACGAGGAGGGGGGCGGAGGTGGGCGGGTACCTGACGGCGGTGCGGCGGCTGTCCGAGTCGTGCAGCGAGGGGATGAGGCAGCGCATCGTCAACTCGGCTGGCTGGTGGGGGGCTTGAGGGGGGCTCGGTGCTGTCAGGCGGTGGCGGGGGTGCGTCGAGGGAGGGGCGTCACCCTGCTCGGAGAACCTGTGCTCTGGCCGCGTGGGGAGGTGTGACACCTCGTTCGGTGGGTGGTGCCAGGGGTGAGGGGAGGTCATGGACCTCGCTTCGGGGGTGGCGCCAGGGGTGAGGGGAGGTCAGAGACCTCGATTTGGCCTGGCGCCAGGAGTGAGGGGAGGTCATGGACCTCGATTTGGCGTGGCGCCAGGGGTGAGGGGAGGTCATGGACCTCGCTTCGGGGGTGGCGCCAGGCCAGGAAGGAGGTGGGAGACGTCGTATGGGGTTGGCGCCGGGGTCGAGGTGGGGTGGGGACCTCGATGGGAGGCGGCGCCAGGACGGTGGGGAGGTGGGGGCTTTCGCCGTCAGGGCGTGGGCTGCAAGAGTGGAGGTGGGATGAGAAGGCGTGGGGAGAGTGGATGGCGATGGACTCGCCGTGGATTCTGGTTGGAGGGGAGGGCTGATGGGAGGGAGTGGGGCCACAAACCCATGACCGAGGAGCACACGCGCCCGGGCCAGCTCAGGCTTCAGGTCGGTGGGGGGCGGAACGCCAAGGGTTCGACGGCATCACAGTGCTGGAGGGCATGTGGGGTCGGGGAGGGTCAGCGCCCACCCCACCGCGGGGTCGAGTAGCCCGAGCCGTTCCGGGTGATCAGCGTCTGGGACTCGCCGTCGGCGGTCATGATGAAGAGGCGGGCGCCGCCGCCGCCACGGCTGGAGACGAACACGAGGTAGTTGCCGTCCGGCGAGTAGGACGGCTCCTCGTTGCGCCCCTGGTTCTGGGTGAGGCGCTCGATGTGGCCGCCGAGGTCCACGGTGAAGATGTCCGAGGCGCCGCCTTCGTCGATGCCGGTGAAGGCGATCTTGTCGCCCTTGGGCGACCAGGACGGGGTGGAGTTGTACTTGCCGGCGTGGGTGAGCTGTCGGGCGCCACCGCCGCCGGCGCTCATGACGAAGATCTGCGGACCGCCGGCCCGGTCGGACTCGAAGGCGATCTGGGAGCAGTCCGGCGAGAAGGTGGGGCTGGTGTCGATGGCCCAGTGGTCGGTGAGGCGAGAGAGGATGGCGCCAGACGCCGGATCGAGCAGGTAGAGGTCGGCGTTGTTGCCGCCCTGGCTCAACGTCGCGACCAGCTTGCCTCCGCACCAGGCTGCGGAGGCGTTGATGCCCGGCCGGTCGCTGATCAGCTTGCTCGCCTTGCCCGCGCCGAGGTAGAGGTTCGGGTTCCCGTCTCTGTAGCTCGTGTAGTAGACACCGCCCGCGCCCCAGCCGGGCAGGACGTTGATGTCACCGGCCTCCGAGACGCGGAAGACGCTCGCGCCGTCGGTGTCCATGACGTACACGTGCTTCTGGCCCGCCTTGCTGCGCGCGGCGAAGGCGATGGGCGTGCCGAAGGGGCCGCGCGTGCCGGTGTAATACTCCAGCACCGCGTTGACGAACTCGTGGGTCTCCTTGCGCACGCTCCTGGCATCGACCCCCTTGGCGGTCCAGTTGAGCTTCACCTGCTCGCCGCGGTCGACCAGGAACAAGCGCAGGTCGAGGTTGCCGCCCTGCACAGAGGACTTGATGACGCCCGCCGCGCCGACGTTGAACCAGTTCTGGAAGTTGATCGTCGAGGCCGTCATGCCGTCGGTGGCGGTGTTGAAGAAGAAGCTGTCCGAGGGCAGGACGTTGAAGTAGCCGGCGACCTGGAGGTCGAACCGCAGCACCTCGGCGACCTCGGCGGCGAGTCCGCCGCCCATCGTATCTGGCACGGCGATCGGGATGCGCTGGCGCACCGAGCGCCCGACGATGTCGACAGGCAGCCCCTCGAGGTCCGCCGGCAGGGCGTCCTTGCCACCTGCGTCCGGCTCCTGGGCGGCGGCCGTCGACGGCCGTGCCAGCGGCGCGAAGGTCAGCAGCAAGAGGAGGAAGAGGAGGGCGGCGCGCGGATGAGACATCGACATCTTGGGCCTTGAGGGAGCGGTTCGGTGTTGAGATCAGCAGGGGTGCGGGCTCGCTCGACCGCGGGAGGGTAGTCCAGCCTGAGTCTCAGTCCGACCCGCAGGGCAGGGAGCCGTGCGAGCGACAGCGAGGCTGGGGTGTGTTGAGCCCGCAGTGCAGGGAGCTCCCTGAGCGACAGCTCGGGGAGGACCCTGCGTCGCGGGCTCAACACACCAGACGAGTGACCTGTAATCGCTCGCAGGGGGCCCTGCGTCGCGGGACGGACTGAGACTCACGGCGGTATAATGGAACCGGAGCGGCGGCGCATTCCCCGTCGGGGCGCGCGATCATCGTGGGTCCACATCAGGAGCAGGGCCGCGGCCCCGGCGCCAGCGGGCCTCGGCGGTCTTCAGGCGCGTCCATCGTGCGTCGCGGCTCCGCGACTGCTTGATCACGCGGTCGAGCTCGGGGGGAGTGGGGTGGCCGTTGGGCGCGCACCGCCCGAGCCGAATGGTCTGCTGCATCATGACCGGCGCCGGGGCGCCGGGATGGGGGCAGTCCTCGTGGCGCATCCCGAGCAGGTGGCCGACCTCGTGATTGATGAGGTAGGAGCGGTAGCCGACGATGTCCTCGGCCCAGGTCCAGCTCCCGGTGCGGAACCGCACGGCGTTGATGTTGGCCTGACGCTGCAGCGCGCAAGACAGGGCGCCGCCGGTGTTCATCGGGGCGCACAGCTTGTCGATCGTGCGGGGCTCCCCCAGCAGGACGGTGATGTCCTCATCCGCATCCACCCGCACGAGCGGGGTGCCGGCAGAGGCCCAGCCGCTCGGGTCGCCAAGGACGCGCTCGACAGCGCGGGTGAACTCGGTCGCCTCGGCCTCCAGGCCCGCCTCCACGGCGACCCGATAGCGGATCACCCCTCCGGCCGGCGGCAGCACGGGCGCCTCGACGACCAGGAAGCTCCGACCGCGGTACTGGATCGGACCGGCGCGCAGGACGACCTCGGGCGGCGGCAGCGGGGCGACAGGCTCGACGGGCGCGGCCGCGACGGGCCCCTCGGCGGGGAGGCTGTCCGCTGGAGCGGGCGCGGACTCCAGGGGGGAGGGATCAGGCTTCAGGGCGGGCGCGGCGACGGCGGGCGACGACACGGCGGCGTGTCCGTGGCCGGGGGGGAGGGGCTGCACGTCCTGCGACCACGCCTCGTAGGAGCAGGCCGCGGCCGACAGCAGGACAAGCAACAGGAGCTGTGTGGCGAGGAGGTCGCGCATGGGCGGCGAGTGTGGTTCGAGTCGTCGGGGGTGCGCTCCAGGCGCGTGTCGGGGGAGGCGTCGTGCTCCCCGCCAGCATAGACGAGTCGGGGGGAGGCGCAAAGACCATCGACGAATCGAGGGGGGCGTGTCAAGGCGGGGCTCGCGAGGGGAGCCTGGCGTCACAGGCAGAGGTCGCCGGTGTCGGCGACGCAGTTCAGGGTGGCGTCGCAGGCCTTCTCCACGGCGGTCTCGGTGCAGTTGGGATCGCTGGGGGCGCAGATGGTGCAGGAGTCGCCGCAGGCCTTGCCGCCGCAGGGGAGCCAGGCGCCGCCGCAGACGCCGCCGGTGTCGGGGACGCACTGGCCGTCGAGGTCGCAGGTCTTGAAGACAGCGTCCTCGACGCAGTCGGGATCGGCCGGGTCGCAGAGGTTGCAGGTGTCACCGCAGACCTTGGCGGCGCAGGGGTCCCAGGCGGGGGCGCAGAGGTCGTCGTTGGCGAGGGTGCATTGACCCGACGGGTCGCAGGCGTTGATGGAGGGGGGCTCGGCGCAGCTGGTGTCGGCCGGGTCGCAGAGGTTGCAGGAGTCGCCGCAGGCCTTGTTGGCGCAGGGGTTCCAGGCGCCTTCGCAGAGGCCGGGAGCGTCGGCGACGCAGACGCCGGCAGCGTTGCAGGCGAAGTCGAGGTCAGCCTCGTCGGGGCAGATCTCGTCCGGCGCGCAGTGGGAGCAGGCGTCGCCGCAGGTCTTGCCGTCGCAGGGGTTCCACCACTGGCCACAGAGGTCGCCGGTGTCGGAGACGCACTCGCCGGCCTCGTTGCAGGCCTTGATCTCCTGGGTTTCGTCGCAGTTCGGGTCATTGGGGGCGCAGAGGTGACAGGACTCGCCGCAGGTCTTGCCGCCGCAGGGCTCCCAGGTGGTGCCGCAGAGGTCGCCGGTGTCGGCGACGCAGGCTCCGTCAGGGTCGCAGGCCATCAGGACGGCGTCCTGGGTGCAGTCGGCGTCGCTCGGGTCGCAGGCGCTGCAGCTCTCGCCACAGGCCTTGTCTGCGCAGGGCTCCCAGATGGCGCCGCATGTGAGGGTGGCGTCAGCGATCTGACAGGCCGACTCGCCGCAGACGACGGGGCCGAGGCAGTCGCAGGTGGCCAGGTCGCAGGCGGGAGCGTCGACGCACGCGGCGGCGCCCTCGGTGGTCTCGCAGAGGATGCCGCCGTCGCAGTCGGTGGCGGAGAGGTCGCAGCGGAGGTATCCGGTCTCGCGGATGACCTTGGGGTCGCCGTTGTCGGTGTCGCCGCAGGCGGCGAGGGCGCTGAGGGCGAGGGCGGTGAGCGCGGCGAGGAGGAGCGGGGGGAGGGTGGTGGCGCGTTTCATGGTCGTGTCCTTTCGGTCCGTGTGCGGCGATGTCTCTGCCCGCGAGCGCATCGCGTGGGGTTCGAGCTGGGAGGTCTGTTCAACGGGGGTCGTCGGGGTCCATGGGAGCCATGGCGAAGGTGACGGCGAAGCGATTGTACCGCCGAGCGCGCAGCGCACGCTCCTCGACGTCGATGCAGCGCGTGCGGAGGTGTCGGATCAGGTCGGCGCCGAGCTCCTCCATGTCCTCGGTGGAGGCGACGAAGGAGAGGGTGCGGGCGAGCGCGCCGCGCTCGCCGCGGACGAAGCGTCCGCGGATGGCGTTGAGGATGACGTCGAGCTGGTGTCGGAGGCCGTCCATCTGGCCGTCGAGGTCGTCGCCGAGGAGGGAGACGAAGTCGCGGTTGAGGGCGAAGCGCTGGGGGACGCTGTCGGGCTGGACCTCGAGCCGGTCGAGGGCGACGAGCGCGAAGACGATCCGTTCGACGTCCGCGGGGTCGACGCCCGCCAGGTGCGCGTGGGCGTCGGCGAGTGTGAGCGGGTCGGCGGAGAAGAGCTCCTCGACGCGGCGGACGAGCTCGAGCTCTGCCTCCGGCGCGAGGAAGTCCGACCGGTACTGCTTCTCGAGGTTCCCGATGGTGCGCAGCGAGCGGTTCATGAGCGCCGCCGTCTCGGTCTGCGAGTGGCCGGAGTGGAACCGGACCTCCTCGAAGTAGGCCATGCGGCTGAGCTCCTCGACGGTGCTCAGGGGCAGCCGAAACAGGTGACAGAGCCGCATCGCTGGCCGGAGCAGCGTGAAGATGAGGCGCCGCTGGAGCTCGGCCCAGGAAGGGGTGGGATCGGTCTGGGCGGCGGTGGACATGACAACCTCGTCTCAGGGTGATGCCTCGGCGTGACACCCATGAGATAAGGCAGCCGATGACAGGTTGCAAGCAAAATTTTGCATTCATGGCGCAGTCAGGTGCACATTCGACCACCGTGGCGCCCCGCGCGCTCAGCCGAGGGTGTGCCGCGGGTTCCAGGACAGGAGGTCGTGGGCTCGGGTGAGCTGCGTCTTGATGGGGATCTCGAACCGGCAGGAGGACTCGCACGGGGCCGCGCAGGCGGCACACCCGGCCGCAGGCTGGCCGAGCTCGGCGTAGAGCTCCATGCCGCGGCGCTCCTCGCGATAGTTCTGGAAGTACATCGCCGCCCGGTCCACCTCCCAGACCTTCACGCCGGAGGGGCAGCTCGGGCCGCACTCCCCGCACCACCGGCACTGCTCCTTGTCGAAGGTGGCCGCGTACTGGTGCAGCAGGTCGACGTCGCCCATCGCGAGCTTCTGGCCGGCCGCCTGGGCGGCGATCGCCAGGTCCTCGAAGGTGTTGATGCTGATCACCGTGCTGGCGATCTTCGGGTTGGAGGAGGCCCAGCGCAGGGCCGCGCCCATGAAGCCGCCGTCGCCCTTGTTGAACTTCTCCAGGTCGACGTGCTTGGCGCCGTCCCGCGTCTTCATGACGGTGACGGCGATGCCGGCCTTGTGGAGGTCGTCGAGGAGGGGATCGAGCTTGGGATAGGCCATGAAGGAGTACTTGAGCAGGACGATCTCGTAGTGCTTGAGGGCGACGGCGTCCTTGACCACGTCGATCAGCTCGGGGCTGTGGCTCGACATGCCAAGGTGGGAGACCTTGCCCGCCTTCTTCGCCGCCGCGAACGCCTCGAAGACCTCCTCGTTGCGGATGCGGTCGACCTCGCCGACCGAGTGGACCAGCACGCAGTCGACGTGGTCGCACTTGAGGCGCTTGAGGGAGTCGTCGAGGCTGGTGAGCATCTCCTTGCGCTTCGAGTCGGCGCGGGGGTGCCACTTGGTGGTCAGCACGACGTCGGCGCGGCGCTTCTTGAGGATCTTGCCCAGCGTCTCCTCGGACTTGCCGCCGTTGTAGCAGGCCGCCGTGTCGATGTAGTTGATGCCGAGGTCGATGGCGCGGTCGAGGACGCCCGGAGCGGTGAGCGAGGCCGACCCGAAGCCGATCTTGGAGACCATCTTCCCGGTCTTGCCGAGCGGGCGGTACTCGGCCAGAGCCGCCTTGTGGAGCTCTTCGTCGGTGGGCGGTTCGGCCGCGGCGATGCCGGGTTCAAGGGTGACCGCTGCGGTGGCGGCCGCGAGGCCGAGGCCAGCTCGGGTGAAGAAGCCTCGGCGAGTCTGTCCGGAGTTGCTGGAGCGGGTCACGACGATCTCCCTGGTGATGAGGTGGGCACAGGCGCGCCATCGGGGGGCCGAGGCGGCCAGGTCGGTCTGGGGTGAGCTCTGCGCGGACCGCACAGAGCAACGGGCGATGGGGGCTGGCTATTCGGTCGTTGGACCGAGGAGCCGCGTCTGCGCGCCGGTGATCTCGAGCACCTGGACCTGACCACCATAATAGGCGGCCATGCCGACATCAATGCGCCAGACCCTTCCGTCGCAGGCGGAGGTGATGCCGTCGCGCTGGACGGTGTGGCCCACCACCATGCGGCGGGCACCCACGGCGTCGAGGCTCCTGGCCAGCGCGTCGCACACCTCCGGCGACTCCTCCGCCGAGAAGGCCCGGCTCCACGTCGGGCTGTCGTGCGCGGTGACGGACTCGGGGGCCTGGGGCAGCTCGCCGGTCATCCAGCGGCGCGGGCCGTCGTTGAGGGCCTCAAGGCCAACCTGGGCCCACCGGGGCTCGAGGCCACCGTGGAGGAACAGGGTGTCTCCGACGACCTGGACCATGTTCTGACGTGAGAGCGCCAGCGCGAGCGGCCCGCCGGGCTTGAATGCGGCCACACGGCCGCGCGCCTCGGGCTTGACGTCGGCGAGCGCCGGGTCGGCCGAGGCGTAGGCGTCGAAGTCGGCATAGGCGCCGGGGGTGACGTAGCGGAAGTCGAGGGCGACGTTCATCAGCTCGTGGTTGCCGTTCAGGGTCACCAGCTTGCCGCCAGCGGCCGCGGCCTCCGGGCGCAGCCGGTCGATGAGCTGGACGATCTCGAGCTCGTCGTCGCCGCGATCGAAGACGTCGCCGGTCTGGACCACGACGGTCTCGGCGCCGGACCAGTGATCGGCGGCGTCGAGCACGCCGCCGGCGCGCAGCGCGGCGCGGAACGCCCGCAGATCGCCGTGCACGTCCCCGATCGCGACGATGCGGGGCGCCGGGGGCAGCCGGTCGGCGAACCAGGGGGGCTGCGGGGTGGGGGTCGGGGCGGCGGGGGCCGCAGGTGCGGCCGTGACGGGCTGCGCGGCAGGCGCGGGCGCGGGCGCGGGGCGCTCGAAGGTGGCGGGCTCGGTCGAGCACGCCTGCGCTGCGAAGGCCAGGACGAGGACGGACAGTTGATGGGGTCGCAGCATGGGCAGGTCTGGTCCGGGCCGGGGCGTGAGGTTACTGTGGCGAGCGGGGGACACCTGCGGAGGATGAAGGGATGCGCGTGGCGTTTCAAGGGGAGCGAGGGGCTTATAGCGAGGGCGCGGCGGTGGCGCTGCTCGGCGAGTCGGTGGACGCGGTGCCATGCGAGTCCTTTGAGGACGTCTTTGTGGCGCTGGCCGGCGGCGAGGTCGATCGAGCGATGCTGCCGATCGAGAACTCGTTGGCGGGCAGCATCCACCGGAACTTCGATCTGATGCTGCGGCATGAGCTGCACATCGTGGACGAGATCGCCGTGCGGATCGCCCACAACCTCCTCGTGCTGCCGGGCGTCGCGCTGGCCGACATCCGCACGGTGATCAGCCACCCGCAGGCGCTGGCGCAGTGCGAGCACACGCTGACGGCGATGGGGGTGAGGCGGGAGGCGGCCTGGGACACGGCCGGGAGCGCGAGGCGGGTCGCCGCTGAGGGGCTGAGGGACGTGGGGGCGATCGCCAGCCGCCGGGCCGCCGAGGTGTGGGGGCTGGAGATCGCGCGGGAGAACATCGAGGACGACCCGGAGAACTTCACGCGGTTCCACCTGCTCGGCCGGGAGGCGAGCCTGCCGCCCGACGGCGTCGACGCCAAGACCTCCATCGTCTTCTCCCTGGACGACTCGCCGGGGGTGCTGTTCAAGGCGCTGAGCGTGTTCGCGCTGCGGGACATCGACCTGACGAAGATCGAGAGCAGGCCGCTGCGGGGGCAGCGGTGGCGCTATCTGTTCTACATCGACTTCGTGGCGCGGCTGGACAGCGGGCCAGCGCAGAACGCGCTTCGGCACCTGCAGGAGATCGCGCCGTTCCTTCGGGTGCTGGGGTGCTATCCGCGGCGGGCGTGAGGTGTCGAGGCGGCGCGCCGCTCGGCGGCGCGGGTCTGGAGATGCTCCAGCACGGTCCACACGACCAGCCCGGCCAGGCCGAACAGGGTGGTGAAGGCGAACATGGAGGCGTCATCGGTGGCGTCTGCGACGAGGCCCATCAGGGGTGTCAGCAGGAGGGCCGAGGCGTCCCACAGGCCGGTGAACATGGCCATCGCCGAGCCGCGCAGGGCGTCGGGGACGCGGCTGACGACCTGGCTGGTCAGCACGGGAAAGCAGTAGCCGTGGCCGAGCCCGGCGAACAGGCCGGAGGCGAGCAGCGCGGTCGGCGAGGTGGCCGACGCCGCCAGCAGCATGGCGATCGCGTACAGACCGAGCGCGGGGGCGATGATGTTGGAGGTGCCGAGGCGGTCGGGCAGCTTCGCGCCCACGAGGCGCACCAGGACGGCGCCGGCGGCGTAGGAGAGCCACACCGAGGCGGGGTGGTCGATCCCGCGCACCTCGGCGCTGACGACCACGAAGGTCATGAAGGTCGCCACGGCGCTGGCGAAGACGACGGTGGCCAGCCAAACGGGCCAGACCGCGGGCGACCGCAGCGCGGCAAGGATGGCGCGCCCTGTCGGGGCGGAGCCAGCGCCGCGCCCGGCCGGCTCCTTCATGAGGAGCAACACGGGCAGCGAGAGCGCGATCACGCCACCGATCAGCGGAAAGAACCACCGCAGGTCCTCGGCGGCCACCCCCAGCTCCTGCACGAACGGCCCGACCGCCAGCGGGACCAGGCCCGAGATTCCGAAGAGGGCGATGCCCTCGGTGCGCCGCGCGACCGGGATCAGGTCGGTCGCCCAGGCGAAGTATCCCGTGAACAGCGTCCCGATGCCGACCCCGGTGATGAGGCGCACGACGTACACCAGCGGGCCGAGGTCGGTCACCACGTACAGCAGCGCCATGCCGAGCGACAGGCAGACGGTGCCGAACAGCAGGGTGGGCTTGCGGCCGACAGCGTCCAGCGCCCAGCCCACGATCGGCCGCACGGCCAGCCCGCCGAGCGCGCTCGTCGCCATGATCAGGCCGATGTCCGTGCGGCTACCGCCGAGGTGTTGGAGGTACAGGGGCAGCAGCGGCATCAAGGCGTAGCCGAGCGCCTGGAGCAGGTGACCCAGCACGAGCATGGCGAACGGCGCGGTCAGCAGCCGTGGTTCAGCGATGGGCGCGGCGATGGGGGAGCTCCCTCACGAGGCGGGCGGGCGCCCGACGGGTCAGCGCGCGGCGCCGCTGCGCAGCGGCGCCGCCTTCACGGGCGCCATGTGTCCAGGCGCCAATCGCTCACCACATACCCTACTGTCAGGCCAGTGCCCAGCCCCACCAGCACATCGGTGAAGTAGTGCTTGTCGGCGGCCATGCGGAGGTAGGCGGTCGTGGCGGCCAGGGCGAACGGGATGGTCCAGGCCCACACGGCCTGGTCGGGGTAGCGGTCGGAGAGGACGACCGCGGTGGTGGTGGCGAGCGAGACGGTCAGGGAGGTGTGTCCGCTGAAGAACGACAGGTTGTCGTCGGCGCCTCGGGCGGGCTGGGAGTCGTAGAACGCATAGGGCCGCTCGCGGCCGACCAGGAACTTGGTCGTCTGGGTCAGGAACGCGGTCACCAGCAGGGTCTCGAGGCCGATCTCGAGGTGGGTCGTGTAGGGGAGATCGGACAGCAGCGGCGCCCACAAGACGCTGGTGCCGAACACGCCGAACAACAAGATGTCGCTGATGAGGGCCGCCGTGCCCATCGACTCCTCGTCCCAGTGCAGCGCGTTGCGCACGGCCCGGTCGACCGCGTTGGGGTTGGTGACGCTGGGATGTTCGGGGGCGAGTGTGTCCTTGAACAGCTCGGTGGAGAGCAGGGCGGCCAGGCTCAGGGCGGTCACGCCCACCGTGAGGGTCGTGGGCCCCTTGTCGCCCCCGGCGAAGCTCAGCGGTCGGGCGGTCTGGTCGAAGCCCTCTGGCCCGTGGAGCTGGAGCGCGAAGGCGTCGGGCAGGAACGGCCAGGGCTCCTCGGCGCGGGCGGTCGCGGTGGCGCACGACAGCAGCGTCGCGACGAGGAGGGCAGAGACGGGGCGGATGGTGGAGGCACGCATGGTGGGTCCGTCGGTGGGGGAGTGCGGAGAGGGCGGGAAGGCCCGGCCCGACAGCGCGATGATGCCACCGCGGCGTGGCGCTTGTCGACCGGGCCAGGAAGACGCCGCCCTGACTTCTATCCATAAGGCTGGCGGTCGAGAACCACCATCGAAGACCCCAGGCTCGGGCGCTGCGCGCCCGTCGCCAGGGGCAATAATGGGAGTCGCCCCTGCGGGGCTCTCGGTTGGAGTGATTCG
>Ga0100377_1003945_pt1 | contig 11648 bp, 13 predicted proteins | sample CryGeymeta201501_FD_83664 | JGI IMG/M metagenome (GOLD analysis project Ga0100377, IMG submission 83664) | Groundwater microbial communities from Crystal Geyser aquifers in Utah, USA - Crystal Geyser metaG 2015-01 | ecosystem: Environmental > Aquatic > Deep subsurface > Groundwater | place: USA... | reverse complement strand
AGCGCTTGCTAACTAGCAACAATCCGGCCGTCATCAGTAAAGCTACTCCTACTAACTTTAAAGAATCAAAAATTTGAGTGATATACCTTTGTAAAAATAACCCCACCACTATTGCGGGAATAGTGCCAATTATCACCAGTAACAAAGTATGTTTGGATATTTTTAAAAGTGGTTTTAAAAAGTAAGCAATTATCGCTCCCAAAGTTCCAACATGGACGAGAATATCAAATAAAACTGGGGGTTTCAAACCAAATAATTTTTGGAAAATTACTAAATGACCTGAAGAAGATATTGGTAAAAATTCAGTTAATCCCTGAATAATAGCCAGAAATATTGCTTGGGGGTAACTCACAGTTAAATTTAAAAATTAGTATCCTTAGAAAATCCGTAAGCCAGATTCTGTTTTAACAGTCATCTATCTTTGCCCTCAAACCTTAAGCTCGGGAAGACATCCTGATAACGCTTATTCGGAGGTTGCAGCGGGGAGGGTTGCCTCGTTTCACTCCCGCCTAAATATTCAATTTTTGGCGGGACTCGTCTCTGTGGCCCTATCTAGTCCCGAACCACCAAGGGTTCGGGATGTCGCCTTGCGGCGACCACCCTGTCTTCTGCTGTCTGGACTTTCCTCCCCTCGACTCGGCTTCGCCTCGCTCGGGGCGAGCCCCTCTTTAGCTTACCACCCTTAGAGAGGTTCACTCTGAGCGAACGAAGTGAGCCGAAGAGCGACTGTCCGATTTTCTAAGGACAGACATATTATACCATATAAAAAGGCAAATTTCTACAACTGGCGGGATCTTTCTGACGAGTAAATTTCCGAAGCCACAATTCGAAGTAACAAAACGATGGGAATGGCTAAAACTGCTCCCATTATCCCGGCTAGTTTAAATCCAATTGTTAAAGCCAAAATCGTGACAATTGGATTAACTCCAACTTTCTTTTCCATCACCTTAGGAACAATAATGGTATTCTCTAATTGTTGAATCAAAAAATATAAAGCTATTACTGCTAACCCCATTAATGGTGAGATGACAAAACCGGCAAAAAAAGCCGGAATAGCGGAAACGATTGGCCCAATATTAGGAATGATTTCAAAAACCCCGGCTAAAATTGCTAACGGCAAAGCAAATTCAATTCCTAGAAGTCGCAATCCAATATAACAAAACAAACCAATGATGCTCATTAAAATTAACTGGGCCCTTACCCAACCCCCCAGGTTTTTTTCCATTTCATTAATGAATTTCTCTGCTTTTTTCTCGCCATCGCCACCGAAAAGAATAGTTAAATATTTATTTAAATTTCTTCTTTCCATCAAAAGATAAAAAGTTATTACCAAAACCGCTAGGGCCACGAAAAGATTACTGAAAATTGAAACGCTTAATTTAACAATATTGGCAGGAATTGAACCAAGTTGACTAATTTGATCAGTAATGATTTTCTGATCAATTATAGGTAAGCCCAGGTTTTGAGAATATTCAGGTAAACGAGAAATTAAAACGCTAGTCTGGTCAACTAAGGGTGGTACAACTCCACCAATGGATAAAACAAAAACACCAATTATCAAAATATAAAGAAATAAAATTGCTAAAAATCGGGGAATCTTAAGTCTGGTTATCCGATCAACTGCCGGATTTAAAGCTGCCATCAAAATTACGGAAATAAAAAGAGCAATTAAAATCTGACGGATTTGATATAAAAACCACAAGAAAATCAAAAAGAAGGTAGTAAAAATTATTGTTCGGTGGGAAATCTCAATTTTCCTTGTCATCAGTCCTAGTATACCAATTTTTAATTAACTTTTCTACCCCATTTTCCCATCCCTTTTTATTAATGTCAAACCAATTGATTCTTTTATCTTTTTTAAACCAAGTCATCTGTCTTCGAACATAGGCATGTTCAGCAAATTTCCATCGTTGAATAATCTCGTCTTGGGTTGCCCTGCCCTCAAAGTATGGCTGCCATTCCTGATAACCAATGGTTACCCCCAAAGTCGAATATACAAAGGAGTATCCTTTGTTTAATAATCCACGGATTTCGTCTTCTACTCCTTCTTTTATTCTTTCTTCCACCCGCTTATCAATTCGCTGGTAAAGAATTTTATAAGGTGCGGTTAAACCAACCACTAAAATTGAGAATTGAGAATTGAGAATTGAGAATTTTTTTTGTTCTCCATTATCCATTTTCCATTTCGCTATTTCTATCGCCCGAATGAGGCGGCGGGGATTTTTCCGGTCAGAAGCATTCATTTGGGCTGCTTTTTCTGGATCGAGCTGAGTCAACATCTCAAAAAGTTTCTGGGCAGGTAAATCTTTTAAGCGCCAGCGCATTTCCCAATTAGGTAGGATTCCCAGAGTCTCAATCCCATCGATTAAACTTTTAATGTAAAACCCCGTTCCGCCAACAATAATTGGAAGCTTTTCTCTTTTCCAAATATCTTTAATTGCCTTCCAGGCCAACTCTACATACTGCGCCACCGAAAATTCCTGGTTTGGAGCAACTACATCAATCAAATGGATTTTCATCTCTTTAGGGTGGTCTTTTCCCGTGCCTATATCCATTTCTTTATAAACTTGTCTGGAATCAGCAGAAATTAACTCACCATTCCAGCCAGAGGCTGGTCGTCCTCTGGACGAGAATTTCTTGGCCAGTTTAACAGCCAGAGAAGTTTTTCCTGTTGCCGTCGGTCCACAGATAACTAAAAGCTTGTTCATTGTTTGTTTATCAACTTTTCCAAAATCCACCATCTTCTTTTCTTCTCTTCCGGGGAAACATCATTTTTTAATTTGAAAGCGGCGGTTCCGGGGCGAGGCGAATATTTGGCAATATAGGCTTTATTAAAACCAACTTTTTTACAAAGCTTGACCGTATTCTCGAAAGCTTTTTTCGACTCTCCTGGAAAACCGACAATAATATCGGTAGCAATTTGGATATTGGGAATCTCTTTTCTAATCTTTTCCACCAATTTGATATATTGCTTAGAAGTATAAGGTCGGTTCATCTTTTTTAAGATTCCATCGTCTCCAGACTGAACTGGTAAATGAAGATAACGATCGATTTTTGGAAGTTTCATCGCCTCAATAATCTCATCAGTTAAATCCCAGGGATTAGAGGTTATAAAAGAAATTTTCTTAATTCCTTTAATTTTTTGAAGCTGCTTTAAAAGTCTCGCAAAAGTTGTCTCACTTTGATGATTTAAATCATTAAAGTCTTTCCCATATGAATTAACATTTTGTCCCAGCAAAGTTATCTCTTTATAACCTCTCTTTGCTAACCCATTAACTTCACAAATAATTTCCTCAAACGGCCGGCTTTTCTCTTTGCCTCGGGCATAAGGAACAACGCAATAAGAACAGAAATGGTCACAGCCTTCTGTTATCGGAACAAAAGCGTGGGTTTTTTCCCTATACTTCGGGGTAATCTTTTCTGAACCAACTAATTCTTCAATTGTCTGAAATTCATCAACTTGAGGAAGTTTTCGGCGCAGTTCGGCCATTGAATAGCGTCGTCGTTCACCAACCGCCGAACCAACCATACAACCGGTTAGCACAATTTTCAATTTACAATTTTCAATTTTTAATTTACTTAGATTATTTATTAAACCGAAGACGCGGTTTTCGGCAGATTCGCGAACTGAACAGGTGTTGATGACAATTACATCAGCTTTGCCGATTTGTTTGGCTAATTTATACCCCTTTTTCTCAAAAACAGCCGCCAGCTTTTCCGAATCCGCCTCATTGGCTTGGCACCCGAAAGTCTTGATAAAATAAGCTTTACGTTTAGGCATAGATTAAACTTTTAAAACAGTAATCTCGCCCGCCTAAAATCGCACCGTGAGCCATGTACGAATAGTACCTGAAGGCGAACGGCAAGATTAGGCGGGTTCATCTGACAGCCATATGTTTTAATAAAAAATTCTTCATGTTAAAATCAAATTGTGAAACTCATTTCTGGTAATCATCTAAAATTCTATTTGACTGACTCTCGACATAATATCTTCCATTGGTTAATAGTTGTTCTACTTAGAATAATCTATTCTCTAATTATCGTTCCTTTCAGTACCTATACAATTGCCTTGGGTTTCTTTCTCTCGGCAGAAACAATTAAACCCTATTCCCCTCCCGGCTGGCTTGAAAAAGCAATCTTTTACTCCGACCGATTACCTTTTTTTTCATTAATCAAACATTTTTTTATCAGCCGATTAACTTACTGGTATCATGAAGCCCTGGTTTGGTGGACAATGGTTATTGGCCTTCCTCTAATCCTCCTAGCAACCACAATTTTCTTAATCAATCTTTTCAATCTCTATTATTCAATCTTTAGTCCCTTTTATAACCGTACCCACTGCCCTTTTTGCAGACACCCCATCAGAGCTAAGATAGAATAATTTTACCACTTTCATATTGTCTTTTGAAGCTAACTGGAAGCCGAAGAATATTGAGTCAAGGCGTATTTCCAAAACCGAAGCGAGCCCCACAAAAATAATCCACTAATTACAAGCGACAATATCAACCATTGCCAAGAAAGCAAACCTAAAAGTGCTTTCGCTGGAATGGTAATCAAAATTATCACCGGGATGGTGAAAGTCAAAATATACTGAATGCCTTTCTGATAAATATCAGTTGGAAACCGAGCCATATTGGCTAAATCCAGATAAACCTCAATCAAATGGTCAATTTCGGTGGTTAAGATACAAACCGCACAAACAAAAAGATGAAAAGCAAAACCAACCATAAGAGCATTCAAAAGTAAAAGGAAAAATAAAGCGAAATCTATAAAACCAGTAAAGAGGTGGTTAGTAAAAACAAACCAAATAAAATATCCCCAAAGTGGGACTAGAGTAGTAAAATCCAAAATGTCAGTCCAACCAAAAATAGGGCGAAAAAATGACGGAAGAGGTTTTAGCAAATCCAAATCATAATTTCCGGAAATAACCAACGGTCGGAATTGATAAACCCCCCGGAAAAAAAACTGAATCATTATATCTACCAAATTAAAAACCAGAAAAAAGAAAATCACCTGCTCACGAGAATAATCAGCTAAAGTTTTACTTGAAGACAAAATGGCAAAAAGAAAAACAAAAAACAGCAAAAACCTCACAATTTTGCCAATTAGAAATAAAACGCCAGCTAATAATGTTAAAAATTGAGATTGAGCCGCTCTTGAGGCAAACATCAACCAAATTTTGATTAATCTAGCCACCATATGCTCCATAATTTTTGGCTCCTTTTTGCCATAAAAAATGAGCTAGCCAGTAAAAGAAAACCAACCAGCCAAAGCAAATTAAAATCGCCTTAAGTATCATTACAGTTGATAACTGCTCCAACCAAATTTTAAGTGGGAAAAATACCAAATAAGGAAAGGGTGTTAGATAGATGATTTTTGTTAACCATCCAGGTAAAACGTCAATCGGGAAAAATGCTCCGGCAAAAAATTCCAAAAAAATTACCCCAAAAAGCCAGCGAGTTGTCCAAATTTCCTCGGTCCAAAAAGCTACCACTGATAAAGAAAAACTTAAGAAAAAGTATAAAAATAAAGCCAAAATTGCCAAAATAAAAAAGAAAAGATAACTTTCCGGTTTTTGGGGAAACCAGAGGGGGAATTTAAAAATTAATAAAACAACAGTAATTTCTAAAATTGTAAATAAAAGGTTTAAAAATTTATCAACGATATCTCTGGTGAACCAAAAGCCAATTATTTTAATTGGCTGGAGAAAAAGTTTTGTTAATTCTCCGCTTCTAACCTGCCCAGCCAAATCGGCCGAGCGCGATCCCAAAACGATGCTTCTCAAAAAGGCAATTCCCACTACATAAGCTAACATTTGAGCTTTTTGATAGCCTAAAAATTCGCTCCGATTCCCATAAATTGCCAACCAGAAGAAAAAAAGGGTTAAGAAAAAAACAAGGCTTCTAAAACGCCATAATACAAAATTCAGCCGGTAAACAAAATATTCTTCGAAGGTAAGTTTGCCAAGTAGAAGATACTTACCCATATTTCTTTCCTGTAAATAATTCTCTGATGATATCTTCAATCGGTGGTTCTTCTATATTTAAATCTGCCACTGGCAGCTTTTCTAAAACTTTGGCGGCGAGTTTTGACGTCTCGTTTCTTTTGACTGTTAGGATTAGTTTCGGATAATTAAATTCTTTTACCTTACCAATCCCATTTAAAATTTTCGGATCAACCTCTTTGCTTAAAATCACGGAAATTAACTTATAATCAGCATATTTTTGGACAATTTCTGCAAGTTGACCATCAAAAACCAATTTTCCTTTATCAATAATTAAAACCCGTTGACAAAGCTCTTGGACATCACCCATATAATGGGAGGTTAAAATAATGGTCGCTTTATAGCGACGATTGTATTCTTTGATAAAATCCCTCATTTTTTTCTGCATTACCACGTCCAAACCAATTGTTGGTTCGTCCAAAAACAAAACCTTCGGGGAATGCAAAAGAGCGGCAATCAACTCGCATTTCATTCTCTGACCTAAAGAAAGTTTTCGAACTTGGATTTTTAGAATGTCTTCCACCTCTAAAAGCTTAACTAATCCATCCAGGGTCTTTTTAAATTGCTCATCAGGAACTTCATAAATCTCTTTATTTAAAACAAAGGTTTCCATTGGTGGTAAATCCCACCAGAGTTGGTTTTTCTGACCCATCACCAAAGCAATTTGCTTCAAAAATTCCGCTTTCCGCTCCCAAGGATTAAATCCTAAAACAGAAATTTTCCCTGAAGTTGGATACAAAAGTCCAGAAAGACATTTTAAAGTGGTCGTTTTCCCCGCTCCATTTGGTCCGATAAAACCAACTAATTCCCCTTCTTCGATATTAAAAGAAATATTGTTAACTGCCTTGACGTCTTCGTATTTTCTGACAAATAGAGATTTTAGCGACCCAGCTAATCCCGGCTCTTTTTTATGAACCTGGTAGTATTTCTTTAGATTTTTAACCTCAACGACAGACATTCTGTTTCAGAGTATAACACAAAAATATGATATGAGAAGTTACCTTACCTCTTTTTTAAGAGGTTTTCCGGGGGAAAATCGTGGAGCTCGATGAGCCTTAACCATTTGTTTTTGACCAGTTCCAGGAACAATCACCGGTTTATCTTTTACCCTGGTTACCCTAAAAGTCCCAAAACCAGAAAGAACTACTTTCTCACCTTTTTTCAAAGCCTTAGCGATCTCGCCTAAAAAATTTTCCACTGCCTCGGTGGCAGCTTTTTTGGTTAAATGGGCTTTGGTAGCAACCAAAGAAATAATTTGTTTTTTAGTCATGGGTAGAGTTTAGCCTAAATCAGCTTATTTGTCAATCCTTCGGCTCTTGCTCAGGATTGATCTACTTTGCTTTAGTAACCTGGGTTGCTTGAGTTTCCCGGATACAGCTGACCTTTATCTGTCCAGCATAAGAAGCTTCTTCTTCAAGTTTTTGGGTAATCCTGCTTAGCAGGACCGTTAATTGATCATCAGGAACCTCTTCGGGCTTAACCATGACCATAACATACCGTCCCGCTTGATAAGCAAAGGCTTCTTGAACCTCTTTGAATCCCTTAACAATTTTTTCTATCTGTTCCATTCGTTTAACATATTCCTCATGGGGTTCATAACGAGCACCTGGGCGAGAACCAGAGGCAGCATCAGCAATCCAAACTATTCTTGATTCTACCAAAGAAAATGGGACGTCTTCGTGGTGTTCGCTAATACAGGCAATAACTTCCTCCGGCAGACGATATTTTTTGGCTAACTCAACGCCCAACTGAACATGAGTCCCTTCCTCTTCTGTCACCACCTTGCCTATATCGTGAAGTAAACAGCCCAACCTCACAATATTTACATTTGCCCCCAACTCCCAAGCCAGCTGAACCCCAATTTTTGTTTCCTCAAGAGTATGAACAATCATATTTTGACCGTAAGAATAGCGAAACTTATAGCGACCCAAAAGTTTAACCAAATCCGGATGAAGTCGATAAACTTCTAAAACATGACAAAGTTTTTCTCCCTCTTCAAATAAAATTTTATCTATTTCTTGGCGGGTTTTTTCCACAATCTCTTCAATCCTGGCTGGTTGGATGCGGCGATCACGAATTAATTTTTCTAAAGCTCTTTTAGCAATCTCCCGACGGATGGCATCAAATGAAGACAGATGAACATCATTCGTCTCGTCAAGCTCAATCTCAACTCCGGTTGCTCTTTCAAAAGTCCGAATATTTCTTCCTTCCCGACCAATTATCCGTCCTTTCATTTCTTCATCAGGCAAATGAACAGTGGAAACAGTATATTCAGCTACCCAATCAGTTACTCCATGCTGAATAGCATCGACTAAAATTGCTTTAGCTTTTTCATCAGCATGGGTTTTGATTTCCTCTTCGGTTTCTTTAATCTTTCTGGCGAGATCTTCGGCAAGTTTTTTCTCAGTTGCCTCTAGGAGTAATTTTTGGGCTTCTTCCCGAGTCAACTTGGCAATTTTTTCCAATTTATTTATTTCTTTCTTCCTAACCTCTTCAATCTCTACCCGAGTTCTGGCTAATTCCTCTTGGCGACCCTTAAGTAATTTTTCTCTTTCCCCTAACGCCCCTTCTTTTCTTTCTAATTCGGCAATTTTAGCGGCCAATTTTTGGGCGTCTTTAGGTAGTAAACTATCAAAAATTCCCATTAAAACCTCCTTTTTCTGGCTATTTGGCTTATGGCAAATGGAGAAAAACCATCAGAAGATGATGGTTTAGTCAAATGTAGTTTCTAATCCACATTTAGTTTTTGCATCCATAACTAATAAAGCCAAATTCACCAATGAATTTATTTTACCGCTTTTGGCAAAATTCGTCAATAACCTCTTTCACCGTCCCCCAGGAAAAACCGCGGCGGGCAAGGAAGCCAGTAATTTTTTGGCGAAATTCCAGTGGGGGAAAGTTTTTATAAATTTTTAATTTCCTTTCAACCGCCCTTCTAGCTAATGGCAATTCATCCACTTTTTCAGCGATTATTTTTTCGCCAATTTCTCTTTCCACCCCTTTTTGTCTTAATTCCATCAATAAAGCTATTTTCCCTTTGGGCCGAAAGGTCACTCGTTGTTCCACCCACCAAACCGCGAAAGCATAATCATCAAGCTGACCTAGGGATTTTAATTTATCGACAACCTCATCAATTAATTTTGGGTCTGTTTTTTTTCTTTTAAGATAATCAATAATTTCTTTTTCCGAGCGCGGACGAGCAGAAATTAAACGAAGGGTTTTATTTAAAAGTTTTTGAAATTCATTTTTGAAGATTAAATCCTCGATCTCCTTTGTAGTGATGTTTTGACCCACTTTTAGCCCCGCCTTCACTAAAGTTTCGGCGGGCAAGCCAAAAGCAAACCTTTCGTTAAGATAAATATTGACCCGCCTTTTGTTTTTTTGAGCCTTAATTTTGGTAATTTTCGCCACGGAGGTTACGAAGCTTTAGTTTTTTTCCAAATTTCTTCTTCAATCTGTTTGGCAACTTTGGGGTGTTCATCCAAAAAAACTTTGGCTGCTTCCCGACCTTGACCAAGCATTATTTTGCCATATTTTAAGAAAGCACCGCTTTTTTCTATAATTCCCAAACCCGTTGCCACATCCAAAATATCCCCTGTTCTGGAAATTCCCCCAACGTTCATAATATCAAATTCAGCATCTCTGAAGGGTGGAGCAACTTTATTTTTGACCACCCGAGCCCGATGGCGTGAGCCAATAACTATTTCTCCTTCTTTAATCGTCCCAATTTTCCGTAAATCAATCCTAACCGAAGAATAAAATTTCAAGGCTAATCCTCCCGGGGTAGTCTCCGGATTACCAAACATTACTCCAATTTTATGGCGGATTTGATTGGTAAAAACAACAATCGTTCTTGATTTAGAAATTGCCGCCGTTAGTTTTCTTAATGCCTGAGACATCAACCGAGCTTGAACACCAATCATGGCATCACCCATCTCTCCTTCAATTTCTGCCCGAGGCACCAAAGCTGCCACTGAATCAATAGCAATAACATCAACTGCCCCAGAACGAACTAAAGTTTCCACAATTTCCAGAGCTTGCTCGCCAGTGTCTGGTTGGGAAATCAAAAGTTCATCAAGATTTACTCCAATCGACTCTGCCCGGGCGGGATCCATAGCGTGTTCGGCATCAATAAAGGCGGCCGTTCCCCCCATTTTTTGGGCTTCGGCAATAATATGTAAAGCCAAAGTTGTTTTTCCAGAAGCTTCTGGTCCAAAAATCTCCATCACCCGTCCCCGTGGTAAACCCCCAACGCCTAAAGCAATATCCAAGCCAATTGAACCAGTAGAGATACAATCAACTTTTTTAACCGCCGCCCCTTTTTCTCCCAACCTCATAATCGCCCCTTTCCCATACTGTTTTTCGATTTGCTCCATCGCCATTTTAACTGCCTGAAGTTTTTTGTCTTGAGCCATAGTAGTTTAATTCAAGCAGATTTTATGATAAAATTCAAGTAGGAATCGCAGATTCACGGAGAGTGGCGCAGTTCCGACGCTCCGACCGCAGCGTCGGAGGTCGGAACCCCGACCCGACGGCGTCGGGGTTGGTTAGAGAAATGAAAGCCCTTATTTATATCTTGCAGTTTAAAAAATCTGGAAGATTTTATGTTGGGAGCACTACTAATCTAGAAAGGAGAATAAGACAACACAAAAGGAAACACACCGCTACTACTAATAAATTTGGTGATTTCGATGTTGTTTTTACTCAAGAAATAGAGTCTCTTGAAAGGGCTAGATGGGCAGAAATGAAAATTAAATCCTGGAAAAGACGTGATTTTATAGAGAAAATCATTAAGGACGATAAAATTTCTTTTTTAGAGGAATAATTAGGGTGGAACGGAGAGTGGCGCAGTTGGCTAGCGCACCAGTATGGGGTACTGGGGGTCGGGGGTTCGAGTCCCCCCTCTCCGACTTAAAAATGAGTTCGCCAGAGGAATAAAAATTTATCTTCTTCGAAGCTCCCTAGGAATGTCGTATTCGCTAAGAATGTAGAATTTAGCAAGCTTTGATCGCATATGACGGTCTTCTGAAACTTGGAGTTCGTGAATCTTAATCCACCCACTTACTTCCCCAGCGTGTTTTCTAAAATCATCTCCATCTGAAAAGGCATCAAGAATGCTAGGATAGCTCTGAACAAGAATCATAACACTTCCATCGGGTTCATTTCGAGCAAATCCATGAGTAATACCCCAAGTGAAGGCCCGTCTTTTACAAAATTCTCTGAAATTAACATCTTGAATAACGCCCCTTACTTTGATTTCTCTTTCAATATTCTGCTCTGGATGTTCCCGAAGTCTTCTTTCTAGCACGAGTCTTTGCTCAAAATTTCGACGCGAGATTTGTTCCGGAGGAATAAGATTGAAAATTTCAAGAACAAAATCTGGACCCTCCTTCTGGGCCAACCCAAAGATAAAAGATCGCTCAGGTGTCCTCCAGATTCTCCTAAAAATTGTATAATATTTTAGAAAGTTTTCCTGTCTACCTTGTTCTTGCGGTGAAGCCATATTTATCTTTTCGGGCTCTGTTTTTTCTTCCTCGCCCTCCTAATCTTACTTCTCGCCTTTTCAATTCTATTCGAAAACGGCTCGAAGAGCGATTTTGGGAGGATTTCGTCGAAAAAACTATCGCTTCGGGCTCTGTTTTTT
>Ga0100377_1003932_pt1 | contig 11669 bp, 10 predicted proteins | sample CryGeymeta201501_FD_83664 | JGI IMG/M metagenome (GOLD analysis project Ga0100377, IMG submission 83664) | Groundwater microbial communities from Crystal Geyser aquifers in Utah, USA - Crystal Geyser metaG 2015-01 | ecosystem: Environmental > Aquatic > Deep subsurface > Groundwater | place: USA... | reverse complement strand
GAGCATAAGCCTCATCAATAAAAAGAGTTCCGCCCATTGCCGAGCCAATAACAAGCGTGGTTTTTTGTGCAGTTTCACCAACATGCGAACCAACTAAACTAGAGCGGTCAACTTCAATCAACTGTCCATTTGGTAAAATTCCAAGAGCTGAATAAATATTGCTTAAAATACGGGCAACAGTGGTTTTTCCTGTACCTGGATTTCCAAGGAAAAGAATGTGATCACTAAATTTATCCTTTACATTTACACCTTGTTTAATAAAATATTTAACAAGTTTTACCAAATCGGCAACTTCTTTTTTTATTGATTTTAAGCCAAATAAATTATCTAACTCACATAATGCCAAAGATAACGCTTCTTGGTCAATAGGAAGTTGAACATCAAAATTATCTTTTGATTGTAAAGTGTTTTTAATATCTTCCATTATAAAAGTAGAAAGCAAAACTTTGGTTTTGTCTTTTTCGTTTACATTTACAAGGCGTTTGCTTATTTGAATTTTTAGCTTTTCAAATATTTGCATTATTAAGCGAGCATTTCCAAAAGAAGCATCGCGTTTTCTATAAAGCCGAGTAAATTCTTTTTTTAATTCTTCTAAGGAATTTTCTTCAATTTGATATTGTTCTTTAGCAATTGCATTTGTAAAAATTTGAGATAGTTCATCAGGAGTATAATCGTCAAAAATAAATGTATGATTAAATCGCGATTTTAATCCAGGATTTGATTGCACAAAATCCTCCATTTCTTTTGGATATCCGGCAACAATTACAACAAAATCTCCTTTTTTATCTTCCATTCGTTTAAGGAGAATATCAATTGCCTCTTGCCCAAAATCTTGACCACTTCCACCTTTTTTAACAAGAGTATAAGCTTCATCAATAAATAAAATTCCGCCCATTGCATCTTGAATTAATTGATCTGTTTTTTGAGCGGTTTCGCCAACATACTGTCCAACAAGGCTAGAGCGGTCAACTTCAATAACATGTCCTTTTTCCACAATTCCCATTGCTCTAAAAATTTCACCAAGTAAACGTGCAATTGTAGTTTTTCCAGTGCCTGGATTTCCTTTAAAAATAGCATTAATTGAAAAGGATTTACCTTTATTAAGTCCCTTATTTTCTCGTTCTTGTTGAAATTTTAAGTAATCAATAAATTCTTTAATAGCATGCTTTATGCTATTTAGTCCAACAAATCCATTTAATTCTTCTAATAGTTCCTCAAGTGGTCTAATGGGTGGTAACTCTGGCATATTTGTATTTTGAATTTCTTCGGTATGTATTGAAGGTTCAAGTGGCTCAACTTTTTTATTACTGGGTAATTTAATTTCATTTTCGCCAATTGTAAACCATTTTTCACATACTTTAAAATTTTCAATATAAAGATCCACCTTGCCTTGTCCAATGCTCCATTTTGCATCTGAAGTTTGTGTAAAAATTACAGTGTCCCAATCCATTGGAACAAGGAGTTTCAAATTGTTTTTATATATTTCGAAATCATTTATATACCAAATAGCCTGAGCATTATATTCATTTTCGCTTTTTTCAAAAAGAAGATTTTCAAAAATTATTTCCAAACCAATTTTTGATAAATTATTTATTCCAAGCTGGTTATAATAAGTTCGCCTACCATTTATTTCTTCTTCTGTTTGATTAAATATTTTAAGTGAAAATACATCAACTCTATTATTTTCAAAAAAGGTGCAATCTGTTCTTTGCTTTTTATTGTAAAAATAATTTTTGTCCGATTGTGTTTCGTAATTTGTTTTTCTAATTGGCTCGTCTAAGTCCAAGTTTATAAATTCAGAATCTAATTCTAACGAAATTTTTTCTTGTGCTTTTTTCTTTTTTAATATTTTATCATAAATTATTTTGAATTGCTTGTTATTGCTTAATTTATTTTCTAAAATTTTTGCTTTTTCCAGTGCATGCTTAAATTGAAATGAACGAAGCAAACCTTCCAAGTTTATTAATTCGGCATCTTCGTGATATTCAATTAGTTTTTTATTATTAAGAATATAATTAGCAATTATGCTTACAAACCAAATGTCTTTACTTTTTAAGGCAAGAGCTATTTTGTCAAAATATTTTTGAATTTCTTTTGTAGTTGGCTCTTTTTTATTGCTTTTTATTTCAAGTGCTAAAATAATTAAACTTTTTATTTGTGTAATTTCTTCTTTTAATTCAGGATTTATTAACAAAGCTTTTTCAACTAAATTTAATCCTTTAAGCAACTCGCCTTTGCTTGCTTCCAAACGAGCGTATTGTAAATAGGAATTACCTAAAAATAGTTTTTGGTTTTTAATTGAAACTAAAAAATCAACCGCTGCCCCATCCAAAATATTAAGACGCAATAAAATTTGGGCACGCACCATTTTTGATTTTGTACTACTACCATTTAGTTGAAGTGATAAGTCAGCATATTCAAGTGCTTTAATTGGATATCCATTTTCGAGTAAAGCCCAAGCAAGAATTATAGCAGATTCACCATTATTTGGTTTATTTTTAAACAATTTTTTTGCATTAGATAAAGCTAATCTGTTTCTTCCATTCCAAAGATGGTTGTAAGTTTCGTCAAGCAGTTTATTGAAATCGAAATAGCTCAAATTTTATCCAAAATAATATAAATTGTCTTTCTTTTTTGAAAGATAAAAAAATTTTATATCAATAATTGTTGAATTTTATATATGTAATTTAATTTTTTCTTTGTTAGGTTAAAATTAATATTTTAAAATGGTTTGCAAAATGAATACTAAAAATAATATCTTAAATATTCCTAATAAAATAACGGAATTGTTTAAAATTAAATATCCAATAATTCAAGGTGGAATGGTTTGGGTTTCGGGTTGGAAGTTGGTTTCGGCTGTTTCAAATAATGGTGGACTTGGACTAATTGGAGCTGGTTCAATGAAACCAAATTTGCTTTGTGAACACATCCAAAAATGCAAAGCTGCTACAAAAAATCCTTTTGGAGTTAACGTTCCACTTTTAAGACAAGATACGGATGCGCTCATTAAAGTTATAATTGATGAAAAGATTAAAATTGTTTTTACTTCAGCAGGAAATCCTGCCAAATATATTGATTTGTTAAAAAAGAACAATGTTATAGTAGTTCATGTAGTTTCAAATCTTAAACAAGCTATAAAAGCAGAATCTGTTGGCTGTGATGCAGTGGTTGGTGAGGGGGTTGAAGCCGGCGGTCATAATGGAGCAGATGAAATTTCTCTGGCAGATTTAATTACACAATTAGTAAAAGAGCTAAAAATTCCAATAATTGCCGCTGGAGGAATTGCAGATAAATCTGGAATTGAAAAAGCATTGTTGCTTGGTGCATTTGCCGTGCAAATTGGAACTTTATTTGCAAGTTCAATTGAATCTTCGGCTCATATCAATTATAAAAATGCAATTATTACTGCTAATGAAAATGATTCTGTATTATTTTTTAGAAAAATTGGTTTAACAAGAGGTATTATAAATTTGTTTATACAAAAAGCAATTGTACTTGAAAACCAAAATGTATCAAAGGAAGAACTGATTGCATTTTTGGGTTCAAAAAGGGAAAAATTAGGAATTTTTGATGGAAATTTAGATGATGGAATTTTAGAGGCAGGTACAGGTATTTCATTTATTTCTAAAATAAAATCGGTTAAGGAAATATTTAGTGATTTAGTAGAATAAGAAATTAATAAAAGCAAAATTAAAATATTAAAAATTAAAAAATATTAAAACACACCACATATTGCATCCACAAAAGACCAACTGCACAATATTAGCCAGTGTATTTTTCTTTTATAGCTTAAAATATGAAAAAATAGCCTTTAATTATTGGCATATCAATTGAATAAGTCATTAAAAAAAATCTTATGAGAGAATAATGGCTGAAACAAATAATGAAGTAAAAGTTGAGAAAGGCTCATCACCAATTACCAAAATAATTCTTTTTGGAATACCTGCATTTATTGTGCAACTAATATTGGTTTATTTTATTACTGCAAATATTTTGATAAATAAAGTTGGGACAGCAAAAACAGATGAAACTAATCCCACAGAAGAGATAAAACAAGAAAACTCTAAAACGGAAGGTGGAAAAACCGGACAATTTATTTATGCAATTGATGAAATTATTGTAAATCCTGCCAACACAAATGGAAGACAATTATTGTTAACTTCATTAGCTTTTGACATGCCAAGTGAAGCTGCAAAAATTGAATTGGAAAGTAAAGATTTTTTAGTTAAAGATATGATTATTTCTGTTTTGTCCGGTAAATCTACAAAATTTTTAAGCAATATTGAACAAAGAGACTCGTTAAGGAATGAAATAGAAACAAAAATTGAAAATTTTCTTCCAAAAGTAAAAATTAACAAAGTTTATTTCAGCAAATTTATATTACAATAAAACTATGGCAGAATTATTATCACAATCCGAAATTGATGCGTTACTGAACAATGTAAAAGACGGTGACACAGAAGAGCAAATTGAAGCGAGAAAAACCTCAAAAGAGGTTATTCCTTTTGATTTTAGATTGCCAAATAGAATTTCTAAAAATCAGCTTCGAACAATGAGAAATATTCATGAAAACTTTGCTGAAAGTTTTAGTTCATTTTTGGTTTCTAAATTACAAACAATTGTAAATATAAATATTATAAGTGTTGACCAAATTTATTATTCGGAATATGTGCTTTCTGTATCAAATCCCTCTTTTGTTTATACTTTTGATATTGTTGATACAGACATTAAAGCAATTTTGGAAATAAGTCCCGAATTTGGAAGTACTCTTGTTGAACGTCTATTGGGTGGTTCTGGAAGTGGAAAAAAGAATAATGAAACAATAACCGCTATTGAAGAAAAAGTTATGGATGTTGTTGTTGATAGAATAATGCTGGACTTAAAAAAATCTTGGGCAACTTTTACAAATTACGAATTTAAAGTTGATAAATTTGAGCCAAACATTGATTTTGCACAAATAACAAGTCCAAACGAATCAGTTTTAATTATCTCTTTTGAAGTGGTTCTTGACGAAAAACGATTTATGATGAATTTCTGTTTTGCAACTTATGCCTTCGATTCTGTTATGGCAAAGTTAACATCGCAATCATTTTCTTCAATACGTCCATATAAATACAAAGGAACAACCGCTCAAGAAATTATAGCACAAAACTTAAAATTATCAGAAATTGATGTAAAAGTTGAGTTCGGAAAATCAAAAATTACTTTTAATGAATTATCAAATCTTACTGTTGGCGATATTATAAAACTTGAGACTAAAATTGAAAATGAAAATATTATCATCTTAGCAGGCAAACCCCTTTTTGCAGGCAGACCTGGAGTAATTAACAACAAAAAAGCAATTAAAATTACAAGAAAATTAAGTTAAATTTTATATAGTGAGAGGAAGCAATGAAAGACAATAATGATTTTGACCTAAACGATGATGAAATGCCTGCATTTTCAAATCCGGATGAAGCTCCTAATAAATCAAAAGTATTAACAAACTTAGCCGATTTTGATGATTTAGATGAAACCCAATTTGGTGCAGAAAGTGTTAACGAATCTTTCGAATTTCTTCAAGATTTAGAGATGAATATATACATTGAACTTGGAAGAACTAAAATGCCAATAAAAGATATTCTTGAATTAGAAAGAGGATATGTTATTGAGCTTAATAAATTAGCAAGTGAACCTGTTGATATTTTTGTAAACAACAAAAAAATTGCAGAAGGTGAGGTGGTTGTTGTGGATAAACATTTTGGAATAAGAATTACAACACTAAATAAATTGAATAACTTAAAAGAGATGTATTAGTGAGCATAGGGGAAGTTTTAACAGCCATATTGCCTATGATTTTAATTTTAGTGTTGCTTTATGCAGCACTAATTTTTGTTAGGCGCAGCGGCTTTGCTATTGGTAAAAACCAAAATAAATTAATGCAAATTAAAGTCATTTCTACTCAAGCAATTATGCACAAAAAATTTATTTCAATTGTTAAAGTTAAAGATTCATATTTAGTACTTGGAGTTGCCGAAAATTCAATAACTCTTCTTAAAGAATTGGATAGTTATAATGACGATAATAATGAAGAAGTTGAACATGAAACAAAAGCAAAATTTTCAGATGTGTTTAAACATAATTTAGGAATTAAGTGAAAAAATATTTTTTCATATTTACAATTGCTTCTTTTATTTTATTTTTTGCAACAGATTCTTTTGCTCAAAATAAACAAACTATCCCTTTTCCTAAAATAGGTATTGATATTGGTGCTGCCAGCACTCCAGAAGATGTTTCTACCACACTTCAAATATTACTTTTGATGACTATTCTTTCTTTGGCACCCTCTATTTTAATAATGACTACTTCTTATTTACGATTAATAATTGTATTTCACTTTTTGAAAACAGCTCTTGGAACTCAATCAATGCCTCCAAGCCAACTGCTTGCAGGTATTGCTCTTTTTATTACATTTTTTATAATGGCTCCAACTTTTACTAAAATTAACGAAGATGCACTACAACCGCTTATGAAAGGTGAAATAAAAATTGAAGAAGCTATGAATAAAGGAGTTGAGCCACTTCGTATTTTTATGCTTAACAATGTTAGAGATGAAGATATTGCATTATTTATTGATATGGCAAAAATTGAACTTCCAGAAACAAGAGTAGATGTTCCAACTTATATTCTGCTTCCTGCTTTTGCAATTAGCGAGTTACGTGCGGGTTTCATAATTGGATTTTTTATTTTTATTCCATTTATTATGGTTGATATGATTATTGCAAGCATTCTGCTTTCTATGGGAATGATGATGATTCCCCCAATGATGATTTCACTTCCATTTAAAATTTTACTTTTTATTCTTATTGATGGCTGGGGATTAATTATTGGCTCAGTTATAAGGAGTTTTGCATAATGACCGAAGAATTGGTTATAGAAGTTCTAACAGAAGTGTTTTTTACCGTTTTCACAATTTTAACTCCAATTCTTGGAGTTTCATTGGTTGTTGGTATCATAATTTCTGTTTTTCAAGCAGCAACTTCTATTCAAGAAATGACTTTAACATTTGTTCCTAAAATAATTTTTACTGCTGTGGCAATAATTTTTCTAATTCCTTGGATGATTGAAAAAATGGTGAATATTACTCTTAAACTATTTTCAATATTAAGCACTGTGGTTTAAGCCATGAATATTTTGGTTACCGACTTCGTTCTTGTTTTTTTGATTTTTATAAGAATTATTTCTGCTTTTGCAACAACTCCAGTTTATAGTCATGCAAGCATTCCATCGCAAGTAAAGGTGTTTCTTTCAATAATTATTGCTTATATAATTTTTAGCATAACAAGTCCAGCCAAAATTGCTGTGGATTTTAACGTTTGGTGGCTTTTTGCAATGGCAATTAAAGAAATTATTGTTGGTTTGATAATTGGATTTTCGTTAAATCTTGTCTTTTATGGATTTAATTTTGCTGGTACTTTTATTGGTTTTGATATGGGCTTGGCTATGGCACAAGTTTTGAACCCTGTGGAAGAAACAAACGGAAATGTAATTGGAGAAATAATTTATTTTTTAGCATTAATGATTTTCTTTATTATTGATGGGCATCAATATATTATTAGAGCTTTAACTTTCTCTTTTCAAATAATTCCTATAGGAGAATTTAAGGCATCGGAAGAATTGTTTAATTTAATTATAAAATATTCATCAATGGTATTTATTATTTCAATAAAAATTGCTGCACCAATTTTAGTGTCGTTTTTTTTAATTCATATTGCCGAAGGAATTTTATCAAGAATGATTCCACAAATGCAAGTGTTTTTTGTTACACAACCATTGAAAATTGGAATAGGATTTCTACTTTTGGTAACAATACTTCCAGTTTATTTTTATGTAATAAAAAATTTATTACAAGATTTTGAAGACAAACTATACGTGCTTGTACAAGCAATGAGTTAGTTCAAATAAACAATATTTTGAACAAAGCAAGTAAAAGCAATAAAATGACTAATTGTAATTCTTTAACATGGATTAAATAATGGCAGCAAACGAAGGCCAAGAAAAAACCGAAGACGCCACCTCAAAAAAACTTTCTGATAGCAGAGACGAAGGACAGGTTGCCAAAAGTCAGGAAATGAGCTCCTTTGCTGTTTTCAGTGGTGGATTGTTTATCCTTTATGTTTTTCAAGGATTTATTTCTGATCAAATTGGTGGAATGACAACTTATATTTTTTCATCGCTTGATTTGCTAACACTAAATATTAATATTGTTCAATTATATTTTTTAAAGGCATTCGGATTTTTTACATTAACTATGGCACCTCTTTTATTAGGGCTAATGGTTATTGGATTTGTTTCTAATGTTGGGCAAATAGGATTAAAATTTTCATTAAAAGCTTTGAAACCTAAAGCAAGTAAATTTAATCCTCTTTCTGGTATTAAAAGAATTTTCTTCTCATCACGCTCTCTTGTTGAGGTTTCAAAATCATTAGCCAAACTTTTTATAATTGGTTTTTTTACTTATAAAGTTTTGGACGGAATGGTTAAAGAATCTACTGAACTTGTGGATAGATCAGTAATTGAAATAACAACATTTATGATTGATTCCTCAATTACTTTAATTTGGAAGTTAGCACTGGTTTTTGCTGTGATTGCTATTCTAGATTTTATCTTCCAAAAATATAAACATAAAAAAGATTTAAAAATGAGTAAGCAAGAAGTAAAAGATGAAGGAAAACAAACTGATGGCGACCCTGAAGTAAAAGCAAGAATTAAATCTATTCAATTTGAAACTGCTCACAAAAGAATGATGCAAGACGTTCCCAAGGCAGATGTTGTAATTACCAACCCTACTCACTTTGCAGTTGCATTAAAATATGACCCCGAAAAATTTGCAGCTCCTAAAGTTGTTGCTAAAGGTATGGATTCGTTAGCCCAAAAAATTAAACAAGTTGCTATCGAAAATGGTGTTCCTCTTCATGAAAACGTTCAGCTAGCAAGGGCTCTTTACAAAGTTGCCGATGTTGGAGATGAAATTCCAACAGAATTATTCCAAGCCGTTGCTCAAATTTTAGCACAAATATTTAAAGCAAAAAGCTCAGCAAAGGGTATTATTTAAATGATGAATTTTGGGAAAAATAGTGATATAGTTTTAGCATTTGGACTCATATTCATGTTGGGCTTAATGTTAATTCCTCTTCCAGCATATTTTTTAGATTTCTTTTTGGCTATCAATATTACTTTAGCAATTCTTGTATTAATTGTTTCCCTTTATATTCAATCTCCTCTTGATATTTCTGTGTTTCCCGGACTTTTGCTTGTTTTAACTTTATTTCGATTGGGTTTAAATATTAGCTCAACTCGTTTAATTTTAATTGATGGTTATGCTGGTGAAGTAATTGAATCATTCGGTTCATTTGTTGTTAGCGGAAATTATGTTGTTGGGTTTATAATTTTTATAATTCTTGTTATTATTCAATTTATTGTTATTGTTAAAGGTTCTGGAAGAATATCGGAAGTAGCAGCTCGTTTTACTCTTGATGCTATGCCCGGAAAACAAATGGCAATTGATGCAGATTTGAATACTGGATTAATTTCTGAACCAGATGCTCGCAAAAGACGCGACCAAATATCTCGCGAAGCCGAGTTTTATGGTGCAATGGATGGTGCTAGCAAATTTGTTAAAGGAGATGCAATTGCTGGACTTTTAATTAATGGTATTAACATTATTGCTGGATTCATAATTGGAATTGCAATGCGCGGAATGACCTTTACGGATGCACTCTCAAATTATACTATGCTTACAATTGGTGATGGATTAGTTTCACAAATTCCTGCATTAATAATTTCTATTTCCGCAGGTTTAGTTGTAACACGCAGTGCTGCAGGTACTCCACTTGATGTTCAAATTAAAAGTCAATTACTAAATAATCCTCGTGTTTTAGGAACAGTTTCTGGGGTTGTTATTCTTTTTTCTTTTATACCCGGAATGCCTACAATTCCTTTTTTAATTATAGGTATTGTGCTTGGTGTTAGTACCTATTTTAAAAACAAAAAAGGAACAGACGATATTGTTGAATCTATTGAAGAAAATAAAGAAGAGGATACAGAAGAAAACTTTGAAAAATATTTGCAAGTTGATCCAATAGAAGTTGAAATTGGTTATGGTCTTATTTCACTTGTTGATGAAAATCAAGGTGGCGATTTATTCCAAAAAATTTCTGCAACCCGTAAATTTATTGCCCTTGAGTATGGCGTGCTAATTCCTCCAGTTAGAGTGCGAGATAATCTTCAATTGGAACCAAATAGTTATATAATTAAAATAAAGGGAAATCTTGTTTCGAGTGGAATAATACATACAGATAGATTTTTGGCAATGAACCCTGGTGAAGTTGAAGAAACTCTTAATGGAATTGAAACAACCGATCCTGCATTTGGAATGAAAAGTTATTGGATTACAAAAGAAGAAAAGGATAAAGCAGATTTAATTGGATACACAATAGTAGATGGTATTTCTGTGTTATCAACTCATTTGCAAGAAACATTAAAAAATAATTTTGACAAAATTCTTTCTCGTCAGTCAGTTAAGCAATTATTGGAAAATCTTAAAAACAACTATCCAGCAGTAATTAATGATATTGATGCTGAAAATTTACCTTTAGGAACAATAGAAAAAGTGTTGCAAAATTTATTGCGCGAGTTTATTCCAATTAAGGATTTAGTACAAATTCTTGAAGCATTAATTGATTATTCCAAAGTAACCAAAAATATTGATGTTCTTACTGAATATGCCCGCCATTCAATTGGTGATACTATTGCAAGTATTGTAAAAGATGTAAATGGAATAATTCATGCGATGGTAATTGGAGAAAACCTTGAAACACTTTTTACTACCACATTGCAAAATCAAAAAGAAGCAACATTATCACTTGGTTTAGATCCTATAACCTTAAATAAAGTTAATGCAAGTCTTCAAGCTGGTATAAATAAATTTTACTCGCTTGGATATAACCCTGTAATAATAACATCTGCAACTATTCGTCCTTATTTTTATCGATTAATTGCTTCATCTTTTCCAGATGTTATTGTACTATCTTATTCAGAATTACCACCTAATGTTGAAATAGAATTTATTAGCAAATTGGAGATTGGACGTGAAAGTTAAAAAATATGTGGCACCAACTTTAAAAGAAGCTACAGCTTCAATGAAAAAAGAGCTTGGTAATAATGCTTTCATTTTAAGCACAAAAGTTATTAATAAAAAAACCGAACTTGGAATTCAAAAATATTTTGAAATTACTTCCGGAGTTGAAGAAGAACTTGATATGGTTTTAGAAAATGTTGTTCCCCAAAATACAAAAGTGAGTTCTTCGCTTACGGATGAACTAAGAGAATTACAAAAACGAGTTATTGGAAATACAAATAAAAGCAATTTCAAAATGGATGATAATATTGTTATAGCTCCTAAACAAAAACGAAGAATGCAAATTACTTCCGAGCAACTTAAAAAATATGTTGATAAATTAATTTACCAAGAAGTATCTAAGCCTATTATTAAATTAATTGTAAATCAAATTAAAAAATCACTTGAGTTTATTAATCCTTCAAACATTGAGGATTATGTTATTACCGCTCTTTCATCCTTAATTACTACAACAAATTTTGAAATAAAAAAAAGAGGAAAACAAAAAATT
>Ga0100377_1003927_pt1 | contig 11679 bp, 5 predicted proteins | sample CryGeymeta201501_FD_83664 | JGI IMG/M metagenome (GOLD analysis project Ga0100377, IMG submission 83664) | Groundwater microbial communities from Crystal Geyser aquifers in Utah, USA - Crystal Geyser metaG 2015-01 | ecosystem: Environmental > Aquatic > Deep subsurface > Groundwater | place: USA... | reverse complement strand
GCGATCCGCCAGGCCGTCCCCCACGCGAACCTCCCCCAACCCTCGACACCTGCACGGCCAAGCCCCCAACGGGGGCGCCCTCCCAAAGTAGCCCCACGCGCGAGACGGCGCGACGAGCGCCGGATTAGCGTGGGGTGGTCAGCGACCCCGACCCCACGGCCCTGGCGAGAACTCGAGCGCCCTGGGCCGATCGGGCGCTGGCAAGCACACGGGCCGGTTGCTGGACGGGCGATGTGGGCAGACCGCATCGGGCGTGATATAAGGTGGTGGCCATGGCATTCGCGGTCGCTTCAGCAGCATGTCGTCGCCCATGAGACCGGGTCCGGCCGGGGCTCGGGCGCGAGGTCCGCGCGACGAGCGCGAGGTGAGGCCGAAGTTGCGCGAGGCCGCGGTGCCCGCTGAGCAGCGCCGGAGGTGGGCTGCTCGTCCCCTTGTCCGAGGAGTACGTGTTGCGCCTGACTCATCTGACACGATTCCCTGGTCTTTCTCCCACGGCTTGCCTGGGTGACCTGGCGCTGCTGTGCGGGGAGACCGAGCAGGCTCGTCAGATCTACGCGCAGGCGTGGCAGCACGGCGATCGGGACGCGCTGATGGGGTGGTGGGTGCTCGAGCGCGCCATCGACGCGCGCTGGGTGCAGGCGCGTCTGGACGAGCTCGTCGAGCACCTGGGCCGCGGTCGGCTGGACGGGCTCCGGGCGCGGCAGCTGGTCCGGCTGCTGCTGTTGCCGTTCGTGCTGGAGGGCAACGCCGCCGAGGCGGCCTCCCTGCTGCTGCTGGCCCATCACCGCCTGCCCGGCCTGTCGATGCCGCAGTTTTCGTTGAGCGCGGTGGGGACGGCCTCGGAGGCGCGCAGGGAGGTGGTGCGTGAGGTGTTGCGGTGGGAGGACGCGCACGCCTCGGACGCCGGGCTGGGGCTGTCGTTTCTGCGGGCGGCGTTCGTTGAGCACGTGCCGAGCGCGGATGGGCCGCTGGGGCTTGGGGTGTTGTCGCGGCTGGACCCGATCTGCGCCCTGTACGCGGCGCTCCGCGTGGCCGATCGGGCGGGCGGCTCGGGGGACGTGGCGCCAGAGCTCGAGGAGCGCGTGCTGTCCGAGCTTGCCGGTCGGCTGCCCGAGTCTGCGGAGTCGCGCACGTACCGCCAGCGCTACGCGGCCTGGCTCGGGGCACGCGGCAGGGCGGAGGCGGCGTTGGCGGTGCTGGACGGGGTCGGCACGACCGATGGCGGGGGCCGGGAGCTTCGGCAGCGGCTGTGCGTCGGGGTGGGGCGCTTCGGTGAGGCGGGCTCGATGGCGCTGGCGCGGGCGTCGGAGGTGTCGGGGCCGGCGGTGCGGTGCGCGCTGTCGCTGCTCGGGTTGGAGTACCTGCGTCGGGACGGGAGCAATCCGGCGGTGATCGCCGAGCTGACCTGGCAGGTGCTGGACGAGACGCCGCCGGAGGTGGCGACGCCCGCGTTCCTGCTGCACCTGTTCGAGGTGTTTGAGGGGGCGTACATCGAGTCGAGGCAGTACGACGCGCTGCTCAACCTCTGGCGGAGCACCGGGGCGCTGGAGGTGGAGTCCGCGGCGGTCGACGCCCGCTGGCGCACGCCGGGGCGCGCGGTGGAGCACGCGCTCCTGGCGGCCCGCGGGGTGGTGCGTGAGGCGCCGAACACGCGCGAGCCGCTGAACCATCGCTTCCTGTTCGTGGCCAGGCTCGCTCGCCAGGACTTCGAGGGTGCGGCGGCGCAGCTCGACACCATCGAGGCCTGGTCGGCGTCTGAGCGCGTGCTGCGGGCGGGGTTTCATCTGGCGGGGGTCGGGCTGGGCAGCGAGGCGGAGCAGCTGCAGCGGGCGCGGGACCTGCTCGAGGCGTTGACGCAGACGGCGACGGCGGAGCTGTTGCCGACGGTGATGCTGCGGGAGGTCTTCCTGCGCCAGGGGCGGCCCGAGCGTGCCCAGGACGTGCTCGACCGGGTGATCGCGCGCCAGTCGGACAGCACGCGGGCGGCCATCCAGACGGTGATGGCGCGGGAGCGCCTCGATCGCGACGACCTCGTCGGTGCGCTGGAGGCGGCGCGGAGGGCATTCCAGCTCGACGTGCTCAGCCCGGAGGTGCGGCGGGTCTATCGCCGCGTGGCCGAGCTGACCGAGCAGCAGGAGGATCTGGACCGGATCGCCCTGGTGATCGACGACGAGGAGCTGGCCCGGCGCCTGTCCCTGTCGGAGGCGCACGGCCCGCTGATCGCCGACGCGCTGCGACTGTCCCAGGGCTCCGAGCCCCAGAAGAAGCTGGCGTTGACGAAGGTCCAGTGGCTGGCCCGCCATGTCGAGGATCTTCCGCTGCGTGCGGCCGTGCTGCGGTTCGGCGCCGAGCTGAGCTGGCGTGGTCTCGGGGACGTGGAGCGCGCCTCCCGACTGGCCCGCGAGGCGCTGCGTTGGTCGCCCCAGGATCCGCTGGCGGGCCGTGTGGCGCTCGTGCTCCTGCTGGAGCTGGGGCGGTACGGCGAGGTGGCGGACATCCTGTTGTCGCCGTCGCCGACGCCGTTGCTGTCGCCGGAGCTGGCGCGGGCGCTGCTGCGGGGGGCGGAGGATCGGGCGGCGGGGGACGACCGAAGGAGGGCGCTGGCGCTGGTGCGCTCGGCGTTGGATGTGATCCCGGGCGAGGTGCTGAGCGAGGACCTCCTGACCGCGTTGGACCTGCTGGAGCGGCTCCACGGCGGTCGGGGGGAGCATCGGGCGATTCGAGATGCGCTGGAGCGGCTGCTGGTGCGGCATGCGGGCCGTGCGGTGGCCGCAGAGCTCAACCGTCGGCTGGGCCGTCTGTACCAGGTCCAGTTCAACGACCGCGACATGGCGATCGAGCACTACCGTCGGTCCCTCGACGACGGCGTGGACGACGTGGCGACGCTGGAGGCGCTCGAGACGCTGTACGCCGAGGCCGATCGCTGGGCGGAGCTGGCCGAGGTGCTGCGTCGCCGGATCGGCAGCGTCGTGGACGACTCGGACGCGGGGCTGTTGGCGCGCAGGTCGGGGTGGCTTCGGACGCTGGCGCGGATCCTGGCCGGGCCGCTGGCCGATCCGGCCGGTGCGCGCAGCGTGCTCGACACGCTGCTGATCGAGGAGCCTGGCGACCTCGAGAGGGTGCTGGAGGCGGTGGCGCTGGACCGGGCGCTGGGGCGGTTCGACCACGCTGTGGACGGCCTCGAGCACGCTGCGGCGCTGCTCGATGAGCCCCGCGAGGTGGCCCGGCTTCACGCGGACGTGGGGGTGATCTGCGAGGAGCAGCTCGGGAGCGAAGCGCGGGCGCTGGCTTCTTTCACGACCAGCTTCGAGCTCGACCCGACGCGCGTCGAGACGTTCCAGCGCCTCGAGGGTTTGTTTCAGCGCACGCGGCGTTGGGACGACCTGCTGGGCTTGATCAACCGGGCGCTGGCCGTGGTGGAGGCCGATCCGCAGGCGGGCTACGACAAGGAGCGCCTGTACGCCCGCAAGGCGCACGTCGAGCTCAACATGATGGAGCGCCCCACGGCGGCGGTCGACGCGCTCTTGTCGGCGCTGCGCAGCAACCCGCGCGAGGACCGGCACCTGCGCGACCTGGAGCAGCTGTTGCTGCTCGATCCGGCGCCGCGCGCGCTGGCGATGGCCTATCAGCTCCGGCTCGGCGTGCTGACCCGGGCCAGTCAGGAGCGGCTGGCGCTGCTGCACCGGCTGGCGCCGCTGCACACGCAGCTTGGGGAGGAGGACGCGGCGATCGGGATCTACAACGCGATCCTGGAGGAGTGGCCGTCGGATCTGGAGGCGGCGCAGAAGGTCGAGGCCATCTACAAGGGCGCCGAGCGTTGGGAGGAGCTGGTCCGGTTCTATCAGCGTCGCCTGGAGACGGTGGAGAGCGCGGACGCCGCCGTGCCGCTCTATATGGCGGTGGCGCGGGTGGCCGAGCGCAAGCTGAGGGACTTCGACCTGGCGGTGGACACCTACGACAAGCTGCTCCAGCTCGTGCCGGGGCAGATGGAGGTGCTGCGCTCGCTGGGGCGTCTGCTGGAGGCGACCCGCCAGTGGGAGCGTCTGTTGGACGTCTCTGAGCGTGAGGTGCGCCTGACCGACTCCACCAAGGCGCGCGCGCACGTCTACTTCCGGATCGGGACCATCCACGAGACGGCGCGCCACGACCTGCCTTCGGCGATCGCGGCCTACGAGGCGGCGGTCGCCCATGAGGCGGCGTACGTGCCGGCCATCCACGGGCTGCGCGAGATCTACAAGCGGCAGGGGCGTTGGGACGCGGTCATCGAGACGTTGCAGCGGGAGGCGAGCCTGTGGGGGGAGGACAAGGAGCAGGCGAGCATCCACACGCGCATCGCCGAGGTCTACTGGAAGAACCTCGGGGACGCGGTCTCGGCGGAGCGCTCACTGAATGAGGCGATCGCCCTGGTGCCGGAGTTCCCGACGGCGATGCGCGGCCTGCTGGACATCTACGTGGCCCAGGGCCGCTGGGATGAGGCCGATCCGCTGGCGCAGCAGCTCACCTTGAAGTCCGAGTCCTTCGCGACGGAGGTGCGCAGCGACCTGTTCTGGAAGCGGGCGATCGTCGCCCGCGAGCTGGGCAACACCTCCGAGGCGGTCGCGGCGCTGCAGATCGCGCTCGACATCGACCCGCACAACGCCGACGCCTTCGAGGCGATGCTGTCCTGGGCCGAGGAGTCGGTGCAGGAGGGCGTGGACCCGGACGCGGACTATACCGAGTTTCTCGACCGGTTCGACCGCACGCTGGTCGAGCTGGGCGACGTGACGCGGCGCGTGCGCCTGATCGCCCACTGGGGTCGTCTGGCCGAGTCGCGGCTGGAGATCGAGCGAGCGCGGTCGCGCTATGAGGAGGCGGCGGCGTTGGTGCCGCAGTCTCTGGAGGCGCATCGGCCGCTGGCGAGCTTCCTGATGCGGCTGCGGCGCTTCGAGGAGGTGCGCGCGCTCTGGGAGGGCCTGCTGCGTCGTCTGGCGCAGAGCTCGGTCGAGGGGCGCCGTCAGCGCTGCGAGGTGCTCGTGGAGCTGGGTGACCTGCACACGGACTGGATGGAGCAGCCCGAGCGTGGCGTGACGCTGTACGAAGACGCCTCGCGTCTCGATCCGGCCAGCGTGGCGATCCTGCTCAAGGGGGCCCAGTGCCTGTTCGTGCTTCAGCGGTGGAAGGAGGCCTACGCCACGACCCAGGCGGCCATCGATCTCTGCGGCGATCTGGAGCGCCCGGTCGATGCGGTCCTGCACGCCGCGGCGATCTTCTACCTCGGGCGGATCGTCGAGTGTGGGTTCGACGACGAGGACAAGGCGCTGTCGCTCTATCGGGAGGCTCGCCAGCTCGATCCAGACGACATCCGTCCGGTGTTGGCCTCGGCGCGGCTGCTGTACCGGGCGGGCAACTGGATCCGGCTGGAGAACATGGTGCGGGGGGCGGCGCAGACCGTCGCGAGCCGTCAGTCTGCCGACGCGGCGGTGCCGCTGCGCATGTTTCTGGCGACGGCGTTCAGCAAGGTCCGTGACTACCCCAAGGCCGAGGACGAGCTGCGCGCGATCGTGGACTCCGGCGTGAGCGACGAGCACGCCTCGGCGGCCCACTTTGCTCTGGTGGAGCTGTTTGGCCGGATGTCGAACGGCGTGCCGAAGGCGCTGGCTGAGCTGCACCACGTGCTTGACCTCGACCCGGTCAACCCGCAGGCGCTCCGCACGCTCGGCGAGATGTACCAGGCGATCCGGCAGCACCCGAACGTCTATTGCTGCTACGAGGTCCTTCGCTGTTTGGGGCACGCCACGGCCGGCCACGAGCGCTTCCTGACAGAGGTCTTGCGGCAGCGCTACGAGTGGAGCGAGCCCCCGTCCGGGGTGTTGTCCACCGAGGAGCTCGACCGCTACGTGCTCGGGCCCCTGCTGGACTCGCCCGAGCGCCGCGGCCTGAGCCGGATGGGCGCGATGATCAGCGGGCTGCATGTGACCGAGCAGGCGCCGTTCCGTCCCCTCGGGGACAAGCACCCCTGGGCCGCCGAGGTCCAGGCCGACGTCGCGCGGATGCTCGGCGTCGACGCGGACGCGGTGATCACGACGGCGATGGGACCGACCGGGCTGGCGCTTCGCTACGTGAACCTCGGCTCGACGGCGGGCGGCAAGGCCGAGAGCCGCGTCCTGGTGCCCGTCGACGCCGAGGCGCCGCGGACGCCCTACCACGAGGCGGCGCTGCGCTTTCAGCTCGGCCGGGCGCTCGGCCACGTCGCGCTCAAGCTGTTGCCGCTGCGCGCGGTCCCGATCGACGAGCTTGGCCACTTGATCGAGATCCTGGTGCGGATGCAGATGGGCGAGGAGCTGGAGGAGGTGGGCCGGGTCTCGCGCCTGGCAGCGAGCGTGCAGCGCATGGTGGAGTACGACGGCGGCCGGGCGCTCCGGTCGGCGGTGGTGGCCATGCGCAAGACAGGCCGCGAGGAGCCCGTGCGGAGCGAGGCGGAGGGGCTGGCCCGGGCCGAGCGCTTGCTGCAGCACCTCGATCAGGCCGCCGACCGGATGGGGCTGCTGGCGTGCGCGAGCCTGTGCGGTGCGCTCGACACGATCATCGCGGTGGAGACAGGCGACGACATCCGCGCGCTGGACGCCGCTGAGCGTCGCCAGCACTTGACGACATCGCCGCGCATGGCGAACATCGTTCGCTTCTTCGTGGCTCAGGCCCACTTCGCGCTGCGGCCGGGCCTGGGCTACGATACCGGGGCGATCATCCTCGTGGGGTGATGGCCAGGGCTGGGTGAGACTCGATGACAGGCGCGATGGACAAGGACAGGCTGCCTTGAGCGACGACCAGGAAAACCTCAGGCTCCACATACCGGGCCCGCTCGGGCACTACTTCGTCATCACCAAGCTCAACAAGGGCGGCATGGCGGACGTGTTCCTGGCGATGCACGCGGGCGATCCCAGCCGCTGGGTCGCCCTGAAGCTGCTGCGCCCGCGCCTCGACGGGCAGAAGCGCTTCATCGAGATGTTCGTCAGCGAGGGCCGGCTCGGGCTGATGCTGAACCACCCGAACATCGCCCAGACCCTGGAGGTCGGTCACGCCGACCGCACCGACGGCCCGATGCACTACCTGGCGATGGAGTACGTGCACGGCCGCGACCTCGGGGCGGTGTCGCGCTACTTCCGCAAGGGCGGCACCCGCCTGCCCGTGGGCCAGTCGCTCTACATGATGGAAGAGGTCCTCAAGGGGCTGGGCTACGCCCACGAGCTGACCGACGAGACGGGGATGCCGCTGCATCTCGTCAACCGCGACGTGTCGCCGGCCAACGTGATGGTGGGCTTTGACGGGGCGGTGAAGCTGATCGACTTCGGGATCGCGCAGGCGACGCTGGACTATCGGAGCCAGATCGGGTCGATCAAGGGCAAGATCCGCTACATGTCCCCGGAGCAGGTGCGGGGCCTGCCGGTGGACGCCCGCAGCGACATCTTCAGCCTCTCGGTGGTCTTCTACCAGCTCATCACGGGCGTCGACCCGTTCCCCGGCGAGGGCGACTTCGACCGGATGGAGCGCATCCGATCGGGCGACATCCGGCCCCCGAGCGAGATCAACCGCCACGTCACCCCGGAGCTCGAGTTGATCGTGCTCAAGGGGTTGGCCAAGGACCCTGTGGCGCGCTACCAGACTGCCGAGGAGATGCTCGAGGACCTCGCGGTGGTGCGGGCCAGGGAGCCCCGTCCCTACGGCAGCGCCGAGCTCGCCGAGTTCATGCACCGGGTGTTTCGGGACGACCTCGAGCTGCTGGCCTCCAAGGTCTCCAAGGCGGAGACCATCGTGCGCTCGGCGCTCGGGCAGCTCATCCCGATCTGGGTCGCGCAGGCAGGCCCGCAGCAGGTGCCGTCGAGCGAGGCGGTGGCGGGCGTGATCCAGTCCGAGCTGATTCGCCAGATGATCGCGCTGGCGCCCGAGCCTGCCCCCGGCGAGAAGCTCGAGCCGGCGGTGCTCGACCCTTCGGCGGTGAGCATTGACCTGAGCATGTCCATCGATGTGTCGATGGGCGGCGAGGGGGCGGTCGAACACTCGCCGGGCCCCCAGGCGGCCGCGTACGCGACGCCCGTCCCGACGGCGTCGGCGCCCTCAGCGCCGGGATGGACGCGGTGGGCGCTGATCGGCCTGGCCGCAGCCATCCTCGTCTTGATGGTGGTGCTGGCCGTCAAGATAGTGCTCTGAGGGCCACGCCCGAGACGCCCCGCTGCCGCGCCCCGGCCGTGCGGCGAAGGCACAGGCCTCAGAGCACGTTCACCAGGCACCGGACCGACCCGTGCTGCTGGAACACCGTGCGCACGTCGATAGGGTGGACCTTCAGCCCCTCGGCCTCGAGGATGGCCGTGGCGCGCGCGTCGAGGGCTTCGACGCTGTAGGCGGGCATCAGGAAATGAAGGCCGTCGGCGTCGTGGTGCGTGACGCCGTTGTTGTACGTGATGAAGGTGACCTGATCGTCCAGCGGGACCAGGGGCAGGCGGACCACGCGGAAGCCGGCGGCCTCGAGCTGCCGCGCGGGCCCATCGAACCGCTCGACCGTCTCCGGTGTCAGGTCGATCTTCGGCATGTCCGCGCTGGCCAGACGCGCGGCCATCGCCTCCAGGCCTTGCGCTCCGAGCAGGTCAGCGGCGAGCGTGGGCGAGCCCACGGCCACCGCGCCGTTCGGCAGCGGCGTCAGGTACATCCCGATGTGGTGGTGCGGCACGTCCTCCGGCTGCTCGCCGAGCACCACCACCGGCCGCCCGAGCATGACCTCGAGCTGATGGCGCACCGCCGCCGGCGTCCGAAACCGATCCGGGTTCTTCCGCATCAGGTTCGTGTCCGCGAACACCACGTCCGGCCCCACGATGAGGTCGCCCCCATCGAAGTCGAAGTTCTGTGTTCCGACCTCGATGCCCTCGGCCTCGGCCAGCCGGAACGGCACCAGCCAGTCGTTCGCGCGCCGGTCGACGAGGCTGGGGCGCTGGGCGGGCACGAGCAGCACGCGCTGCTCGCCCTCGAGCGCCAGTGTGTAGCGATCGCGCGACCACGTCGTGATGGGCCGCCCGGTCAGCACGGGCTCGAATCTCCCCCGCTCGCCCTCGGCAGGCGCGAACGTCTCCAGGAAGGTCTGAAAGTCCGCCTCGCTCGCCACGACCACCGTGACCTTGCTGTGCGGCAGCGCGGCGAAGATCTCGCTGTAGGTCGTCCGCACCAGCGGCGCCGCCGGCGGGTCGAAGTGGACGACGATGTGGTCGAGTCCCCGCGTCGCGTCCGCGGCCACGACCGTCCGCGCGGTGGGCCAGAGCGCCTCGCTGGCGAGCAGCAGCGCCCCGCACAGGGCGGCCGCGGCCAGCACGCCGATCACGACCTGCAGCAGCTGCCGCTTCATGGCCTCTCCCCGGTAGAAGGTTGGACGCGCGTCAGAACGGCCGCACGAGGTCGTTCAGCTGCGGCCCCGTCGCCATGCCGTTCAGGGCGACATAGACGCTCTCGGCCATCACCTCCTGCCCCACGCTCGCGGTGATGCGCGCGGTGCCGCCGGCCAACTTCCCCTGCCCCCGCTTCGGCCGGAAGACCACGCGCCGCGTCTCGGTCTGGCCGGGCTGCAGGCGGACCATCAGGTCCTCGTGGCCGACCTCGACGGCGACCGGACGCGACACCCGCGACATCACCGACATGGTCTCCACCGTACAATTCAACCGCACCTTCGCCGTCGCCACCCCCCTCCCGCCCTCGCCGCGCCTCATCACCACGTCCACGGCCCAGACCCCATCCTTCTCGACGGGCACGACGCGCGCCGTGATGTCGTCCGAGACGTCGACGTGCTCGACCGGCTTGTGCGTGTCGATGACCTGCGGCTCGAAGTGCTTGGCGACGATGTCGAGCATGGCCTTCTTCTGGCGGTCCTTCGGCGACTCCGCGTTCAAGCTGGCCGCGCCAAGGATGACGAGGGTTGTGGTCAAGAATGCGATGACGGCGGTGGAACGGGACTTCATGATGCGCTCCTCGGTCGATGACAGGCCCCCGGCGGCTGATGGGACGCGCCCCCCTCAGCGGAAACCGTGAACAGATGCTGAGATGAACGCGCCCGGCGCCGTCTGGGTCTGCGCCGAGACGTTTTTCTTCGGCGCATCACCCTCCGGTCGGGAGGGCAGCAGGGACGCGACGCCTGCTGGCGGGCATCAATCGCTCAATCTGCGATGTGTTTGACATGTCGGTGTCAAGGCGCTACCAACACGGCACTTACGGAGGTGTTGTGGGCCAGCCCTCCGCCATGAACCGGCACACAAAGGGTGTGCCGCATTGAACGGTGAGGAACGATTTGGCAATCACTCGAACCCTGGTAACTCTCGCGGTGGCGCTGATCGCGGGCATGGCTTGCACCGGCCCTGATGGTGCGCGCGGCCCTGCTGGCCCCGAAGGCGCCGCAGGCCCCGCAGGCCCCGCCGGCACCTCCTGCACCGTCGCAGACTCCGGCGCCGGAAGCCGCACGATCACCTGTGACGATGGCACCACGGCCGTGATCGCGGACGGTGCGGACGGTGCGGCCGGTGCGGACGGTGCGGCCGGCGCCGACGGTGCCGCTGGTGCGGACGGTGCGGCCGGCGCGGCCGGCGCGGACGGCGCGTCGTGCGTCGGCGTCGACAACGGAGACGGGAGCTTCACGATCACCTGCGGCACCGACCCCGCGTTCACCGTGACGGACCCGAGCTATGTTCCCGCGGGCTACACGGCGGCCGACGGCATCAAGGGCGGGATCGCCTACTCCCAGTGGTGGGTGACGCAGGGCGACGGCGACGGCACCCTCACGGACGCTGCCGTCACGGTGGGCTCCGAGTTCGTGCGCTGCAAGACGTGCCACGGTTGGGATGGGCTGGGCAACCATGGCGCGTACGCCAATCGCACGGGGATGAGCACGGGGGCCGCGTCGCGCCCTGACGTCTCCGGCGTGGACCTGCGGGCCACCGTCGCCTCGACCAGCGCCCAGGAGCTCTTCGACCTGATCCAGGGCACCGGTGGACGCGACCTGAACACCGCCGGCAACAGGCACCCCGACTACAGCACGGCGCTGACGGAGGGGCAGATCTGGAACATCGTCAAGTTCATGCGCGAGGAGTGGATCTATCCCGAGGAGCTCTACCGGCTCGCCGTCGATGGCCCCCCGGTCTACACGGCCGCCGATGGCACCGTCGTCTCCCCGACCCTGGTCTACTACGCGATCGGCGCCAACGGCGACGCCACCCGCGGTACCACGGTCTACACCACCGCCTGCGCCGGCTGCCACGGCACCGACGGCACGACGATCGCCCTCGGGGGCGACAGCGTCGGCGAGCTCGTCCGCAAGAAGCCGAACGAGGCGTGGTTCAAGGTCAAGTTCGGTCAGATCAGCGGAACGAGCACCGTCGCCATGGAGCCCGCCCTCGTCTCCGACACGGACGACCTGGCCGACCTCTACAAGGCGCTCGCCAACTCCATGACCTATCCCGACCTCCCCTGAGCCCGATCGGCTCCCGGCGCGGTCGATCCCACGGACCGCTCCGCCGCCGTGCGTGCTGCCGCCAGCCGTCGCGGCTGTCTCGACACCTCGCCGCACCATGCACGCACGAGGTGTCGGGCGACCTCCTGCCCCTCCACGATATGGCGTGACCTCTCGCCGCGCCTCCGCAAGCGTCCGCAGATGTGCGCGCACGCCTCGCGTGG
>Ga0100377_1003919_pt1 | contig 11691 bp, 11 predicted proteins | sample CryGeymeta201501_FD_83664 | JGI IMG/M metagenome (GOLD analysis project Ga0100377, IMG submission 83664) | Groundwater microbial communities from Crystal Geyser aquifers in Utah, USA - Crystal Geyser metaG 2015-01 | ecosystem: Environmental > Aquatic > Deep subsurface > Groundwater | place: USA... | reverse complement strand
TTAACCGGACATCGCACGATGCAGATGCCGCATCCCTTGCACAGATCTTCGCTAATGACCCACTTGGGCATGCTATCCCTCCAGACGTTCGGGCTCGTTATCATCAAGTCAGGATACGCGAATCCGGCTTTCCAATCAACCCCCCGGTTGACTTGCTCCGGCTTGGATTTTGGGGCAGAAACCAGCTTCAAAAGCCATTCTGAAGCATCCTACAAACCGGGAAATATAAATTTTATTCATCCGTGTAAAACATTGGAATCATGGCCTTTGCCTTGCGAAACCAAGCTTTTGCCCTGCAAAACCAGCGCTTTGCCCTGCGAAAACCCAAGTTGCCAGGGCTTTTCCCAGAAACGCCTGATCGCGAAAACCGGAATTTCTCCCAGCGTCACGAACCTGGATTCCCCTTCTTTCAAGGGCGGCGCAATCTGCTCCCCAAGAGCGTGGGCAAGCCCGGAACTCACGATCGAGAAGGGAATCGGAAGGCCAACCTTCTCGGCAACCATTCGGACTTTTTCATAACCATCCTGAAAAATTTTCAATGTGGTCTCGCCCACCAGATGCGGATTGGGAACAATATGCGTGATTTTCAAAGCCGAGATGTCGGAAAATCGCTTCAGCGAGGCGATTATTTGATCGGCAGAAAGAAACCCCGGACGGAAAGGATTCACGACGCAAAGAACGACTATCTTTCGGCGGGGGGCAAGGTCCGTGAGGCGTGCAAGGGGACGCAATCCGATTTCACCGCCGCCCACATCACAAACGATCGAAACATCGGGACGATCGAAAGCCGACCAGATCCCTGCGGACAAAGCCGGCAAATCACCGTATTGGACACGTTCATCAGGGGTGACCACCTCAACGCCGGCCTCTTCGAGATCTTCACGAACCTTCCGAACCCGAAAAAAGGGGTTTACTATGTCGAGATCGAGAAGAAAAGACTTGCCCGGCCCAAACCGCTTACAGTTACGGATGGCAAGGTTGATGGCCAACTCGGTCTTCCCGGATCCGAGGCCTCCGATCAGAAATGTTACAAGGTCTTGCTCGTCCAGTGGTTCGCGCATGTGGGATTATTTTCCGATGGCGCTTACCAGTTCCTGGAATTTTTCAAAATCGGGAACATCGACCCGCTCCATGATCTCATGCATCACCGTTTCCATGGTCGTTACGATCGCGCCGGCACGGCGCATTTTCTCGAGGGCAACGCGCCAATCAACCTTCCGGCGGGAACTGGTGGCATCAAGCACCACATGGGTGCGGTATCCGCGGGTAAGGGCATCCAGGACGGTCTGACAGACCGAAATATGAGCTTCCATCCCGACAACGACCAGGGTGTTGGTGTTCATCGCTTCAAGACGAAGCGTCAGATCTTCGTTTCCGAAGCAACTGTAACGATTCCTTTTGATCGGCTCCAGACGCGGAACCAGGCATTTTATCTCCTCGATCCCACCTCCGAATGTTTGGGGGGCCAGCTCGGTGAGAAGAATCGGAAGGCCCACCAAACCAGCGAAGGAGACAAGCGTCTTGATGTTGTTGATCATGTGTTCCTTGGCATAGATTGGTTTGATGCATCTTTTCTGCACGTCGCAGATCAAAAGGACGGTTCCTTCACGGGTCAAAATGTCCGGATGTCGCATTGTTGAGTGTCTCCTCGCCGATTATAGGATCAAGGAATAATCTTTTCCAAAATTGTTGTCCCAAAGCATTTCAGCTTTTTCGCCGGTTCCTCGCTGTGTATGGAAGCAATATTTGACCTCCGCGCCTTTGGGAGCCCAAATCAGGCAATGGAAGCGCCGCGGCACTGGAATAGTCTTCATGACCAGGCTTCGGCCTTTTTCATACAATGGATCGTTTGCCCGATAAAGGGAATGGATCACCGAAAACTCGCTTCCCCAATCGATGCCATCGACCTCCATTTCGGTATCCTGGGGATACTGCCAACCTCCAAGGCTCCAGTGAAGGCGGGCGTGGATGACGGCTCCGGAGTGATCGATGAACTCGAACTGGTGCGGGGCAATATAGTGCGTAATGGTGTGGCTGACGCGCTCTCCGCCCGAAAGGTGGGATGCCGAGAAAAAGTAATGAAAAAGGTATTGGTCCTTTCCTTCGAAATGGGTCGGAAGGCGGACAATCCAGGTGCGCCGAAGAGGGACGGTTCCCCATTCGGGCATCATGGTTGAGGACTGAGTTCGGGTCCAGTCGGCGGGAAGGTTCAGGGCGCCCAGCGTCATGTTAAAAGTGACCTTCTCGATCTCGTCTTCTTGGTCGACCCACTCTTTCTTGATGTAGGTGAAACCCTCGAAAGGCCTTGTGAGAGGAGCTTCAATGGAAGCTCCTCCAGCGGAATCACCGCTCTTGGTGGTGACAGGCGAACCCTCTGCGAGAACCGGCATTGCGGGCGCCTCTTCAAGGGTCGTTGGGTTCAAATCGTGCTTTTTGTGTGTATCTGCCATGAGTCTTGATTGATGTGGGGTTCGTGGAAGTATAGCACAACCAACCTGCATGACCAAGAAAAACCGCACAGAAAAACCGCACGGTTCTACATTATCTACTCAATAATTCGGGGAAACTCAATGATTCACGGCGCAAGAGACTCCTCCCTTCGGTCGAAATGACAGCATCGTTTGTCATTCCGAACGAATCTGAGGAATCTCGCTTTATTTTGAGAATCAGCCAGGCCCTTGCCGAAAAGGTTTGTTTTCAACAGGTGGGGCACATCTGCGTCACGCTTAACCGCGTTCAACGCGCATGTACCATCGCGAGGCGAGAAAGTCGCCAAGGCTTTTCGGCGAGGGTACAGCCAAGACTCCTTCTTTTTGGGCAGATACGTTCTACAACGGTCTTTCTGCCTTTCGGCTTCCGATCAGTTTTTCAAAGATTTTTTGGCGGCGACTATGTCTCGGATCATGACCTCTGAATCTTTGGCCAGTTTTCCACCGGGATCGAGGGCGATCACCTTGTTAAACACCTCCATGGCGCGGTCGAAGGAGTCTACATGGCCGGCAAGACCTTTATCGGTAAGCGCGAGACCCATGTGGTAAAAATACTTCGGTTCCTTGTCGTTCAGGTTGATCGCTGTCTGGAACTTTTCAACCGCTTGATCGAGCAAACCCTTCTTATACATCTCATAGCCTTCGTTGTGAAGAACCTCAGATGGTTTGAGAGGGACGGAAGACGTCCCGGTGGCCCCGCCGCTCAGATTCGCAGCAATGGAAGCGGCTTCCTGACGGGCCTGCTCCGCACGCGCAGCTGCCTCCTCGGCTTCCCTTTCACGTTTGAGGGCAGCTTGCCGTGCCTGATTTTCGGCTTCTTTCCGATCGAGCTCGGCAAAAACCGCCCGAAGTTTCTCTTGGTATGCGTTTTCACCAGTCCGAAGCGGTTCAAGGGTCTTCTGGGAATCGTCCAACAAGCCGCTCAGGAAAAATATCACTCCAAGAAAATAGCGGGCTTCGGGGTCTTTGGCGTTCGCATCGACCTTCGGCTGAAAAAACTCCATTCCTTTCCGGAGCAGCCCTCGGTCATCAAGGGCTGCAAGCGATCGGTCTTTCAACGCAATCTCGAAGTATTTCTCAAGCGCCTCGTTCAAGCCTGCGGAAGCCCAGAGATCGAAAACCTCACGAAGCGGGCCCTCGTTCCCGATGAGCTTTTCGAGTTGGGCGCCGCTCGTGGCCTCAACCGAAGGTTTGCCCAAATTGTCGATCGACGAGAAATCCTGGTCTTTGTCACCGGGTTTTGGTATTTCAGGTTGAGCGACTTTACCTTCCGGAACGACCAACCCGTATTCGCGCAGACGGGTGCCGGAGCCCAGAAGAGTAAGGGTTTCGTAGACGACCAGATCGCCCTCTTTTTTACCCGGAGGCTGAGCTTCAGTTCCAAGGAGCTTCGCCAGCGACTGAACGCGGGCATGGCCGGGAGCCTGCCGCTGAACTTCAGACAAAAGCTTCCGAGCTTTGTCGGTCTGCTTTAGATCGGCGTAAACTTGTACAAGCCAGATTTTGGCGTCAAAATTCCGGGAGTCGATAAGCAGAACATTCTCGAACTCGATCGAGGCTCCCATCAGATCGCCCTTCTCGTAAGCTTTTTTCCCGTTGTCCAGGAAATCGGTGACATCGGTATCATCCTGAGCCATGGCTGGCGCCGGGACCGCGAAGACGGCGAAGACCGCGAACACCCCGAAGGCCGCGAAAGCCGCGAAAGCCGCGAAAGCCGCGAAAGCCGCGAATGCGGGGAAAACGGCGAAAAACAAGCCAATGGCCGACCCGGGCGGAGAAAACCTCAAAAGGAAACCTCCGCACCAAGAACTGCCATTTTGAGCTGAACGCGTGCCTGCGTCGGAAAGACGTGTAGCTGATCGTCGGTGTAGTTGATTCCACCGGCAGCAATCATTTCGAGGTAACCATCTCCATCGAGGTCGGCGAAAGTTAGCGGAGCAATGGACTTCCCGATGAATTTCGGATAGCCATCCAGGACGGCTCCATCCGGAGACAACGCTTGGATATAACCCGCTTCCTTGCCGATTCCTTCAGGGTTCCAGGCTGTGTAGACCACCTCGAGTTTCCCGTCACCATTTAGATCGACGACCTGCGGTGTATTGTAGATCGAATGCTTCGTCTTGAATGGCCACCCGGGAAGAGCTTTGCCTTTTTCATCGCAGACCATCACGGTTCCGTCTGCCTGCCCGATTATGAACTCGTCTTTTCCGTCACCATTGAGATCGGCAACCCGAGGGGCTGTATGCGATCCATCGGTCAGCGGGAATTCGCTGCGAACCTCTCCGGAAAGCTTCCAGATGAAGAATTTCTTTTCGGGAGTGGTGGTGTATATTTCCTTGATTCCATCGCCGTTCAGGTCAGCGGTTCCAACGTCGAAAGGCCAGGTGAGGTTGGGAACAGTCGCCTGCGGCCATCCTTTACTGCTCTGGCCGGACAGTTTCATGACGTAAACCTTCCCGTTATCGTCTTTCGAAAGGATCTCTTTGTTTCCGTCGCCATCAAGGTCAGCGGTCACTACCTTGCCTGAGACTGCGGCCGTAACCGGGATTTCCCAGATCAGACGGCCGTCTTTGTCGACACGGTTAACCATCCCGGATTTTCCCCCTGTAAGGCCGGTTCCGACAAAGATGTTGAAATTCCCGCCCCCATCGACATCTGAAACTTCGGGGGAGGAAAGTCTGTCCTTGCCATTCAGTTGTAGGCTCCATTTTTCTCTGCCATTTTTAGCGACGCAGTAAATTTTGCCGTTCATCGGAATCGTCAGAACATCGGACTCCCCGTCGTTGTCGATATCGACAACGTTCACATCCGAAAGAATCGGGGAATTGACCTTTTTTGGCCAATTGGGGGGGCGCAGGATCTCGGTTCCCTTTGCCGAAAAAACATGGATCTGGCCATCTGTTGCGCCGAAAATGATGTCACGTTTTCCGTCTCCGTCAATGTCGTCGAACACTTTGGGTTGCCCGTAGATGTCTCCGGTGACCTTGGCGGAAAATCCTTTGAATTGAGGGCCGTTGTCAATCTGGGCTTCCGCTGGGAGCGACAAACCCAGCGCCAGAAGGAATGAAGCCAGAAGGGCTGAAAAAACTGAGGCCAACCTGGTGGATGTTTTCACTCAATGCTCCTTTCTCCGAGGCGGATGTCCCAGAAGCGAACATCGCTACGCCACTGCTTTAACTACTCTTAAATACGAGCTGACGCGAGGGTTCTTGGCAGAAAAAGCTTCCTCCTTCGGTCGAAACGACAGCTATGCCTGAGAAGACACCCGCTGTCCTCAGCATAGCAACTTCTGATAGGGCTGTGGGAAATCGGAAAAAGCCCTTCAGCGCGACTAACAAGTAAGCCATCGTTTGTCATTCCGAACGAATGTGAGGAATCTCGCTTTATGTTGAGAACCAGCTAATGCCCCTTCTTTTTGAGCAGATACCTAAATTCGTAAGAGTTTAGCGGTTTGAAAAAATGGAGAACGAAGGAATTTAGGAGAAGTGGAGACAGAGAAAATGATGAATGATGAATGATGAATTTTCCCAAACAGGTAAACTCTTGATTTTTTTCCTTCCGCTCCAGATCTGCGTTAATCCGCGTTTATCTGCGGCAAAAAAATCCTTTCCTTTTTTCTGTTTTTTCGTTTCCTTTGATTTTTCGCCTTTCTTCTTTCATACCGCTAAACTCTTAACTCGTTAATGCAGGTGTTGATATGAAACACGTCCGTATGCTCGCCGATCGCCCAAAGCGTTCCGCCGTTTTCCACGAAACTCATGATGGTTTGTCGTTCACTCGCATCAAAAGCCAAGGTTGGACATTTGACGATCAGAATTTCAATTCCATTCAATAATTCCGGCGAGATTTTTTCAATTTTGCGGGCAGTCTGTATTAGAAAGGGTTCCGAACTGTTTCGGACCACGCTTATCGTGACTGAAACGATAGACTCGATGTAAGAAAGCCAGGCGCTGTAATTATTTTCAGCCAGCGTCGGCAAACTGCGCTCTTCAGGTTTGATCGCGGTGGGTTCCCACTTTGAATGGCTTTCGTCTATCAAAACCTTTATTGGTTTGCCGGGAATGTCACCGAAAGGGACGCAGTTTAGCGCTATGACCAACCCGCAAAAAATCACCCAGATCCAGGGGAAACTCTCACGAACCTCCGAGTTAGCCGTGATCGGGGCCGGGTCCGCGCCATCGGGAAAAAAAGCAATGGGGGCAAGCGAAATCACCAACCCAATTCCCCAAAATAAATGCCAGCCGGCCGTAACCAGATATGGGTTCCATAATCCCAGGAGGAGCGCCATTCCCAACCATCTGATAACCGCATAGATAATTATCAGGGGGCTTGCGGCAAAAAGGGCGCGGCACGCAGTATGAAACCCTGACTGAATCAGGCAAAGGCAAAAGTAGATAAACAGCAGAATGAGGATACAGAAAGAAGCGGTCTTTGATGGATCGCATGCAACCGTATTGCCGAGGATCCGAAAATGATGCCAACTCGTGCCAAATCCGATTGCGAAGGCGTTTTCAAAGACAACTGCGATTCCGTGGATGACGAAACCCTCTAGTACTGGACGAAATTGCGGATTACTTTCACGAGGGTTTCGACCCGAGCGTGAGTGTTGGTCTCTGGAATTTCTCCGACCACGACAACCTGCCAGACATCGTAGAATCCGATCAGGACTTGATTTTTGTAATAGGGAATTCCGAACATCTCTTTGAATGAATTAGGTATGACGTAAGGCTTTACCAGCTCGACCCTGTATCTGCCGTCGCCGAACTCGACGTTGTATTCCTTGTCGATGCGTTCTTTGGTGAATTTTCCTGGATAATCGAGGCGGGCATTTCCAAGGCGGTACTGGTTCAAAATATTGATCAGAACTTTTTCAACGCCGGCCTGGGCAAAGTTTCTGGCCTTGATCCGGTGGGCCTCCTTGTAGATCATATCCGTCGTCAAACGCGATACGAACCAATAAGAGATCCCGAAAATTCCGAGGATCAGGAGCATGATGAATGCATAAAAGGCGATGAAACCCGAGCGTTTGTGTCCTTTGTCACGTTTGTCAAGGAAGCTTTTTTCCATAGGTTAACCCCGGTCATTCCATGGGAATCAGTTTTACGCAGATCAGATCGGTATCGAGGTGAACCGCGAAGGCCAGGTCTTCCTTGATCTTCGGATCGTCTTCATTAATTATTCTCATCTGTACCCCGACCTCGTAGATATCTTGAGTGTTGACTAAAAAGTGGAGTTCCTCGACCTTGTCGGAGATAACGATCCGCATTTTGGTTCCGTTGGGGTCGGTGGCTTCTCTTAGCAGGGCTCCGTTTTCAAGGAAAATACGGATGTTGGTTTTCTCGGCCGGACGGGTGAAAATAGCGTGGTAGAAAGTGATCTCCTCGCCTCCATTTTCGATATTTTTGTCCTTGTCGTAAATCTTAACCAGGTTTGGAAACAGATCCCCGATCTTTTCACCCTGAAACCAGAGATTATCTTTCTTATCCTGGATCACGATCGGGTTTACCTTCTTGATGTCGGTGAAAACCTGTTTCATGGCCAACTGCACTTTCTGGTTGAACTCCATGTGCTTCTGTCCCCAGCGCCATGTAGTCAGGTTGCCCCTGTAGACCACCACGATTATCAGCCCGATCAATGCAGCAATGACCGTCGAGACGGCGAGCTCGATGAGCGTGAAACCGGATTTTCTCGAAATGTTTTTCACTTTTTCAGAATTTCACCGAGGTCTTGAGATTGAATGAGTTGGTGTTGGCCCTGTATGTGACCAGCCGCGCAGTTCGTGGAAATTGGTTTTCGACCCACCCCAGCAGTACAGTTATTTGAATGAGGTTGGTTTCAGCATCTCCTGTCCCTAATATTGTATGACCTGGGGCCCGCTCGATGACAAGAGTTCCCGATGCATGATATTTGGTTGCGAAGAACTTCGGAAGATTGAACTGCGGGTAGGCGTCATTTGGAATGTCGATTGTTTTAGGAATGTTGTCCCAGAGAAACGAATCGCTTTTCGCTCTGTCGAGAATGTTTTGGGCGGATATCGTAGCCTCGAGGATCAGACCACCCTTCGTGACTGTCCGTGAGCCGGTAAGAAAAAGCGCCATGACGGGCACGACGCCTATTCCGACGATCAAAAGGGCAAGCATGGCCTCTACGAGCGTAAAACCCATTTTCTCGTAAAGGGCGTGACAGGGGTGACAGGCGCGGTGGGCGCGATGGCCGTTTCTGAACGCGCTACCCATCGAGCCGGGGGCGCAGTTTCCCCACCGTGAGGATCGGGATCCGGGTTCAGTAGCCATTACGTTTGCGGTCTTCAACTTCCGGAGAAACATAATTTTTCTCGTTCTCCTCGAAGGTCTCAAGGTATTCGATTCCTTCTTTTGCATTTTGAGCGGCCGGCGAGTTCGGATATTTTTCAACAATTCGCTGGAAAGCTTTCAGCGCAAGCTGATTCGATTTATTGCGGAAATGGATCTCGGCAATGCAGTATTCCGCAACGCTCGCCTCTTCAGTCTCGGGAAACTGAGTGAGTATCTCCTCGAACATTTTCATCGCATCCCCATAGCTGCCAGTTTCCATCAGCTCAACACCCTGCGTGTATTTCCGGTCGAAATCACCGCGCATCTTCGGGCCGGCTTGCGGCCCGACGCCGATAGTTCTCTTCTTTTTCCCGAAACCTTCATCGGGAGATCGTATGAACGCCGCATCCACAATCGACAAACCGCGGTTCGGGAGAACTTCGACCTGTCCGACCGATCTGTCAGTGGTACCAGCGGTTTTGCCAGGCGAGGTCGGAGATTGGGACAATGTCCGTTCCTGGGTTTGGTTGCAGCCGCACCCTGGAGCAAAAGCGACAACGCAAAGGAGACCTGACAACAGGCAGGTCCGAATGATCTTCCTGGGCACGGCGATCTTAGTCCTCCTGACTGACAATAGCACTCTCAAAAAAGCATCGCAAGCTCGCAGATGTGACCTTTGAATGATACAGCCCCCCAACGTGGCAGGGGCTTCCAAACACCGCCGCGGAGGCTCTCATGCCTTCCCACTTTTCGGGTATCCAAACACAGCCAGAGTTGTTAACAACCTTTACATCCTTCGACGGTCACACCCTAAGCACGTAGAAAACACTGGCTTGAAACCGCGGACACAGAGACCTGCTTGCTAACGAGCCACTGCAGGTGTCAAGACCTCCTCCCCGAGGTGTGACTTGAGCCCAATTTTTTGCGCCATCAGCACAGGTGAGCGGATATCACTTTTGCAATGCCTTCGACCAGATGTTTGATCTCTCTCTCGTCGGGGCCCTCCGCCATCACTCGCACCAGATTTTCGGTTCCAGAGGGCCGAACGAGCAAACGCCCGCGGCCGGACAATCGGCGTTCGGTGCTGCGGATTTCATCGACAATCTGAGGCACGGTCTCGAAATTCTTGTTTTTGACCCGAATGTTTACGAGAACTTGAGGAAACTTCGCCATCACTTCGCTCAATTCCTTCAAGGTCGAACCTGAACCCCTCATGATCTTCAGCAGAAAGCAAGCGGTCAAAAGGCCGTCTCCGGTGGTCGAATAATCGGACAAAATGATATGCCCTGATTGTTCTCCGCCAATCACTGTCTGGGTTTTGAGCATTTCTTCGAGGACGAACCGATCGCCGACCCGGGTTTTGAAAACCTTGATATCATGGCTTTTCATCGCAAGGTCGAGGCCCATATTGCTCATGACGGTCGTTACCAGCGCATTGCCCGGAAGTTTTTCCTGCTGTTTCAGGAAGCGTGCGGCGATGGCAAGAATGAAATCCCCATCGATCACATCGCCGTTGGTAGTCATTGCGATTACGCGATCTGCATCTCCGTCGAACGCGAAACCAACGTCGAAATGCTCGCGGGTCATGACTTGCGAAATCGCTCGAAGGCTGGTGGAACCGACTTTTTCGTTGATGTTGGTGCCATTCGGATTGATTCCGATGGCATCAACGCTGAATCCAAGGTCCGAGAAAAACTTGGGCGCCCAGGGAGCCAAGGCCCCATTCGAGCAGTCGATCGCAACCTTCAGCCGACGTGTCGCGGGCGCCTCTCCAAGTACTTTCGCGAGGTGGCTCAGCCAAAAGGCAACAGAGGAATTGTCATTGGTGATCCGGCCAACATCCTTTCCGTGCGGTAGTTCGATCTTGTTGTTCCCGATGAGATCCGCTTCAATAGCGTCTTCGATGGCATCCGAAATCTTGAATCCATCAGGGCCGAAGATTTTGACTCCGTTGTCCTGATAGGGGTTGTGGGACGCGCTGATCACAACCCCTCCCATTCCCTGAAGTTCACGTGTGACGAACGCCACCGCAGGTGTTGGAACGACCCCAAGCAGCCTGGCTTCAGCTCCAACCGATGCGACCCCGGCCGCAACGGCGTGTTCGAGGAAGTCGCCGGACAATCTCGTATCCTTGCCGATGAACATCGGACGACCGTGTTTTTTATGGTTCAGAAGAAGATGCCGGGTGGCCAACTGAGCGATTTTATAGACGGTCTCGCCCGTTAGCGGATAATGGTTGGCGACACCCCTCACTCCATCGGTTCCAAAGAGTTTTCCCATTGCCTAGACTCCTTAAGGGACGGAAAATGCTACATGACATAGTATATCACACCCACTCCGTGTTTACCCGTTCTTGATTTATCCCGGTTATTGAGATGACGTGCAAATCCGATCTCGATTGCTTCATTTATCCTTGGTTTTTCTTGTCATCCTGGTATAAATCAAAAATTTCATAGTTGAGAAGCGTTGTTCCTGTGGCCGAGACGCGGTATATTGTTGCCGGTATCCATGCGTAACTTTTTCTCCGGATTTTTTGCCGAACATTCGGAGAAGGGGGTTGTATTGTCTGTGGTTGGCCGGGAAAAATGATCGGAAGCTTGTTTAACCTGATTCGCGAGGCGGTAATTTTGCTTCTGCATAATTTCATCACTTGGTTTAGCTTCAACAACGAAATCGAGTCCATGGTCGATACGCTCACCCATAAGCTCGACGAACCGGAGCAGAAAATAGGAACCCGTTTGTTCTCACACCCCGGCGGCTTCATCAAGGATCTGGGAAAGCGGCGCATGAACATCGCCCAGGCTTATATCAAGATTACCCGGGATCATTCCCCCAATGATGCGGATGAACGGTTGACCGCCCTGAAGATGCTCATCGAACAGTCGCTTCATTCAAAGACTTTAAACATG
>Ga0100377_1003917_pt1 | contig 11697 bp, 8 predicted proteins | sample CryGeymeta201501_FD_83664 | JGI IMG/M metagenome (GOLD analysis project Ga0100377, IMG submission 83664) | Groundwater microbial communities from Crystal Geyser aquifers in Utah, USA - Crystal Geyser metaG 2015-01 | ecosystem: Environmental > Aquatic > Deep subsurface > Groundwater | place: USA... | reverse complement strand
TGCCATCTACTTTAATACGTTCCATAACTAAATTTCGCACTTCTATTGGTATTTTGTGGCTCATATGTATTTTATTATATTTTAGCTCTTTTCAGAACTACTGTCTAAAATACGGGGTACCTGCCATGATGAAAAAAGCCACACAAAAGAACGAAGTTGAGATTACTGAGGAATATACACCTGAGGAAGAAGAAGTGATTCAATTTTTTATGGATTTAATTCCTATTTTACAGGAAGCCGCTATTGATCTTGAAAAGAAAGGCCTGCTTGATAGAAAGGACTTTATTATTAAAGAGTAACTATGATGAAATACCTCGCATACTGTCGCGTATCAACGAAGGCTCAGGCTGATATGGATAACTCTCTCCCAACGCAAAAACGAATCATTACAGAATACGCACAGAAGAAAGGATATGAAATAGTGGAGTGGTACAGCGAGGCAAAGTCAGGTTTCAAAGGAAAAAGAACGGAGTTTACTAGCATGTTGGAGCACCTCAAAGACCCCTCAATAGAAGGGGTTCTTTTTCATAAGCTGGATCGCAGTTCCCGAAACGTGGGAGATTTTTCCTTACTAGATAAATTAATGACAAAGGAAGGGAAGAAAATAGCTGTTATCGAGGGGGAATTTGACACCAGCAGATCAGCAGGAAGACTTGCCTTCCGAAATTTTTGTAATATGGCGGTTTGGTACTCGGAAAACCTCTCAGAAGAAGTGAGTACAAAAATGACAGAGGTTTTACGTAAAGGTTACTATCCAACGCAAACACCGATTGGGTATCGTCAAGGAATCAAAGGGCAAGACTCAGATCCAAAGAAAAAGTACCCAGATCGGATACTTGCCCCCTTCGTAAAAGAATCATTCAAGCTCTATGCCACTGGGGAGTTCTCAATCCGTACTATTTGCGAATACATGCGCTCAAAAGGAATGACAAATTCCAATGGTGGGATGCTTCGCAAGGGGATTTTTGAACGAATGCTAAAAAATCCTTTTTATCATGGACTTATCGAATGGCATAAAAAATCTGTAGATGAAACCGTTTACTACGAAGGTAATCACGAACCCTTGATAAATAAAAAACTCTTTGACCAAGTCCAATCGGTTTTTGAGGGAAGAACGGTAAAAAACAAAAAAGTGCATGATTACACTTACATGCAGACGATTAAATGCGAATGCGGTCATTGGCTGATTTCAGGAGAGCACAAAGGGCATATTTACCTCGAATGCCACAATCGCGACTGTAAGTTCACATCCATACGCGAAGACCGCTTAGAAGACCAATTAATCCTGAACCTTGCCCAATTCGTACTTGATGATGACTTCCTGAATTATTCAAAGATCGCCATCAAAGAAATGTCGGGGAATATTCGAGAAGATAACAAGGAAAAAAGGAAATCTCTGAATATGAAGTTGGCACAGCTCGATGGGCGATTACAAAAGATTAATAACGCAGTTATTGAGGGATACTTTGATGCACAGGAAGGAATTGCTGAGAAAAATAAAATCGTTGAAGAAAAGCATAGTTTGCTTCAACAACTCGGAGAAGCGGAAGAAAGCAAAGAAAATACGCTTTGGGATATGACTGAAAAAATGGTAATAGGCTTTAACTATGTGCCATATGCTTACCGAAAATTCAACCCTGTGGCCAAAAGAAGGATTTTGAACTTCCTATTCTTGAACCTCCAGCTAAACGGTAAAAAACTGCGTGTTCAAGCCATTCCTGAGTTTGAGAAATTGAAACTGGTCAATTATTTATTACAGAGCGAAAAGCTCCTGTTGAACTACCAACCAAACGCTGAAAAACCGCTTAAAAAAGCCTTCCCAAAAATGGGAACGGCTCTTTCTTGCTCTAATTTGCAATATGGTGGGCCCGGCTGGACTTGAACCAGCGACCAATCGGTTATGAGCCGACTGCTCTAACCAACTGAGCTACGGGCCCGAAATGAGATCCAAAATTAAGATCAACAGGATTATAGCAGTTTGAAACGCAAGATAAATAGAAAAAATTTGATCAATCCACCTAAATCCGCTATAAGTTAAACCCGCAACTAATCAATCGATATGACTAAAATTACATTTATAAAAGACGGAAACGAGTTGGCCGTAGATGCCAAGGACGGCGCCACAGTTTTGCAAACAGCTTTGGACAACAATATTAATATGGATCATGCCTGTGGCGGTAACGGCGTTTGTACCACTTGTATGATTAAAGTGCACGATGGTGCCGAAAACCTCGGCGAAATGACTGAATCAGAAGAAATGATGGGTATGGACCCGGGCGACATGACAACCAGACTTGGCTGCCAATGCGAAATAGCCGGTGACGCTAAAGTCGAACCGGCTTTCTAAGGTTTAATTAGGTAAAAGCTATTACTTCTTTGCAGGTTCAGCTACTGCAACTAGAAGTTTTGCGTACTTAGCTTTTTTACGAGCGGCATTATTTGGATGAATGATTCCTTTTTTGGCGTTAGTATCGATCACTTTTTGCACAGTAGCGTATAACTTTTGTGCGTCGGCAATTTTACCTTCATTTACCAATGATACAAATAATTTAATAGTGTCACGTAAGTCACGTCTAACCGCAAAGTTTAGGGCTCGGCGCTTCTTGTCTTGTCGTACTCGTTTTTTTGCAGACTTGATAATTGGCATAAATCGTCTAAATTAAGATAAAGCAGCAGGATATTACGGATCATATTATCAATTGTCAACCATTTTTATGCCAAAACTTAAACAACACCGCCCTTTACTCCTTGCCTCCGAAAGCCCACGCCGGATCGAGATCCTTCGCAACGCTGGCATCAACTTTAAAGTGAAGACCAGCCCCTACGAAGAGCCGCAATTAGATCTCCCCCCTGAAGAAGTCGCCAAAATGCACGCCCTCGGCAAAATTATAGGCCTTTTACCGCAAGCGGGGATCGATGAAAAAGACCATATCTACATTGGTGTCGACACAATTGTGGTTGCCCAGGGGCAACTGTTAAACAAACCCAAGGACAAAGCCGACGCCCGTCGCATGCTGCAGCTTCAACAAACTGGCCATGCCGAAGTCATTTCCGGCCTGGCAATTATCGACCCGTTAACCGGCAACGAAATTGTTACCACCGAGCACACCCTCGTTTTTATGAGCCAAATGAGCCCCGCCGAAATCGAATGGTATTTAGACACCAATGAGTGGGAAGGGAAGTCCGGCGGTTTTGCCATTCAGGGCCAAGCCTCTCGTTTTTTTGAAAAAGTGGAAGGCGATATCCTAAACGTTATTGGCTTACCACTAAATCGCCTTTATCAAATCTTAAAAAGTTGGCACGTATTTACCTAGTTGTGTCAATAAGCAAATCTTTGCCATAAGCCGGCAAACCATGTAAAGTATTGGCAAAGATCATTTAATAGAAAAATATGTCAAAAAAAGGGAAATTAGGCCTTATGGTCGGCTTACTCGCCGGCAGCGTTTTTGGTTTATTATTTGCCCCAAGCCGTGGTAAAACAACCCGCAAAAAACTACAAGACGAAATTAAAAAAGGTGGCTACGGCCAAAAAACCGGCGCCGAACTTTTAAAAGACATCGGTAAAGACCTAAAAGTAACCGGCAAAGAAGCCTACGACGAAAGCGGCCTAGACGACAAAGTCGACGAGATAAAAATGGAAGCAGCAAAAATGAAGAAAAAAGCCGAAAAAATGGCGGGAGAAATGGCGGATAAAGTCACAAAAGAAGTTAAAAAGAAGCTCACACCAAAGGCAAAGCCTAAAAAGAAATAAACCCCAAAAAAGCCCCGGTCTAAACGACTGGGGCTTTTTTTATTAAATATTATCTTTGCTTACGACGTCTACGTCTTGCTAGTAAGTAACTTCCACCGGCCATAAACGGATACAGTAGCATCCCCGGCCCAGTTTCACCTTGAACCGTAGGCGCACCAATTAAATTAGCTTGGGCATCCGGACCACTTGGTCTGGTTTCACGCGGTGCCGGCGTTGTCGTTGTTGTTACAACTTGTTCGTTTTGAACGACCGTAGTTGTTGGTATTGTAATTACCGGTGGCTCTACCACGGTTATGGGGTCCTGAGGAACAGTGTTTTCCGGTGGTGTTGGAACGGTGTTTTCTGGTGGTGTTGAGTCGAAATCGATTGCCACTGACGCATCGTCAAATAGGACAGGTGTAATTGCAACATTATCGACTTTCTTCACAACTAAGCGTAATTTGTATGTGCCATTTACTAGCTTGTCTCCAAGACGCGTATTGTCATCTGTACCATACAAGTAACGCATGGAATCCGTGTTGGTATTGTCGCCAATAATTGTATATCTACCTTCAGTAAGTTCTAAAACTTTATCAGTTTGTACATAGAGCAATGATTGAGCCGCATTGTCTTTGTATAAAAATAGGTCAACAGTTGCCCGAGTAGCGGCTGGATTCTTGACATCAAATTCATAGGTCGCAACACTTGGATCATCCGTTGTGGTAATTGTTGCCGGATTAACATCTAAAGTAATTGTTGGTTGCGGCACTTGTGCGTCTGTAAAGTTTACGGTAAAGCTGTCTGTAGCCGGGAACGACTGTGAGGAAACACTTGAGTCGGCTGCATCAACGACATCATGAACTCGCAATGCCAGAGTATAGTCGCCATTTACTAATTTATTTTTTGTAGTGTCATTGTCAATATGTCCATTCAATTTGAGTGATGCATCATGGTGTACAGTATCCGTAAAAGTAATCTCTTTGGCTCTTTCCAGACAAAAAGTAGTAGCCGTAGGACCATCACGGAAGAAAGTTTCTGTGTTATCGCTATTTGCAAACAAACATAGATCTACTTTAGCTTTTGCGGCATCAGGGTATCCCATATCGATGTCATAGATAACTGAGATTTCGTCAGTATGTGTGTTGTCAAAAGTGTCACGAGCTAAATCCAGGGAAATATCATTGGTCACTTGGTCAGCTCTAAAACTTTCATTTTGGCTATCTGGGGGGTCCGTAAAATTAAAGGCGAATTCCGGTGAAATAATATCGGCAGTATCTGTGTATTGACCAAATGCTGCAGTCTTTGCGTGAATTTTGATCTTATTAACGTTATCCGCAGCCTCATGATTTTCAGGCTTAAATGTAAAAGCTAGGTGATTGGCGTCGCTCAATTCAAATGTAAATGGTATTACAGTTTCAACATCATCAATTGTAAATGTAAAGAAGCTATCTTGAGGGCTTGATTCTGACCTAAATCGGTCATTTGCCACCGTTACTGTAAGTACTTCCATGGTGCCACCATTGGCTGTTGTTTCACTTAAAACAGTTTTATCAATTGTTAGAACGGGGGTTTGCACTTCCGCCGGAGGCGCTGCTACAATTGTAAAACGGATCGTCTTAATCAATAGCTTTTTGCTTTCATCAAAGTAGTTCAAGTTCTGCACCTTTGTTACTGGATCAAATAGAATATTTGCTTCAACAGTATTACCCACTATTGGGTTACGTCTTTCAAAAATTTGAGCTATACTTGTATCAGTATCAGGCGTGGGATTACTTGGAGTTTGTATTAAAGCTTGCAGATCCTGCTGCGGGGCGGTATCCACCGCAACTATAGCACCATAAGCAGCGGCGCACTCTTTATTTACTGCCTCTAAGTTAGTTTGTAGTTTATTCAAACTTATTAGCAATTTTGTTAGGAACTGACTGTCATTATAGTTATCCAACGTTAGTTGGAATTCTTTAGCGGTGGCCTCATTATAAACAGTATCAATCTGTTGATTTATATCTGCCAAAAATGTATCCCCAATTCCGCTAGTATTATTTTTCTGCGTTGTGATCGCATCAATTAAATTAACTACTTGTTGATATTCTGATATTTCTTCCGCTGAACATATTGGCGCCTTTACACTCTTTAGTTTGTCTGTGATAGGTCTATTGATTGTTGGATCAGTAGGGGCTACTACAATTGCTTCTTTCGGTAGTGTACCTGGTAGGACTTGTAATTTATTTAAAGTTTGGTTAGCCAGATTGCTTGCATTAACTTGTGCCACCAAAAAATATTCACCGGGAACGGCATTGCCGATTGGGAAAATAATTGGGTCATTACTTGTGAAATCTCCATTTGCATCAATCGAGATAGTTTTATCTAGACGTATTGGCATGCTCTTGCATTCGTCAATCTCTGGTCTTGTTGCGTTTGGACGTTTGACTAATGCTTCATCATATGCGGTTTCACAGATATTGTTGGTTACAATAAATGAAACTGGTACTTGCGTATTAGCCGTAAACTTATGTAAAGCAAAATTGATACTCAAATCCTGTGTTCCTTCATCAATTCTCATCGTTTCCGTACCATTGGCAAAAGTCATTTTCACATAAGTGGGTAGGTTCTGATTGGTAATTGTAAACGCCCCCTTAAACAACCCCGTATCTTTAAAAAACGAGAAAGCAAGGAAGATAATCACTGCCAATAGACCAACAACACCCGCAATAATCAGCCACATCCGCTTCGAAAAGCCGGTGTGTGGTTTTTGCATTTCACTATCATTTATATCTAAGTCAGCCACCTTTAAGTCGTAACTTTCGGTTGGTGCCGCCGGGGCAGCCATAGGTTCTGCGACAGCCATAGGTTGTTCGGCAGCCATTGGGTCTGCGACAGCCATAGGTTCTGCGACAGCCATTGGGTCTGCGGCAACCACAGGTTGTTCGCCCATCAAATTAAAAGTCTCCGGTTGCAGTACTACGGAATCGTCACCGGCTTCGGGTTGATTGTTATCAGTTAAATCCGCCATGCCAAATTAATTAAATATATCATCAAATTATAGCATGATTATTTTCTTTTGGCAAGTCTACGACCTAGTCTAAAACTAATAAATCCAAGAAAGGGAAGAATGAGCATTACTTCCGGCCCAGTGTTGCCCGGTACTTCGGCTGCACCAAGTAGATTGGCGTTAGTATTGGAGGTTAACGATAAGTTTGTATTTTGGTTTTGGCTGGCAGTAGCCGCTGGCGGGGTAAAATCCGTAGACGGAGTTTGATCTGTCTGTTGTGTCGTATTATCCACAGGGGAGTCATTACTGTTATCTACAGGCGCATCATTATTGGCCGGCGGTGGTGGTGGAGTAGGAGTCGTATCCGCAACTGTAATTGGCCCAAAAGGATCAGAAATAACTTCGACTCCTGTTGTTGGCGCTACTGTACTAAGCGGTATCGCCCCAAAGGCTAAATATTGACCCGCATCGGCATCGGTTGGTTGGTATAAATTGTCATGCGTATTTAAGGTTGTTATTACTGTCCCTGCTTCATCAACTATGTACCAATTGTAGATTGAAGAGGCTTCGTCATCACCTTCGGCATCAACATATTGATAATTCCCAATTAAGGCGGCCCCCACCAGTGGATCTCCCACAATTTCGACATTGGTTGCCACTGGCGCCGTACCCGTAGGAGCGGCAGCAACAATGGGACCAAGAGGAGCGCTTAATACCGGTAGGCCGGTTGCATTTGCATTTTTAGGAGTTACTTCTAAAACAAAATATTTACCAAGATCAGTGTCCGCTAATGGATAAGTACTAGTAGTAGCGGCAAGGCTATCTTGAGTTGTTTCATTACCACTTAGCCATCTGAATGTAGTACCATCTTCTGCATCACCTTCGGCATCTGTGTATGTGTTGGTACCACTTAAGGTTGCACCAACTGTGGGCGCACCACTTATTACTACGGCGCTAGCTACCGGCGGTGTATCATTTGGCGTGGCTGCCACTACCGGACCAACAACGCCACTTGTTACTGCAACTCCCGTGCCTTTGTCGTTTTTTGGCGTAACTTCAAATATAAAATATTTGCCAATATCGGCCTCTGTTAATGTATAGCTTGCAGTTGTATTGGGCGGCACAACATCTGTTTGCGTAGTTGCATCATCACCACGTTGCCATTTATAACTAGAGCCAGCCTCTACATCGTTATCGCTATCAACATAATTATGTGTTCCATTAAGTGTTATCCCCACTATTAATTCACCATCAATATTCACATTGCTTGCAACAGGAAGCGCATCGGCCGGCGCTTGCTCAATTACAAACTGACCAGCTAGAGTATCCGCTTGATCAGTAATAATAGATTTTTCGAGTGGTGGCGTCTGAGTAACCTCATTAAGGTTCTTTAAGTTTAGCGTATCAGACGTTTTGATAAGATCACCAACACCAATCGGGCCCATTTTTGTTGGATTCATCATCTGTAAATTGACATTCCCTTGAAAAAGCGTAGAGCTCGATCCAAAAAAGATCAATATTCCCACAGTCAGCACAAGGGCTACACCGGCAACAATAGTAGTTGCAGGATGCTCTTTGTACCACGTTAGGATTTGTGTTTTGAATTTATCGTACATATTTACGACGGATAATATAAGCGGCAAATGGTGGGAAAAGATAAATGAGCATTCCCGGCCCGGTATTCCCTTGAACTTCGGCACTACCTAAAACTGCCGGGCTTGTGTTTGAAATTAGAGAAGGGCTATTTGTATTTGCCGGAGGCGTTATTGTAACCGGCCTCGGCGTATCAGCGGATGTAATATTGCTAGTATCTACAGGGATGTCAACAAAGATATTGTTATTAAATTCAGGATCCTGCGTTACATCAACCGGAAAATCATTCCCATCAAAACCAGGAACCACTGGTCCCAGATCATTTCCCAGCGGCAAATCATTACCCAAGGGTTGATCATTACCCAAGGGTTGATCATTACCCAAGGGTTGATGGTTGCCCAGCGGCAAATCATTGCCGCCTAAAGGTGAGTCGTTGCCCAATGGTTGATCGTTACCCAATGGAAAATCGTTACCCAAGGGTTGATGGTTGCCCAGCGGCAAATCATTGCCGCCTACAGGTAAATCGCTAGCACCACCGGAAGGCGTTAAATTTCCTTCAGAACTGGCATCAAAGCTTGGATCAGTTATGACAACTTCATCGGCACCTGGACCAGCTATAAGACTACCTTGAAACAAACTGGTTTGACGTGCCAAAAAGACAAACACGCCAACGAGTAAAATTAGTGCTCCTCCCAAAATTGCCCCCCACATTTTTACATTCTTTTGTTGAAGCAGCCCGGAGCCACCATCATTGCTAACCTCTAAATCATCTAAAATGGGAATTGAGATTGCCCCACCACCCACGTTAACTTGCTCGGGTACGCCGGGAGTCTTATCTAGGTTTAATGACACACTGCCTGTGCCTGGTTGTGGTACTTCTGTCATAATATATAAACTAAAATCTAATCATTATAACACAAAAAAGCGGTTTTGACTCAATAGATCATCTTGACAGAATAAGTGTATATACTATATTGGAGATTTTGACTCTTTACCTACTCAGTTGGCACAGTTTGAGCAACCGGCGTAATATTTTTGGCTGTTAGCACCGCCAAGGCCGGCAACAAAACACCCGAAAGAATTGCCAGTAGACCAATCACGCCAACAACTTTGACTAATAGTTTTTTTGATTTTTTTTCCATGGAGGCACAAATTTAAATGTATGCCCATTCTACCTTATTCCACTCGGACTTCAACAATATCGCTGAACGAATCAATAACATTGTCTTTTTGCACTTCGAGTTTGATTGTGTAGGTTCCGGGAGTGTCGAAGGTATGAACCGGATCGCGTTCGATACTTTCTTTGCCGTCTCCAAAGTTCCACTTGGTGCCGCTAACAACGCCACGAGTACATTTAGAGCTAAACTGAACCGTTACCGGCGCCGCACCCGTTTTTCGACTCATTGTAAAACAAGCTTTAAGACTGACCGGATTAACATTGATTACAGTTTGAGCGGTTGATTTTTTGCCTGATCCTGTAATGGCAGTTAGTGTAGCAGTATATGTGCCAATCTGTTTATAAACATAAGTGATTTGAGCATTATCGCGACGGACCGGTGTGTTATCGCCAAAGTTCCATTCAAAGGTAACTACCGGATCGCTTGGATCGGTTGTTGTACCGGAGGCATCAAAGCTAACAGCCAACGGTGCTTCACCTGCAATTGGATTAGCTGATAAACGTGCTTGCACGCCACGTTCTCCCACGCTTACTTTTGCTTCGGCTGTATCTTTGTTGCCATCGGCATCGGTTAACGTTAGTACAACCAGGTATTCGCCTGTATCTGTATATGTGTGTTCGGCATTACCACCTAATGCGTCGGAAATACCGTCGCCATCAAAATCCCAACTAAATTCAACAATATCTTTATTTGGATCGGTTGAATCGTTAGCACTAAATTTAACTGTAAGTGGCACGCTTCCATTAATTGAGCCGCCCACTGCCGCCGGTACACTTGTAATAAGTGCATTTGGGCTAGTGTTGAGATCGCCAACTTGGATAGGGAACTCTTTGGTTTGAGTTTGACCTGTTTCCGTGAATACGGTTAAGGTCAAAGTGTAAATTCCCTCATTACGGTAACTGTGTGTTACTTTGCGACCACTTTGCGTGCCTGAGTTATCACCAAAGTTCCAAGTATATTGTGTGAGTTTGCCATTTTCTGGTGCTGCGGTTGCGGTTGCATCAAATTGATAACCAATATTAGCTCTTAAAGGAGCATCATCCGGTTGAAGACTAAACTTAATACTAAATCCACCTTCTGCAGATAGCGATAATGGTTTCACCGCCTTTGTTGTTTCACCATTTGTGTCGGTTACGTTTAGGGTAATTTGATATTCCCCATCTTCGAGGAATTCATGCTCTACAATTACACCTTCGGCATCAATTGTGCCGTCAGCATTAAAGTCCCACTCATAGGCAACAATTTCACCATCGGGATCTTCTGATTGGCTTGCATCAAAAGTAATCGTGATTGGTGTTGATCCGTAATCCGGACTGATTGTAAAATCGATAATTGCTTGCTGGTTTTCAATTCCCACAGGGATTTGAATAACTTGTTTAACCTCTTCATTGGTTGCTAAGTTTCGATAATTAATTGTTAACGATACATTATAAACACCTGTATCCGGTTTTCGATTAAATTTATGAGTAACTTTTGATCCGGTCGCATTAGAGCCATCACCAAACGCCCACAAATAACTAATGACTTCAAATTCCGCACTGTTGTAGGGAACCTGACTTGCATCAAACACAATTTCAACCGGTGCTGTTAAGCTACGCAGCTCGGTTGGTTCGGTAATTACAGAGTCTGCAATATTTGCCGGCCCGGTAGATAAACCGTTAAACCCAACAAACGAGACAATAAAGCCCGCACCAGCCAGCAAGAATGCAAGCGCCGCTACTAAAGCCAAAGTAAATCCTTTCTTTTTTGCCGGTTTGTCTTCTTTTTTAGCGGTAAGTAGTTTAAATAAGCCCATTAAACCACCTACTAAACTTAAGGTACCCACTAATCCCAAAATAATCATTGCCAACGCATATGCCACAACTTGTCCATAACCTAACGAGCCTAACAAGTCTTGTCCGGCAGGTAGGAAAAGGAAAACCGAAAAGCCAATTCCCAAAATCGCAAAAACCGCAATTAGACCCAGCATAATACCAAGTAGGTGCCCTTTTTTATGCTGATGAACGACGGGAGCCAAGGGTTGCTCGGCAGCCACGGGTTGCTCGGGAGACACAGGTTCCACGGGAGCCATTTGTTCCACGGGAGCCACGGGTTGTTCGGGAGACACAGGTTGCTCGGTGACCACAGGTTGCTCGGGAGCCACGGGTTGCTCGGTGACCACGGGTTGCTCGGCAGCCACGGGTTGCTCGGCAGCCACGGGTTGCTCG
>Ga0100377_1003907_pt1 | contig 11720 bp, 2 predicted proteins | sample CryGeymeta201501_FD_83664 | JGI IMG/M metagenome (GOLD analysis project Ga0100377, IMG submission 83664) | Groundwater microbial communities from Crystal Geyser aquifers in Utah, USA - Crystal Geyser metaG 2015-01 | ecosystem: Environmental > Aquatic > Deep subsurface > Groundwater | place: USA... | reverse complement strand
ATTTGTTCTTAAAAATGAAAGAACTGTTGTGCTATTAGATAAATAAAGTAGGAATACTTTTTAAAAGTTGCTAAATATTGTAACTTAATTTCCTTCAAACGAAAAAGGCAGAAACTTTAGATTCCTCCCAGCCAAAGGAATTACCTATTGTTTCTGCCTTACTGAAGTAAAAATTCTTACTTCTGGAAAATCAGATTACTATTTAAGTAACATCATTTTTTTTGTCATATTGACATTGTTTCCAACTAATTTATAGAAATAAATTCCTGAAGTATAGTTGCTTGCATCAAAGTTAAAAATATATTTACCAACTGAAAACTCTTGATTTACAATAGTTTCAACTTCTTGACCAAGCACATTAAATACTTTTATTGCATATAATCCAGATTTAGGAATTGAGAATTCAATTTTAGTTGAAGGATTAAATGGGTTTGGATAGTTTTGAGCTAACTCAAACTTTGTTGGAACAACTGTTTCATTACTTATATCTGTGGTACCATCCACTTTTTTATAGATTGCACCGCTGCTTGTCCCAGCATAAATAGTTTGGGTTGTTTCGTCAACCATAATTGAGCTTATTTCAATACCACCCATTCCTATACTTGACCAGCTACCAACTATTGGTACAGATTTAACGGATGGATTTTTGTTTTCTGATTTTCCTAATGAAGCAGAAAGGAATTTATAAACCCCACCAGCCCATGTGCTAACATAAACATCGTTACCAAAAACTGAAACAGAATAAACATAATTACTTGGTAAACCAGTACTTATTTGTCCCCAATTTTCACCATTATCTATTGATGCATAAACACCACCACCATAAGTAGCAGCATAAATTGTATTGTTAGCATCTGTAGCAAGTGACCAAATATTAGGATAACCAACTGGCAATTCAACCCAAACATTGTTGTCAAAGTCAAATCTTAAAACACCAAGTCCAAATGTACCAGCAAACAAGTTACCGTTTGCAACAGTAAGCGAATGAACAGCATAACTGCTCATGATAAGTCCTTTGTTCATAGCAACCCAAGTTGTGCCGTTATCGTTTGATGAGTAAACTCCACCGCCCCAAACTGCTGCATATAGAACTCCTTCAAGAGAAATCATTGAGCGAACATCGCCATCAATTGCTACTTTATCCCAACTTGAACCATCTTGTTTGTATAACCCAAGTTCAGTTCCAGCATAGAGGTTGCCATTAAATTCATATAATGACCAAATATAAGTAACTGACATATCTTCATTAAGAAGCATAAAATCGTTACCATTAATACTATAAACATTTCCGCCAACTGTACCAACAAATAGCTCATTGCTGCTGTTTTGATACATTGACCAAATCATTTCGTTTAAGCCAGATGTTTGACCAACTGCAACCCAAGCGTTGCCTGTTTCACTATCGTCACCATTATCTGGATTAAATTCAACATTAATAACTATTGGAGCACATGATACGTTGTTAGCTTCGCCACCATCAATTTCAACTTGATCATAGCCATTAATTTCGGCACAGTTTGTAATTTCTGGATTTCCATAAATTGAACCATGGAAAGGAGCAAGATTCATTTGTCCTTGTCCTTCAAAGTAATTACAAAGCATTTGACCATGAATAACACCAAAAACAAAGTTAACAGAGGCTTTAGGAGCAAGTATTGTACCTTGAACATCTATTCCACTAATTTTTAATTTTTTAGCTTGATAGAAGTTATAAATTACATTTCCAATTGCTGTTCCGTTTACAACAACTCCACCAGTCCAAGAAACGTTAGTTCTGTTTACATTTACTAAAACTACAGAACCATTAGGAACGTTAATTTCTAAACTTGTTCTTTCTGAAAGATCGTTTCCATCTATTTCAAATACGTTCAATATTGGCTCATTTCCTTCAAGTATTAAATTAAAATTGCCTTCTAAAGTAGTTGTTCCTGTAACCTGTTTTGTTGACAATAAAGAAGAAAGTGCTTTTAATTCAATTTCTGCTTGAGCAAAATCAACTGGCAATGGATGAGTTGCATCAGCTTTAATAATTGAACCATCGCTACATAAGTTAATTTGTGGAATGTTTTTATATTTTCCGTAAACAGCATTTCCATTAAATACTTGTCCACTAATAAAGGTTAATTTACGCCCAACAACAAGAACGTCTTCTGTTCCACCTGAAGGAGGTAATTTATCGCCAACACTATAATTGCTAAATGATGCATTTCTACCAACAGCAACTTTGCCTTCTGTATCAGATGAAGGTTGAACCGCATCTTTTATTACAAATAAGTTGTAAGGTGCTGCAATTCCTAAATCAAATATAGGAGATTGGCTCATTGCTAGATAATCAACTTTTACTGAAATAGTTAAGCTTTTGCTTTCGCCAGCATTAAGATTACCAACTGCCCAAATGCCTGTGGTAGTATCATAACCAACTGGAGTGGAAGATTGATAAACTAATCCAGTTGGAAGTACATCAGTAACTGAAATTCCAGTTCCATTTGTAGTGCTATTGTTTGTAACTGTAATAGTATAAGTAATTACTTCTTCGTCATCTGGATTTGTATCACTTGCTGTTTTAACAATACTTAAATCAAAATCATTTGTTAGAACTGTATACATTCCAGCATCTAATGACATATTATTGTCGCCAGCCACAAGAGAAACACATTCTGTTTTTCCGTTTGTTACATCTGCGTTAGAATCAAAATTAATGTCTGATCCTTCACTTTCTGAAGTAAATAAGTAACCATTTGGAAGAACAAATTCAACATAATAGTCACCTGGTGTTAAATTTTCGAATAAATAGTAACCATCTTCGTCTGTTGTTGTTGAAGATATAAATTGATCTAAACAATCATAAAGATTAACTGTAACTTCATTTACTCCGTCTTCGTCAGAATCTTGAATACCATCTTTATCATCGTCGTACCAAACTCTATCACCAAGTGAGGCTTTTTGAACACAAAGGACTTCAACGGTGTGACTATCATCATAGCGAATATCATCAACATAATTACCATTTGGCATTTGAGGATGACCAATTGCCCATGCATTATTTACAAGATTTCCACCACAATCATTGGCAGTAGTTGAGTAAGACGCATCGAACTCCCAAGGTTCGCCTGGTTGAACTTCATCATTTCTTAAAAGATTATTTTCAGCATTGCTCAACATTGGGTCATAAACTGATGCACCACCAGCAAGAACCAAATCGCCTGTGTTAATAACTTTAAAATTATATGTAATTATATCACCAGCAGTAACTGATGCTGGTCCTGTTTTTATAAAAGTCATTGCAGTGTGGAAAAATCCAAAATCAATAGTGTTATTATCCATACAATTTATTATAACTGAGGCGCTGTAATTTTCATCACCATCACTATCAATCTCATCTGAAGAGCCTTCATTTGCAAGAGTTAAATACCATTTTTCACTTGCTGAGTTTTCAAAAACTCCACCAGTGCTAAAATTAACAGAACCTATTTTAATAGTGTATGTTCCATTTAATAATTCTGTAAATTCATAATAGCCTGAATTATCTGTAATAGTAGAATCGATTAGGTTGTTATTGTTATATAATTCAACAACAACATTTTCAATTCCTAATTCGTGTTCATCTTGAATTCCGTTCACGTTTTTATCGTGCCAAATAAAATCACCAAGTGTGCTTTTGCAATCTGGGACTGCTGGTACACAAGTAAAATCACGATTATTAACTTTTCCTTTATTAAAGTTTTCGTTTATTGCTGTAGCTGCATCATTAAATTGACTATAAGTGTACCCAGTGTTTTGATTTCCACCTATTGCATCATTTGCAAGAGTTAAGAATTCATAGATTGTAATATCTTTAAATGGACCATCAACAAAAACTAAACTTCCTAATGGAGTTGTATTTGAACCTAATTTACCTGCATCGTGGAAATAAACATTTAATGTTGCAGCAAGCAATTGATCTGCTAAAACTCCAGCACTTGTTGGGTCTTCTGGATTTGTATAATTTTTATTAAATGCGCCAGCTGTTCCACCAGACGGAATAAATTCTTTTAATGCTTTTGCAGAAGTTAGAGTTAAAGTAAAATTTCCACCAATTGTAAGTCCAGTAGGGAAAACATCTTCAAAATGTTCATCTCTAATTTTTCCAGGTGTTCCGTTTGAGGAACCGCCCCAACCACCAATTGTATAAGTAGTGTAATTCTCTAAATCGCAATCGCCAGGTGTGTACCAATTAACTTCGGCAGTTGCAGAAGCAGATGCGGTTATTGGTGTTGCAAGAACTAATTTTTGTTGCTCATTTGGTCTTTCTACGTGAAAGTACTGTGTTCCGTGAGGAATAACCGCTTGTGCAGAAGCAGTAATTATTGCAATATTTCCACCACTTTGAGAAATAGAAAAAGTTGCTTCACCGTTTGCTCCTGTTGTAACAACAGAAGCGCTTAATAAATTACTTGTAGTTGATAAATTAACACTTAATCCCTCAAAAGGATTTCCATTGGCATCAAAAGCTGTAATTACAAAATTAGCAACTTCTCCATCGTTTAAGTTTCTTTGTTCTGGAGTAATTATAAAGTAATCTGGATAAATAGCAGAACTTGCATTTGCTGTTACATCTGCTATTATTTCATACACTCTATCACTGATTTCTTCATTTCCAATTGTTGATACACTTAAACCATCGGCATAATACCAAATAGCTGCTTGAACTGCAGAAGCTTCTTGTGAATCAGAAGAAAGCGAACCAGAATAAGGACGCGCTTTGAATGGGTAGTAGTTATTTAAAATGTAAGTAATTTCAATTGGAGTTGAACCCTCATCGGTGTATTCTTCATTATATACCAAGTTGTGTCCCAAATCGATGCAATAGAATTTTACATTACTTTCATCAACAGTACCTTTAAAAGTTCCTGACCAATAGTTGTTATTGGAACCAGTATAAGGATTTACCAATCCTCCTATTGTTTGACCTTTGTCCGGGTCTGTTATAATAGCAGTGCTTTCACCTTTTGCATCTTTCTGATTTCCGTTTGTTGAAATAGAAGAAAATTTTGCAATATTCTTTTTAGAGGATGCTTTATCTTGTGCAATATTTTGCCCGATAAATAGAAAAGATAAGAATATAATTGTAAAAACTCCAAATAGTGTGCGTTTTTTCAATTTAGTCTCCATTTTTGTTTTTTAACTTTATTGTTTAATTTTTAAGTAATTATTTGTTGCAAAATTAGTGCCAAATCATTACCTCTAATTATCGATAGTATTTCCATATTTTAAATAGTAACTACAAATTATTGTGTTCCAGAATGAGAAACAAACATTTTTAATGTCTTATAATATTACACATTAATTTAATTTTTGAACAAGTTATAAGGTTATTAAGATTCGATCAAAATAAGATGCGTTAACCGTTTTCACCCGTTAAGCGCGCAATTTGAAGCAAATAAAACCTCAACAAATCCTGCTGTTTTGGTGATAATGCTTGTTCTTCAATTTTAATAATTCGCTCAACCTCTTTTATTGCACGAATAATATTTATAGGCACCTCCACCATTCCTTCGCTAATAACTGAAAGATACTCAAAAGCGGCTGCAAGAAATTGGTGCATATTGTCATCGTTTGACATTTTTAAAACATTTGATAAATCGGTTGGAAGTTTAAGTTTTTTAGGAGCAAAAGAAAGCTCCTTTGTCTGTGAATTAGAGGATAAAGAATACAAAGAAATTGCTAATTCCACAAAACTTGCCACTCTTTGTGTTACTGGCTTTTCGAGTAAATTCCACATTTTAGCTCGCCAAAACTTAACTTTTTCTGAAATGAGAAGTAGTTTTTTTATTTTGCTAAACCATTTTGAATCAACATTGCCAATAATTGAATGCAAAAATATTTCGGGATTTGTGTTAAAAAAATCGGGTTGTAAAACAATTGCTAAATCAGGACGAAGAGTTGGTAATAAATTTGGAATAAACTTATCGTCTTCAAAAAAATCTGTAACATTTAAACCATGTCTTCTTAAAAGCTCTCTTTGGAAAAGAATTAAATACTTTCCAAGCGAATCAATATCTTCCCGTAAAGCCAAAAATGCAGAATTTCCTGCAGGAAATTCTTTTTCCATTCTATTTAAATACTTCAAATCAACGTCGTGATAAATACGTAATGTGTGTAATATTTCATAAACCGGAAGATTTGGAAGAATTCTATCTTCAATTAAGGCTATAGATTCTCCTAAATTAGAATACTTTTGAGAAAAACTATCCAATGCGCGGAACAGACCTGTGGTTAACTGATTTATTCCGAGAACAGCTGTTTGTGATTGATTATGTGAAATGGCACGCAGCAGACTTCCATAGCTTGAAAAAGGAATTGTATCGGCAATTCTTTCCAGAATTTTTTGACCAGCAGCACTTGTAGATGCTTTTCCAGGACGAACAGTTGGTCTATCTCTTAGCGGTGGAGTGGTTCGCGAAATAAAATATGAAATTGCATGAATTCCAACAACATCTTCTTCACGTCCATATAAAATTTGTCTAAAATTTTCTGTAACAATTAGCAAAAAATCATCATAAAGGTTGTCTTTTCTTCCAACTGTTAATCGCTCTAACTCTTTTAATCCACGTGTTTTAAACTGCAATCTTGTTTCAACAAGGGGTTCACCTGCGCGTATAATTTCATTTTCATAGAATTTTTGTGATTCTTTTATATGATAAAGCAATTGGGATAAATCATGAACTGAAATATATCGCAATTTTTCGGAAATATTGCTCTGAAATGTTCTTAAATCACCACCGGCAAAAACTCCAAGTAACGGAGTTGCGGCATATTCGGTACTTTTTTTAGTTGAAGCATTTAAGTGTTTTGAAAATCTTTTTAATGAATCTTCCGATTTAACAAACGCCGGTTGACCAACAACTGGTGAATAATATCCACCCTGTCTTTGCATTGGCTCTCCACTTCCCATTTTCATGCGAACAATTCCTATTAAACCTTTTTCGGCAAGCCAACTTGCTAAATCGCGTTTTGCTTCTTTGTATATGTGCATTCCTGCAGTTTGACTAATTTGCTGACTTAAATCGGAGCCGGCAACAAATATTTCTGTAATTATTTCGGCAAACCGTTCGCCAGTTTCTTGGTTTAGTCTTCTACTTTGTAGAGAATATTCCCAAATTTTATTTAGATAATTTTTAAGATTTTTTACCGAAATAATATCTTCAAACAATGGAACAATCCAAACAAAAGGAATTTCGAGCTCGTGATTATCCCTCAAAATTTGTTCACGATAAGCACGCATTTTTCTATCTAAAGAAATTAAAGCCTCCGGTTTAGTAGACATGCTAACTTGCAAAGCCATTACCATTCCTGGAGTTCCATATTTACCGGCAATTTCGTTTATTTCAACCATGTTATGAATTGTAGTATCAATTGCAAACTGATCTTGTGCAGTAATTAATTTTTGATGGATGCGTGGAGTTATTATAAAGCGTTTCAACAAGTCTTTAAATAAACCAACCTCTAAAGCCAATTCGCGGTTATTAATATTTTTTTTAATTGCTGGAAGCGTTAAATAAAGTGCCTTTCTAATTTTTTTATTTAATGAAAAATAATATTCAAGCGTGTCTTTGCGTTGTTTTCGCAATTCAAGCATTCTTCTTTCAAGTCGGTCGTTATGATGCCACAAAGATGTTAAAGAATCTTGAGTAATATGTAGCTTCATTCCAATTTGTCTAATTTTGCTAGGTTTTAAATTAAAAGGAAGAATTCCTTTAAACCTTTTTTCAAGTTGATGAGTTAAATCTGAAATTTTACTCAACAAATTTGAAAATCGTTTATTTGTATCTTTAAGTTTTTCAATTTCTTGAAGAAGTGCATAATCAATTTTAACAGATTTATCTACTTTCAAAAGCGTTTGAATCAATTTACATTGTCGAGCAACATTTTCAATTAAAATAGCTGCCACTAAACTATGCCCTTGTCCCGAGGGCCTGTTACTTCCATCCCAATCGCCCCAAAAAGATAAAAAAGTTTTAAATGGTTTATTTGAGTGCAAATAAGTATAATTTTCAACAGCAATCATTGTGTTTAAATCAAGCATTAATTCCTGTGGTTCTTGATTTGAAATAATGGCAACATTTAATCCTAAAAATTCTTTAATTAGTTCTTCTGCGGTATTTTTAAGCAAAGTTGGTATAATAATTTCATTTTTAATTAATTTAATTATTAATTCTTCAAACAATAATTCAACCTTTAAAGAATACATTTGTGTTGGATGAACGGTTCGGTCATACAATCTTTGTTTAAAAACTCTTTTTCTTCGTTCCAAATTGTCTTTAAAAAATTCTATTTCTAACGATTTTATAAGTTTTTTTCCTTTATCAGCAATTGCTAAATCAACAATTTCATTTGCAATAGTTAATCTATCAATAAATCTTTGCTTAAATATTGCTAATCGTTCTGGAAGAAAATCATCAATAAAAGTTTTTTCGTATTGCGAATTTTTCACCAAATCAACATTTTGGTGCATTTGTTTATCATAAAGGTTATTACATTCTTCAATTATTTTTTTCTGAGTATAATTCCATTTTTCCAAAAAGTTATTTGGCGAATCTGAATTTTTTATTACGCTTGGTTTAACAACAAATTGTTTTAAGTTATAATTAGTAGCTTCTTCGGCAATCATTCTATTAATATCTATCAAAACTCTGCGTGTCTTTTTTTTCAAAATTTCAGCATTATCAGTACCACCAAGTGTTAATCTAAATTTTTTCCGTCCTGTTTCAAACCCTTTTTCGGTACGCGCAAAAGTTGAAAGCGGAATTAATCCAATCCCTTGTCTCGCCAAACCAGAAGCCAACCAATCAAGCGATAATCCCGAAGGTAATTTATCAATTATCATTTGCGGATACATACTGCCGGTTGGAGCTTTAATTGTAATATCAAATTTATTTCTTTCTTTTGGAAGATTTAATACTGCTTGGTTAATAGAATTCATTCTCTCTTCAAAAATTGAATTTCTCAGTTTCCAATAAGCATTGGCGGTTTCTGTTTTATTTCTGTAAAAAAGATAAGCTAAAAATATTGCACCAATATTTGGTTTTATAGTTAAAGTAATAGCCTTTAGTTTATTAAATAGCTTTTGGTCTCTAATTTCAATAACCGAAAGTCGCGCACCGGCAAATGAATCGGTTTTTGATAATGAGTGAATTGTTATTACAAAATTGGATTGTTCTTCTGTAATATAACCACCAGCAAGCAATTCGTCAGTTAATTGACGTATGGTTTTAATTTGCTTTAACTTGCCAGTTGGAGCAACATTTTGGTAAGATAAGTCGTCAATTATAAAAATGTTTTTTTCAAGCAGTAATTTAAGTAGTTGTTTTAAAACTTTACTATCAAACTCCTGACCAGTGGCGTTGTGTGGATTATTTAAGGCTACTGCACCATATTTTATCCAATTTGGATCTTCCAAAACTTTGGAATTAACTCTTTCAATAATTCCATTTATATCAAGATTAAAATCATCGGTTAGAGGAACAACAGAAACTGAGGGAAAACAGTGTTCGTAAGTCCAACTTAAATCAGGGAAAACCACTTCTTTTATTCCACAATGAAACCCAAGCAAGCCTAGACCAGAACGGGACGAACCACTTACTGTTAAACAATTTTTGTGTCTATATTCAGGATGATGTTTTAGAAATACATAAAGGAAGCTGTTTTCCAAATCTTTTGCCCAATCTTTGCTCTCAATATTTTCTATAAATTGATCAAGTAAATTATTTGCATTATTGCTTAAAAACTTATCAAAATAAAAAATTGCAGAATCTAAATCTGTCTTTTTTGAAAGTCTGCTTTCAATTTTTGAAACTCTTTCTGTTATGTTTGTTACAATATTTTCATTATGTGAAATTAAATTTTTAAATTTTTCTTCAAAACTATTAAAAGAATTGTTAGCCAAAATATTTCCAATAATATTGTTTGAAAAAGATTCATTGGAAGTTTCTACAATTAAATTTGGTTTTGGAATATCATTTTTATTATTTACTAAATTTTCCTTTAGAATATATGAAAGCAACTCTACTTCAGAAGCAGATGGAGTTCCTTTTAATTGAAAATGTATGTTTTCTATTACTTTTATAAAATCAGAATTTCCGGCTAAAAAAACAATAGAAAGTCCTTTTAATGACTTAGAAAATATTTCCGGAGTCATAAATCTTAAAACTCGGTTCATCATTTTTGCTTCGCGCGCAAGCGAAAGATGATTTGGGGCATTATTTACTTCAATAAAAAATAGCGGAAATTCTAGACTTAGCAATCTGAGTGCTCTTCTTGTTTCCTCTTTTGAGATTTTTCCTAACAATAAAAAACTGGGAGTAGTTGGCTGTTTCTCAAAGCTTTTACGCAACTCTTCAATTAAAAATGTTTCATTATTAGAAATAAACTGAAAATTTACCGAAGGAAATTTGATTAAATGCTTTGGTAAATCAACGGCAAACACAAAAACCCTTGATGTAGGATTTACCAAATATTTAGAAAGTGCGTGAAATAATATTCTTAAAGCCTCAAAAACTCCACCGGAAGCTAAAATTATTTCTCTGTTGCCCGATGTTTCACCAAGATGATATAATAACGGTTCTTGCTGATTTTTAACAAGCCATTCATTAAAATATTTTACTAAATAACTTGGTTCACCTTTTTTAAAGCCACCACGAGGCATATAAGGTGCACTCTTTTTTATTAAATCAAGTAAAAATTCTAATTTAGTTTTTTCTTTTGTCTCCCATTCAAGATGCTCAATAATTGCATCAAGATTATATTCGTTTAATTCATTATTTTGAAAATCAATCCCTAAAATCATTCTTAAATAAGCCGATGAAAGCCTTTTATCCTGCACGGGATTGCCAATATGAAAATTGACTTTTTCCTCTGCCGGAACTGGCGACAAAGCTGTTGCCTCGCTAACTTCTGAAACTTTTGCAGCTTTTACGGGGCTAAGCTTAAAATACTCTAATGGATCAATATATTTTTTCATAATATTTTAGAGTAGTAATTATAATTCTTTTTCTATTTTAGCTTTTGAGTTTCCAACGGCTGTTTGCAAAAATTGTTGAAACATTCCTATCAATTCTGAACCACTGGAAAAGTCATTTGGCGACAAAGAAACTATTGTTTTTGCATTTTTTAATGTTTGACTTGCTTCGGCTAAACGTGCTGCTTGTGGTGTTAGCATTAATAATTCGGGACTATTTTTCAACATATTCAGTTCTTCTTTGTCTAATTCAAGTTGCATTCTTTTTCTGCCTAACTCATCTTCTATTCTTTTGTTGGCAAGCGAAGATTCTTTTTCCAATTCTGTTCTCTTTAAATCATACTTTTTTAGCTCAAGATTGTTTTCGAGAAATAAAATTTCTTCATCAGCATTTAATTTTGCTTTTGTTGCTTGAATTCGAGCTTGTTGATTTAATTTTTCAGTTTGCTCCATAATTCTTGCCGATTCTTGTTGACGCATTGCATCTGCAATTTTGGAATCAATTGCGTCAAAAGATTGCACCGTTAAAGAAATAAGATCGAGCCCAATATTTTTAATACTTAAATTTATTTTTTGTAACAAATATTCATAAATTTTAGATGAAGATAATTCCTCAATTTCAAATTTTTCTGCATATTCTTTTACTATTCCATGTATTGTTGTCTCAAGTTCTTTTTCAGCTTTGGCAACTGCATTGTTGTTCCACCCGCCAATTCTAATTAAT
>Ga0100377_1003906_pt1 | contig 11723 bp, 8 predicted proteins | sample CryGeymeta201501_FD_83664 | JGI IMG/M metagenome (GOLD analysis project Ga0100377, IMG submission 83664) | Groundwater microbial communities from Crystal Geyser aquifers in Utah, USA - Crystal Geyser metaG 2015-01 | ecosystem: Environmental > Aquatic > Deep subsurface > Groundwater | place: USA... | reverse complement strand
TTCTATTATTCCGTAAACTGGATGAAAGACAAAGTCCGCACCCGTTATCTGGAGGGGGTGGAAGACCCTCTAGTGGATCAGGCCAATATTCTGGCAACAATGGTCGGCCAGGATATGGAATCGGGACGGTTCGACACCGCCCGGCTGTATCAGGTGTTTGACGGCGTCTATCTCCGTCAGTTGTCTGCCAAAATCTATGAGTTCGACAAAACCTTTGTCGACATGAACATCTATATCACCGACAAAAGCGGTAAAGTGATATTTGACGCTCAAAACAGGGCGAATATCGGCAAAGACTACATTCAATGGCGCGATGTCCGCCTGACATTAAGCGGAGTTTACGGGGCACGCACAACCAGAGCGGATCCGGACGATCTGAAATCATCCGTGCTTTATGTCGGCGCACCCATTTATGTCCGAGGAGACATCGCGGGTGTTTTGACGATTGCCAAACCGACAACGAACATCAATAACTTCATCGCGAATTTCAAACCCGAATTCTCAAAAGTGGTTGCCATCTCCATGTTTGCTGCGATTATCCTGAGCCTGCTCGCTTCCTGGTGGATCACTCTGCCTCTCAAGCGGTTAACCCGGTATGCCAATGACATCGGAGGGGGAAAGAACGTTAAAATCCCCAAACTCAACGCCACGGAAATCGGCGAAATGGGCAAGGCGTTTGAAAAAATGAAAACCACGCTTGAGGGGAAAAAATATGTCGAGCAGTATATTCAGACGCTGACCCATGAGGTTAAAAGCCCGGTATCGGCCATTGTCGCCGCGGCAGAGTTGCTGGAGGAAAAAATGCCGCCCGAACAGCAGGCCAAATTTCTGGCCAACATCCGCAACGAAGCCGGCAGAATCAATGATATTGTTGAACGACTGCTGGCTTTGTCGGCGCTGGAAAACCTGAAGATATTGCCTGCCGGCGAAAACATCCCCTTAAAGCCTTTAATATCCGGAGTGGTCGAAAGCAAACAGCCACTGCTCAGACGTAAACAGATACCGGTTGATTGTGATATATCGTCAGATATCAGTATTTCAGGCGATAGATTTTTGTTGCATGAAGCCTTGTCCAACCTATTGCAAAACGCAATCGATTTCAGCCCGAAAAACGAAAAAATAGCCATCACCTGCCGGAATGAAAACAAGTGCATTAAAATCATGATCGAAGATCGGGGCCCCGGTATTCCCGATTACGCGCTCGATAAAGTATTTGAAAAATTTTATTCGCTGCAAAGGCCGGATGCGGGGAAAAAGAGCACCGGCCTGGGATTAAATTTCGTCCGGGAAGTGGCAACCCTGCACCATGGTGAGATTGTCCTCGAGAACCGGGAATCCGGAGGGGCGAGAGCTATTCTGACCCTGCCCGCTTGATTTTTAATTCATGGCGTTGAGTTTGCCGGAAATTTCGTATGAGTATCGCGTGCCGGGGGCAAGCTTCATATATTTTATAGGCGCTTTTTCGCTTTGATTTTTTAATTTCATTTCAATCGGTCTTCTGTCCGGCATTCAGCCATTGACGGCTTGTCTTTTGGCGTCTGCACTCGGGGCACACATTCCAGCAGGCCTTAATCTCAGGAAACATATCCTTCAGAAAACGGGTGGGTTCGGGCGCAAAGAAACGACCGCACTCCGGGCAGGCGGAAAGGGTGATGCAAGTATTCCACGCCTGGAGGATGCGTTGATTGCCCCGGTCTTCCATCCGGATGGCGCCGGTGGGACACACCTCGGCACAAGCCCCGCAGCCGATGCAGGCATCGGAATGCATATTAAAAGGAGCGCCGACCCGGCGTTCCGATCCCCTCCCTATAAACTCGATAGCGGCCGCGCCGATCAGATCCCGACAGACGCGAACACAGAGGCCACAGAGAACGCATAGCTCGTCGGCGTTTCCAGACGAAGGCATGCCGAATCGGGATGCCGTGACACCCTCCCTCTCGGCCATTTTACTTATAACATCGGATCTGGGACAGCGGCTCATGAGGGCTTCAAGGGTTAGGCGGCGGGCCTGAACCGCCTCCGGGGCATGGGTCTGGACCACCAGACCTTCCTCCACGGGATAGGTGCAGGAGGCAACCAGGGCACGATAGGGCGCGATAATCATTACCAAGCACAGCCTGCATGCCCCATAGGGCGCCAGGGCGTCATGGTGGCAGAGGGTGGGGAGTGTGATCCCCGCCTCCTCCACGGCCCTTAAGAGAAGGGCCCCTTGCGGGATAGAGACGGACGTTCCATTAATAGTCAGAGTTGCCATGGGCTTACCTCACGATCTCGACGGCCCCTTCAGGGCAGATTTCGTAGCAGGTGCGGCAACGGGTGCATAGCGCCGCGTCAATAGAATGAGGCTGTTTCTTTTCTCCACTGACGGCGCCGACGGGACACTCCCGCAGGCAGAGTCCGCATCCGGTACAGCGCTCGGGCACAATGGCGAGTCGTATCAGGGCGCGGCAGACTCCTGAAGGACATCGTTTTTCATTCACATGGGCATCGTATTCATCCCGGAAATAACGGAGCGTGGAAAGCACCGGGTTAGGCGCTGTCTGACCGAGCCCACAAAGGGATGCCCCCTTGACCCACAAGGCAACCTCCTCCAGCATCGCCAGATCTCCCGGTCCGGCCTTCCCTTCGATGATGCGGGTGAGGATCTCGACCATATGGCGGGCCCCTTCACGGCAGGGCGTACACTTGCCGCACGACTCCTCTATGGTGAAGCTTAGAAAATAGCGGGCCACATCCACCATGCAGGTTTCTTCATCCATCACCACCATGCCGCCCGAACGCATGATGGAAGCAGCCTGGCTCAGGGACGAATAGTCAATGGGGAGATGGAACAGGTCGGCCGGGATGCAGCCGCCCGCCGGACCCCCGGTCTGGACCGCTTTAACCCGTCTGCCGTCCAGCCCTCCGCCCCCGATCTCATGGATCATCTCATTAAGGGTCAGGCCCAGAGGTGCCTCCACGAGCCCGGTGTTGGCGATCTTCCCCACTAAGGAGAAGACGACGGTCTCCGCATTTCCATCGGTCCCGATGCCGGCATACCAGTCTGCCCCTTGCGCCACAATCGCTGAAACCGATGCCAACGTTTTGACATTATTGATGATGGTCGGTTGGCCCCAGAGCCCCTTGATAGCCGGATACGGCGGCCTGGCCCTGGGTTCGCCCAGCCCCCCTTCCATGGAGGCAATGAGCGCCGTCTCCTCGCCGCACACAAAGGCCCCGGCCCCCCGAACCACATCTATGGAAAAGCTGAAGCCCGAGCCCAGGATATCTTCGCCTAAAAGCCCCAGGGCCTCGGATTGTTCAATGGCGTGCCGGATCCGCTTAATGGCCAGGGGATACTCGTTTCGCACATAGACATATCCCTGAGAAGCCCCGATGGCATACCCGCCGATGGTCATCCCCTCAATTACTGCATAGGGGTCGCTTTCCAAGATGGTGCGATCCATGTAGGCCCCCGGGTTGCCCTCATCGGCATTGCAAATGATATACCTGGCCGTCCCGGCTGCTCGGCTGCAGACCTCCCACTTTTTCCCGGTGGGGAAACCGCCGCCGCCCAGTCCTCTGAGCCCGGATCGGGTGATCTCGTCAATGACTTCCCGTGGAGAAAGGCCCCACAGGGCCCTGCTCAGGCCCTGGTAACCGCCCACGGCCGCATATTCCCCGATGCTTTCCGGGTTAATCAGGCCGCTGTTGCGCAAAATAATCTTGTGCTGCTTTGCATAGAAGGGGAGCTCGCTGATAAGGGGCAGCCGGGAGAGAATACCCATCCCTTTTGGAGCGACTGACCCCGCTTCGGGGATCACGGCCAGGGCATGTTCCCCAGGAAATTCACTGACCGAGAGGGCAGTAATCAGTTTCTGCCCGTCCTCGGACGTCATCCGGGCGTAGAGAACCCTTCCCAGTCCCGGCATGTACACGTCCACCACCGGCTCCTGCTGGCAACAGCCGATGCAGCCGGTGGAAACCAGCACGATATCCATGCCGTAGGTCTTGCCTGCCTCCCGAATGGCCTCGAATACCGCCCCGGCCCCTGCTACAAGTCCGCACGTGGCCATCCCGACACAGATCCTCGGCCGTTCGGGACGCAGTAGGGAAATCCCATCCTCTCTTAAATTCTTCAGGTCGGCGTGGGAACGTATTGTCATTTCTCTTGCTCCTCAATCGAGTGTTCACCTAGCGTCCCCTCTGTGAATTTTTTCAGTATCCGAGCGACACGATCGACCCTGAGCCTCCCATAGGTCTCTTCATCGACCCGTATCACAGGCGACATGCTGCACGACCCGAAGCAGTGGACCGTCTCAATGGTAAACAGCCCATCTGGGGTTGTCTCACCCGGCTTCACGCCGAGCGATGTCCCGATTTTTTCCAGCAATCGGTCGCCGCCCCGGATATAGCAGGCCGTGCCCAGACAGCCCTGGACCGTATGGCTACCCCTCGGTTGGAAGCTGAAAGCGGAATAGAAGGCCGCTGCGCTGTAAAGTTGACTCAAGGGTATGGCCAGGTCATTGGCGGTCGCGCGAAGATCGGCCTCAGGCAGGTAACCCTTAGCCGCATGGATCTCATGCAATCGGGCCAGTACGGCCCCGGCCGGGGGATGGGAAGGTTGCGCTATTAAAGGCATGATGATCTCCCCTAAAAATTGAAAACTGCATATTTGACAGAAAGCGCAAGCCTTAAGGCCAGACCCACTCATTGATCAGCAGGATTGCGGATCGAGGGGGAATTTTTTCCCTCGATCCGACCGGCCTTAAGACTTTGGATCTCCGACCTTCAAATCCCCAAGGCCTTACGCTTGGCCTCGATGTGGTCGATCATGAGCCTGGCCGCTTTGAATGGATCCGTTTCCACCGCAAAGACGGCCCCCACCACATCATTTGCCCCCCTTGTCAGGAGGTCGGTCACCACCGGACTTCCCAGGACCTGGGGGACGGTCCCCAGCACTGTAAAGACGCCCGAGGCCACCGCGTACGCTCCGATGCTGACCGCTTTCTCGCTCATCCATTCCGGCGCGGCCCCCGCGACCGGGAGATCGCTGATATCCACGCCCAGGGCATTGGCAATGGCGGCGCATGCCACCAGGATTCGGCTGATGTCCACACAGGAGCCCATGTGGAGGGCTGGTGGTATGCCCAATGCCTTGCAAACACCCTTGAGCCCCTCGCCGCATTCTTCTGCCGCCTCGGGCAGCAGCAATCCTGCCTTGGCCGCGGCGATAGCGTTGCACCCGGTGGTCACCACCAGCACATTGTTGCGGATCAGCTCCCGGATGAGGTTGATATGGGTGTAATCATGTTGAACCTTGACGTTGTTGCACCCCACCAGGGCCACGATCCCCTTGATAGTCCCGCCCTTGATGGCATCCAGGAGCGGATCGAGGGTCCCGCCCAGGGCACCTACAATAGCCTCGACGCTGAACCCGGCCATACATTCCATTTTATCTTCAGGGATGCGCACCATTTCGGGTTTGCGGAAACGGAAGTTTTCAACCGAGACCTTGACGATATCCCTGGCGATCTTTGCCGCATGTTCCTCGTTGAATTCCATATGGACGGCACCGGGGAACTTGGCCTTGGGGGAGGTGGAGATGAACTTGGTATGAAAACAGCCGGCCAGATTGCCCAGAGCCGGCATGATGCACTGCACGTCCACGATCATGGCATCGACGGCCCCGGTGATAACGGCCAACTCCTGCTGCAGGAAATTCCCGGCAATAGGCACCCCGTGCCGCATCAGGATTTCATTGCCTGTGCAGCACATCCCGGCCACCTGGATTCCCTTTGCCCCATATTTCTCTGCCAGGGCGATCATCTCCGGTTCTTTGGTGGCGGCAAGAATCATCTCGGAGAGGGTAGGCTCGTGTCCATGCAGGATGATATTGACGCAGTCTTTCTTGAGCACCCCCAGGTTTACCACCGAACGCTGCGGAGTTGGGGTGCCGAAAAGGACATCGGAGAGTTCGGTCGCCACCATGGACCCGCCCCAGCCGTCGGAGACAGCGGCCCGGAGCCCCTGTAGGATGAGGTGAACCGGATCATTGTCCACACCGATATGGGTGCGGTGCATGATCTCCACGATCTCCCGATCGATACCGCGGGGATCGATCCCTACCTTTTTCCACAGGGCCACGCGCTTTTTCGGGGCCCGTCGGGTGAACCGGATGGGACCCTCCTGTTTGCCGAACTCCGCAGAGACCGCCTTGGCCAAATCGATCCCGATTTCTGTTGCTTTACGACCCTCGGTCTTGATGCCGTACTCGGCTGCCAGGGCCTTGAGCTTGGCCTCGTCCTTGATCTGATATCCCCCGCTTTTTCCCTCGGCCGTCAGGAGGAGGGTGTGGGCGATATCCCTGCCGTGATCGGAATGGGACGCCGCGCCTGCCGCAATCATGCGGATAAGGCCGCGCGCCACGATAATATCGGCCGTGGCCCCGCACACTCCTGCCTTGGGGCCTTCGCCGTCAAAGGGGCTGATGCGGCAGGGCCCCATGTTGCAGTGTCGGCAGCAGACCCCCAATTCACCGAAACCACACTGGGGCAACTGGGCCTCATACCGGTCCCAGGCCGTCTCAAGGCCCAGTTCCCCGGCCCGCTCCAGCATCTTGTGTACTGAAGGATCGATGCTCCTGCCTAGAATTTTCTCGCTGATTGTCATGGCTCATCACCTCCTTAAGCTATGGTGGGCGGTCAGTTCCTGCTGACTGCTGAGGGCATCGAGAAACTGCCTGGATGTCGTCTGTGCGGCCTGCTGCATGATCTCTACGGGATACCTCAGGTTGAGGGCCCGGGTCGGGCAGGCAGCCACGCATGCGGGGCCTTCGGCCCGATCAGAACACAGGTCGCATTTGATGGCGGCCTTCTTTTCCCTGCCGCGGATGTCTGTGGTCGCCACATGGATGGCGCCAAAGGGGCAGACGATCATGCAGAGCCTGCATGCAATGCAGAGCCTCGGGTCAACGGCTGTGAAGGTCTCGGTGCGGTAGGTTGCGCCGGTGGGACAGACCTTAACGCAGGGAGCGTCCTCGCATTGCCGGCACTGGGTGGAAAGCTTGACCCTGTCCACCTGCACCACCCGATTGCGGGGCTGGAGTCGCTCACCGGCCAGGACCGCCCCCAGTACCGTGCCTGCCCGAGTGTGCGATGCGGCGCAGGCCAGCTCACAGGTGTGGCAACCCACGCAACGCTCGGGGTCAACAAGGATAAACGGACTTTCTACGGACATGACATTCACCTCCTTCGTAAAGGGATTCTTCCATCTATCATCAAAAAAACCGGGATTTGTCTGCCGGTATTCGTTACCGGCGCTACACGTCACTCACCCCGGTTTCTCAAAAACATGCGCGATTCAGATGGTGTGTCGCCTCTGTCGAAATTCCGCTTCGTCATGGATGAGATAAGCATTTTTATCTCAAATCTGCCACAAATAGTCAATCAGGAATTAAGGAATTGAACCCGCCTTGTCAGCTCCTTCAAAAAGTATTTAATATCATATCAGGAGGTCAGCCGATCGAAGTCTCTGGGCCAACCATGCTTATATCGGTCATGATTTCAATAAGATGTATATCAATTTCCCGTTGACAGCGCACCCTTCTTCAGATAATTTAAGACCTGGCTGCACCAAGATGATCGTGCCCTGTTGTCGGACAACACTTCTCGGCAGTGGCTGCGTTACATGATGGCGCCGGAAAATGGATTGAATCGACCATTTTCGCATATCGCCAACCTAAGGATTCGCTCTATGCAAGCATTGAAGCTGTTTGAAACCGTGGCCGCCCTTTCCCCCGATGGTAAAGGATACCGCATTCAGCATCCACACACCGACCGTTGGATCACGATCCCGGAAGCGGACCTTTCCTCAATTCTGGATCTTGTTCCCACAGAAATCATCTCTGCATATCAGGCATCTTCGGCGCAAGCTACCCGGATGGCTTTTATCGATGCGGTGCTGACGGCACGGCTGAACAAACGTTTGCTTTCCAGATGGATCCCAAAAGGAGGCACTGTCTCTCTTCCTGCTGAAAAACTCGATCCTCCAAGAGGGTATTACTATCCGGAAAAAGGTAAAACGGCCTATTTTAAGGCCCATGGACGGATATCAGTGGATCCGGATCTGATGGTTCCGATCCTTGATCCGAGTGCTAAACTTTTGGAAAAACTGGAAGAGGCCAGACGGCAATATGCCGACGAGCCCTTTACGGCCCTGACCATCATCGGCCATGGGGTGTTCACCTATCTTTTCCAGGCCAAACGGCTAAACGGTCAAAAATATCTGTTCGGCAAACTCATCCATCACGGCTCTCAACCGGTGGAGATGACCCATTGGGCTCGGGTCTCCGGCTGGGACTCGGGTACGCTCATCAAACGATCCGGTATTGACCTCAAACAGCTTTAACCCTCATTTTATTCGGATAAATCCTGTTTAGACGGGGTGCTTTTCCAAAAACCTCAAAATCGCCTCTTCATAGCCCGGTGCAGCACTGGATCCGCTATGGTTTGCCCCCTGACCGATGAAAAGATCAGAGGATTCAGGGTGAAGCGCTTTTTTCAGGGTTTGCGCAAAAGAAAGGGGAAATCGTCTGTCCTTTTCCCCGTGGATGAGCATGACCGGCATTTTCAGCTCCGGAGCCAGCCGGGCCGGGCTCAGCTTTTCGATCCTGCCTCTGTAATAAAGGTTCATCCAGAAAAGAATCATGTACCCAAAAAGGAATCTAAATGGGCGGCCGTACCAGTTAAAAAGGCTCATGAGCATCTCCCCGGTATAGGGATAGGAGCCTTCCATAAAAAGAAGTTTCACCCTCTCCGGATTCCGCCAGGCCGCGATGGCGGCACCTCCTGAGCCGGCGGAATGACCGTAGAGGATAACAGGCTCGCCGATCCAGGAAAGGACCGACTCGATGTCTTCGGCAAACCGGAGTGCATTCATCCCTCTCTGGGAGCTGGATTCTCCGTGGTCACGGGCGCTGTGAATGACGGTGGTATAACCCCACTTTCCGAAAATCCTGGCCCGGGAAACCATCCGATCCCGGTTTCGGCTCCATCCGTGGGCAAACACTACGATCCCTCTGGAGCGGCCTTTCGGTTCGATACGCCAGGCTTCCAGGGATTTTCCGTTGACCGTGGGAATCCGCACATCAGATACATGCCCCCAGTCCGGCTGATCTTTGACAGGTTTTCGGGGATATTCGTGGATCATATAGGCAAAAAAAAGCGTTACAAGCAGATAAGCGGCAAGAACGACCAGTACAATCACGATCATCGGCAGCAAAATCTCATATAAGGGGATCAAGCATGGCGATTTTATCCGGACAGATTCGGCATGGAGTGATTTTCGCGGTAACCCATGCATCCGGTGCGGATCCGGATACTGTATCTAATGGCACTTGTCAAATAAGCATAATTCATGTAAAAAATCACAAAAGGTAAAGTGATTTTGATCTGCGGTGGTGTGCTCAGGAGCTTGAAGCGCAACCCCAAACCGGGGACCCTAATCTCGAGTGCATTTTCGGCGAACCTGGATCCGACCCTATGTGAAGGAGGCGGCGTTTGCTTCGACCGTTGCCAAAACGAAGTTGCACCTTTTCATACTCACAAACACAGAGGAGCCAATCCATGAACTCAAAGCTGTTTAGAAGGATCCTGTTGTCTCTTGTTATTGCGTGCGCTGTAAGCTGTGCTTCAAAAGCACCGGTGCTGAAACACAGACGCCCGATTCGACTCCGGTAGTCATATCGACACCCGAGCCTGAGAAGCTCCGGGAAACAGTAAAAGTCAAGGTTGGGCAGTTAAACCTCCGTGCTGAAGGTACCACCAAAAGTCGCATTATAACCGTCCTGAAAAAAGGCGAGACCCTTACCGTGCTGACCCGGGAAAATCATTGGGTCAAAGTGCAAACCGATTCCGGGGAACAAGGTTGGGTGGTGGAACGATACATCACTGCAGGAGAAAAAACTAGCAGCATTACAGGGCCGGCGCAACAAACCCCTTCCTCCCCGGTCCAAGTTCCTGAAAGTACACCTGCTGCAGCGAGTAAAGCGTCCTTAAGCCCTCCTGCCTCATCGAATTCTTTGAAAATAAACCTTAATCCTTGGTCCTACGAGAGAAAAAGATAACTGAACAACCCTCGGCTTAAAGACGAGGGTTGTTCAGTTCGACGCCTCATCGAGGTTCAGATGCTTAAAAATAACCTGAATCCCCTGCATGGATAACACACGCAATGGAGCGGTCTTAAACGCACTACAAATCGACGAAAAGCTCATTCCCCTGTAAGGCTTGTGTTATCCCCGATCCCGTTGAGGACGTTCACGATCCGTTGACACAGAAGCGGGGCGACCCGTTGAGCGAACGCTGCAGTTGGATGGGCATCGTCCGGACTTGAGGCATATTCAGGGCGCAGATACAATCCGCCTTCCGTTTCCAGTTCATAAAAATCCCAGATGTAAATATTGTCGCCCCGTTCATCCCAGACGTTTTTCACCCAATCAAAAAAGGCGCGGGTGCGAGTGGCCATATCCACATCGATGAGGCCCTCGACTTGCACCGCACCGGTCCAGATAATAAAGCGGGTGTTCGGAAATTCACGCAGTTTGGCTTTCAGTGCATTATACTGCAAGTAGTAGTTTTCAAGACGTCTATCCTCAGATGCAACATCTGGGGCGCCGATATCGGCCCCGATCTCGCTGACTGGAAAACAGTGTTTGAAAACAATCACATGATACTGTGCGGTCAGCATTTCGAGTGTGGCATCTCCAGGGACGCCGTAATTCACCCAAATGTTCCAGTAGTCATACGGGTAATTTCCATCTACGGCCCCAGGGAACCATTGTTCCGTGATGGAATGTTGTGGGGCGTTCTGCGCAAACCATGCCTGAACTCCTCCATTCCAGATAACCTCCCCGGTGCTATGATGGAGCAAAATAATATTAGATGAGTCACTTGGAGTGGGTGGATCATCGCCGCCGGAACTGCTGCATCCTGCAAGGACAAAAATGGAGATCACACCGATCAGGATCACTACGGAAAACTTTTTAGGCGTGTTCATGTCTGTTCCTCCTTTTGAATTGTTCACGGGGTTGAACCAGTCAAATTGATGTCAGCCGGTTCAGGCCGGCCATTTGTTCTTTGAAACAGCATTTTACAACTTACAACATCGGACAAGATGGAGAAAGTGGTCTGTGCCCCTTCAGAGAGTTAAAGCAGGAGCATGAGGTGCGAACACAATAAAAATCTTGCGTTTTTACAATTATTTTGGATAGTTATGATATGTTTAAAAATCCGTTGGAAAATACCCCTTTCCGCTCCTAAAAATTCCAATCTTTTGATCTTTGCTGTCTAAAACTTCATAAACTTGTGCATCAAGTCTTCGCAGTTGCCAGCCATTAGTTTTACAAAATTCCTTCCTGAATTCCCAATATCTCATTTCTTCCGTGCCTTTCAAAATACCCATTTTGATTCCGGCAGATCCTCGTTTGCTTTTTTTGGTTTCCATAGGTTTCCTTTCTGTCTGAGCAGGCATCAAATGAATAATGCTTATTTTTACTCCAGATCTCAATCAATGAAAAGGATTTTTTCGGTTCATCCGCTTTAACGCCCTTTTTCGTTTTAAAAAAGGATCAATATCAGTAGTGTCCCAACGTCGAAGTTTCAAACTGATATAAATGATTGATATTAATTAATAATATTATAGATATGGCATTTTTTGATTTGAAATTCATTCGGGGAAAATGGGAA
>Ga0100377_1003897_pt1 | contig 11744 bp, 6 predicted proteins | sample CryGeymeta201501_FD_83664 | JGI IMG/M metagenome (GOLD analysis project Ga0100377, IMG submission 83664) | Groundwater microbial communities from Crystal Geyser aquifers in Utah, USA - Crystal Geyser metaG 2015-01 | ecosystem: Environmental > Aquatic > Deep subsurface > Groundwater | place: USA... | reverse complement strand
TCGGGTGGAGGTCGTGGTGAACGGGGCGGTGGTGGCCTCGGGGGTGTTCGAGCTGGTGGTTTGACAGGGGGAGGGAGGGGCGGGGACAATCGGGGGGGGGCGAGCGGCAGAGTCCAGAGGGAGGGTGTGTGATCAAAGAGCTGCGGGTGTCGAACTTTCGGAGTCTGGGCCGTGACGTGAGCCTGCGGCCCGGGGCGTTATCGTTCCTGCTCGGTCCCAACGGGGCGGGGAAGTCGAACATCCTTGATGCGTTGTCGTTCGTCCGGGACGCGGTGACGCAGGGGCTCCCTGCGGCGATCACGCATCGGGGGGGGATCGATGCGGTGCGGCGTCGGAGCTCGGGGCATCCCTACAACGTGCGTATCGAACTGGAGCTGGCGCTGACGTCGGGCCCCGTGCGGTACGGGTTCGAGATCGCGGGGGATCGCGTCGAGGAGTATCGGGTCAAGGCGGAGTGGGCGGAGGTGTCGGGGGACACCGCAGTGGGCTTCGAGCGGGAGGGTGAGGCGTGGCACGGGCCGCCAGGGCTGGTGCTTCGGATGGACGAGCAGTCGCTGGCCCTGACCGTGTTGGCGGGGGACGCGCGGTTCAGCGAGCTGTGCGGTCTGCTGTCGAACGTCGTGGTCTACAGCGTGTTCCCGGACACGCTGCGCGCGCCGCAGACGTTCGATCCGACGCGGCCGATGAAGCGGCACGGCGAGAACTGGGTGTCGGTGCTGCGTGAGCTGATCAAGGAGGATGGTAAGGGTGAGCTGGTGGTGGGGCTGAAGAAGCTCACCGGCGACATTGAGGACGTCAAGGTGACGAGCGTGGCGGGCTATCTGATCGCGGAGTTCAAGCAGCGCTCGATGGTGGAGAAGGGCAAGCGGTGGTTTGGCGCGCAGCAGCAGTCCGACGGGACGTTGCGTGTGGCGGGGCTGCTGACGGCGCTGCTCCAGAGCCCGGCGCTCCCGGTCGTGGGGGTCGAGGAGCCGGAGCTGACCGTGCACCCCGGCGCGTTGCCGATGCTCTACGACTACCTCAAACAGGCGAGCGAGGTGTCACAGGTGATCGTGACGACGCACAGCCCGGTGCTGCTGGATGTCGTCGACATCGAGCAGGACACGGTGTTTGTGGTGGAGCGCCGCGATGGGGTGACTCAGGTCAGACGCATGGGAGAGGCCGAGAAGCGCCCCGTGCAGGACCGGCTGCTGCGGCTCGGCGAGCTGCTGCTGTCGGGCGATCTGCAGCTGTCCCTGTCTGGTGAGGAGCCAGAGCGGGCATGAAGGGCTATGTGCTGGTGGAGGGGCACGGGGAGACCCTGGCGGCGAGCAACCTGATCGCCCGTCTCAGCGCGGAGCTCGACGTCTTTGTTCCGTGGTCATCTCCGCTGCGTTGGAAGAACCTGCACCTGCCGAGGGGCGTCCTGCGGGGCGCGGAGTTTGTGCGGAGCAAGGGCGATGCGGGCGCGTTGCTCATCCTTCGCGATGAGGATGACGCCTGTCCCCGCGACCTGGCTCCGCAGCAGGCGCGCCTGCTCGCGGACCTCGCGCTGCCGTTTCCCGTGGCGTATGTGCTGCTGCACCCCGAGTACGAGGTGCTCTTTCTGCCGTGCCTGGACCGCATGACGGATCTGGGCTTCTCCGCGTCGGCGAGGTGGGATGGTGCGACCTGGGAGGCGCGTCGGGGCGTGAAGGAGTGGTTGACGAAGCAGCTCCCGCGTGGTCGCAGCTACAAGCCCACCGTCCAACAGCTGGAGATGACCCGTCGGATCGACCTCGCCGCTGTGAGAGCCGCGGAGGTGCCGTGCTTCGGGAGCCTTGAGCGCGGGCTTCGCCTTCTGGGGGAGCGGTTCGGGCAAGGGGGCGGGGTGTATCCGGAGGTGGGGCCGGCGGAGCTGTGAGCTTCGCGCCTGCGGTCGCCCCGGATTCGTTCGGCTTGAGCACAAACATTCACGGGTGAGCTGTCACATCTCGGCGGGGTCGTCTCTGTCGGGGTTGGCGTGTCCGATGGATGGGATGCGCGAGACCTTGACGGACCGGGGAGCCCTGTGTGGCTCGGTCGGTGCGGTGTGCGAGGGAGCTCCCATGATCGGAAGCGGGCGGGCGTGGCGTTGGTGGCTCGGGGTGATGTGCGTGCTCGGCGCGTTGGCCGGCTGTACCGGCGCCATCGAGGTCGATGATGAGCCGGATGCGAGCGGCGTCAGCGATGATGCCTCCTCGGGGCGCGACGTGCCTGGGGCGGACGTCCCGGAGGCGGACGCCTCGGAGCCGGGGAACGCCGTGGCGCCGCCTTCCCCGAGCGATCTCATGCTCAACGTCTTCGAGGACGACGGTGGTCGGGTGAGCCCCTATCCCGTGGAGCAGTCGGCGCCGCTGGTGCTCGAGGGGGGATTGGTCCTGCTGGGGCAGCCGCGGGGGCTGGCGGTGGTCGATGCGCCGTCGCTGCGCGTGCTGGGGTGGCACAGCGACTTCGAGGCGCCGGTGGCGAGCCTCGGGGGGCGGCGGGCTGTGGTGTATGGGGCGGTGCCGGGCGGTGGAGGCTGGGCGGGGCTGTTGAGCGTGGACTTCACGGACGCCTTGCAGCCGGTGGTGTTGGACGGGCTGGTCGTGGACAGCGGCTGGCGGAATGGGGTGAGCCACACCGGGGCTGATGGTCAGACGTGGCTCTGGGTCGGGCAGGGGGATGACAGCGTGGTGGTGGTCGTGCACGTCGGAGCGGACGGGGTGTTCTCCGAGGCCCGCGTGGCGATCGGCGCGCCGGTGAGGCGGCTCGCGTTTGCCGGTGAGGGGCGGGCGTTCGCCTGGGTGGCCGGGGAGACGGTCGTCGCGCCGTGCCCGGAGTGGGACGACAGCCCGTGCGACGCCGCGCCCCGAGAGCTCGTGGAGCTGGACCTCCAGAGTCCGTGGTCGCCGAAGAGGCGCGGAGGGCGGATCGTGCCGCGCTACGACCCGCGCGCGGTCGTGGCCGAGGGGGGGAGCCTCGTGATCATCGGTGAGCGTCTGGGCGTGGAGCACGTCCAGGTGGTTCGGCTGAGCGATCGTGCCGACCTCGGGGCGGTGGAGCTCGGGCGCGCGGTCGGTGAGGTGCGGGTGCACGAGCTCGCGGGAGACAGGCTGGCGGTGCTGCCGGCGGAGAACTGGGGGTCACCGATGCCGCTGTGGGTGCTGTCGGTCCCTGAAGGCGAGCGACCGGCCGTCGTGGCGACGCACGAGCTGCCGCCTGGCGTGGAGATCGTCGCGGTGTTGAATGAGGGGGAGCGGCTGCTTGGGGTGCAACAAGACGAGGCGTTGCTGATCGACCCGGGGGCCAGCGGGCGCGGGGCGATCGTGTCGCGTATTCGTATCAAGGCTGCGAATCGACATCGGCGCAGGGCATGGTTTGTGGACGGTGAGGGGGTAGGGTCGTTCTGGTCGTTGTTCGTGGCGAGCGAGGTGTTCGAGAATCAGTATACAGGCAGGGTTGAGACGTCGTCGTTGACTCAGCTCCAGGCCGTCGATGGGGCGTTGGTGGAGGTCCGCACGTTGGCGATGCCGCATCTGGTCTGGCATGTGGACGGACTGGGGGACGGAGAGGTCGGCGTCACGACGGAGCACACCTGGCAGGTGGTCGACACGGGCGGTGGACAGGAGCGGGGGCGCATCGCGCTGGACGTGGACGACCGGGCGTTCGTGGCGGTATCGGGCGGGCTGTGGCGCCACCGGTTCGACGGGGCGCGAACGCCCGGTCACACAGGCTGGTTTCCCGACCACCTCGAGCGCGTCCCCCCAGGCCTGGACCCGAACCTCGCCGAGCCGATACAGACGGTCGAGCTGCCGGAGCTCGCCACGGTCCTGCGCCGCAGCGACGGGATCGCGGTCCTGGGCCTGGACGAGGAGGGACGTGGCACGGTGGAGCGGTGGGACCTCCAGGAGCCGACCGCGCCGGTGAAGGTGGGCTCGCTGGTGTCAGCCCGGCTCGCGCTGGCGGTCGACCGCCAGGTGTACGCGCGGCCGGTGATCCCCCCCTCGCTCGACCCGACCGGTCGGTGGTTGGTCGCGGTGGACCAGAGCGAGCGGCCAGGGCGTGGGCAGGTCTTTGTCGTGGACCTCGAAGGTGCGGCGGGGCCGTCGCTGACGGAGGTGCCGTTGGCGGACGGGGACATGGTGACGCGCATGTTGTCCGACGGTGACGCGCTGTATCTGAGCATCTTCCGCAACACGGGGGGCTCCCGCGGGCGGGGCTTGATGTTCCTTGTGCGTCTGGCGACAGGTGGCGCCGCCGGCCCCCGTCTGGTCGATGAGGTGCGGGTGCCCGGCGAGGTGGAGTCGATGCGAGACGGCCGTCTGGTCAGCGTGCTGTGGGGCGTCAACGCGCGGTCGAGCACGGTCTACCTCTCGCAGCTGGCGCGGGGGCGGGTGGCGATCCTCGACCGGTTCGAGGTGGGCGAGGGCGCCGCGTCAGCGCGCTTCGGCGAAGCGGGGGAGGTGGTGCTGACGGTGAACAACCGGGCGGTGTTTGAAGGGACCCGGCTCATCCGGTTCACGCCGACGGGGGGACTGACCACGGTGATGGCGGAGCTTCGCCTGGCCGGCGGGGGGTGGCTCAACCGGGTGATCGGGCCGTGGCTGATGATCTTCGCGGGGTCGGGGACCCACATGATGCCGGTGGAGGCCACGCCGTCCGGGGGGCTGGAGGCGGGGCCGCTGCTCCGGGGGCAGGTCGTGTCTGCGGAGGCGGTGGAGGGTGGTTGGTGGGCAGCGGCTGGCGTGCACGGGCTGGTGTTCCTTCCGGCGCCGTAGGCCGGAGCTGGAGGTGGTGATGGGCAAGGCGCATGGTGGGCGGACGTGGCGTGGGTGGATCGGGGTGGTGTGCGTGTTGGTTGGCTGTTTGCCGGACCTCGACAACCCTCCGGGCGACCACCCGTGGCCGCCGGTGATCGACCCGGGCTCGCCGGGTAACTATCTGACCCAAAATGTCTTTCCGCGGAGCGGGCGGAGCTGCGGGGCGGAGTGCGATGGGGCCGAGGTGTCCGCGGTGCGCTTTGTGGCGCTGGCCGATGGTGTGCTCGTGCGGTCGGGTCCGGGTGGGCTGGAGGTGCTGGATAGCAGGGAGCCGATGCCGCGGCCGGTGCAACACCTGTGGGGGTATGGGGAGCTGCTTGGGACGTTTGGCACGCGCGGGGTGATCGCGCGTCCGCGCTGGCCAGCGTCGCAATCGGACTATGAGCCGACGGGGCTGCACCTGCGGGCGTTGGAGGTGAGCGTGTTGGAGGCGCAGGAGGTGCGGGGCGACGGGAAACCGTCCGTGGGAGGGTGGTGGCAGGAGGCGGAGGAGTGGTCGTCGGAGGGGATCGTCTACTCGCGGCCGCCGGGGGAGGAGGGAGGGGATGCGGCGGAGTCGTGGTGGGTCAACGTGGAGCGGGTGGGGCCGGAGGGTGTGTTCCAGCCGAGTTGGTTCAAGGTCGACCAACGGGCGCTTGTGGCCTGGTTCATCTCGCGTGATCTGCTGTTGGTGTTGATGGAGACGGAGAGGGTAACGGGGCTGGATGAGTGTCAGCTTGGTGAGGGTGTATTCTGTCCTGTGGGGAGCTTTGTGTTCGGGCTCCTCGATACGAGGCCAGGGGGAAGGATGCGGCTGCTGCCGGGGACGGGGAGTGCAGAGGCGTCGTACGGTGAGGCCGTGCTGAGCGGGGAGGTGTTGTACGTGGTTGGCTCGGCCTATACCGATGACGTGGCCCATCTGACCGTCCAGGCAGCGCGGCTGGATGACCTGGGGAGCCTTGACGGTCTCGATCTCGACTTGAGGGCGGCATGGCACGAGGGTGTGTTTGCGTTGCCGGGCGGCCAACTGGCGGTGGTGACGGCGCCAGAGTCCGAGCTGCACGTGCTTGGCGTCGTGGCGGGTGCGCTGGGGGAGCGGTCGCGATTCGTGCTCCCGCCGAACACGGTGCCTCTGGGGCAGGTGGCCGGTCAGACGAGGATGGTGGCCGCCACGGAGGATGAGGTGCTGCTGCTCGCGCCGTTGGCGCAGAATGCGCGCGAAGTGGTCGTGGCACGCGTGGCGGTCCCTCCTCGGGGAGCGCTCGGGGAGCGGGCGACGCTGGTGGTGGACGCCGATGGACAGGGCGCGAGCGTCTGGGTGCCGCGGGAGGCCGTGGTGGACTCGGGGTTCCAGGCGGCCTCCGTCACGCAGGTTCGGTGGGAGGGGGACGCGCTGGAGGTCGCCGGCACGGTCGCGCTGCCGGATGCGGCGACGGGCGTGGTCGGGCTCGACGCCGAGCGGGTCATCATCACGACGGAGCTTGATTGGCTCGTGTTCGACACGGCGGGCCTGGAGGAGCTGGGGCGTCGGGAGCTGGTTCGGGATCGGGATCGGAAGGCGTGCTTCGAGGTGAGGGGGCATGGGGTTCGGCACGTCGGCACCGAGCGTCGCACGTGGCGTGACGGGGTGTGGGCCCATGCACCGAATCGTCTGGAGGTGCTGGCGCCTGGCGCGGACCTCGACGTGGGGGAGCCGGTTCGGACCGTGGAGCTCCCGGCGGACGCCCTGGTGCTAAAGGACGGTGACCGGCTGGTGGCCTGGGGGCGTGATGTGGCGAACCGCGCTGTGATCGAGGTGTGGGACCTGGCCGAGCCCACAGCTCCGCAGCGCGTGGGCGTCCTGACGGACGAGGCGCTCGAGGGGGTCCCTCCGATTGAGGAGTTCGGCAGGTGGCCGGTGCGCCTCGCCATGCGTGAAGGTGTGATCGTAGCGGTGGACGAACCGGTGCACGATCCACAGCGCGTCTTCGTGGTGGACACCCGAGCTTCCGGCGGCCCGACGCTGGTCGCGTTGGCCATGCCGAGAGACGAGGTCGTGGATGGCGTGTTCTCGGACGAGGCGGGCTTGCGGCTGAGCGTGTTCCGGCCCCTGCCTGACGATCGCTCGCAGGGACGCTTCTACCTCGTCCAGCTCGACGTGGGCGATCCCGCGTCGCCGCGGTGGGGCAGTGAGGTGAACGTGCCGGGCGCGGTGCTGGCGACGCAGGGCGCGGAGCTGCTGACGGATCAGCAGCCGCTTGACGCGCGTGGCAAGGTCGCGGGCCGTGCCTTGCACCATGTCACCCTCGACGCAGGCGTCGCCCACATCACCCACAGCCTCGCCGAGTCCTGGTTCGAAGGGCCCGCAGGATGCCCTGAGCTCTGGGGCACCTTTGCGCCGAATGGTGAGCTGATCGCGCAGAGTTTCATCTCGGACCACGGGGCGAGCACGTCCACGTTGAGGCTGCCGCTGGACCGCCCGTGGGACACGTCGGTCCGCTCGGTCGGCGGCCCGTTCAACCCGCGCGCGATGGCCGGCCCGTGGCTGCTGGCCGATGTAGGCGTCAATCAGGCGGCGCTGGAGCTGGGCGTCGATGACGAGGCGCCGCGCCACTTCCTGTCCGGGCACGTGGGGCGCGTGGAGCCGGTGGAGGGTGGCTGGGCGGTGGTGGGGAGCGACGGGGTGATCTCGTTTCTTCCGGCGCCGTAGGTTGGAGCTGGAGGTGGTGATGGGCGAGGTGGGTGGTGTGCGGGCGAGTCTGTTGTGGTTGTGGCTGTGGGGCCTGGCGGTCGGTTTGGGCTGCGGCGGCGAGGAGGCGGCGGAGGTCGGCGCGGACTTTGGTCAGCCGGGTCACTACCAGACCGAGAATTGGAGTCATGGCGATGGGTCGACGGACGGGTGCGTCCTTGAGGACGAGTGCGCGTCGGCGGCGCCGCCGTGGGGCGCATGGTCGCCGATCGGAGGGGGCGCCTTCATCCGGTCGGGTGCGGCGGGGCTGTCTGTGGTGCGGGTTGGGGCCGATGGCCCGGAGCTTGTGGCGGTGCATGCGGAGTTCGGCGAGGCGTATGGGCGGTTTGGGGAGCGCGGGGTGGTGGTGCGTGGTCGGCTGCCGGGTGGGTTGGATGAGCTGGACGGGGTGCAGCAGCGTCTGCTGGCGGTCGATCTGAGCGATCTTGAGGCGCCCGTGGTGCGTGGGGAGGTGCAGGCGGCGGAGTATCCTGAGGTGTTCGCGGTGGAGGAGGACACGGGGTCGGGATGGACGATGGCGTATGCGGTGCGAGGACCGGTGCTGTCACCGTCCGAGGGCGATGCTGAGCGCGAGGAGCGCAGGGCCGACGAGGTGGTGGTGCTGCACGCAGATCGCGAGGGTGTATTCCAGAAGTCTGTGGTGCCCATCGGTGAGTTGGTGCGTGGGGTTCAGTTCCTTCGGCGTGATGAGCTCGTAGTTACCGTTGCCAATCCAGGGCATCAGGGCGGTTGCCCGGAGGGTGACCTTGTGTTCTGTGGGTCGGGGCTGGTGCAATTCCAGCAAGTCGATCTCAGCGTCGTGGGGGCGCCGCGGCTGGATGGAGCGCGGTGGACGCCGCAGAGCACGGGACGTGAGGTCGTGGCTGCGGGGGAGGTGCTGCACGTGGTGGGAGAGCCGTGGTCGGGGGATCGTGGGGTGCGGGTCGAGACGGTCCGCGCTGATACGCACGCCTCACTTGGGATGGTGGAGGTGGAGGCCTTCGAGCTCCGGCAGGTGTGGCCCCTTCCGCAGGGACGTCTGGGCGTGGTGGTGGAGCCGATGCATCTGGGGACCTCGAACAGCTTGACGGCGCTCTGGACGTTCGAGGTGTCGACGGATGGAGCGCCCGGCGTGCTCGGCACCGTGGAGCTGCCCGCGGGGACGCGCGTGCTTGGCACGACGGCGAGCGGGGAGCGCCTGATCGCCTCAGGCGGTGGCGCGGTGCTGGTGCTCGACCCGACCGCGCAGGACGCCGAGACCGTCGTCGTGGGCCGGACCGAGGTGGGATGGCCGAGCGCGCTGGGTGATCGCTCGGTGTTGCTGCAGGAGGCGGATGGGCAGAGCGCCGTGTGGGTGTTTCGTGAGGAGCTCGACGCGGGGGGCGATGTGGAGTCGGCCTCGGTCGTGCGGGTGGCCGTGGAGGGAGAAGGCCTGGGGACAGTGGAGGCCATTCCGGTGCCGCACAGCGCGTGGAGCGCGGTGGCGCTGCCCGAGGGACGTGTGGGCGTGATGACGGAGCACGATTGGCACGTGCTGGACACCGTGCCCCTGGGGGAGGTCGGCCGTGTGCCGCTGGAGCGGCCTCGGCTGGCGTACTTCGAGTTCGGTGGACACGGTGTGCGCCATGTGTTCAATCAGGCGCGGCGCGCCACGACCGCGGGCTGGATTCCCGATGTGCTGGAGGTGCTCGCCGTTGGGGCGGAGCCGGACATGAGCGCGCCGGTGCTGACGGTGGAGCTCGGCGTGGCCGGTCCGGTGTTGCGGGATGGGAGCCGCCTCGTCGTGGTGGGGCAGGACCCGGAGGGCGTGGGAGCGGTGGAGACCTGGGACCTCGCCGATCCCACGCGCCCCGTTCGTGTGGGAGGGAAGGAAGCCCGGGCGTTTACCCGCGTCGGTGTGTACAGGGCGGCCGCGCAGCTTCCTCCGCGGCTGGTCATGCACGACGGGGTGATCGTGGCGATTGCGCCCTACGAGACCTGGGGTGGTGCGGTCACCGTGGTGGAGACCCGCGGCGAAGGCGGCCCCTCTGTGTCGAGCCTCTCGATAGGCGACGATGCGTTTGTCGCGGCGATGGCTGTGGATGAGGCTGGCGTCAGTCTGAGCACGCTGCGTCGATCGCCGGATGCGCCGAGGGTGGGGCGGATGTCCTTCGTGCGGCTCGAGACCGGGGGGCCTTCCGGGCCGCGGCTGGGGAGCGGGGTGAACGTGCCTGGCATGGTGCAGGCGGCTCAGGGCGATCAGCTCGTGACCGTGCAGCAGCTCCGCACCGAACCCTATGGCTACACGACGGCCGTTCATCGCGTGAGGGTCGCCGGCGGTCAGGCGCAGATCCAGGGCACCTTGCGCCCCGAGTTCGGTGTCGAGGGCATGCGCGCCTGGTTCACCGCGCGAGGGGAGGTGTTGGTGGGGCTGCCGGCATCCTATGGAGTGAATCGCTGGTCGACGCAGCTGTACGTTGGAGGTGCAGGCTGGAGCTCGCCGCGGGCGCAGCTCGACGAGAGGCTCTATCCCGCCGCTGTCGTCGGCCCGTGGCTGCTGGGGTCGTTCGGCGCCGGCAGCGTGGCGGTCGAGATTGGCGAGGACGCCCCGGTGCGGGCGGATCGGCTGCTGCCCGCCTCGCCGTCGCGCGCGGAGCCGGTGGAGGGTGGCTGGGCGGTGGTGGGGAGCGACGGGGTGATCTCGTTTCTTCCGGCGCCGTAGGGCCGCTCCCGGTCGCCCGGGGCGGTGGGGTTGGAGCGCTGGGCGGCGCATGGGGTGCGGTCGGTCTCGTGGGACACAAAAAACTGAACTAACGTTCTGTATTTCCCTTGCCTCCGTGGAGGGGGCATGCTATACACGCGTTCTGTATATGGGGGTTGTGTCCATGCTGATGCCCTGGCCTGACGGGATGAAACGGAGACCGTCGGGGTGGGTGTTGGCCAGGGAGGAGGCGAGCTGACGTGGGAGCTTTGAAGAGTCCGGCGGGAGCGATGGTGTTGTCGTGGCTGTGGGAGCGCGTGGCGTTCTGGCGCGGTCGGGTGTTGAGGGAGGAGGAGGACGCCGATCCGGGGGTCGGGGCGGTGCAGGGGGTGATGGAGGAGTGGGAGAGCGGGCGTCGGTGGGCGCTGCGGACGGACCCGGCGTTCGCGCTGCTGTGGGCGCGGGGGTACGACCCGACGCTCGGGGGGGTGATCCGGGAGCGGCGGGACGAAGGGGGCGAGAGCCTGTTCCTGGTGCCGGGGGTGCCGGTGTATGCGCCGTTTCGGGGGAGGGTGGAGGCCGTGTTTCCGGCGGCGCGGCATGAGGATCGGGGGATGGCGGTGGTGCTGAGGTCGGTGGAGGCGCCGTCGGTGCGGCTGCGGCTGCTGCACCTCGAAGGGGCGGTCCCGCAGGTGGGGGCGTGGGTCCGGCGAGGGGAGCGGATCGGGGGGATGTTCGGTCGGTGGGCGTTTCCGGGGGGGGAGCGGTCGAGGCTGCGGGTCGAGGCGATCGTGTCGGGGCCGGGCGTGGAGGAGGTGTTCTGGGCGCCGGCCAACGCCGAGGTGTTCGCGACGGTGAACGCGGCGTGGCTGGTCTATCCGGCGGTTGAGGAGCGGGCGGCGTGGGCCTGGGTGCTGGCGATGGTCGTCGCGATGATCGCGGCGCTGGGGACGTGGCTGGCGCGCTGAGCGCGTCGGGGCGCAGAGGCGCGGCGGCCAACCGCGCCGGCAGGGGTGGCGGCCAGGGCGGCCAGGCCCCTCCAGAACGATGGGGATACGTCAGACGCGGCGGCGCCCGGGAGGGCGACGTCGGCAGAGGACCCCGGACCATGAACGAGATCGAAGAGCGTGACGTGAAGGAGAGCCCCTGGCTGGCCGAGGTGCTGGCGGGGATGCGGCTGGAAGGCGTCTATGCCGTGCTGCGCGCGGAGACGACCGAGCACGGGGAGGACCGATGGAGCGCGGCGCTGCGGCTGGGAGATGCCACGGGGCAGCTTCGGGCGCGGGCGTGGCTGGAGGCGGGCTGGGCGCCGCAGGCCGGACAGTTCGTGCGGGCGCATGGGGAGGTGGAGGTCGAGGGGCGCCACCTGATCCTCGTGGTCGGGGCGCTGGAGGCGGTGTTCGAGCCGACCGGAGCGGACCTGCGGCGGCTGCTGGCGGTGGGAGCGAGCCCGCCGGACGTGCTGATGGGGCGGGTCGAGGACCTCGTGCGGGGGCTGGACGGGCCGATCCAGCGGTTTCTGGCCGTGCTGCTCGTGAGCGAGTATGGGCTGCGGCTGAAGTGGCATCCCGGGATG
>Ga0100377_1003892_pt1 | contig 11749 bp, 15 predicted proteins | sample CryGeymeta201501_FD_83664 | JGI IMG/M metagenome (GOLD analysis project Ga0100377, IMG submission 83664) | Groundwater microbial communities from Crystal Geyser aquifers in Utah, USA - Crystal Geyser metaG 2015-01 | ecosystem: Environmental > Aquatic > Deep subsurface > Groundwater | place: USA... | reverse complement strand
CTGGGAAACCCTGGATCAGCCCATCGAACCGATCACCCTTGACCTCGTCGCCTGATCAGGGCCAAATCCCAATGCTCGGAGATCGCCACCAGAGAATTTCCACCACGTCCGAGACACAACCGTGGGCGGGGTCGCGCACGAGGTCGGACAGGGCCAGCAGCAGCGCGACGTTGTGCAGGACCCAGTAGAACGGCAGCAGGAGTGCAAGCCACACCGGGAGGCCAGACCGGAGTGCAGCGGCGGCATGGAGCGCGACGGCGCTGGCATAGCCCAGCAGGAGGAGCGCCCCCAGCGCCCCGGACAGGTCCCCGCCCAGCGCCAGCCCTACGCCCAGCGGGTGCGCCGCCGTGCACAGCAGGGAGACGGGGAGTTGCGCCAGCAGGGCGATGGTGCCCGGCGCGCCAAGCTCCCGCATGGTGCGCCGGGGGTGCCTTGCGTGGACGATGGCGGTGACGGCAAAGCCCTTGAACCACCGGGCGCGCTGGCGCACCCACACCCCGGCCCGGAGCGGGGCCTCCTCCCATGTCGTGCTGTCGATGGTCCCAGAGCGCCAGCCCAGCCGGGCCAGCCTCACCCCAAGGTCTGCATCTTCGGTGACGTTGTGGGCATCCCAGCCCCCGGCCTGCCGCAGCGCCTCCGCCCGGAACCAGTTGCTTGTCCCGCCCAAGAGGAAGGGCAGGCCCAGCCGCGACAGGATGGGGAGGACCGCACCGAACAGCGCCGCATACTCCATGGCCCAGAGCCGGGTCACGATGGGGGAGCCCCGCCCGGCGTGGTCGCACCCCAGCTTGGCCTGCACCACGGCAAGCCGCGTGTCGGCTGCAAGGGCGGCGGCGGCGCGGCGCGGCTGGTCAGGGTCCGGGCGGTCCTCCCCGTCAAACACCACTACTACATCCCCACCTGCCAAGGCCAACCCGACATTGCAGGCCCGGGGCTTGGTCTGGGGGGAGCCGGGCGGCACGACCACGGTGCGCCAGCCCGCCGGGGCATGGGCGCGGGCGGCGGTGATGGTCGCGGTGTCGGCCTCCTCCAGCAACAGCATGACCTCCAGCAGCCGGGCGGGGTAGTCCAGCCGGGCGACGGCGGCCACGAGGTCGGGCATGACAGCCGCCTCCCTGAACAGCGGCACAAGCACGGTGACGGCGGGCAGGTCTGCATCGGCCAGCGGCGGCGGTTCCCCCGGCTTGGGGAGGAACAGGCCCACCAGCGCGGCCAGCCGGAGCCCAGCGGCAAGCGCAAAGACCGGGGCCAGGATGTAGGACGCCCAAGGGGATGCGAGGGGCAGCAGGGCGATGGCCGGGAGCAGCAGCGCGGCCCAAACAGGCACGGCCAGCCCCCGGGCTGACAGGTGGGCAGGGACCGAAACCACGGCCCAGCGGGCGGCGGAGCCTATGGGGTCACGGACAGACCGGAAGATGGGGGTGACGTTCATGGGCGCTCCGAGGTATGAACAAAGTGTGAACTTATCCCCGGTCTAGCTGGCGCTCCCAGCGCAAGTCTAGACTTATCCCCGGCCCCGCCAGAGGATATTTCCATTACACAACAATGGCTTGATGCCTGCGGAAGTGGCCCCGGCAAGCGTCAACGCGGGTTGACGGCGGCGGGGCTTGACAAACTGGCGGCGGTGTGGGCCGGAGCCCCGGCGGGGACCGCAGCATCAAAGGGTCAAATCGCTGTTGACAGGCGACGGGGCTGCCGTGCGATAAATCGGGGGTCAGCTATACGTGACCGCACCCTCAGGTGCCGTGATCCGAAGTTGTCCGGTGGACCCTTGGACGGGTCCGAAACCATAGATGCCAGTTGGCCCCACGGGGCTGAAAACCGCCAATGGTGCCGACCAATGATCCTTGCATCCGTCAACGCGGTGCTGGTGTCTGTTGGTCGGATGAATGTCCCCCAAGCGCCAGTGCCCTATCCCTGAAAGGGGCACACCATGAAGAAAACTAAACTCAATGATCTTGATGCAGCGCTGGCGGTCCTAAACGCCGCGCGCCGGACCTTCCACCCGGACAACATCCTCATCGAATATGAGGACGGGGGTTTCTCGGTCGATGACTTCGGCGGCAACCTCCCCGTGGAGTTTGACCGTGCCTTGGGCCTGATCCAGCAAGCCGCCATCTTCGCCAACAAGATTCTTGATGGCAGGGTGATCCTTGAAGATCACCGGGGCCGCTGGGTCGCCATGCCTGCCGCCTGACCCCCACTGCGACGCCCGGCGCGGTGTCGGGCGGCGTCACCCCCAAATCATGAAAGGTGACACCCGATGGGTGAAATGATCGACATAGGCGACTACCGCCTGCTTGCAGCGCAGCGCGCCGTCGCGCGGCTGATCGCTGAAATCAAGGTCGCGCCGGAGGCGTATGAAGGCACGGGCCACCGCGCCCTTGCGCTGGCCGCATTGGAAGTCGCTGCACTTGCAATTGAGGCGATGGGCGATGATCTGTGCTGGCCGTTGCCTGATGCGGCGGCAATCATGGGCGAAGCACTGGCCGACTTGGCCGACAGCGGGCCGGAGGACGGGTCAAACACCATCTGGGTTCCGGCGAAGGCGCTGGCCCGGGCGGGGAGCGTTGACGACTACAGCCACCCTGACCCTGACTTCGGCTTGGTGGCGGATGCAATCAGCGAAGTGGTGCAGCGCAGCACTGGAGAGGAAGATGGGCGCAACGGCCCATGGACCGCACCGACCTTCTGGCAGACGAATGCCCATGACCAGTCGCAGGCAGACGTGATCTTGAAGGTTGCGCCCATCGTGGCGGAAGTGGCGGCAGACCTTGCCCTTGGCAGGCCGATGACCCGCAACCCGCTTGATGCGATCCGGGCTGTGATCTGACAGAAACTGCGCCGCCCGGCTTGCCCCGGGCGGCGTGTCTTCAGTGGACTGCCGCGCCTTCGCCCTGCGACAGGGCGGAGGCGGTGTTGTAGAAGCCATAGGCGACAAGCGCCCGGCGGCTGAACCGGGTGGAGTTGAGGCGGTTCACGAGGTCGGGGTGGCGGCGGCTGTCGCAGTAGTAGTGGCTGTTGCCGCGCTTCACGGCCAAGATGCCACAGAGCCCGGCCAGCGTGTCCAGATCGACACCGTAACAGGTGGCGAACCGCCTGACAGCCGCCGGGGTGGGCCAGCCATCGGGCTCATTCTCCGCTGCCCAGAGGAGGACCGCCTCATGGGCAAGGCGGGTGTTGGTGTCGAACAGGATTTCATACCCGTCCAAAAGCTCTTGGGCGTGGATCATTCCGGGTTCCCGCCCCGGTCCATGCCCCGGATGTTGATGGGGTCGCCATCGAACACGCAGTTGACGTGCAGCCCGCCCGGGGTGGTGGAAACGTCGGTCGTCACCCAGCCCGCCCCGGAGAAGGCCCCCTGCCCAGCGCCACGCGCGGCGGCAAGGGCGTTGGCGGCGGTGATCGCGGCGGCGGGGTTGGCCGCAGAGATGAGGGCGGAGTGCAGGCCCGCGCTGTTGCGCAGCGGTTCGGCCAAGGTCGCATCATTCGGGCGACGGATCAGGTAAAGGGGCATGGTCAGGCTTCCTTGTTGTTCAGGGCCATCTTGACCCGGTCGATGGGGTTGACGCGCCGCTGTTCAAATTCGCGGTTCCGCATGATGGCGCGCTGTGCTGCATTGCGGATGGAGGCGATTGCATCCTGGACCGCCTTCGTCTCCGGCCCGACCAGCTTTTCAGCAAGCTCCGATGCGTTGAACGGGCGGTCCTTGCGGGGCATCCGGTCGATGATGGACAGGATGGCCGCGCCCAAGACCTTGTTGCCCGTCGCGGCGGCATGGACGGCCATGTTGGTCAACTCTACAGGCCCGGCCCCCTCAAGCTGGTGCATGAAGTTGGTGCGTTCAACAGACCCAAGCCCGGCGCGCGACAGGACGACAACGGGGCTGGCCCAAAGCTGCGCCGTGGTTTCAAGGCTCTCCGCTGATGCGACCAACTCCTTGATCGCGGCCCAGCGGGCATCGGTGCTGTTGTTCTGGACTTCGGTGCGCGCTGCGACAGCGGCCTTGGCGACAGCCGCCTCCACGTCGCGCTTGGGCATCCCGACGCCTTCAAGGCTCCGGCCCACCTCTGCGGCGCGGGCGGCGGGGCCTGCCTCCAAGGTGTCGATCATGGCGGCGAACTTGGCCGCGCGCTTGGCGGCGACTTCGGCCAGTGAGATCACATCGGCGGTCGCAAGCGCCGGGGTGTTGCTGAATGGGATCAGGGGGGTGGTGTCGTGGGCGGGTTCCGCCATTGGTGCGCTTCCTTGCTGCACGGGGCCAACCGCCATTGGTGGCCTTGATGCCCAAGGATACCCCGGCGGCATGGGGCGGCAGAGCGTTATCCCTTGTTGTGGAAGGCCACCCCGAAAGTGTGGCGCGGATTGCGGCCGGAATTGCCCAAGGGGCTGGGGGTTCGGGAGCCGCGCGGGGCCACCCCGTTTCCGAACAGAAGCGGGGTCAGAACCAGACGCCCAAGGGGGGACCCTTGGTGCTGCCGGGGATGCGCCCGCCGGGCATCCGTGTGGTGGGCAGGAACGTCTCTGGGTTCTCGGCAACCATGGCGATTGCATAGCCGACCAAGACGCCCTCAACGTCAGTGCTGAGCGCGACCACCGGGCCAGTGATCGGCGGGCGCTGGTAGTCCGGGAGGACGCGGGCGTGATAGCCCATGCGGGACAGGAGCCCGGCGGCATTGGCATAGACCTCAAGGCGGGTTTCAGTCACGGCGCACCTCCCTGCAAAGCGTGTCGGCCTCGCACGGGTCAGCCGCCCGGAGGGCGTGCAACATTGCAAGGCCCCGGGCTTCTGTCGTGCTGATGGTGGTCGGGGGGAGCGGCGCACACGCGGCAACGCCCAAGAGGAGGATCAGGGCGCGCATGGTCAATCACTCCTCACGATGCGGGTGCCAGACGGGGTGCGCCGGGGCGCGGGGTCCGGTTCGGTGCGGGTCCCGGGCATGGGGGCCTCTGGCAGATGTTCGATGGGCTCCGGCATGACGTTGCGCGGGGTCACGTCGCGCATGGGTGGCATGGGGTCAATCTCCCCGGCCTCCGCCTTCCGGCGGAGATACTCCTCCACCGTCATGTCGGCAGGCACGACAAGGACGCCCCCGGCGTTGACGCTGACGTTGACTTCAAGGGGCTCCCCTTCCCGGTAGGCATGGCGCGCCTTCAACAGGAAGATGTTGGCTACCACGTTGCCCGTGTCGGCGGCAGTGCGCAGGTTGGACACAAGGGCATCGTGTTCAGTGCCAAGGCCCCGCTGGTAGGCCTCCTCCACCTCCGGCTGCCGGGCGCGGCAGGCCTTGAAGGCGTCAACCGACATTCGGAGCGCCCGGGCGATGGTGGTCAGGTGGCAGCCCCGGCCCGCAAGCTCCTCAATGATCTTGATGCCCCGCGCTCCCACGACATAGTGGGAGCGTCCCTGCCCACCGGGGCCGGGGTTCACCTTGCGGGAAGGAAGGTCATCAACCGACATTGGCGGCCTCCTGTGCCATGGTAGTGCAGACGCGCTGGACCAGACCCTTGCCGCAGCGCAACTCCTTGGCGATGCGGTCCATGCCCACCCGCTGCTCCCGGAGGGCGCGGATTGCCTCCACCAGACCATCGGACGCGGGCGGGCGGCCACAGTGGACACCCCGCGCCCGGGCGTGGGCCAGCCCGGCCTTGGTCCTCTCAACGATCATCGCCCGCTCAAACTCGGCAAACACGCCCGACATCTGCAACAGCGCCCGGCCCGCCGGGGTGGACGTGTCCAAGGCCTGCTGTTCAAGGAACAGGTCCACCCGAAGGGCGCGCAGGGTTTCAAACATGTCCACGAGGTCGCGCAGGGAACGCCCAAGGCGCGACACGTCCCATGCCATCACCACGTCAAACTTGCGCCGCGCCGCGTCGGCCATCATGGCGTCCAGCGCCGGGCGGGACCGCTTGGCCCCGCTGGCTGTCTCGGTGTAGGTGTGGACTACCTCCCAGCCCGCCCGCGCCGCCACCTCCCGGAGGCGGATTAGCTGGTTCTCGGTGTTCTGGTCAGACGTGCTGACGCGGGCGTAGATCGCAGCGCGGCGGGTCATTCGGTGGCCTCCTTCGTGCCAGTGTGCGGGACCGGGGCGGTGAGGCCTTCGGGGAGGACAAGGTGGTAGACCGCAAACACCTCCCCGGGGTTGTAGCCATCGGCAAGGTTCTGGGCCAAGAGCGCCGCCTTCTCCGCTTCGCTGTTGTCGTCGGGGTGCGTGTCGCCCTTGAAGGTGCCCATCCCGGCGTAGTCGGTCGCAAGCCAGCGCTGGTATCCGTTCTCATGGGTGGTGCGGATGCCGTAGCCCTTCTGGTGGTTCATGTCCCAGCCCAGCCCGGACTTGATGGTGATGTCCTTCCAAGGGGCCAGCGCCTCCCGCAACTCCGACATGGACGCGCCGCCGGAGCGGAACAGCAGGTCAACGAGGATGGCCTGCTTTGTCCCGGCACGGCAGGCCTTCGCCTCCGCCTTCGGGGCCAGGTTGATACCCCGGCTGCGGCCTTGGGCCTTCGGCTGGACGGCGGGGGCGGGCTGGGCGACGGGCTGGGGCTCCGGGGCGGTGACAGCCTCTGCCACAGCGGCGGCAGCGGGCGCGGCTTTCGCCTTGCGGGGGGCTTTGGCCTTCGGGGCGGAGAGGGTGTTGGCGGTCATGTCGTGCTCCATTTCTGAGGTTGGCTGCACACAACCACAGGTTGCATCCAGTGAAGGAACATAGCGTGAACACCGCCCAGCCGTCTATAGCAAACCACCCCAAAAGCGGTCGGAAGCGGGGTTGCCCAGCGTGGGTCTGTAAGTGCCCAGAAACGTGGGGTGCGGCGGTGCAATCGCGGCGGGGACTTTCGGGGTGGCCCGATCCACAGCAAGATTGGCCGGGTTTTGCTGTCAGGCGGTGGATGGTCTTTTAGCGCCACGCAGAGCGCGGGAAGTGGTGGCCTCCACACCCGGCACCGCACCCCCCTGCCCAAGGGCACCCGCACGGGCGGTCTGGGGTCCGGTCTGGGATAGGTCCGGGGTCGGTCCGGGGTCGCATTCCGCTAAGCCCCATCCCCGCCATGCTATTCCGGGTCCGGTCCGGGCGGTCCGGGTTATCTCCTACATAACGCGGGGAGAGACAGAGAGAGGGGACAGAGGGGAGACAGGGAGGGGGCAGAAGTATCCCACAATAGGGGGCAACCCGGACCGCCCGGACCGCCCCCGCTAAGTGCTTGTTATCTTGGGCAGTGGCCCGTATGGAACCCGGACCGGGACCCCGGACCTAGAACGGCGGTTCCGCGTCAGGGGGCCGGAACCCCACGTCAGGCCGCAGGCGGATGCCCCCGAAGGACGGGACGCGCGCCCCGCCTCCGTCGCGCGGCTTCACGTCACGCACCCCACCCTCCATCGCACTGTAGAGGTCGCGCGCAAAGGTGTTGGAGCTTCCCACGAAGTCGTGCCCGATCCGGTCCCGGTGCCATGCCCGGAAGGCGGTGAACAGGTGGTCCTTCGCAACGCGGTGGCCGCCCCCGACCTCGCACCACTCCCGCACGAAGGCCGGGATGGGCGACGCAAGGTCCGTCATCTGCAAGGCCACGTCGCGCCCGGCCTCCGGCTGCGTGATCCGGCCCTTTGCCCGGACGCGCCGCCACCCCTCCATCGCCCAGTTGAGGATGCCCGGAAGCTCCCCGATCAGGGCCGGGGTCAGGCCGCTGTCCTCCCGCCCGAAGAAGGACTGCCGCATGGGCAGCACAATGAAGCGCGACACCAGCGCGCCCGACCTGTCAGCGAACTTCGGCACCTCGTTGGTCATCACGACAAACCGCGCCCGGAGCGTCACCTCCATCGCAGACCTGTGCTTGCGGTTCACGCTGACCCGGTCCTCCCCCGTGATCCGCAGCAGGTTTTCCGCCACCGCCGCTTCATCGGTGCGGCTGGACAGGCGCATGTCGGAGACGATGGCAAGCTGCTTTGCAAGAAGCGGTTCTAGCCCGAAGTCGCTGCGCCCAAGGCTGTTCAGGGAGGGCGCGACGGTGTTCGCCTCCCCCACCAGCTTGCCCATGATGCGTCCGATGGTCCCCTTGCCGGAGCGCTTGGGGCCGGGGATCAGCAGGGCCTTCTGTAGGCTGGTGTCCGGGGTCAGCAGGTATCCCATGAACTCCTGCAAGGCCGCGATGCAGTCGGCTTCATCGTCACCGGGCCAGACCTCACTCAGGAAGGCCAGCCACCGCACCGGGGCGGGCGCGGCGGGGTCGTGGGCGAAGTCCAGCGCATTGCGCGTGAACAACTCCGGCGTGGCGGGCAGCAGGTCGCCAGACGGCAGGTGCAGCAAGCCGGAGCGGGTCGGCAGCAGGTCCAGCGGGTCCGGCCCGGCCCGCCCGTCCAGCCAGCGCGGCGGTTCCACCCGCGACGGCGGGAGATGGGCCACCGCCTTCAGGGCGTCCAGCGCGGCGGACACCGCGCCCGGGGTCGGCACGAAGGGGCGCACCTCACTGTCCCGCTCCACCCGGCAGGTTTCAAGGAAGGCCCAAGCCTCTGCCCGGATGGTCGCCTCAGTCAGGCCGATGTAGGCCGCGCCGTCCCAGTCAAGGAACTCCTCATGGTGGTGCAGCAGGCGCGGGCGGCGGGCGTTACGCAAAGCCCGTGCCCAGTGCATCGGCGCACCCGTCACGACAGGCCCGGGCCGGGGCTGGCGCTCCAAAGCCCGCTGGACCTGCCGCCGGGCATAGCTCTCCGGCTTGGGCTGTTCCCGGACATGCGCGCTCACCCCGAAGTCGGGGTCAAGGATCACGGCCAGCATGTCATCGTCAGACACATCGGACCGGATCAGGTCGCACAGCACATGCAGCACGAGGTTGGAGCGGTCAGCCTCCCACTTCCCCGGGTTGTCGGGGTCCATCCCCTGCACGATCAGCTTCTTGGTATGGTCGGAAACGCCCCGGAGGTCGTCAAGGTTCACCCGCCCGACAGGTCCGGCCACGGCCACCCGGGGCGCGCCGCGCCCGGCCACCGCAACCACGCCGCCAGCCTTCGGGTCAGGGACGGCGAGGAAGGCGGTCAGGGCAAACACCGACGCATCCGCCCGCACGACGCGCGCCAAGCGCCCGCCGGGCTTGCGGTTCACCGTCCCCGGAAGCCGACAGATGCGCTCAAGGTTGTGGCAGTGGTCAGCCCCGAAGGCCAACTCAAGGCCCCGGTTCCGGTCCTCCACCATCGCCCGCGCCGCGTCCCATGCAGGGTCATCGGCGGGCGGCATCACCACGGGCTGCACCAGACGCCAGAGGCCCCAGAAGCCGCGCCCGCTGTCGATGATGACGGACGGCGGCGGGACGCCCTTGGGCAGGTTGGTGGTCAGATTGGCAAGGATGCGCGCCCGCTCCGGTTCAAGCTCCTCCCCGGGGCGCGGGTCAACGTCAACCCAGAGCCACCCGACGCTGCCCACATCGGCCTTCGTGGCCTTGTCGCCATTCCAGCCCGGGCGCAGCGCCGCAATCGACACATAGGCGTTCAGGGTCCGGTTCTGGGCAACCGCCCATCCAGCCGCGCTGCCCTCTGCATCGAGCGCATAGGCCTTCCCAGTGAAGCCCTTCTCCCGCTTGGCGCTGACGTGCCACGGGCCTTCGGGGTGGATCAGCCGGAGCGCCTCACGCACGGCGTCCTTGGAAGGCAACAAGCAATTTCCATCGCCCGCCCCGTCAATCCCCGGTATACCGGAGTTGACCTTGCAAGGGTCACGGTCACCGCCGTTGTTCTCCTGAGCGCCCTCCGTCCCCAGCGGAGGGCGTTCTTCATTCTTGCCCCCGCTCATGCTTCACGCCCCGCGACAAGCCATACGTCAAGGTCGGCACGGCGGTAGCGCACGATGCGGCCCCCCACCTTGGAGGCGACAGGCCCCGCCTTCCGATAGCGGAGGTCCTCAAGGCCCCGGGCGGTCAGGCCGCAGTAGGTGGCGGCTTGGTCGGGGGTCAGCCATTCCGGCGTGACAAGCTCATCCTTCACGCGCGCCACGACGCGGCGCACAATGTCGTCGATGTCTGGATTCATAGTGGTCACCATTCCAGACCGCTTGCGGGCGGTCAGATTGGTGACAGGCTCCGTCGCTGGGTCAGCCCGCGCCCCTTGCTGTGGACGCTCCCCGCGCGCGGCATTCCCCAGCAAGCCAGCGCGGATACATAGTCAGTGGTTCACCATAGCCCAGCCGCCCGGCCCGGTAAAGCCCCGCGTTGGTGTCACGCAAGAGCTTTCGCAAGCCGGGTCAGGGACTTATCCCCGCTTGAGGGCCTCCATGATGTAGCGGCTCATGGTCTCCTGCTGCCCCCGGAGGTAGGCCTCCGCCACCTTGGAGCGGGTCATGTAGCCGTCGCTCACGTCCCCGTCTGCGTGGTTCATCAGGATCATCACGTCAGTCTTGGACAGTCCCGCCTCCGGCGACAGGGTCTTGTAGGTCTGCCGCAGGTCCCCGCCGAACTTGGGGAGCGCTGCCCGGTCCTCTTGGTAGGCGACGATGTGCCCAGCGAAGTCGGCACGGTGGGACCGCGCGCCCTCCCCCGGGAAAATCCACTCCGCCGCGTTCACCGCATTGACCATCCGGCCCGCCCGCCGCACCCGCGCAAGGCACGCAATCATCGCCCGGGACAGCGGAATGTCGAATGCGCGCCGCTCTCCCCCCTTGGGCAAAGGGATGTGCAGGACGCGCCGTTTCATGTCCAGGTGTTCCCACCGCGCGACGGTCAGCGCCCCCGGGCGGGAGCCCGACAGCAGGCAGAACAGGTGGAACTCCTGACGCACCGGGTTGGGCAGGGCGCGCAGCTTCTTGAACCACCCGGCCAACTCCGATGCGCCCATGGCCGTGTCGCGGCGCTGCTGGGGGTTGAAGTCGATGGAGTCAACCGGGTTGAAGTGGGGCAGCTTCGGGTCCAGCCGCCGCTTGCGGGCATAGTTGTAAACCCGGCGCAGGAACACCATCGCCCCGTTGGCAGAGGAAGGCCCGCTCTCGGTGCTCAATTCCCGGTGCCGCTTGCGGACCTCCGGCGTGTGGTCGGACAGCTTTGCCAGCGGGGTCTTTTCCCATGCTGACAACAGGCGGTAGCAGTAGTCATAGCCCCGCACAGTCGCGGCGCTGCGCCGCCCGGCGGCCACTTCCTGCTCCATCGCCGCGCGCAGCTCCACCCATGCCGCACCGAAGGTCAGCGCGCCGCCCTCCCGGCCCCCGCCCTCACGGGTGATCTCAACCTTCGCCTCCCGCGCCGCCTTGCGCGCATCGGCCACGCTCACCTCCGGCCACTTCCCCACCGCCCGCTTCTTGGTGGACCGCTTGCCCAAGGGCGACACCACGTCCACCTGCACGGTGAAGGTCTTTGTCCGGGCACCGACCACGACGAAGAAGCCGGGCTCCTCCGTGTCGCGCACGATGTATTGGCCGGAGGCGGCGGGCGGGAGCTTGTCCAGCACGTCCTTGGAGAGCTTGGCGGGTTGCGTGTTCATCTTTTGTTCCTATGGCGGTTCGGGCTAAGACGGTGCTAAGACGGGGCAGGCAAAGGTCGGGTTAGTCGGGCGGGGCTCTGTAAGCCCCCGTGTGGTCCGCAGTAACCCAGCCTTTACAGGCACTTGGGCACAACCCCGGGACTATACCGTAGGTTGCGCGGCGCGTCTAGGCTTACTGTTAATCAATTGGTCGTAGGTTCGATCCCTACCGCCGGAGCCAAAAAAACCCTACGAAACCAGCTACTTACACGCTAACCGCTTCGGCGGTCGGTGGCTGGTTTTTAGGCTTATCACTGG
>Ga0100377_1003885_pt1 | contig 11762 bp, 13 predicted proteins | sample CryGeymeta201501_FD_83664 | JGI IMG/M metagenome (GOLD analysis project Ga0100377, IMG submission 83664) | Groundwater microbial communities from Crystal Geyser aquifers in Utah, USA - Crystal Geyser metaG 2015-01 | ecosystem: Environmental > Aquatic > Deep subsurface > Groundwater | place: USA... | reverse complement strand
TGCGGTCTTTGTCCTTGAGTGAGAAAAAGACCAGCAACGGCACCAGGAACAGATACACCAGGAGCGAAATGGCGCTGCGCATCGAGGCCAGGGAAAAGGTCAGGACCTGCTGACCGAATTTGGTGAGCTCGGACCGGATCAGGGCAACGATCTGGGTCACCTGGTCTTCCGAAAAAATCCCCGGATAACGCTCCGGCAGACGCATCAGCAGATCCTGGCCAAGCGCGATCATCGACGGCACTTCCTGGAACAACTGGCCCAACTGGTTGGAGAGAAGCGGCATCAGGCTGAGCACGGCGAACAAGACCGACAAAATGAACAGCAGAAAGACCAGGTGCACCGCCAGCAGGCGTGGGAACCGCCATCTTTCCAACGTCACTACGAAGCCTTCCAGCATGTAGGCGATAATGGCGCTGGCGATCACCGGCGTCAGCATTTCGCCAAGATAGAGGATGATCAGGGTCCACACCAGGATGGTGACGGCCAGGCCCACCACCTGCGGATCCGAGAAGTGCTTTTGAAACCAGTTGCGAATGATTTCCAGGGCCATGTTCGAAGCCGATGATCGGGGTTGGAGTGGAGGCCGGAGCGCTCTCGCTAGGGGCAGGCCGAACGGATGTAGATGATGAGTTCCTCCACCGGGGCGCGGCGGACCGGGCTGGTATAGCGCGCTTTCACCACCTGCCCGGGTTCGATGGCCGGCGGGCCGCCGCTTTCGGGATAAAATTCGGCGGTTGCAGCTTCACCCTGATTGACGATCTGCACCCGGTAGCACCGCGGCGACTTGCCGGTATTGCACATTTCCAGTTCATAGTTGATCAGCGCTCGGCCCCGCTCGGTTGCGTCAGCGCAGGTAAAACGGATGATTTGCACCGATGGGTCCAGGTGCCATTCGATCTTGGCCGGGCAGCGCACCGCACCCGGGAGAATCGGCATCTGCCCGGCCGCGGCGGGCACCGGTCGAAGGATGGCCAATGCCGCAAAAAGAGCGCATGCCCACGGCAGCTTCAGCTGGATCATCCGAGCGCCGGTCATGGTGTCACTCCTTTCGCCCTCCGGCAACCTTCGCCGCCGGTTCCGATACCCGAGCAGGGCCGCGATGCTCTAATCGAGATCCGATCTCGACACCGGCGAGCACAGTTGGATGATCATACCATAGCCTGACTCACAGCACGGCTTGTTTTTCCGCTCGCTTCGATTCCCATGTTCGCCGAAGACAGGCCGCACCTGTCGGGGTCTTCGTTCTGAACCCGCCCGTCCAGGACCTGGTTTGCTTCCTTTGGACTTGACAGACGGATTATTCGGCTTCCTTATGAGCATGCTCCACGCGACCACGAATTGCGCTCTCGCGGGAGAGTATTTCTCGACAAAAATCTAATCTTTCAATAAAATTATTTGCCACTCCTTGCGTCCCTTGCGTCTTTGGGGTGAACTAAAATGGGCATGGGGCATGGGGCACACGGCCTCCAAAAAAGGCCGGTGGTGTTATACCTTTTTAGCTTGAGAAGTTACGTTTTGTGTTCCCGCGGAGGCGCTGAGAGCGCGGAGAAGAGCCCTGAAATCAACCTTCGCGTCTCTGCGTCTCCGCGTGGAAATGAAACTTTTAAGCCTTCACAAGTATACAACTTGGTCGTTGCAAAAGCCGCCTTGCCGAAATGACATGGGAAAACGCTTGTTGCACCGAGGTTATCGTGGGAATTAGCCGTACCGCGATCGTGTACCGGGAGTCCCTGGATTCCATTGAATCGGTCTGGCGCGCCGCGTCTTCCGCTGCCTGGCTGAACCGCTGCCTTTTCATTACTCCGCCCTGGCTCCGAGCCTGGTGGGAATCCTTCGGGGCCGGCCGGGAAGCCGCCCTCGCCACCATCCGCCAGGCAGACCGGCTACTGGGGTTGGCGCCGCTCATGGTAGAAGCCGGGGAAGTCAGCTTCATGGGCGACCCGGAGGTCTGCGACGCCCTGGATTTCGCCGTGGATCCCGACCGGACTCGTGAGTTTTTCCGCACCCTGCTCGATCATTTGCGGGAAAGCGGGATGCAGCGCCTGAATCTGGGCCCGATCCGGCCGGATTCGGTCACCTATCGCTGCCTGGTTCCGCTGCTGGAGCAATCGGGCTGCCCCTTGACCCTGGTCGATGAAGATGTGTCCTATGAAATGGAGTTGCCCTCCGACTGGGACGGATTCCTGCAACGGCTCGGCGCCAAGCAGCGTCATGAAGTGCGGCGCAAGCTCCGGCGCTTACATGAGGCGGGTACCGTGCGCTTCCGGGTGCTCGATCAGCCGACCGCCATTGCCGCGGCTTTCCCTCGTTTTCTTGAACTGTTTCGGGACAGTCGGCCGGACAAGGCCGCATTCATGACCGCGCCGATGAGTGAGTTTTTCCAGCGATTGGCGCGCTACCTGGGGGCGATCGGCCGGGTCAGGCTGGGGCTTCTCGAGGTGGACGAAGCTCCAGCGGCGATGGTCTTCTGTTTCGACGACGGCGATACGGTGTTCCTCTACAACAACGGCTACGACCCGAGATTTCGCCAGGTCGATGTGGGGTTGTTGAGCAAGCTGCTGAGCGTCCAAGACAGCATCGAACGCGGTCGCCGCCGCTACGATTTCCTCAAAGGGAATGAAATCTACAAACAACGGCTGGGCGCCGAACCGGTGCCGATCTACCGGTGTCGGGCGGAACTGAGGAGCGGACGATGATCATGAACCAGGCAACCGGAGCAGCGCCGGAGCAGGCGCCGGACATCCATGCCATGGTGGTTACGGCCCATCCCGACGATGCCGAATTCGGCGTGGCCGGAACGGTGGCCGCTTGGACCCGGGCCGGCCGGCGCGTGGTTTATGTGGTTTGCACCAACGGCGACAAGGGCAGCAGCGATCGCGCCATGAAGCCCGAGGTGCTGGCTCGAATTCGGGAGCGGGAACAGAGTGCCGCGGCCGAGTTGCTCGGCGTGGAAACGGTGGTGTTCTTGCGCCGTCCCGACCAGGGACTCGAGGACAGCGCTGAATTTCGCCAGGTGATGGTCCGGCTGATCCGCACCTATCGGCCGGAAATCATTGTCACCTCGGACCCCTACCGGCGCTACCTGTGGCATCGCGATCACCGGGTGGTGGGCCAGGTGGTGATGGATGCGGTGTTCCCACTGGCCCGCGATCACATGGCTTATCCCAATCTCCTGACAGCCGGGCTGGAACCGCACAAGGTCCGGGAAGTTTGGTACTGGGCCGCTGAAGACCTGAACCACCGGGTGGACATCACCGCCACCTTCGACTTGAAACTGGCGGCGCTCCGCTGTCACCAGAGCCAGGTCACGGAACTGAACCGGCCGGACCTGGAACAGTGGCTCCAAGACCGCTGCCGCGCCAACGCCGAAGGCGAATCCTTCGAGCTGGCCGAAGCCTTCCATCGGGTGGTGATGCCCTGAACCGCAACCGGTTCAACGCTATACCGGTTAAGGGTAAAAAGTTTCATTTCGTGTGCGCTCTTTCCCTGGAGCGCGGGCATCCTGCCCGCTTTTGGTAATGAAACATCTGATCCTAAACCAGTATACTTCCGACCGGATGCGCGGTCGCGGGTTTGAGCATCGGGCGATGATCATCGCTTCGGCCACTTTATGGGAATGATTCACCACGGAGAGCACGGAGGTCACGGGGAAGGCTTCGAAAAGAAAGGGTTTTCTCAGTGTTCTCCGTGAACTCCGTGGCTAACCTTTATTCAAATTGGCCGAAACGATGATAAGGGCCGATTCTTTCATAGGTTTCCAAAGCCTGATCCTGACGCGCGGTCTGAATTTCGATGTTTGCCCGAATGCGACCGGCGGCGCGGAGAGGCCCCGCGGCGTCGGCGGCCTGAACGGCACGGCGGACTCCTCCGAACAGGTCCAATTCCCAGCCGGCGTCGAATCCGGCCTGGAATAAATCCGCCGCATCTCCACTGGTTGCGGTCGCGTTGGTGGTGTTGTCGCTCCGCTGCGAGTGGGTGTAGCCGGCCGATGTGGCAAGCTCGGGAGAGGCGCCGGCGGTGATCACCCGGCGTTGCGCGCGTGCTTCCCGGATCTTGGCGGCGGCTGTCGCCAGGTCCAAGTTGGATTCGAGAGCGCGATGGATCAGGGAGTCCAATGCGGGATCTTGCAAAATCCACCACCAGCCGGCCAAATCCAGGGGACCCACGGTGCAGCCGTTCAGCAGCATGATCGGGGGGGGGACGAAAACGACGGTCCAAACAATGGAACGGGTCGAGGATGAGCGGGTCATGAAGCGCGAAACGCTGCCTCCGTGCAAGGAGTGGTGCCGGTTTAGCACCGAACGTGCCTACCGTAACGGCAAATCATGCTATTCGCAAACAGGGGAAAAGAAAAGCTGGAAACAAACGGTCGGGTGCAATCCAAGGCGGTGCTTGATCGGATGATCACCATCATGGCAAAGCCGCATGATGATGTTGAGGTGACCGTGACCTTGCATAAATCCATAATTCAGGGGCGTTGCCGGAATGCGTGTGGTAGTTTATACTGCTCTTCTTACGAAGTGAACTATGATTGGCTTGATTTTCTGGGGAACCATATCCACATTCGTGGATTGATTAGTACTCAGCTTTGGCCGGTCAGGCAGCCGCGGACAGGATAGACAGCTCTGGGTAGGGCTAATGCGAAAATGGCCGAAGTTGAGGCCTAAGTAACAATCGGATCATAATCGGCCGATCACTTGGGGCAGGGTATTGCGCTGAAAAGGAGATCATCTTGGCGGAACAACAGATCTATGATGTGATCATCGTGGGCGGCGGGCCGGCGGGACTCACCGCGACCATCTATGCCATGCGGGCGGCGATGAAAACGGTCCTGATCGAAAGGGGGGTGGCGGGAGGTCAGGTGGCCGCTTCCGACAGCATTGAAAACTATCCTGGATTCGAATTCATCACCGGTTTCGATCTGTCCCAGAAGTTCATGCAGCATGCCCAATCCTACCAGCCGGACGTCCTGCGGCGGGAAGTTGTAACGATCGATCCCGGGCTCGATCACCACCGCGTACATCTGGATAACGGCGATGTTCTTGAAGGCCACGCGGTGATTCTCGCGGCCGGCGGCACGCCCAGAAAACTGGAAGTACCGGGGGAAGACACCAATTACGGCAAGGGGGTTTCCTACTGCGCCACCTGCGACGGTTTCTTCTTCCGCAACAAGACCGTGGCGGTGGTGGGCGGCGGCGATACAGCGCTGGAAGAAGCGCTGTATCTCGCCAAGCTGGCCGATAAGGTGTATCTGGCGCATCGGCGGGACGCGTTCCGCGGCAGTCGAATCCTCCAGAAGCGGGTTTTCGACGAATGCAAGATCGAGGTGCTCTGGAATACCGTGGTTACCGCGATCCGTTCCAACGATCAGGGGGTCACGGGGGCCCTGCTGCTGAACACGCAAACCCATTCGGAACGGGAACTGACGGTGGACGGCGTATTCGTCTTCGTCGGCTTTACTCCTAGCAACCATCTAGTGCCTCAGGGCATCAAGATGAACGCCCAAGGCTATGTGGTCACCGACGAAAAATGCGAAACCGCGATTCCGGGCCTTTATGTCGTTGGAGACTTGCGCCAGAAATTCGCCCGCCAGATCGTGATCGCGGCCTCCGACGGATGCATTGCGGCACTGGCGGCGGCCCACTATGTGGAATCCAAAAAGGCCCGGACCGCGACCTGCGGCCTACCGCGGGAATCGGTCTGAACCGTCGATGAAGAAATCCGTTGGAATTGGAAAGGACCAGTGACCATGGATACCCTGGAAGCTATTCACAGTCGGAGAAGCATCCGCAAATACACGAACGATCCCGTGTCCGAAGATGCCGTGCGGGACCTGCTGGCCGCGGCCATGAGCGCGCCTTCGGCCGGCAACGAACAGCCCTGGCAGTTCGTGGTGGTGAACGACCGCGGTGTCTTGACCGAAGTCGCGCGGATCAATCCTTTTGCCGGGATGGCGAAGGAAGCGCCCCTGGCGATGCTGATCTGCGGCGACACCAGCCTGGAAAAATATCCCGGCTTCTGGGTCCAGGACTGTTCCGCCGCTACTCAGAACCTGCTGCTGGCGGCTCACGCCAAAGGGCTGGGCGCGGTCTGGACCGGCATCCACCCGAACCGGGATCGGGTCGAAGGCTTCCGGCGCCTGTTCAAGCTGCCGGAGTCGGTGATTCCCCTGGCTCTGGTGGTGGTCGGCCACCCCGCTCAAACATTGCCCAGCGAGGATCGCTACCGACGTGAACGGGTACACCTGAACCGCTGGTAGGCAAGCGAAGGCACTGGGCAAAAATATACTTGTTAAAGCTAAAAGTAACCGTTCATCGACCCCGCGGGATCGCCCTTCATTTTTTATTTGGCACCTCATGGCCCATGGGAATCACTGTCAAATCTCGGCTCCAACTTGAATCCGGAATCCATTGAGAGCAAGGTAGGCACCGCGCGTTTCACTCAGCGATAGCGCTTGGTCAAATACCAACTTTAACGAGTAGACGACAACATGGCGATGGAACAAGAAGTGCTCCGGTTGAGTCATCAAAACAAGGAAATTTTCGTTATCGGCACGGCCCATGTTTCGCGGGCCAGCGCGGACCTGGTGGAACGGGTGATTCGGAGGGAATGTCCGGATACCGTCAGCGTGGAATTGTGCCAAGGTCGATATCAGGCGATCATCGACAAGAGTCGGTGGCGGGAAACCGATCTGTTCAAGGTGATTCGCGAGAAAAAGGCGTTTCTGCTGCTTTCCAATTTGACTTTATCCTATGTGCAAAAGCGGATCGGTGCGCGGTTGGGAATCCGGCCGGGCGAGGAAATGCTGCGCGCCATCGAGGCGGCGCAGGCGGTCAATGCCGAAATCCACCTGGCGGATCGAGACGTGCGCGCAACCCTTTCGCGAACCTGGCGGCTGATGCGCTTTTGGACCAAAGTGAAACTGATGGCCCAATTGGTGATGTCGGTGGGTGAATTGGACCAGGTGGAAGCCGAGGACATCGAAAAACTCAAGCAGCAAGACGCCATGGAAGCGCTCCTGAATGAAATCGGAGAAGCGCTTCCGGAAGTGCGGGCCATTCTCATCGACGAACGCGATCAGTACCTGGCCGAGCGGATTCGGAACGCGCCGGGGCAGCGCATCGTCGCGGTGGTTGGGGCCGGGCACGTCCCCGGTATTCTGCGCTACTGGGACCGGGAAATTGACATCAGGGCGCTGGAGGTGGTGCCGCCGCCCGGGAAACTGATCAATCTGCTGAAATGGGGACTGCCGATCTTGATCGTGAGCTTGGTGGCCCTCGGGTTCGCCATGGTCGGCAAACAGGCCGGCGGCCAGATGATAAAATGGTGGGTGCTGACCAACGCCGTCCTGGCGGGTCTCGGGGCCGCCGCCGCCCTGGCCCATCCGCTCACGATCCTGGCGGCCGCGGTGGCGGCTCCCCTGACCTCGCTCAATCCCATGATCGCCGCGGGTTGGGTTTCCGGCCTGGTGGAAACCTTCCTGGGGCATCCGAAGGTCCGGGATTTCGAACGCCTTCCGGACGACATCGTGTCGCTCAGGGGCTTCTGGAAGAACAAGATCACCCGGATTCTCCTGGTGGTGGCGTTCACCAACCTCGGCAGTACGCTCGGCACCTTTGTGGCCATTCCGCTCATGGCAAGGGTCTTTGGATGATGATCGCCGGCGCTCACCGTGCACACCCTGATGATCCCGGACTCGCTCTACCCATCCGGCAAACGGTCGCGGCACGGTCGTGAAACTCTGGTCGAGGGGCGGTAGAGCACAACACTGGCGGCAGAAGCCGACGCCATCACCAGATGCTCTGCTCGACCGCAATGTACCCCTGTTCATCGCCTACCGGCTGTTTTTCAACCTGCGCTTTTATTATCCCGTGTTCGCCCTGTTTTACCTGGATGCCGGGATCACCTTGGAGCAGTTCGGGTGGCTGCAAGGTTTGTGGTCGCTCAGCATCATCACTTGTGAAGTGCCGTCGTGAATCATCGCCGATCTGATCGGCCGGCGCAAAACCCTGCGGTTGGGCGCCTTCCTGGCGGTGGTGGAAATGATCGTGTTCGCCGGTTCCTCCGGGCTGGTTGGCTTCGCTGTCAATCGCGTGCTGAGCGGCTTCAACGAGAGTCTGGTTTCCGGCGCTGATTCCGCTTTGCTCTATGATACCTTGAAAAGTCGTGGGCGCGAGGTCGAGTACAAGGAAGTTCTGGGGCGTGCCCAGTTCTATTCCCTGACCTTCGGTGCCGTTGCCACCATCAGCGGCAGCTATCTCTACAGCCTGGATATCCGCTTGCCGATTTGGGTCACCGCCGGGTGCATGGTCTTGACCTTCTTTTGCTCGCTGCTGCTGTTTGAACCGCCCCGGGAAGCGATGTCGGTTGCGCTCACCAGCCAGTGGCGGATGCTCACCCGGAGCCTTTCGGATATCCTGGCCGACCCCCAACTGTTGTTCTTGATCGCGCTGGTGTTCGTGGCCGATTCCAGTGTGCGCCTGGTGTTGGTGCACAGTTCACTCTATTATCAGGCCATCGTCATCCCGGTGGTCTGGTTCGGGGTGGTGGGAGTCGGGGTGCGTCTCTTGAGTTCGCTCTTTTCCAAATACGCCTATCGGATCGATCGACGGCTGGGGTTCGGATGGTCGATGGCGGCCGCATTCATGATCATGCTGCTGGCTTTTATCGGCCTGTGTTGGATGATTCCCTGGTACGGGATGATATTTATCGCGCTGCTGACCGCTGCCATGGTGTTTGTGAGCCTCCTGGTGGAAGGCGAGATCAACCAGCGAATCGCGAGCGAGCGCCGGGCCACCATCTTGAGTCTGAAGAGCATCACCTTGAATATCGGGTTTGGTCTCGGCATGCCGATCTTCACGGCCCTGGCTCGGACCGACCTGGCGGTCGGCTTCCGCTACCTTGCCGTGGTTTTCGGACTCTTGGGATTGACGCTGCTCGCTTGCGGCCGCCGCTGGTGGTCGGGCCCCGAGGGACCGTGAAGCGTTGCCGGCGAGAAAAACTACGTTCCGGCAACTTTTGCTTGCTGGTGCGTTGTCGGTGCGGTGTACGGCCGGGGCGGCTACCAACCGGCGTTGAGCTCCTGTTTCAGCCAAGCCTTTAGGGGTTCGTTGATGGCATGGACGCCCACTCCCGGTTTTCGCCCGCTCTCGTAAATCGCGTCCTGGATCAGTTCGGTGGGGGCGGCGACCTGGGCGACTTCGGTCAGATCTTGAGTGGTGCGTCGGACCAGGGTGACCTGAAGCGGGTCTTCCCAGTCGTAGATCACAAAATACAAGGATTCCTGGTCGGCGTAGCGGACGAAATCGTTCTTCCGCGCCCAGCCGGATCCCCATTCCATGTAAGTTTCGATGGCACGTTCCGGGGTCATTTCCCAGTCGATGTTGTCAAGGATGCTCCGGTCTATCCTGAGTTCGTTCGTGGCGATCATGAGTTCTCCTTCGGCTGATCAAATGGCTTCGCATAAGGTTCGTATTGGCATTAAAATAAGCTCCGGACGCAGCTTGGCAAGGGTCGGACCTCGGCTATCCGAACCGGGGGGATGTGCCCGCGCCCAGTTCGCTTGGATCCGGACCCAGCCGCGGCCGGGTCGATCGGTTCGCGTCGTCGGGACCAAGGCGGCGTTGCCCATTGCCGCGGGAAAGGAGAACCGATGAAATCCTATCGCCAAGAATTGTGGTTTAAGGTACCCACTCGCCGGGGGTTTCTGAACATCACCACGCAAGTGCGGGCGTGCCTCCGGGACAGCGGCATCCAGGAAGGGCTGGTGCTGATCAATGCCATGCACATCACGGCTTCGGTCTTCATCAACGATGATGAAAGCGGGCTGCACCAGGATTACGAGGTCTGGCTTGAACGCCTGGCACCGCACGAACCGGTTGCCCAATACCGCCACAACGTCGGCGAAGACAACGCCGATGCGCACCTGAAAAGACAGATCATGGGGCGTGAAGTGGTGGTGGCGGTGACCGGCGGGCGCCTGGATTTCGGGCCCTGGGAACAGATTTTTTACGGCGAATTTGACGGCCGGCGGCGCAAACGCGTGCTGGTCAAGATCATTGGCGAGTAGGGCCCGGCAACCGGGCGCCAATCCATTACCTGTCTATCGAGGATGCCATGAAAGCGAATGAAAAGCTGACCAACCGGCACAAGTCAACCCGGGCGATCCATGCGGGGAAGCTGGAACCCACCATTTTCGGCGAGGTTTCGGTGCCGATCTTTCAAACCTCCACGTTTGCCTTTCCAAGCGCCGAAGAAGGAGCCGCGCGCTTTGCCGGGAGCGCGCCCGGCTACATCTATACCCGACTCGACAATCCCACGATCGCGGCCCTGGAAACCACCCTGGCTTCCCTGGAAGGAGGCGGCGCAGCCATGGCCGCGGCCACCGGCATGGCGGCCATCGCCACGGTGTTTCTCACCCTGCTGGGCCGCGGTGACCACGTGGTGTCCACCAAATGTATCTACAGCGCCACCCGCGTGCTGTTGGAAACAGAACTGGCGCGCTTCGGGGTCGAAGTGAGCTTCGTGGACACGTCCCGGATCGACAACCTCCAGCCGGCACTCAGGCCCAATACCCGCATGGTCTACCTGGAAAGCCCCACCAATCCCACCATGGAACTGACCGATCTCGAAGCCGCCTGCGCCATCGCGCGCGCGGCAGGAGCGCTGAGCGTGGTCGACAACACCTTCGCTTCACCGTATCTGCAACGGCCCCTGGAATTGGGAGCGGATGTGGTGGTGCACAGCCTCACCAAGTTCATCAACGGCCACAGCGATGTGGTGGGAGGCGCCATCGTGGTGCGCGATCCGGCGCTGGCGAAGACTCTTCGGCGCGGTTTGATTCTTTTCGGGGGCACCATGGACCCGCACCAGGCCTGGTTGATTCAGCGCGGCGTGCGAACCCTGCCGTTGCGCCTGGAAAAAGCTCAAGAGAACGCGGCCAGGCTTGCGCAATTTCTGGCCGGGCACCCGAAGGTCACCTGGGTGAGCTACCCAGGTCTCGCGCGGCACCCGCAGCATGCCATTGCCTGCCGGCAGATGGACGGGTTCGGTGCGATGATTTGCTTCGGGGTCGAGGGGGGAGTCACGGCTGGGGCTCGGCTGATGAACAGCGTGCGGTTGATCACCCTGGCGGTTTCCCTGGGGGGCGTGGAAACGCTCATTGAGCACCCGGCTTCCATGACCCATGCACTGGTGCCGAGAGCTGAGCGGGAAGAGGCGGGCATTCGCGATGAACTGGTGCGCCTCTCGGTCGGCTGTGAAGCTTACGAAGATTTGGAAGCGGACCTGAGTCAGGCCCTGGAGCAGGTTTAGAGCAACACCCCGGCCAGTCGGCCGCGGCGATTGGGGGAACGGAGACGGTGAGTCTCCGTTCCCCTAGACGTCAGGCTTACTCGGTTCAGCAGCTACAGCTGGAAGAACCGCAGCTGCTAGCGCCTCCGACCGGAACGGTGGAGGTCAGTTTGAATCCCGAACCCATGGCGTAATTCACATAGTCAACGGTGATGGCCTGGGTCGTGGCCATGAGTTGCTTATCCACCACCAGGGTGAAGCCGTTGACTTGATAGACGTTGTCGGTTTCCTTTGGTTCGTCCAGAACCATTGCCAGAGACGGACCGGATCAGCCGCCGGTCTGCAGAAAAATACGGATCGGCATCACTCCATTGTCTTTGAAATAGTCCTTGAGAACCTGTTCAGCTGACTGCGATACGGTAACCATTGGGTGCTCCTTCCATGTATTGAGTGTGAGCGTTGTTTAGTCA
>Ga0100377_1003874_pt1 | contig 11779 bp, 6 predicted proteins | sample CryGeymeta201501_FD_83664 | JGI IMG/M metagenome (GOLD analysis project Ga0100377, IMG submission 83664) | Groundwater microbial communities from Crystal Geyser aquifers in Utah, USA - Crystal Geyser metaG 2015-01 | ecosystem: Environmental > Aquatic > Deep subsurface > Groundwater | place: USA... | reverse complement strand
CGCGCGCATCTGAGGCCCAGTGAAGCTCCTTAGACGCCCAATTGTGATCCTCGGAGCGGCGCGTTCTGGCACCAAGATGCTCCGGTCGCTTCTGGCCGCGCATCCAGCGGTGTCGACCGTGCCCTGGGACGTGAACTTCATCTGGAAGTATGGCAACTACGCCCATCCCGACGACGAGCTGGACCCCCGAGACTTCACGGCCAGAACGCGGCAGTTCATCCAGCGCTCACTCGGGCAATTTCAGGCACCTGCCAGCACCCACCTGGTGGAGAAGACCGTAGGAAACACGTTGCGCCCCGCCTTCGTTCAAGCCGCCCTACCAGGATGCGTGTTCGTGCACCTAATACGCGACGGCAGGGACGTCGCGGAGTCGGCCAGAAGAATGTGGCGGGCCCCGATGGAGTGGCGAGCGGTCGCGCAGAAGCTCCGCGCGTTTCCGCCAGCCGCACTGCCCACCTATGGCGTGCAGTACGCTCGCGCCTACGTGGAGCGGCGCCTCGGTCTCAGGGACGGCGCCGTTGGCACCTGGGGACCTCGGTGGCGCGGCATCGACCGAGACGTGGAAGTCATGCCGTTGATCGATGTCTGCGCCCGGCAATGGGTCAGGTCGGTGGAGACGTCCAGAGCCTGGTTGGCCGACTCCGCATCGGCGCCGGCTTTGGAGATTCGCTACGAGCAGCTGTGTGCCCAGCCAGTCGTCGAAGCCAGACGGCTACTCGAGTTCGTGGGCCTCGATCCGAGCGAGGCCGTCGAAGAGCACGCTTCCCGCACGATTGTGACTACGCACCAGCACAAGTCTCGGACAGGACTCACTACCGACGACCTTACGGCAATCTCCGCCGAGGCGGGCCCGCTGCTCGAGCAGCTCGGATATCTCGGGAAGTAGACGACCTTGGCCCCACGCGACAACGCAAAGCGCCTGCTCGACGTCGCCCTCTCGGCCGCCGGGCTCGGCGCACTCGCGCCGCTGCTCGTCGGTGTCGGCGTTGCGGTGAAGCTCGACTCGAAGGGACCCGCGCTCTACGGCCACGAACGGGTTGGCCGCGGTTGGACGCCCTTCCGCGTCTGGAAGTTTCGGACGATGGTGACCGACGCCGACTCCATCGGGCCGGCCGTGACCGCTGGCGGGGACCCACGCATCACCAAAATTGGTAGGCTCCTGCGCGCCACCAAGCTCGACGAGCTGCCGCAGCTCTGGAACGTTCTGGTCGGCGACATGAGCATGGTGGGCCCGCGGCCGGAAGCGGCCCGCTACGCGGAGGCTTTTCGGGCGGACTACGATCTCATCTTGACCGTCCGGCCGGGCATCACCGACGAGGCCGCGATCCTCTACCGCAACGAGGAGGCCCTCCTATCGGACGCAGACGATCCGGAACGCGTGTACCTAGAGCACATCCTGCCCAAGAAGATTGCACTCTACCGCCGCTACCTGGCAGACCGTTCGCTCGGACGAGACCTGTCGATCATCCTTCGCACACTCGAAAAGGTTGTCCTCCGATGACAGACCGCATTCCGTTCCATGTTCCCGACATCGGTGAAGAAGAGATCGCCGAGGTGGTGGACACGCTGCGCTCGGGTTGGATCACGACGGGTCCCAAGACGCAGACCTTCGAACAGCGCTTCGCCGCCGCGGTCGGCGAGCCCGAGGCCATCGCGGTGAACTCCTGCACGGCGGCCATGCACCTGGCCCTCGAAGCCGTGGGGATCAGGCCGGGCGACGAGGTCATCGTGCCCAGCATGACCTTCGCGGCCACCGCCGAAGTGGTGCGCTATCTCGACGCACGCCCGGTCCTGGTGGACGTCCTCCCTGGCGATCACGAGATCGATCCGGCCGCTGTGGCGCGCGCTATCACACCAAAGACCAAGGCCATCCTGCCGGTGCATTTCGCCGGCCAAGCCGCGGACCTCGATCCGATCCTCGCGCTCGCGGCAGAGCACAAACTGCGGGTCATCGAGGACGCAGCCCACTCCTTTCCGGCCAGCTACCGCGGCCGCCCGATCGGCAGCATCGGCGACATCACATGCTTCTCGTTTTACGCCACCAAGACGCTGACCACGGGCGAAGGCGGGATGGCGACCACGGCGGACTCCGAGCTCGCGGACCGCATGCGCGTGATGCGCCTGCACGGCATGTCCAAGGATGCTTGGAAGCGCTATGACGCAGGCGGCTCCTGGTACTACGAGGTCGTCGCTCCGGGCTTCAAGTACAACCTCGGCGACATCGCCTCCGCGCTGGGCTTGGTGCAGCTGCGACGCACGGAGGCCATTCTGCGTCGCCGTGAGGCCATCGCGAAGCAGTACCTCGAGGCGTTCGCCGATTCAGACTTTGCACAGGTGCTCGACCGCCACGACGACAGGTCACACGCATGGCACCTCTTCATCCTGCGGCTGAGGCTCGAGACTCTGAACATCGACCGACGGCGCTTCATCGAAGAGCTCGAGGCCCGTGGCATCCGGACCTCGGTCCATTTCATCCCGCTGCACATGCACCCGTACTATCGAGACACCTATGGCTACCAGCCCGACGACATGCCCGTGGCGCGCGATGTGTACGAGCGGAGCGTCTCGTTGCCGATCTACTCGCTGATGACTGATGAGCAGGTCGCGCGCGTGATCGAGGCCGTGCGGCACGTGGCCAACACGCATCGCCGCTGATGGTCGGCTGGGAGGCCGCGCGATTCATTGTCGCGACGCGGGAAGCAGCCCGCTAGAGCCCCGGTCGAGGTCGCGCTAGGCTTGGCCCGCCCAGCGCACGTCCGGGAGTCCCGAGTCGGTCTGGGCTCTGAACGTTGGCCGCCGCAGGGGAAACAATGACGAGGCTATGGTTGTGAAGCTCGCTGCACGTACGCTGCAAATTGTCGTCGACCTGCTGGTGCTGGCCGCCGCGTATGCTTTGGCGTTTCTGTTCCGATTCGAGTTCAGCTTCAGCCTTCCGATGTTGAAGCTCCTCTTCTTCACCCTGCCCTATGTCGTCCTCCTGCAGTACGTGGCCCTCGCGGTGGCTGGTGTCCCCGCCCGTGCTTGGCGCTACATCGGATTGCAGGACCTGAGTCGTGTGCTGCTTGGAGTCGGCGGAGCAGTCGCGGTGCTCGTAGCCCTGCGCATCGGCCTGGCTGAGTTTTCCGGCCACGCCCGCTTTGTGCGCATCCCGTTGGGCGTCCTCGCCATGGACTGCGTGCTTGGCTTCCTCGGAATCACCGGGGTGCGGGTGCTGCGCCGCATCCTCGCGGAGCGCAGTGAACGACGCCAAGTGATGTCTGCCCGAAAGCCCAAGCGAACATTGCTCGTCGGCGCGGGCCGCGCCGGCTCCATGGTCGCGAGCGAAGTCTCCCGCAGGCCGGACGTTCCCATGGAATTCGTTGGTTTCGTCGACGACGATCCATCGAAGACGGGCACGATCATTCAAGGGATCAAAGTGGTCGGGGATACCCACTCACTCGACGCGCTCGTCCGCGAGCTGCGAGTGGAGCTCGTGATCATCACGATGGCGTCGGTGTCACCGGACGTCGTTCGGCGCGTCGTACGGAGCTGCGAGGACGTAGGCGTGCCCACACAGATCATCCCGGGCATGTACGAGATTCTCAACGGCCGCGTGAATCTCTCGCGCATCCGCAAGGTGACCATTGACGATCTCCTGGGGCGCGACACCGTCGAACTGGATGAGGCGGCCCTGGCCAAGTTTCTTCATGGACGCCGTGTGTTGGTGACCGGAGCCGGCGGTTCCATCGGCTCCGAGATCTGCCGACAGGTCGCACGCCTCGAGCCGGAGCGTGTCGTGCTGGTGGAACAGGCTGAGAACGCGCTCTTCGAAATTCATCGTGAGCTCGGCCGAGTGTTTCCCGAGCTGAACACCGTCCCGGCTATCTGCGATGTGTGTGACGAGCAGCGCCTGGGCGCCGTCTTCGCGGAGCACCGTCCGGACGTGGTCTTTCACGCTGCGGCGCACAAGCATGTGCCGATGATGGAATGGAATCCCGGCGAAGCGATCAAGAACAACGTATTTGGCACAAAGCGTGTGGCCGACGCAGCTCACGCAGCCGGCACCGGCACGTTCGTTCTGATCTCCACGGACAAGGCCGTGAATCCCACCTCGATCATGGGTGCGACCAAGCGCACGGCCGAACTCTATATCCAGGGCTTGGCTCGAGAGTCGGACACCACGTTCGTGGCCGTGCGATTCGGGAACGTGCTCGGTTCAGCGGGCTCCGTGATCCCGACTTTCCAAGAGCAGATCAAGGCGGGTGGGCCCGTGACCGTGACCCACCCGGACATGGAGCGCTACTTCATGACCATCCCCGAGGCCTCTCGTCTGGTGATGCAAGCAGGCGCCATGGGCGAAGGCGGTGAACTCTTCGTGCTCGACATGGGAGAGCCCGTCAACATCACCCAGCTCGCCCGAGACCTCATCCGACTGTCAGGGCTCACGGAGTCAGACATACCAATCGAGTTCACTGGTGTTCGCCCCGGCGAAAAGCTTCGAGAAGTCCTGTCCTCGGCCGCTGAGAACCTCGCTCGCACCCGCCACCCCAAGATCTTCATCGGTGCCATCGAAGCTGTCCCGATGGCACGGATTCTGGCCGGGCTGGAACAGCTCGCCTTGGTGGGGCAGACCCCCTCCGCAGCCGAGGCCCGGACCGCCCTGATGTGTCTAGTGCCCGAGATGGAAGCACCGGCGACCAAGAGTCCTGCGCCGTCCGCGACCATGCAGACGCTGCATTGAGCGAAGCCTCCGGGCCATCATGCCCAGCTCGGCTCCACGCCGCGGCGTGAGCACGGCTGAATGTTCTCGCGCCGCTTGGCAACTTGCCCGAGGCAGGCTTCGGCTTGACCGGGGCACTCCGGCGTTCGACATTTCCCCACCATGTGGCTCTCCGCCAGACGTGAGAGAGCCACGCAGCTCCAGCGAATCAAACCTTTACTGATACCGCCGAGTCATCCGCCCCCGAATTCGTCGAGACTTTCGACCCTCGAGCAGTCCTCCGCCTTCTGCGTGAGCGCAAATGGGTGATCCTGGGGACGGCGAGCATCGTCCTGGTCGCGACGGTCTTCTACACGCTTCGACAGCCGAAGGTCTACGAAGCCATCTGCACCATTCAGTACGATCCCACTCCGCCACGTGCCTTGGGCTCCGAGGTGGAGGACGTGGCGGCTCCTGCGATCAATTTCTGGATGACCAAAGAGTGGTACGAGACGCAGAATCAGATCATCAAGAGCCGGACCGTCGCGGAGCGCGTGGTGCAGGCGCTCGGGCTCAACGAGAGCCCGGACTTCTTCTACGTCCCCGAGTCCGAGCGACATGGATGGGAGTCAGCGACTGTTTCAGCCACTGCGCTCGAGCTGATTCAACGCCTCACGGTCGATCAAGCGCCCGACAGCCGGCTCGTTTCCATCAAGGTGCGTGATCGCGATCCCGAACGGGCTACATTGGTCGCCAACAGTGTCGCCCACGCCTACATCGAGCACACACGCGAAGAGCGGATGGGCGCGACCGGCGACGCACTGGTATTCCTCGGCCAGCGTCTCGATTCCCTCACCAGCGAGCTGCAGAGTTCCGAGCAGGCGTTGCACGACTGGCGTGAGAACAACAACGTTCTGTCGGTCTCGCTGGAAGACCGACAGAACGTGATCGCCCGCGATCTGGAGCACTACAGCAGCGCGCTTGCGGATGCCACGACCAGGCGCATCGCAGTAGGAGCCAAGCTCACGGCGCTTCGCGCCGCGAACTCCGAAGATCCCATGCGTGTGGACGCCACCTTCATCACCGAGAACGCTTCCGTTGCTGCGCTGAGGACGTCCTACCGCGAGCTCGCCGCCGACCTGGTGGAGAAGTCTGTGCAATACGGGCCCAATCACCCAGAGGTACGCGCCGCTACCGCACGGCTGGAGATCATCCGCCAGCAGATGCGAGAGCAGGTGGACGCCCTCATCAATGGCGTCGCGTCGGAGCTCCGGGAAATGCGCACCACGGAGGCCGGCTTGCACCAGGCCCTCGAGGACGTGCAGGCAGCGGGGCTCGCTTTGAACCAGCAGGAGATTCGCTACAACGCGCTCAAGCGCCGCCGCGAAAACACCGAGAAGCTCTACGACATCGTGCTCCAGCGCACGACGGAGACTGACCTCACGAAGATGCAGAAGCTTTCCACCGTGAGAATGGTGGATGAGGCGCTCCAGCCCACGGTCCCGGTGAGTCCCCTGCTGCCACTCAATCTGGCGGCTGGTATAGTCGCAGGGTTGGTCTTGGGCCTCGGCTTGGCCGTGCTCCTCTCCCAGATGGATAGAACGCTCAAGACAGGTCGAGACATCGAGGGTCTGGGCCTCACCCTCCTGGGGGTCCTGCCTTCCATTCACGGTGCCGAGGGTCAGCCGGTGGCGGCGCGAGGAAGAAGCAAACGTCGACGTCCCGCCCGACCTAGCACCGGACCCAAGCGCGATTTCGTTGTCCACGATGATCCGATGTCCTCGGCCGCGGAGAGCGCGCGCGCTATCCGAACCAATCTGACGTTCATGGGAGCACAGAGTGCACTCGGTACGCTGGTTCTCACGAGCCCGAGCCCTCTTGAAGGCAAGACGACGGTGGCCATCAGCTTGGCGATCGCCCTGGCACAGGGCGGCAAGAAGGTGCTCCTGGTCGACACGGACATGCGCCGCCCCCGCCTGCATCGAGCTTTCGGCCGCAACGCCAAGCATGGCGTGAGTTCGGTACTGGTCGGCGCCGCGACTTTGGACGAAGCCCTCCAAACGACCGAGGTTCCCAACCTCAGTCTACTTCCGTGCGGGCCGATTCCACCCAATCCGTCCGAACTCCTTCACACGGCGGCGTTTTCAACGCTACTGGGTCAACTGCGTGAGCGCTTCGATCATGTTCTCTTCGACAGTCCTCCGCTGGGCGCCGTGACGGATTCGGCCATCATCGCACCGCAGGTGGACGGCGCGATTCTCGTCATGAAGTCCGAGAAGACCACACGAGACGCCGCCGCTTCGGCCATGAAGCAACTGAGGAACGTTGGCGCCAACCTGCTTGGAGGGGTGCTGAACGACGTCGACCTCGCAAAGCAGGAAGCCTACTACGGTGGCCACTACTACTACTCGGGCTACTACTACGGGACTCCTGGGGACGACAAGGACACGTCCGATTCCGACTCTGCTCAGGCCGCCGAATAGTGCCTCGTAAGCACGGCGGCGAGCCATCGAATGGGAGTGCGCTGCCGTTGCCACCAGGCTCCACAGGCCGACGGCAGTGATTCGATCTCCACCAGTGCGCGCGGAATGGCGTTCTCATTGCGTTGCGTGTTCCACCCGTGCGCGTCAAACTCAGTCCAACACCCAGCGCGGGCATCAGGTCGAAAGGGGCCCCGTGGCAACCAGAGAGATCGCAAAAGCGTGGCACGCCAGCGGACGCTCCAGGCGACATGCGCCACGGACAGCGTCGCGGAACGCACGACGTGGCGGGCACTTGGCGCTAGCTGCGTGCGCGATGACGCTATTCGCCGCACTGCCTGCTGTCACCATGGCCCAGGATTGGCCGATGCGCAGGCACGACTCGCAGCGGCTGGCGTACCAATCCGCTGGAGTCGACATCGACGTTCCTGGCGTGCTCGGCACCGTCACGCTGGGCGGAGCCCTCGGAGGCCGAGATTGGCTGGTGGACGACCCTGACAGCGACGGTTCTGATGAGGTCTACCTGCTGGGAGGTGGGCGCCTCATGTGCTGGCGCGGAGATGGCGTACTGCTTTGGGCCACATCTCCGCTGAACTTCAACCAGATCATCGCCGTGGACGACCTCGACGGGGACGGACGTCGAGAGGTCTTCGTCTCGGGTGGTCAGGTGGCGCCCACGGCGTTCGATGCCCTGACCGGTGCCCAATTGTGGCAAGCGCCCCTGCCCCCCGGGCAGTTCGTGGGTGATGTGATCCCGGTCGACGTCGATGGCGACGGCCGTAGAGAGCTGATGGTTGCCGATTGGGGCGGTCCCGCAGCGGGAAGTGGCACGGCTCGTGTCTATCATTTCCCGGATGGCTTGCGGGGTACCGTATCCACCACGCCCCTCGACACCAGCGCGCATGGCTATTGGTTTGGCCTAGGGCTTGCTGCTGGCGACCTCGCTGGAGACGACCACGTCCAGCTCGTGACTGCGTCCAACGATCGCATCCTGGCCTACGATCTCGCTACAGGCGCCCCCACGTTCACCAGCCCTCCACTCGGGGCCTTCCCCTTTGGCAAGGTGAAGCTGAATGTGGTGGATGTGGATGGCGACGGGCGGGACGAAGTGGTGGTGGCGTCCGACAACGCTGGCGGTAGCTGGCCGGCCGCCAAGCGCTTGATGCTATTGGAAGTGGAGTCTGGCGCCCTCACTACGCGTTGGGAATTCCTGGTCGACCCAGTGACGGGGGAGCACCGTTTCATCCGCGACAACGTCGCCACGCTGCGCTCCGGCGACATTCCCTCGATCGTCACCACGGTCTTCGATCCCGACTCGAGCCACTGGCGCACGTTGGTCTTCGCAGGGACCGCGCCCGACGCCACGGCCTTGGTCGCACTCGAAGACCGCGTCGTCGTCGCGCTCGCCGATGTAGACGGAGACGGCATCAGCGAGCTCATCACCCAGGACGCGCCATCTGCGAACGTCCCCGACTTCGGAACCATTCGCGCACTGAATCTGCAGGTCGACCTCACCTGGACCGAGAAGTGGTCCGTCGACGACGCCATGTTGTCTATGGCTGCAGTGGCGTGGCGAAGTTCGTCATCCGAACCGGTGCGGCCCAGCGGTGGACTCCTATTCCAAATCGACTCCGACGGGGATAGGCGTGCGGATCGCCTGGCATATCGCGGTGTGGATTCTGCCCATTTCACAGCGCCCAGAGGCATTGCCCTCAGCAGCGCACGGACTCCCATCAGCGGCGCCGACCGCACATGGATCGCTATGAGCGACGGACACTTGGCCAGGCTGGACTTGGGACTATCCGTGACCAACGACGTTGCGCCCGCGGACGGACATCCCGACCTTCGCATCGGCACTTACGAAGCCCCCCCTGTAGTGTCTGCCCTCAGCGCCACTGGCGTGATCCTGGCAACAACCGACGCTACTGACGCACCGACAGCCTATCTCCTCTCGGCTGGGCCCGAACCCCTCTGGACGGCGGCGGACCATGTCGCGACGCCGCGTCCGACAATGACATGGCTTCCGGGGACCGAGCCACAGCTAGCCTACCCGGCACGCGAAGCCGACGGGACGATGTCGCTGGTGCTGCGCGACGGACGCACTGGCGCTGAGCGAGCTCGCTACTCGTACGGCCCCTCGGTATCCACGAACATTCTCAACGACCTTCTACCGCTGCGCGGCGCGGATGGCGGCGTCACGAGCCTCGTGACCGGACTGCTCGACGTTCGATCCGGCGCGGTCTCGTATGTCGCGACGAACCCCGCCAGCGGCGCCATGATGCCCCTCGACCTCGGCCGAGTGCTCGTCAGTGGGGAGTACCCGACAACCGCACATGATGTTGATGGCGACGGGAACGAAGACGTTCTGGTCCTGCAGATTGCGCATTTGCTGGTCGCCAGCGGCAGCGACGGCTCCCTCCTCACCGAGCACGACAACCCACGGTTTGGCGGGATGATGACGTACGTGGACTTGGACGGCGACGGGACGCTGGACGTACTCCATCAAGGCGCGTTCGGCATCAATGGCGGTAGCCCCGGATTCGGTGCGCGTAGGCTCCTCACAGACCTCACGACTGAGGTCTGGTCGGTTGACCAGGCCGACTTCCAACATCCTGCAGGATTGGCTCCTGCACTGGGCGGCGGCTTCCACTTGGGCTTGACGCGGAGTCGCGACGCCTGGGCGAGCGCAGTCGATGCCGCGGGCTCCACGCTTGCGATCTCCGTACCTGCAGGTGGAGCGTTCTATCCCGATCGCGCGTCAGCCGAAGCTGCCGGACTGGTGCTGGGAATCCCCACCTCAGCAGCAGGCATCGCTTCGGCAACTCCCGGTCGTAGCGCCACGTTCGTGTTCGGATCCACCGATGGCTATCTTTATGCGATGGCCGCCGAAGATGGCGGATTCTCTTGGTCCATGCCGTTTCGCGCTGCAGTCGGAGAACCAATCGCGTCAGATGTGCTCGGAGACGAAACTAGCGAGATCGTAGTGCCCGCGGGCGACGGGAACATCTACATCGTCGGTCCAGCGCGCTTGGATGCACCGGCAGAGGTCTTCGACAACGACGGCACAACAGCCGCCGGGTCCTCCTCTGCCGATATTGACGAACTCCCTGCATCAAGCAAGGTCGGAGGCGACTGGACGGCAGTCCCGGACGCCACGGGCTACGAGTACCAGATTGTCAGAGACGATGACCTGGTCGTCGTGCCCTGGATCGATGTGGGACCCACCACGGAGGTGTTCTTCGACACGCTATCCCTTGAAGTTGGACTCCGCTATTTAGGTGTTGTCCGGGCCTATGATCGAAGCGGGTCTGAACTGCGCGTGAGCCCGGAGGTGCGCTCCGATGGCTTCGTCGTCATCGATGAGGATGGGCCCAGCGTCGCCCTGATCGCGACGCCTGACACCATCTGGAGGGTTGGCGATGGAAGCCCTTCAGAGACTCATGTCCACATGATCGCCGCCGATTCAGTCGGCCTCCAATCCTACGAACTGCGTGTGCAGGCGGCTAACGGGACACTCGCGCGAACCGCGCTAGCGTCTGGGCCAGCGTCGGGCATCGAACGTATTGTTGACGTTACCTGGGCCGGGAACGACGACTCCGGCGCTAGCGTTTCCGCCGGCCTCTATGCCATTGTGGGCGTCAGCACGGACCTTGGGGGCCGCAGCGCAGAGGCGCGCGTGAGCGTCAGGGTCTGCACCCTCGATGCACCTGCGTCGCTTGGCTGCAGCGAAGCCGGAGACGCCGGACCCACGGATGCGGGAGCCGACGCGGGAGGGACTCTCGCGGGCGGGGGCGGTTGCGGATGCCGGGTCGGTGGCCAGACAGCCCCGGCGCCCCTCGGGCTGATTGGGTTGATGATGGCAGGCTTGTTCTTCCTCCGCCGTCGATGGCGATAGGAAGCCCAGCACGCAGGCTGACCACCTCTATGCAAGCTCAGACTGGTGCTCGACACGCACGCTCGGCCAGCCGCGGCCTCAGTACTCTTTCCAAACATTCCGTTGGATGTAGTCGACATAGCTCAGGATGATCCGCAGCACCTTCTCCGAAACGTTCGGCATGCTGTAGTCGGCCACGGGGCGCAGCACACGCTCGTCGCCACGAGGCTGTGAGTCCAACATGCGCAGCCCCTGCAGGACGCGCTCGGCGCTGAGGCCGACCATCATCACGCTCGCTTCTTCCATGCCCTCGGGGCGTTCGTGGGCCTCGCGCAGGTTGAGGGCCGGGAAGTTCAGGATGCTGCTCTCCTCGGTGATGGTGCCGCTGTCGGACAGTGTCGCCTTGGCGTGCAGCTCGAGGTGTACGAAGTCGAAGAAGCCGAGCGGCTTCATCAGCTGCACGCGAGGATGGATCGAGCGACCCAGGGCTTCGAGGCGTTTGCGCGTGCGCGGATGGGTGGAGAAGACGATGGGCAGGTCGTAGGCGTCCCCGACGGCGTCGAGGACGTCGAGCAGGCGGTTGAGGCAAGCAGGCGAATCGACGTTCTCCTCGCGGTGCGCGCTGAGCAAGAAGTAGCCTTGCTCCTCGAGGCCCAGACGGGCACACACGTCGGAGCTCGCGATCGCTTCTCGGTAGTGGTTCAGCACCTCGAACATGGGGCTGCCGGTCTTGATCACCCGGTCCGG
>Ga0100377_1003872_pt1 | contig 11788 bp, 5 predicted proteins | sample CryGeymeta201501_FD_83664 | JGI IMG/M metagenome (GOLD analysis project Ga0100377, IMG submission 83664) | Groundwater microbial communities from Crystal Geyser aquifers in Utah, USA - Crystal Geyser metaG 2015-01 | ecosystem: Environmental > Aquatic > Deep subsurface > Groundwater | place: USA... | reverse complement strand
CCTTGGCGCCAGGGTGTGGGGGAGGTCAGGGACCTCGATTTACCTTGGCGCCAGGGTGTGGGGGAGGTCAGGGACCTCGATTTACCTTGGCGCCAGGGTGTGGGGGAGGTCAGGGACCTCGATGTGGCGTGGCGCTCGGGCTGTTTTGATCTCTGATGCATCTCTGTGCGTGGAAGCTCCCCCTCCGCTGCTAGACTCCACCATCCGTGACGGGCACACCGCCCTCCCCTTCGCCGTGGATCGCCCATGAAGACGCAGCTGCTCCTGGTGACCTTTGCCGCTTTGATGTTGATCGGCGCTCCGGTGTGCGCCCAGCCGACGGAGGCCGATGTGGGGGCGCCGCAGGGGGCAGTGGCACCGCCGCCGGGCCAGGATTGGCAGAAGTTCGACCGGGAGCTGTTGATCAGCTCGGTGGACACGATGCGGGCGGTGATGCAGGTGCCGGCGGCGGCGGTGGTGATCGTGCATCGGGAGGAGGGGGTGGTGTTCGCCAACGGGTTTGGGGAGCTGCCGGGGGCGGACAAGGCGGGGGCGAACACGCGGTTCTCGATCGGGCCGGCCAGCGAGGTGTTCACGGCGGTGGCGATCCTGCGGTTGGTGGAGCAGGGAGAGGTCGAGCTGGACGCGCCGGTGACGCGGTATCTACCGGGGGTGAAGTTCACGCCGGAGCCGGCGTCGCCGATCACGGTGCGGCAGCTGCTGCACCATCGGGCGGGGCTGTCGACGGCGCAAGGGGACGTGTTCGATGTGGGGGGGCTGGTGGCGCCGGAGGTGAGCGGGGTGCCGGGGGCGGCGGGTGCGGCGTCGAGGCTGGATTATGCGCTGCTGGGGCTGGTGGTGGAGGCGAGCGTGGAGGGGCCGGTGGGGGCGTGGATGGAGGCGGAGGTGTTCGGGCCGTTGGGGATGACGTCGAGCGCGTTGGCGCCGTCGGGGGAGCCGGTGGCGGCGGGGCATCAGTACGTGTACGGGTGGACGGTGGCACGGGAGGTGGGGCAGGACCCGCGGTTCGGGCCGGCGATGTTTGCGGAGTCGTCGGCGGATGACCTGGGGGCCATGCTGTTGGCGATGCTGAGGACGATGAAGCCGGTGGAGGTGGTGGAGGAGAAGGAGGCGGCAAGGGGGAGGCGGCGAGTGAGGCGGCGGGCGGGGGAGGATGCGGAGGAGGAGGTGGTGGCGGTGGAGCCGGTGGTGTCGGCGGGGAGCGTGGAGGCGATGCTTACGGCGTGGGAGGGGGCGGAGGAAGGGGAGGCGATGGGGTGGACGCGGGAGCGGGTCAACGGGGAGCTGGTGGTGAGCCGGTCGGGGGCGACGGCGACGCACAGCGTGGCGATCGCGCTGCTGCCGGAGCGGGACATGGGGGTGGTGGTGCTGACCAACGTCAACAGCTTCGGGGGGTTCGCGCCGCGGACGATCCAGCGGGCGGTGGTGGAGCTGCTGATCACGCGGACGTCGACGGTGTTCCCGTTCGCGGAGTTCGCGCTGCGGCTGTGCCTGGGGATCCTGCTGCTGACGGGCCTGGTCGACGTGCCGCGGCAGCTGTGGCGGTGGCGGCGCAACCAGTTCGTGCGACGCGTGAGCCTGGGGGGCAAGCGCACGGCGAGGCTGGTGGTGGCGCTCGTGGTGCCAGTGGCGGCGGTGGTGGGGGCCGTGTGGTGGGCGCCGATGCACCTTGGGGCGCTGGCCGAGCAGCAGCCGGACCTGGTGCTGGCGCTAGCGCTGGCGCCACCGCTGTGGCTGGTGCGGGGGGTGCTCAAGGCGATCAACGACGCCTGGGAGGAGCGCGCGCGGAGGCTGCAGGAGGAGGGGCTGGAGGGAGGGCTGGAGCTGCTGTGAGGGGGGCGGGGCGGGGTGCTGAGGGGTGCTCTGCGAGGGCTGTGAGGGCGGTGCGCGGGATGGCGGTGCGTATTCCGGCGGGGGGCGGCCGCATGCGAGTTCTTGAGGCGGACCTGCTGGATAGCGGGCAGCGTGGCTTGAGGCGATGACAAGAACGACGAGGTGAGGCTCGTTCGGCTTGATCGGCGCGGACGTTCCGGGTAGGTTCCTGGCACAAACAGTCGAAGGGATCTCCCATCGAAGCAGCGCGCCACCACCAGGGGCTTCGCCGAGCACGACCCTCGACCTGCCTCTCCCCGAAGGAGCCACTGTGACCACGCCTCCCCTCCACCGCTTCTTGTTTGTGTTGTTCGTGCCGCTCGTCGTGTTCGCCGGGTGCAGTGACGACCCGGCGCAGCCGAGCGTGAGCAGCGTCGGGTGTCGGCTCAACAGCGACTGCGAGGCAGGCCTCGTGTGTCTGGAGGGAGCCTGCGCCGAGGCGGAGCCGTGCGTGGGCGCAGACTGCCCATGCATGGGAGACAGCGACTGCGAGGCCGACGAGGTGTGCCGGGCCGGCGAGTGCCTGGCGGCAGAGTGCAACGAGGACGCCGACTGCGGGCTGGGGCAGGTGTGTGAGGGACGGCAGTGCCTGACCGATCGCGACGCCGACCGCGACCGGGACGGCACGCCGGACGCCGTCGACAACTGCCCCGATCTGGAGAACAGCGACCAGGACGACACCGACCGCGACGGGCGCGGCGACGGGTGCGACCCGGACGACGACAACGACGGGATCGTGGACGAAGAGGACAACTGTCCGGCCCTCGCCAACGCCGATCAGCTCGATCACAACGGCGACGGGCTCGGCAACGCGTGCGACCCGGAGTGGCGAGGCACGACCGTGGCGGGGCGCGTGGTGGCGCACGGGTTGGCGGAGCCGGACGTGTCCGCGGCGCGGGTGGCGCTGTCGGGCGTGGAGGCGACGGTGACGCCGGAAGCGGACGGGACCTTCGTGTTCGAGCACGCGCTGGCCCGCGGCGGGGCGGCCGGGCTGGCGGTGCGGTGGCCGGGGCTCGGGACGGCCTCGGTGATCGTGGAGGTGCCGAGCGGGATCGACCGGCATGAGGTCGGAGACATCGACGTGTACGCGGTGACCGACGCGACGCTGGCGGGGACGGTCACGCTGGAGGGGCAAGCGGACCACACGGGGATCACGGTGATCGTGGCCCATCGGGACGGGCGGCCGTTCGGGACGCTGGTGACGGGGCCGGACGGGCGGTTCGTGACGGCGGTGACGCGCGAGCCGTTCGTGCTGGCGTTCTATCGGGACGGGTACCTGCCGGTTCAGGACGTGGACGTCGTCTGAGACGAGGTGGATGGTCGCTTCGAGGTGGGCGGGGAGGCGCTGGCGGAGGCGGCGCCGTTCGTGCTGCAGCCGATCCGGAGCGGGCTGGTGCGGGGGCGGCTGAGCTCGCCGCTCGGCGAGGGCTTCCCGTGGGATGTGGCGTCGGACGTGCGGCTGATCGGGGTGGAGGAGCGGTTGGCGGTGGTGCAGGCGAGCGGGGACTTCGAGATCGACGGGCTGCCGCCGGGGTTCTACACGCTGCGGGTCGTGGTGGACGCGCACGCGCCGCGGAGCGAGCCGGTGCGGGTGGGCGGCGGCGAGGTGGATCTGGGGGTGCTGTCGCTCGATCCGAACCTGAGCGACGCGGAGTGGCTGCGGGGACGGGCGACGCGCGGGGGCTCGGATCGTCACGACGGGATCGTGGTGCGGGCGCGCATCGCCGACAGCCTGTTCCTCGTGGACACGACGCTGACCGACACCGACGGCGTCTTCACCATGCCGCTGTCGCGGTCGCCGTTCAACGTGGAGGCCGCCGCCCAGGGCTACCGGACCACCACCGTGCAGACGATCTGGAGCGACGCCAACACCCGCTTCGAGGTGGACCACGACAACGACGTGAACACCGCGCCTATCGCGCTCGCCGACCACACCATCGTGCTGGAGCCCGACGCGAGCGTCGCGGTGACCGGGCAGCTTCGCAGCCCGCGGGCGGACGTGCAGTGGACCGCCGACGCCGAGGTGCGGCTCTATGGCAACAACGTGTACTTCGGGGTGGTGCAGCCGGGCGGGGGCTTCCAGGTCTCGGGGCTGACGCCAGGGCCGTACCTGCTGGTGGTCGACGTGGCGGGCCACGAGACATGGTCGGACTCGGTGACGTTGACGGCGGGCGCCAACACCATCCCGCCGATCGACCTGGAGCTGGAGAAGGTCGCGCTGGTGGGGAAGGTGTTGCTGGCCGAGCAGACCGATGACAACGGGCACGGTGGGGTGAGCGTGGTGATGCAGCGGGACGAGTTCGTCTCGGCGGTCACCATCTCTTCGCAGATGGGCACGTTTACGGCGGAGATCCCGTCCACGCGCCACACGATCGTGCTGGCGCTGAACGGCTACGTCAGCCGGCAGGTCGCCGTGCTGTGGGACAGCGTGCTGCGGGAGTTCATGTTCGACCACGACAACGACGACCGGACGCCCGTCGTGCCGCTGAACGGCACGCCGATCGTCCTGGAGGTCGACCGTACCGTATCGGCCACCGGCGAGCTGCGCAGCCCGCTGCCGAACGTGCAGTGGTCGGTGGATGCCTCGGTGACCCTGGCGGGGCTGGACACCTTCTCCGCCATCGTGTCGCCGGACGGCCACTTCTCCACGACGGACATCCGGCCTGGTGAGTACACGCTCACCATCCGGGCCGCCGGGCATCGGACGGCGATCCGTACGGTGCGCCTGGTCAGCGGGCCGAACGACCTCGGCACCTTCGAACTGGAGCCGGACGAGGTCACCGCCCGCGGGATCGTGATGCTGGAAGGCGAGACAGATCAAGGACTTGCGGTCATTCGAGCGCGGCGCGACGGGGTCATCGTGGCGACCACGGAGTCGGGGGCCGGGGGCGACTTCGTGCTGCAGATCACCCGCTCCACCCACCAGCTCTCCATCTCGAAGCCGGGCTTCGTGAGCGAGACCGTCACCATCCTGTGGGACACGGTGGACGAGCGGTTCGAGTTCGAGGGCTTCGCGCTCGAGGAGCGGCCCATCCTGCTGCAGCGCGCCGCCGACGGCGACCGGGACAACGACGGCGTGCTCGACGTGGTGGACAACTGCCTCCTCACCGCCAACGCCTCGCAGCGCGACATCGACGCCGACGGCCTCGGCGATGTGTGCGACGACGACATCGACGATGACGGCTTCGTCAACGGCTTCGACAACTGCCCGATCAGCGCCAACACGATGCAAGAAGATCCAGCCGGTGACGGGCGAGGCGTCGCGTGCACCGGGATCGACGCCGACGCGCCGCTCCACCTTCCGGCCGGCGTCAGTCGCCAGCACCTCGACACCCGCGCCCGCACGCACGTGCTGCGCGGGAGCTGCGGCGGCGCCAACACCCCCGAGCTCGTCTACGCGCTCGACCTCATCGTGGGGCAGCGGGTCCGCGTGAGCGTGGACGCCGAGTTCTCCGCCGTGCTCTACCTCATCGCCCGCAACGAGCTCGCCGACCCCACCGACGACGCCGAGGTGATCTGCGCGCCCAGCACCGCCCTCGACACCGCCGCGCCCGCCTCCGGGGGCTACCTGCTCGTGGTCGACGGTCTGCTCGGCGGTGACCTGTCCGCAGGCTCCGTGGTCGTGGACATCACCCCCGACGGGGCGCTCTACTTCGGCAACCGGACGGTCCCGACGACGGAGCTGCCCATCGCCGTCGATGTCGGTGACTTCGACGAGGATGGCTTCCCGGACGTGGTCACGGCCCACACCGAGCCGCCAGCGCTCACGGTCCAGCTCGGCGGCCCCGACGGCTTCGAAGCGCCCCTGACGTTCGCCCTGCCCTCCGCGCCCGTCGACGTCATCGCCGCCGACCTCAACGGAGACGGTCACGTCGACCTCGCCGCGACCACCTCGGGGCAAGACCCGACGCTCCAGAGCGGCGCGCTCCATCTGCTGCTGGGCGACGGCGCGGGCGGCTTCAGCCCCACCCCCTCCTTCCCTTCCGGCAGCCGCCCTACCGGCATGCTCGCTGTGGACGCCAACGCCGACGGCGCGACCGACGTGCTCTCGGTCGGCCGCTACAGCCTTATCATGGCCACCGCCCGGCCCGACGGCGCGCTGCGCGGCGCGGTCCCGTTCAGCGCCGGGGTTGCCGACCTGACCACCGCCGACCTCGATGGCGACGGGATGCCCGAGCTGATCGGCGGGAGCGCGAACACACTGCGGATCCGCCGGGGGCTCGGCGACGGTCGATTCGGCGAGGAGGAGGTCTACGACTCGCCGACGGCGATCCTGGCCGTGCTGGCGGCTGATCTGGACGGCGACGGGACCGACGACGTCGTGGTCACGGGCGATATCCTCCCCCGCTGGCCCTACGAGACGACGAACACGGGCACGGCCATCTACTTGACCCGCCCCGACGGCACCCTGGACGCACCGGTGCTGTACCACACCCCCGGCCGCGCCCTGCACGTCTCGGACCTCGACGGCGACGGCATCACGGACCTGACCGTGATCGGCCGGCATGTCGAGTTCAACGCGCGCAACACGTCCATGTCGGCCCAGATCAGCGTGCTGCCGGGCCGCGGCGATGGCACCTTCAAGGACATGGTCATCCACGTGCCCTCCCAGGCCACTTCGATGACGCAGACCCACGACTTCGACCACGACGGCCAGTCCGAGATCGTTGAGGTGCATCGCGACGGGACAGACTACACCGCCGAGGTGCACCGGTGGAGCGGCGACGGACGGTTCACCTCCACGCCCCTCCCCTTCCAGCCGGCCTACACACTGTCCAACCTCGCCTTCGAGGACGTCGACGGCGACGGGCTGGACGACCTGATCGGGTTCGGCAAGAGCAACGGTGTCAGCGTCATCTACGTCTTCCGCAGCATCGCCGATGGCGCGTTCGCGCCGCCGGAGCGGGTCTTCAGCGCCGCCGACGTCGTGTTCGTGCGGGTCGGCGACATCAACGGCGACGGGCGTCCCGATCTGGTCACAACCGACGCGCGGGTCGGCTCCTACGCCATCGTCGTCTACCTCGCCAACGCGGACGGCACCTACGGCGACGCCGTGGTGACGCCGCTGCCCGGCAACCCCTACAAGCTCCAGGTCGCCGACATCGACGGTGACGGCCTCGACGACGCCATCGCGTACGTGACGACGGTGAACCAGTTCCAGGTCCATTCTGGCAGCGCGAGCGGTGCCCTCATCAACGCCACTGCCCCGACGGGCATCTCCAACCTCTACGACTTCCAGGTCCTCGACCTCGACGGAGACGGATGGCTGGACCTGGTGACGGTGGTGGCGAGCACCGACCGTGTCATCGTCAACTACGGCCAGGAGCCGGTCGGCGAGCCTGCGGTGCGCTTCGAGGCGGCTGTCGTGATGGTCATCGGCGACGAGCCACAGCAGTTTTTCGCCGTGGACCTCGACGACGACAACGACCTCGACCTGGCCGTGCGCGACAGCCGCGGTCGCGCGGTGTCGGTCCTGCGCAACGACGGCGCGCGCACGTTCGTGCACACGCTCGTGTCGATGCCGGCCAGCTCGCTCACTGACCTCGTCGTCACCGATGTCGACGGCGACGGCAAGCTCGACCTCGCGGGCGCCGCTGGCGCGGTGACCACCGTCGCGTTCGGCCTTGGCGACGCCACGTTCGAGGCGGGCGTCACCACCGACTTCGGCCTTGGGCGGCAGAGCGACTGTGTCGCCGACCTCGACGGAGACGGACTCGCCGAGGTCGTCATGTTCCACTCGTCGGGGGGTGTCCACATCGGCTGGGGCCTGGGCCGCTCGTTCCGAAGCGGGGTGGGGACGACCTACACCGCACCACGATTCCGCGTCGCCGACATCGACCACGACGGGATCCAGGACTATGTCGTCGCCCTCTCCAGCAGCTCAAACACCAGCATCATCATCCATGCCTCATCCTCCGCCGATCCGTGGCTCCCAGCGACGGTCGCGAACATCGCCTCGGGTTCCACCGACTTTGACATCGCGGACTTCAACGGCGACGGCGAGCCGGACTTCGCTGTCGCGCTCAGCAACGACCGCAGCGTCGCCATCCTTCCCTGGCTGGCCCCGGCGCTGTATGACAACAACCTGACCACGTCCCTCGACGCCATCCCTCGGACGATCACGGTCGCCAACCTCGACGGTGACGGCGACCAGGATCTGATCGTCACGCTGAGCGACGCCACGGGCTTCGCGCTCACCAACGACGGCTCAGGCGTGTTCACCCGGTCCGCGCCGGTCCACGTGCCGCAGGGCGTGACGGGCGTACGCGCAACCGACCTCGACGACGATGGGCGGCTGGACCTGCTGGTGGCCTCAGTCGACGGCGGCGGGCTGCTGTTTGGCGATGGCGCGTTCGTCGAGCCGACCTTCTTACGGCGCGACAACGCCTTCTTCACCAACGTCATCGCCGCCGACCTCAACGCCGACGACGCACCAGACGTCGTGGCGATCGACGGCGCCAACGTGTACACCCTGCTCGGCGATCCCACCGCCGGGCTCCGTGAGGCCCCCGTGCTCACCTTCACCAAACAGGTCACGGCCGTCGCGGCGGCCGACCTCGACGACGACGGAGCGGATGACCTCCTCACCGCGTTCTTTGACGGGACCCTCAGCGTCCATCGCGGCAACGGTGACGGCACCTTCACCACGAGCCACAGCCTGCCGGTCCTGCCCATCATGCCCTACTCGAACCGCTCGACGCTCGCCGTGACGGATATCGACGGGGACGGCCGGCTCGACGCGCTCGTCCCGTCGGAGAACTCCAACAAGGTCGGCGTCGCGCTCGACATCGGAGGCACGCCGACCACCGATCTGGTCTCGGTCAACGGCAACGCGCTGGACATCGCGGTGGCGGACTTCAACCGCGACGGCGCGGTCGACGCGATCGTGCCCGGAGGCGAGGTCGCCGCCATCAACCTGCTGCTCAACCAGTACGTCGCGCCGCGCATCGCGGGCTCGCACCTCGACGACCGCGGCGCCCTCCCCTGCGTCGAGCTGAGCCTCGACGGCGTCGCCGACGGCCCGGACTGGACCTTCACCGCGCCGGCGGACCCGGCCTGCCGGATCACCCGCCTCGAGCTCGACCTCCCCTGGCTGGCCGCCCCCGCCGAGCCGCTCGTCGAGCTCATCGCCGAGGACGCCACGTCGCGCTTCAACGCCGCCATCCTCGTGGACGCGACCGCCCCGCTCGCCGCGCCCGGCCGCTGGAGCCCCGACGCCGTCAACGGCCTCGCCCGCTTCGAGGGCACGCTGGCCGGGGGAACGTGGCGACTGCGCAGCAACCTGAGCTGCCCGGACGGCACCTGCCTGCCGCGGCTCGTCGTCAACCGCGCCGTGCACGACCCGCTCCTCAACCCCGACTGCGCCGCCGACCTCTCCCCCGAGCTCGCCGAGGACGCCTGCGTCTGGGACGGCGCTCCCCTGACCATCCACCTCGAGGCCGACACCGAGACGTTGCTCTTCCTCGCCGTAGGCCCCGACGGCGCCGCCGGGTTCGGTCGCAACCTCCAGGTCCTGGCCACCAGCCCCGAGGACATCCTCCTCGAGCTCCTGCCCCTCGGCGCGCGCAACGCCCTGGCGACGGGCACCACGCCGGGCGACGGCACCTGGAGCGTCGACCTCGACGTCCCGCTGGCGTACAACGACCGCTACTTCGCGGTGCGCGTCCTTGCGCCGTTCGGTCCGGTCGATGTGGGGCTCGAGGCGCCGTGAGGTGATGGAGCCGCGTATTGTCTCCTCAGCCGACAGTTGGTATGGTCCCCCCCGCGACCGCCGCGCCGTCCGCGCGGCGGCGACACCTCCAACCTCCCACGGCGAAATCGGCAGATGGCGACACGACGCAAAGCTCCCAAGAAAGCCGACCCGACCCTGGCTCCCTATGCCATGGCGCTTCTGTGGACCTGCACCTCCTGCGGCTTCGTCCTCGAAGGCGGACAGCCCCACATGGAGTGCCCGAGCTGCGAGGGCTACAAGACCGGCTTCATCAACATCCCCCAGCACATCGAGGTGCAGGTGCGCTCGGAGCTGGACAAGAACCAGCACTTCAACCACACCGCGGCGCGCACGCGTCGGCTGGCGATGATGCAGGAGGCGGGGGTGTTCGAAAAATTCCTCGTCAAGGGACGGTTCCTGCCCTGAGCACCGTTCCACACCGCGCCGGGCGCTTCGCCCGCGCCGTCTGACGATGACGCACCAGGTGACCGATGACGATGTCCTCCACGGTCGGCGCCGCTCGCACGCTCAATACGCCGTCTCCGGCCTGGACTGCGGCGAGGGGCTCGCTCGCCCTGGTTGGCGCCGCGGTGGTCACCTTCGGGGGGGTGTTGCTGGCGCCGGTGGTCGGCGCGGCGCAGTCGCTCGGCGGGACGTGGACCGAGGCGCTCGTCCATGAGCAGGTGGTGGTGCGCAACTGGGGGCCGAACTGCGGGCCGAAGCCGACGGCCAAAGGCGCGCGCCGGCCGGGCACGCCGGTGCAGATCAGCGCCGCGGGAGGGGTGATCGCCATCCCGTCGGCGGGCATCCGGTCGGACACGTGCAAGTACGTCTCGGTGGCCCGCAAGACCGCCTACTCCTCCGGCTCCTACAAGCTGCACTGCGCGACCCCCATCGACGCCACCCCGCGCGAGAGCGGCGTCTACACCTTCACCGCCAGCGCCGACGGCAAGGAGCTCCGCTACAAGGCGCGCGTGTCGGTGTACTGGAAGCTGCAGGGAGACATCTGCGAGGCCGAGGCGAACTACGAGCGCCTCTACCAACGTCCTGAGCCCTCCGAGCCGGTCGCCGTGGTCGAGCCCGCCGAGCCCGAGCCCACCGAGCCCGCCGAGACCGCCGCCCGGCGCCGTGGCAGCGCGGCAGCCCCGAAGCTCACCCCCTCCGAAGACAACGAAGCCGGGATCGTGCTGATCCCTGTCGAGGCCGAGCGCGGGGCAGGCCCATCGGGCGGCGCTGCCACGCCCGTCGTCACAACCCGGCGGCGCGCCGAGGCCAGGCAGCCGGTGGGGCTGTGGATCGGGCTGGGTGTGGGCGGCCTGCTGCTCGGCGCGGTCGCGGCGTTCGCGCTGGCCTGGATGAGCCGGCGGCGCCCCACCCCGATCGAGGCGTCCGCGCCCGCCAGCAACTCCGCGAACCCGGCTCCGCGCCGGACCGCCGATCCGAACGCGGCGTACGCCCGCACCATGCTGCTCCAGGCCGTCAGCGCCGCCCGCGAGCACGGCAGCAGCACGCTGGCGGGCGCCACCGCGCCCGGCCTGCCCCGCGACAACGCCGAGGCCCCCGGCGCCACCGACCGGCTGGACACCGCCGTCGCTGCGATGGCCTGCACCCGCTGCGACCGCCACTACGAGATGGGCGCCGAGTATTGCCCCTACGACGGCCAGCGCCTCGAACCCGTCGAAGACCACGCCCCGCCGGCCGAGCTGCCGATGATGGTGTGTCCCCGGTGCGGCCGCCGCTACCCCCACGAGGCCTCGTTCTGCCCCGAGGACGGCATGACCCTCGTCGCCCTCGAGGATTCCGAGCGTCCGCCGGCCAGCGCGCCCCTGCTGATCTGCGCGACCTGCCACCGCGAGTTCATGGCAGGCACCACGCGGTGTCCGGACGACGACGGCCCCTTGCTGCCCCTGGTCGGACGCCGTACGCTGGGCCTTCCCGTCGTCGGCGCCGGTCCGCGCTCCCTGATCTGCCCGACCTGCGGCACACGCTACCCGGCCGACGTCACCTTCTGTGGGAAGGACGGCGTCAGTCTGGTCAACGTCAACTGAGAAGCCGTTGAGAAAGTAGATGCCGATGGATCCAACGTGGATTCTGGTTCCAGGCGGCGTTTGATGTGAGGGAGTGGGCCCAGAGGCCCATGACCGAGCAGAAAACCCGCATGGGGCCAGAAGATACGAGGAAACACGGCATATATTTTTGAAACGG
>Ga0100377_1003868_pt1 | contig 11801 bp, 13 predicted proteins | sample CryGeymeta201501_FD_83664 | JGI IMG/M metagenome (GOLD analysis project Ga0100377, IMG submission 83664) | Groundwater microbial communities from Crystal Geyser aquifers in Utah, USA - Crystal Geyser metaG 2015-01 | ecosystem: Environmental > Aquatic > Deep subsurface > Groundwater | place: USA... | reverse complement strand
GAGATCATTTTCGCCATGCGATTGGCGGGACCCTTGCGGTCTTTCCAGGCGCTCAGGTTGGAGCTGCCGCGGGTCCATCTGGACGTGAGCGAGTTGAGCTGGGTGGCCTTCCTGCCCGAAGGGTTCGAGCTGATGAGAGGGGAAGGAAACGTGGACCGGATAATGGATCGCCCGGATCAGCCATTGCTCGATGGTCGCAAGCAGTTTCCAGGGCTCGACCTGGGTGCCTTGATGACCACCAAGACCCAGTCCGTCCTGGGCGGAGATGTCGGCGGAAGCAGCGTCGTCGGGCTCCTGCCTGTCAAGTTCATGATTCCGACCACATCCTGGTCGACGAGTTTCCTGATGCAGCAGATCGAACCCAACGGCGAACCGCCACACATGGCAGGCGTTCTGGTCAGCCCCCGCTCGGGGCAAGGGAAGATGTTCCAGGTGGGAATTGTTTTGTGCGGCGCCCTGGCCGGAATTTCACTTCTCTTCATGTTCACCGGCCGATACCGTTTCTTCTGGTTCACCGTGGTGGCACTGCTGTCAGCCGGGTTGGCTTTCACGCTGATGATGAAACTTTATCAGGCCGACAACTCATTCAAAATGGGATTCCTCGCGACATTCATTACCTGCCTGATGTTCCATCTTTTCCGGTGGAAACCGACCGAGTCAATTCCGGCTGGGGAAAGCCCGTCAGGCTCAACCCCGACAGGAACGACCCCGGCATGAACCGCGACCAACAAAACATGCTAAATTCTGGTCTGACCCGCGACCGAGAGATTGTCATTGCGAGGCGCATTGCGCCGAAGCAATCTCGTGATGCCGGGGATTGCTTCGCTTCGCTCTGGTCCGCCATTGCGGCAATGACAACAAAGGGCTGGAGTTTAGCTGATCTTGGTAGCCACGACGTAAACTGGGCCGAGGGCCTGATGAAAGGAGATACTTGATGCAAGCGTTTCCCAATCCGGCATTGAACCTCGATGGCGGGGGGAAAGCCCCCGCCCTGCCGCTCGGAGGCATGGGGATTCCCCTGATTCTGTTCGGGCTGTCGGTGTACTTCTGGGAGAGCCCGATTGTTTATCCGATCAAGCTTCTGACGGTGTTCTTCCATGAACTGTCGCACGGACTGGCCGCCGTGTTGACCGGGGGAAGCATGCATTCGATCGAGCTGACCGCGGACCAGGGCGGCCTCTGCTGGACGGCCGGCGGAAGCTGGTGGCTGATCCTCTCAGCCGGGTATCTGGGAAGCCTTCTCTGGGGCGCCGGCATTCTGTACATGGCCGCGAAGACCCGCCTCGACCGTGAGCTGTTGCAGTTTCTTGGCGTTTTGCTGATCGGCGTTACTGTTTTCTACGTGCGAACCACCGCCGGGGTGATTTTCGGGCTTTCCTTCGGGGCGGCGATGGTGGGCTTCGCCAGCCAGTTCGGCGAGGTGGCCTGCGACCAGTTGTTGCGCTACATCGGCCTGTCATCGATGTTTTACGTGATCCTGGACATCAAATCCGACCTGATCGACCGCGCCGTTCCGCAGTCGGATGCCTACCGGCTGGCCGAGCAGCTCCATCTTCCCAGCATGGTCGTCGGGGTTGCGTGGTTGATACTGGCTATTTACGTTGCCTTTTTGGTTTTGGAAGCAACGATGAAAGCAGAACGCGCTAGTAAGCCGCGGTGAGTTGGTTTTACAATTAGCCGAAGAAAAGAAAGAAAGAAATAAAGAAAGAAAGAGAAGAGTTTTAGCCGCGGATTAACGCAGATTAACGCGGATTTGGAACCAAGAAAGAATTGATATGAGTTTAGAGGATTGAGAATAGGTAAGAGTTTAGCGGTTTGAAAAGGGGAGAACGAGGAAAGAATAAGGAGAAATGGAGAAATGGAGAATTTTTTTCAAGAACCCTAAATTTATTTTCTCCCATTCTCCATTTTCTCCCATTCACCTTCTCTTCAATTTTCCCAAACAGGTAAACTCTGAATTTTTTTCCTTCCACTCCAGATCTGCGTTAATCTGCGTTAATCCGCGGCCAAATATCCTATCCTTTCTCCCTTTTTTCCGTTTCCCCAGCTTTCTTCGTCTTTCTTATTTCAAACCGCTTAACTCTTACGAGAATAGTATGAACTAGATTTCCGCGAAGGCGGGAATCCAGGCCCATTTCGACATTTTTTCCCAAACCGCTGAACTCGTACGATGGATGAGAGTAGGGAGGGGAAGGAATACTTTTGAGGGTCGGAGAGGGATGTGCTGGCGGATAGGGTCTCGTTGGATCTCGTTGATTGACAGGGCGACAATTTAGAGTTATCGTGAGGATTCCTGACGTAGCCAACAGGGAGGGGGCCGGATGCCTTGTTTCGCGCACTCGTTGGAGGGGTTTCCTCCTGATAAATGGCAGCCGTTGGAGGAACATCTTGCCTCGGTAGCGGAGAAAGCGGCCGGATTCGCCGCCGGTTTTTCCTCGCGAGAGTGGGGTCTGGTGGCCGGTCGACTTCACGATTTGGGAAAGGTGCATCCTGATTTCCAGGCTTATCTTTTCCGGGAAAATGGCCTGGACTCCTCCGAGTTTGATGGTGAGGCGACAGGGGGCCGGATCAACCACTCAGGGTGTGGCGCGGTGTTCGCCCTGGACAATTGTCAACCCTCCCGCTCGATTATCGGCAGGACAATCGCTTATCTGATCGCCGGTCACCATGCTGGTTTGCCTGATTGGCACGGAGGGCGCGACTCACTTTCTCAGCGACTCGAAGCTGAAAAACCGGTTTTCGAAGGGATTCGAGATAAAGTCAGCGAGTTCGCGGGTGTCTTGCCGCTCGATTTGCGACCCCCGGATTTTGCCGGACAATGCCGCAATGGTGAGCCGATGGCTTTCCACCTTTGGGTGCGAATGGTCTTTTCATGCCTGGTTGACGCCGATTTTCTCGATACTGAAGCCTTCATGGACTCCAAAAAGGCATCCAGTCGTCTGGTTTTTCCAACCCTGGCGGAATTAAAACCCCGCTTCGATTTGGCGCTTGAAGCGATGATGGTGCAAGCCAGAGCCAGATCGCCGGAAAAGAACATCAACCGGATTCGCGCAGGCATCCTGGCCGATTGCCGGAAAGCCGCTCTCGAGGAGCCGGGAATGTTCACGCTGACCGTTCCGACCGGTGGAGGGAAAACCCTCTCTGGAACCGCCTTCGCTCTCGATCATGCCGTGCGCCACGGCAAAAAGCGCATCGTCTATGTCATTCCATACACCAGCATAATCGAGCAGACCGCCGATGTTCTGAGGGGTTTCTTAGGTGCAACCAACGTGGTCGAGCACCACTCGAATATCGCCCCCGAAAGAGAGCGGGAGACCCCGGGCCTTTCACTGGCCACCGAGAACTGGGACGCCCCGGTCATCGTAACGACCAATGTCCAGTTTTTCGAGTCCTTGTATGCAGCCAAGCCGGGCCGGTGTCGAAAGCTTCACAACCTCGTGAACAGCGTGGTGATTCTTGATGAAGCGCAACTCCTGCCGCCAAAATGGCTTTTTCCATGCACTGAGGCGCTCAACCGCCTCGTGAGTGATTACAGGGTGACGGTCGTCCTCTCCACTGCCACTCAACCCGCTCTTGATCGATATCTCGAACGGCCACCCCGGGAGATCATTCCCAACCCTTCCAGCCTTTTCGGGGAACTCCAGCGCACCAGCATCCGGTTTCCCGAAAATCTGGATCGGCCGACCGATTGGCCGACGCTGGCCGCCGAACTTCAAAAGCATCAGCAGGTGCTTTGCATCGTAAATCGACGTCGTGATTGTTTTGACCTTTGGAAGGCCATGCCGGAAGATACCATCCATCTCTCGGCGCTTATGTGCGGACAACATCGATCCAATGTGATTGCCACGATCAAGGCGCGGCTCGAGACGGGCGATGCAGTTCGCGTCATCAGCACCCAGTTGGTTGAGGCAGGCGTGGATATGGATTTTCCTGTCGTGTATCGCGCTCTGGCAGGCCTCGACTCCATCAATCAAGCCGCCGGGCGATGCAATCGCGAAGGCCGTCTCGACCGCCCCGGAATGGTGCATGTTTTTATTCCCCCCGAGGGAAAGCTTCCCGACTTGCTTCGCAAAGGTCGGGACACGACCAGGGAGTTGTGCGCTGCGCCGGAGTTTGCGCCGGCTGATCCTGAAATCTTCCGGAGTTACTTTCAGTTGTTTTACTCGAGCGTGAATGATCTCGGTGAAACGTGGCTCAGGGACAATCTCGTTAAGAACGTGAATCATGAAGGCCATGTTCAATTTCGGACGGCGGGCGGGGAATTCCGGTTGATCGATGAATACTCCGTTCCAATCGTTGTTAGCTATGGGAATAACGAAAAGTTGATCGAGCGTTTGCGATTTGGCGGGCCGACTCGAGAGATTATGCGGGCACTTCAGAGGTTTACCGTAACAGTTCCCGGCCCCACCGCTGACCATCTTTTGACGCAAAGTTTCATCGAGAAACTCCATGACCGGATTCTGGTCCAGGTCGATACGACCCTCTATCGGGAAAACCTCGGGTTGGACTTGCACCGCGAGGCCTACAGCCCGGAGGCTCTATGCATTTGAAGCGCAAGGGAAGGAGAGCGATATGAAGGGTTTCTGTCTCGAGGTGAGTGGGCCGTTTGCCTGTTTCACCCGACCGGAAATGAAGGTCGAGCGGGTGAGTTATGATGTGATAACCCCGTCCGCGGCCCGGGCCATTTTCGATGCCATCCTTTGGAAACCTGCCATTTTCTGGCAGATCAAGCGAATCGAGGTGTTGGCCCCCATAAAGTGGATTTCGGTTCGCCGCAACGAAGTCGGGAAAGTCGCATCGCCGCGATCTGACGGCTTTTTCGTCGAGGATGAACGCCAACAGCGGGCCGGGCTCTTCCTGCGTGATGTCCGGTATCGCTTGCATGGGGAGTTCCGTTTCATTCCACCCGACAAGCGCGGCAAGACCGTCAACCCTGTGCCCGAGTGGCTGGTCGATGGGGGTGAATTGTTGGCAATGAAAACTCCTGATAATCGTCCTGACGAAACGGAAGCCAAGTTTGCCGCCATGTTCGAGCGGCGAGCAAGGAAGGGCCAGCATTTCCACCAGCCATATCTGGGTTGCCGGGAATTCGCCGCCAATGTGCAGTTGGTTGACCCAAAGTTGACTTCCCCTGCACCGATCACCGATTCCCATGAACTTGGTTTCATGCTTTATGATCTGGACTTCACTGATCCCGCCGATATCAAGCCCATGTTCTTCCGCGCAAAGCTTGATAATGGCGTTATCGCCGTTCCTGACCGCGACAGCCCGGAGGTGCGCCGATGATCCTCCAAGCCCTCAAGGAGTATTACGACCGCAAACCTGATCTGCCGCGTGAAGGATGGGAACGCCGGGAGTTCTCCTATCTTGCAGTCATTGATCTATCGGGAAATTTCTTGGGTTTCAAAGAAATGAGCGAAGGAGTTGGCCAAAAAAAAAGGGGCAAGGAATATCTTGTTCCCTCCTTAGGCGAAAAGAAGGGAAATGGAATCAAAGCCAACCTGCTCTGGGAGAACCTCGAATATCTTTTTGGAATTCCTGTTCAAAGGAAAAATGGAAAACCACCTGATCCCGAGAGGGTTGGAAGACAGCATTTGGCTTTCGAAGAGCGAGTTAAGCTTCTTGGGAAGAAATCCGGCAAGGTAAATGCTGTTTTGAGTTTTTTAAACCAGCTGGATAAGGCAAAGATTCAGAGCGATCCGCTTTGGCCAACTGTTGTAAAAAGAAACCAACCCATGCTTATTGCGATTGATGGAGTCCCCGTAACCGATGACCCTGAAGTTCGTGGGGTGATTTCCTCGGTTACCAAATCCCCGGGCAAGGTCGGTCGGTGCTTGGTGACCGGTTTAGAAAATGAAATCGTTCCCCTGGAACCGCCCATTAAAGGGGTTCGCGGTGCGAACCCAACAGGTGCAAGCCTGGTTTCGGTTAACAACAAGGTAGCCAACGGTATTAATGGGGGTGCTGTTCCAGCTTTTTCCTCTTTTTTGAAGGAGCAGGGGAATAACTCCCCAATCGGAAAATGCGCATCCTTTGCGTATTCCACAGGGTTGAACTATTTGTTGAGGAAAGACTCCAAGCAAAAAGTCCAGATCGGGGATGCGACAACCGTTTTTTGGAGTGCCAAGGAGTCCCCTTTCGAATGCGCGGTTCCCTTTTTTTTCTCTGAACCTCCCAAAGATGATCCTGACAAGGACATAGAAGCCGTAAAGGCTCTATACGACTCTATTTGGAATGGGTCCTTCGCAATTCCGGAAGATGAAAACCGGTTTTTCGTTCTGGGTCTTTCGCCCAACTCCGCACGAATTGCAGTGAGATTCTGGACGGAAGGATCAGTCAGGGAAATTGGTTCCCTCCTCAAAAGGCATGTTGATGACCTGGCAATTGTACCCGATCGAAGAAGGGAAAATGCCCTTCCGCTCCGGCGGTTGTTGCGTGCGATCGCATCCCAGGAAGACGAAAAGAACATCCCCCCAAATCTGGTTGGGGAAACGATGCGGGCAATATTTTCCGGTACCCCATATCCTGCAACGCTCCTTCAGGCAAGTGTTCGTAGAATTCGCGCCGAGCAGGGCAAGAAAAACAAGAAGACTGGGCATTCCGAAGCTCACATTACTTTCGAGCGGGCAGCTCTTATCAAGGCGTGCCTCAACCGCTCTCTTCGTTTTGGCAATCCCCAACGGGAAAAGGAGATGACAATGGGTCTTGATGTGTTCAACAACAATGTCGGTTATCGACTCGGTAGGTTGTTTGCCCTCCTGGAAAAAGTGCAGGGCGAGGCCCAGGGATCGACTAACAGCACCATCCGCGATCGATTCTACGGCGGGGCTTCCTGTTCCCCGGTCACTGTGTTTGGAAACCTCATGCGACTGAGGGTCCACCATTTGGCCAAGCTCTCTGTCGGCCTTCGCATCATCCGGGAACGACAGATGCAGGAAATTGTATCTGGCATCCCTTCCATCGGTTTCCCTGCCCACCTTGATTTGGCCAATCAGGGGCGTTTTGCCATCGGCTATTACCACCAGATGCAGGATCTCTTCACCAAGAGACACGAAAACAACGGAGTCGAAAGGAAAACAATATGAGCACCCCAATCAAGAATCGGTTCGATTTTGTCCTCGTATTCGATGTTCAGGATGGCAATCCCAACGGCGACCCTGATGCAGGCAACCTTCCCCGAGTTGACCCAGAAACGGGAATGGGACTTGTCACCGATGTCTGCCTCAAACGAAAGATTCGCAACTTTGTGCAACTCACAAAGGAATTCAAACCACCCTACGGAATCTACATTCGTGAAAAAGCAGTTCTGGGCAATGCTCATGTTCAGGTATTTAAGGATCTGGGGTTCAAAACAGGAGAATCATCGGCGAAACCCGTTCCTGAGAATATAGTTGATATTTTTTCCGACCTGGTTTTGCCTGATGGGGTAACCCTCGAAGAAGGCGAGAACAACGGGGGAATTTCCCTGGTCATTGCTCCAGATGCCGATAAAAAGGTAATCAAGGTTTGGATCAAAGAAACCAACCCGGGCCCCGAGGTCAAAGCCGTCATTGAAGGTTGTTTGAAAGAAGCCAAGCCTCGGCGACCAACCGCGGAGGAAACAGAAAAGGGGCGTGAGCGCATGTGCCGGGACTTCTTTGACATTCGGACCTTCGGCGCCGTTCTCTCTCTGAAATCAGCTCCTAATTGCGGTCAAGTACGAGGGCCAGTGCAAATGACCTTTGCTCGCTCCGTTGATCCAATTGTCTCCCTGGAGCATTCTATTACCCGCATGGCGGTGGCTACACAGGCTGAAGCCGAAAAACAGCATGGTGACAACCGCACCATGGGCCGCAAGAACACGGTTCCATACGGCGTTTACGTTGCCCATGGGTTTATCTCCGCCCATCTTGCAGCCCAGACAGGTTTCACCCAGGAGGATCTCGACCTGCTATGGCAAGCCCTGGAGAACATGTTCGAGCACGACCGCTCCGCGGCCCGGGGTATGATGGCGACTCGCAAGCTCATCGTCTTCAAGCACGCTACCGCGCTTGGCAATGCTCACGCCCATGACCTTTTCGACCGGATAAAAGTCACCAAAAAAGATGCCGCCAAGCCGTCCCGGGCTTTCAGCGACTATGTGGTTTCAATCGACCGCGATGGGCTTACAAAGGGAGTGGAGATCCTGGAACTCGTTTGAATCCTTCTTTGGCGCGGTTCCAAATAAGAAAAGCCGGTCTTCCATTGGAATTACCCCCAGGAGGTGATGAAACATGCGATTGTATCTGGATGTTTGCTGTTTGAACCGCCCTTTTGACGATCAGAGCGTGGTGAGAAACAGGCTCGAAGCGGAAGCGGTTTTCCTGATTATCCGTCGGTGTCGGGGCCAAATCTGGACCTGGCTTTCCAGTTCGGCGATCGATTATGAAATTCGCCGGGCGCCCGACTTGCAACGCAGGGCATTGTTGACCGCATTGAGTTGTGAAGCGCATGAATTCATCGGTCTTTCTGCCGCGGTCGAAAAGCATGGCCGTCATTTCAAGGAGAGCGGTTTTCACCGTTTGGATGCTCTTCACCTGGCTCTCGCCGCCGTCGGAAGAGCCGATGCCTTTCTAACAACCGACGATAGACTTCTCCGGAGGGCGGAAAAGTTTAGGCTGGAGATTCCTTTTATTGTCGGGAATCCGATATCATGGCTTTTGAAGGAAGAAATAAAATGAAACTTCGATCCATTTCCAATGAAGAAATCCGGCAGACCGGTCTGAAAGCTCTCCTACGCGACCTTGGGCCGGATGGGTTGATTCGGTTCCTCCAACAGTTTGGGGCTGGGTCCGGGGATTACACCCGGGACCGCCATCTTCTCTTTCCCGATGGGGATATCGATTCGCTTTTCAAGGAAGTGCAGTCAGAGAAGAAACGGCCTGTACGCAAGTCGAAGGCCGTTTGATGGTCTTTGATTCCGAAAAAAAATCTGATGTTGCTGTTCTGGGGCTTCGGGTCATTTTCGACGAGGTTCGTTTACGTGAAATTTGCCAAACGTGGCGTATCACCCAACTGGCACTTTTCGGCTCGGTGTTGCGTGATGATTTCCGCCCCGAAAGCGACATCGACGTTCTGCTGACGTTCGATCCTGCCGCCAACTGGAGTCTCTTCGACCTCATGGATTTGCAAGAAAACCTTCAGCAAATCTTAGGAAGGAAAGTCGATCTCGTTGAGCAAAAGGCAATCCGCAATCCGTATCGACGTGAGTCGATCATGGCAACCCGAAAGATAATCTATGAAGCCGCACAAGGGGATTCCACCGTGGTCGAATGCCTTGACCAGCCAAATCTCAAAAAAGTACGGTCGCTGAAGAAACGGCCTGCTCCCAAGTCGAAGGCGGGATGATGGCTGACCCCTGCTTGCCAATTTCCTTTTCCGAGGATGAGCTGATCCCCATCTCGGCGCTCCAGCACCTCTTGTTTTGCGAGCGGCAGTGGGCACTCATTCATCTCGAAGGGGAATGGAAGGAGAATCGCTTCACTGCAGGCGGGAAAATTCTTCACGAGAAGGTCCATGGTGCGGAGGCTGAGACGCGCAAGGAACTCCGAATCGCCCGCGGCCTCTCTCTTAGGTCTTTGCGTTGGGGTCTGATCGGCAAGGCCGACATGGTCGAGTTCCACCGTTTGCCCGAAGAATGCTCGGGTGAAACCGCCAAGCTGCCTGGCCGAAAGGGTTGGTGGCGACCTTTTCCTGTTGAGTTCAAGTTCGGGAAACCCAAAACGGAACACTGCGACGAAGTCCAGCTTTGTGCCCAGGCACTTTGCCTCGAGGAGATGATGTCAACACCAGTGCCCAAAGGCGCTTTGTATTACGGGAACCCCCACCAACGATGCGAAGTATCCATCGACCAGGGACTGCGTGACGAGACCGCCCGTCTTCTGATTCGTCTTCGTGAGTTGGCAGCGGGTGCCGCCAAGCCCAGTGGTCGGTTCGATCGGAAATGCGAATCGTGTTCACTGGTGGATCAGTGTATTCCGAAAATGGCCAAGTCCCCCCGCAGCGCGAGGAAATACCTGGAGTCTCTTTTCGAGCCTGAAACCGAGGCCAGCTCATGAAAAAACTACTCAACACGCTATTCGTGACGACCCAGAAAGCCTACCTCAATCATGAAGGGGAAGTAGTGGTGGTGCGGGTTGCGAAAGAGGTTAAACTAAAGATTCCGATTCACACTTTGCAATCGATCATCTGTTTCGACCAGGTCTCGTGCAGCCCACCGCTGTTGGGTTTGTGCGGAAGGAGGGGCGTCCATGTCGCTTTCTTCGACCGCCATGGCAGATTTCTGGCTCGTGTACAGGGGCCGGTTTCGGGCAATGTTCTCCTGCGACGGGAGCAATACCGCCGTGCTGATGATCCGGTCGCTTCCTCCGGGTTGGCTCGGGCCATGGTGAGCGCCAAGATCGCCAACTGTAGATCGGTGTTGCTCCGATCGGCGCGGGAGCGTTCAGATCAAGCCCCGGAACGGCTGGGGCAGGCAGCCCGTGAATTGGACAGTGCCTTGCAACGACTGCGCGACCCCACCATTGCTCTTGACTCGGTGCGGGGCGTGGAAGGGGATGCCGCGCGTGTCTACTTCGAAGTATTCGATGATCTGGTTCTGGTCGAAAAGGAGGCTTTCGCCTTTCGCGACAGGAACCGCCGTCCCCCACTCGACAACATGAATGCCCTGCTATCATTCATCTATACGCTTCTGACACACGATGTGGCATCCGCACTTGAAGGGGTGGGCCTCGACCCGGCGGTTGGGTTCCTGCATCGCGATCGTCCGGGCCGTCCAAGTCTGGCCCTTGATCTAATGGAAGAGTTCCGGCCATTCCTGGGAGATCGCCTGGCTCTTTCACTGGTGAACCTGCAGCAGATTCGTCCAAAAGGCTTCAAAAAGACCGAGACCGGCGCGGTGCGAATGGACGATGAAACTCGGAGAGCTCTTTTGGTTGCTTATCAGAAGCGCAAACAGGAAATCATCCAGCATCCCTTTCTCGATGAAAAAGTCGCGATAGGGCTGCTTCCCCATGTTCAGGCTTTGTTGTTGGCGAGGCATCTCCGAGGGGATCTCGATGGCTACCCGCCCTTCATCTGGAAATGACCATCGATTGAATGGAGCGATGCTATGATGGTTCTGGTGACCTACGATGTGAATACGGAAACCCCGGCAGGTCGGCGCAGATTACGCAAGATTGCCAAAGCATGCGAGGATATGGGCCAGCGCGTGCAAAAATCTGTTTTCGAGTGCGCGGTGGACCCGGGCCAGTGGGCCGCGCTGGAAGGAAAGTTGCGCAACCTTATCGAGCAGGAGACTGACAGTTTGCGTTTCTACTTTCTCGGAAGCAATTGGCATGGCCGGGTCGAACATGTCGGCGCGAAGCCTGGATACGATCCTGAGGGGACTTTGATTGTTTAGGTTGACCACAAAGCCCTTGTTTTCAGGAAAGCCCCCATGGAATGGGAGGATAAACCACCCCGGTTCTCTCCGCGGACCCAAGGCTCTCATGAAATCCCCCGAGAGGTCCGCGATTCGCTTTACCAGAAGGTTTGATTCTGTTTATTGATGTCAGGTGTTTTGCTTTTGTACAACTGGTTCCGGGGTTCGCGGAATGACCCCAGGAAACATCGGTTAATACAAGGTTCCAGCATTCCGCAGTCGCTCCCCGCGGGGGGGGCGTGGATTGAAACGCTGGGGTAAGGGTTCTGCGATCGGTGTTCAGGGTCGCTCCCCGCGGGGGGGGCGTGGATTGAAACGCAAGGAGAAGATCGACGTTGGCGCCGTCTTTGGCACTGTCCAT